>Ga0075471_10000605_pt1 | contig 21765 bp, 17 predicted proteins | sample DEB19_08_DNA_2_FD_74787 | JGI IMG/M metagenome (GOLD analysis project Ga0075471, IMG submission 74787) | Aqueous microbial communities from the Delaware River and Bay under freshwater to marine salinity gradient to study organic matter... | ecosystem: Environmental > Aquatic > Marine > Coastal ... | reverse complement strand
GTTGTGTCTCCGAATGTTGTCCCGGCGCCGTGGCGCGCCGCTTCATGCATGTCCCGCGCATCCACGAGCGCGCGGGGAAGATCGGGTCTCCGGCCCTGGTTCAGTGTCCGTGCACGGCACCCGGCGCATGGGCCGCCGCGCTCTCCGAACCGTGGTGGTCTCCGTGGCCGTGTTCCTCGTCGTGGTGCTCGTCATGGTGGGCCATCTGGGAGATGAACACCGCCGTGAGGAACATGAAGACGAACGCCTGCAGGAAGGCAACGAAGAGTTCCATGAACGAGATCGCGACCGCGGCGACGCCGGCGACCAGCGAGATCCCGCTGACCGCCGCGATGCCGAGGCTCGCGGCCATCGCGCCGAACAGCATGAGGGTGGCCATCAGCGTGTGGCCGCCCACCATGTTGGCGAAGAGCCGGATGGCGAGGGCGGCGGGCTTGATGAGGAGCCCCAGCACCTCGACCAGGAAGATGATCGGGACCACGAACCACAGGCCCTTGTTCTGCACGAGCTCCTTGCCGCCGGCGAGGTGCTCGAGCCAGCCGCCGACGCCCAGCTCGCGGATCGACTGCCACTGGATGGCGAGGAACGCCCACATGGCGAGGCCGATGTTCACCGAGAGGCTTGCGGTCGCGGTGCCGCCGACCCAGAGGAGGGCCCGCTTGGCCTCCGCGGAGGCGGCCTCGCCCTCGCCATGGCCCCCGTGCCCGCCGAAGGCGTGCACGATCTCCTGGAGGTCCATGAGGGGCACCATGCCCATCAGGTTCAGGGTCAGCACGAAGAAGAAGATCGAGAGCAGGAACGGGAGCCACGCCTTCGCCAGGCGTGCACCCATCACCGGTTCGAGCATCTGCGTGTACAGGCCGTCGACCAGCACCTCGACCACCTGCGCGAGGCGGCCCTCGGTGACGTAGCGCCGGGCGCCCTGAGACTCGGGACCGGTCTGGATGCGGCCCGCGGCGGCGACGAGCGCGATCACCACGATCACCGCGGCGATCACGAGCGAGACGACGCTGAGCGGGACGTCCGTCCCGAACACGCCGCTGAACGCGCTTGACTGGTCGAGGACGTGCCCGAGGGGATCGGCGCCCGAGGCGAGGAGGAAGGTCATGGGGGAGGTCGGTCGAGTCGTCGGTTCACCAGCCGGGCGACGGTCGCGGTCTCCGCCGCGAAGCAGGCCAGGTAGGCCCCGACGGCGGCCAAAACGGCGAACTGGCCGCCCGCGGGGAGGAAGAAGTGTATCGAAATGGCCAAGGCCGGAACTGCCATGAAGCGCGCCACGGTGGCCCCCATCCAGCGGGTCTGGACGTCGCCCGCGGGCCTCGGCCGGGACCCATAGAAAATCAGCCCGGAAGCGAGGGTGATGGCCGTGCTGCCGGCCACCGCCACCCCGGTCGCAAGCGCCCGGCCCGGCGGATTCTCGGTCGCCAGGGACATCGCGACGACGGCGCCCGCGCCGGCCACCGCGCCGCCCGCGAGGACGGCGATCGCCGCCGGCCAGCAAGGCACCGAGATCTCCTGCTCACGGGGGCGCTGGCCGCCGGCGCGCGGCTGCGCCTCAGGCATCGCCGCCCCCGCGGCCGGGTCCCGGCCCGGCCCGCCGCGACCCGTCGAACTCGCGGTTCAGCTTGACCGCCCCGCGCAGGAGCGACGTCATGCCCACCGCGATGCCGCAGATCCCCCCGACGAGGAGCCCGACGTTTCCGCCGCCGCGCCACCAGTCGAAGCCCATTCCCAGCAGCGCGCCCGCGATCACCTCGGAGCTCGTCTGGATCCCGATGCCCGCCATGCGCCACCCGATGCTGCGCTCGCGCGTCTCGCGGGCCTTGTCGAGGCGCTGGAACGGTCCGGGCATCCCCGCCACTCTACCCCCGGTCCCGGGCGGGCTAGACTTTCCGTCCCATGGCGATCCGCGACTCGGAGATCCTCGACGTCACCCCGACGAAGCTCAACCGCACGGAGAGCCTCTACGTGGTGAACGTCTTCAAGGGCCTGGGGACGACGCTGCGCCACTGCTTCCAGAACATCGGCCGCAACGGGGCCAACAAGGACACCCTGTGGGTCGTCCAGTACCCCGAGCAGCGCCGCGAGCAGCGCGACGTCGAGGATGGCGGCGTCTACAAGCCCTACTTCCGCGGCGTCCACCGCCTGAACAAGGACGAGGACGGCCGCGTCCGCTGCGTGGCGTGCTTCATGTGCCAGACCGCGTGCCCGGCCCACTGCATCCACATCGTGGCCGACGAGAGCCCGTGGCCGGACCGCGAGAAGTACCCCAAGCAGTTCGACATCGACGAGCTGCGCTGCATCTACTGCGGGATGTGCGAGGAGGCGTGCCCCTGCGACGCCATCGAGCTCACGCCCGTGTACGACGTCACCGGCCTCAGCCGCCAGGAGCTCATCTTCGACAAGGCGAAGCTCCTGGAGATGTACGACCGCACGGTCGCCGACAAGCCGATGTGACCGCGGCGGCTACTTGCCGCCCTTCTGCTTCTTGATGAGGTCGCCGATCAGGCCCCCGACGGCCTCGATCGCCTTTCCCGCGCCCTGCTGCGCGGCGCGCTCGTCGAAGACGAGCTTCACCTTGCGGTCGAGCTTCGCGGGGCGGCCGTCCACCTCGCCGAGCGGGCCGCGCATCGAGACCTGCAGCTGGAGCGCGTCGCCGAGTCCGAGCGACATGGTGTTCAGCGCATTCGCCACGGAACCGCCCCCGTCCTCGTTCGGCAGCAGCCCCACCACGTCGCGCGCGACGGAGCCGAGCGGGTAGTTCGCCGCGATGCGGCGCGCGTAGGGCGGCTGCCTCGACAGGTCGATGTCGCCCGCGAAGATGAGGCGCGTGCGCCAGGCGTCGCCCTGCCGCTCGATGCCGATGTCGAAGTCCCTGTAGGTGAGCTGCCCCGCGCGCACCGAGACCACCAGCGGGTTGATCACGCCGTCGACCGGCCGTCCCTGCGGCGACTGGAACACCTGCAGCAGGTTCAGCACGTCGTTGTCGGGGTTGCGGTCGAGCAGCACGTTGCCGACGGTCAGGCGCAGGTCGGCGTCGAGCCGGGCCCGGTTGCCGTCAAGCGGGTACGACAGCCGATCGATCGTCAGGCGGATCGGCGTGCGGTCGTCGGCGAGGCGCACGTCCCGGAAGACCGGGTTGATCGGCTCGAGGATGCGCTCGCGCAGCGGCTCGGACGGGACGAACTCCGCCACCGCGGGCTTGGCGCCCGGGATGCGCAGGAACCCGTCCTGCAGCAGGACGTCGGGCACGCGCACCGTGAGGTAACGGCTGCCGACCGTGATGGCGCCGGTCGCGGAGCCGGCACCCGACGACCGCACCGTCGCGTCGGCCGAGATCTCCGGGCCGACCGCCTCCTCCAGTTCGCGGCCCATGCCGGCCAGCACGCCCACCACGCGCGTCGAGGCGCGCTCGGCGCGCAGCGCGCCGTCGATCCGCAGGCGCGCGATCGAGACGGCCCCGGATGCATCGGTCCAGTCGGCGACGGTCGCATCGAGCGTCACCGGCATGCGCTGGCCGCCGCTGCCGGCAAGCGAGGCACGCGCGCGCACCTGCGCGGGCGCCTCGCCGCCCGGCGCGTTCACCGAGAGCGACAGCCCCTCGATCGTCAGCGCCTCGCCGTCCGAGGGCACGAGCCGCAGCGGCTGCGCGGTGGCCTCGACCACCGCCGCCATGCCGCCGATCGCGCTGCCGACCAGGCGCAGGCGCTTGATGTCGGCACTGGCGGCGAACGCCGAGCAGTCGCGCCAGGGTGGCGTGGCCTTCTCCGCCGGCTTCGCGCCCGGCTCGGCCTTCGGCGGCGCGTTCAGGATCGACAGCACCTGCGCGGGCGGCACGTTCACCGACACGCGGCTGTCGGAAAGCTCGAGCGCATCGCCGCGGTACGTGCCCTTCAGCGAGGCGCGCAGGCGGTCGAGCGTGCTCTCGGCGTCGAAGGCGATGCCCCCGTCGCGCGACTCGGCGCGGGCAGTGACGCGCGCGACGCCGCCGATCTCGCGCCGCACCGATTCCTCGAGGGCAAGGAGCGTGCCCAGGCCTTCGCCCGAGATGCGCTCGAGCGCGACGTCGGCACGCCACGCGGCCGGCGCGCCGGCGGCACCCTCGGACCACGTGGCATTCGCGGAAAGCGGCGCGATGGCGACGGCGGACTCGGCGCGGGGCCCCGCGGCCAGTTCCGCGCGCACGCGGGCCGTGACGCGCGTCGGGGACGACAGGCTGCCCTCGCCCTCCACGTCCATCCCGCGCACCACGAGGTCGGTGGCGGTGCCGGCGATGCCCCCGACGGCAAGCGGTGCGGACGTGATGCGCGCCTTGGCGGATGAGGGAAGCGCGAACGTCCACGGCACGGTGCGCGCGAGCGAGGTGCGCTGAACCATGAGATCGACGCGCGAAGGTGCGCGCAGCACGGGGCCGGAGGGGCCGGCCGCCCACGCCATGAGCGACGGCGTCACGGTGATGGCGGCGTCCGCGGTGACGTCCAGCGCGCGTTCGGACAGTTCGGCCTCCACGCGCACGGTGTCGCCGGCATCGGCGCGCACGGCGACGGCACCCTTGCCCGCGAGCATCGAACCCGCGTAGTCGGCCGTCAGGGCGTAGGAGCCGCCCGAAAGCTGCCCCAGCACGTCGGCCGCGGCCGGCACCTCGCGCACGATCGCGGCGCGCGGGATGGCCGGCGCCTCGACATGCACGGCGAGCGCGGCGCGCTCGATCGCCTCGCGGGACATCGACCCCAGCGACTGCGCCCGGACGTCGGCGCGGATCGGCACGCCATCGGCGGTCGCCGCGACGGAGGTGCGTGCGTCCTGCCCAAGACGCTCGGTCGCCACGGTCACGCGCAGGTCGGACACCGTCAGCATCCGTGCGCCGGGGCCGTCGCCGAACCGCATCGCGACCGGTCCGCCGCCCGCACCCCGTGCCACCACGTCCAGGTCGCACCCGAGCGCCGCCAGGTCGAACGCCCTCGGCGTCGGCAGCACCACGCTGCGCACCGTGACGTCGGCCGCCACGGGCCCGTCCACCGGCACGCCGAAGGACCCAAGGAGCGCCGGATCGATCCGCGCCGCGTTGATCGAGCCGCCCGAGGCCACGCGGATCGCTCCATCGGCAGCGACGGCGCCGGCGAGCGTCGCCGCGAGCGTCGGCGTGTCCAGGCGCACCGACCAGGTCGGCGCGTCGCCCGCCCCGAGTTCCGCCTCCAGCGTGCGCACCGTGTCGCCGAGGTCGCGCCGCAGGTCGAGCCCGACGGATGCCGGCACGAAGGGCGCGATGAGCGCGGTCGGGATCGCCGACGCGCGCAGCGACCCGTGCGCGCCGAGCGCCCCGCCGCGCTTCACGCGGCCCTGCGCGCGGATCGGCCGCTCGCCGCCGGCGCGCGACGTCGCGTCGAGCGCCACGGACACGCCGTCCGCCACGGGTTCCGCCTGCGCCGAGAGGTTGAGCGCCACGACGTCGAGCGGCACCCGCCCGTCGCCGCCCGGGACGCGCAGGCCGTCGAGCGAAAGGGTCATCTCGGCGTTGAATCGCAGCTGCTCGACCGGGAACGATCCATCCGCCGACGCCGCGGGGACCGACACGTCGCGCGCCGAAAGCACCAACCGTGCCGGCGATGCCACGGTCACCTGCGCCAGCCGGTCGAGGAGCGCGGGCGCGAGCGTGGCGTCGAGTGCCACCGTCCGCAGCGTCGCGGCACGCGTCGCCGGGTCGATCGACCCCGCCACCTGCGCCTTCACCCGCTCGCTCTGGAGCACGATCGACAGGTCGCCGCCCGACGCGTCGGCGAACGACGCGTCGAGGTCGACGCTTCGACCGACATCCCGCGCGAGCTCAAGCCCCGTCCCGCGCACGAAGCGCTCGAACGGCGCCGTCGGCACGGTGGTCGCCACGACGCGCCCGTGGATCGCGGCCAGGTCGAGCGCCATCGATCCATCCGGCATGAACAGACGGTCGATCGCCACGTCCGCCTCCACCGAGGCGGGCGATGCACCCTCGATGGCGGCGCGCACGTCGGCCTTCACCGACAGCGGGCCCGCCACGTTTGCGCTCGTGACCGTGACCGTGCCCTGCCCGATCCGCATCGACAGCCCGCCGGCCGCGAAGCCGACGTCAGTCGCGCGCACCGAGACGTTCGCCGACGTTCCCTCGATCCGGCGCGTGCCGTCGGCGGCGAAGAGCCCGCCGAACGTCGCGTCGAGGCCGAACGATCCCTTCTGCCCGAGGTACTCCGTGTCCGCCTTCAGCGCGACGACCGCGTCACCGCCGGACGCGGCGCGCACCTCGCCCGTCGCACCGCGCGCGGCCGCGAACACCGAGCCATCGGGGTCGAGCACCTCCAGGCTGAATCCCTCGAGCGCCAGCCGCAGGCGGCGGATCCCCGCCGGCAGGCCGGGTGCGGCACCTGGCGCACCGCCGCGGGACTCCGGCGCACCCGCTGCGGGCACCGCCGGCGCTGCAGCCCCGGGCTCGTCCTTCGCCAGATTCGCGATCGACAGCGATCCATCCGCCTCGCGCCGCGTGCGCACGCTCCCCGACACGCGCACGTCAAGCTCGGACACCCCCGACGTGAGGAGCGTCCACAGCCCCTGCTCGAGCGTGGCCGACGCCGCCACCCGCGTGCCGCCGGCCGCATCGTCGATCACCACGTCGCGCACGCCGATCGGCCCGGACCACCCAAGCGAAAGTTCACCGATCGACACCGTGCCGTTCACGCGGCCGGCCACCGCCGAGACCACCGTGCCGCGCAGGAATCCCACGCTCACCAACGTCGGCAGCAGCGCGACCAGCAGGACGAGCGCCGCCAGCGCGGACACCCCCACGATCAGCGCGGTGCGCAGCGTTCGACGGGGACGGACGGACGGTTCGTTCACGGAGTCAGTCTACGAACGCAGGCTTCGGCGCCGCCGCGCCGGCGCGCGGAGCCTTCCCCGATGCACCGGAGTGGCGGAGCATCCGCTCGAGCGCCTTCCGCGCCAGCGCCTTCGCCTCCGGATGCACGCGGATCACGTTCGGCGCGCGGCCCGCCACGATGCCGTCCAGGCACCAGAGCAGGTGCTGCGGATCGATCCGGTACATCGTGGTGCACAGGCACTGGCAGTCGCTCAGGATGCGCACGTGCACGCCGCGCGCCGCGGCGGCGCGCGCCAGCCGGTTCACCAGGTGCACCTCGGTGCCGATCGCCCAGCGCGAGCCGGCCGGCGCCTCCTCGATCGTGCGGATGATGTGCTCGGTCGAGCCGCTCTGGTCCGCGAGGTCCACCACGTCCTGCGAGCACTCCGGGTGCACCATGACGGTGATGCCGCCGTCGGCGGCGTGCAGCGCGCGGACCTGGTCCACGTGCTCGGGCCGGAACAGCTTGTGCACGCTGCAGTGGCCGGCCCAGAGCAGGACGCGCGCGCGGCGGATCTCCTCGGCGGAGAGCCCGCCGGAGGGCTTTCGCGGATCCCAGAGCGCGGTGTCCGCGGGGCGGCCCGGCGCCGCGTCGAACTCGGTCACGAAGCCCGTGCGCTTGGCCGTGTTGCGCCCCAGGTGCTGGTCGGGCAGGAAGAGGATCCTCACCTCCTCGCCATCCGCCGGCGGCTCGTCGCCGCCCGCAAGCGCCCAGTCGAACACCTGGCCGGCGTTCGAGCTGGTGCAGCACGCGCCGCCCTTCCCGCCGACGAACGCCTTGATGGCCGCGCTCGAGTTGACGTAGGTGATCGGGATGACCCGCGTGCGCGTGCCGCGCACGGCGCGCGCGACCGACTCCCACGCCTCGACCGCCTGGTCGAACTGCGCCATGTCGGCCATCGAGCACCCGGCCGAGAGGTCCGGCAGCACCACCTGCACCGCGTCGTCGGTCAGGATGTCCGCGGTCTCGGCCATGAAGTGGACGCCGCAGAAGACGATCCACTCGCTGCCGCGGCGGCGTGCCTCGTCGGCGGCCATCTGGCTCAGCTTCAGGCTGTCGCCGGTCAGGTCGGCGTGCTGCACCACGTCGTCCTGCTGGTAGTGGTGCCCGAGCACCAGGAGCCGCGTGCCCAGCTCCGCCTTGCGCGCGCGGATCGCGGCCGCAAGGTCCTCGTCGGACATGCGCAGGTATCGGTCGGGCAACGCCGGCTGCCAGAGCATCGCGAAAGTGTAGGAAGGCGGTACTTTCCGCGCGTGGCCGACGACCGCCAGACCATCGTGCGCGCGCCCGCGAAGCTGAACCTCGCGCTGTCGGTCGGCCCGCCAGGGGCCGACCGCATGCACCCGATCTCGAGCTGGATGGTCACGCTCGACTTCGCCGACGACCTGCACCTGCGCCGCCTCGACGAGGGCCGCGACTCGCTCTACGCGATCGTCTGGGCCCCCGACGCGCCCCGCCCGACCGACATCGACTGGCCGGTGATGAAGGACCTTGCGGTGCGCGCGCACCTGGCGCTCGAGCGCGCCGCCGCGCGCAAGCTCCCGGTGCGCATGAAGCTCGAGAAGCGGATCCCCGTGGGCGGCGGACTCGGCGGCGGATCGAGCGACGCCGCCGCCATGCTGCGCGGGCTCGACGGGCTCTTCGGGCTCGGGCTCGGGGCCGACCGCCTCGCCGACATCGCCTCGGAACTCGGGAGCGACGTGCCCTTCCTGGTGCACGGCGGCAGCGCCATCGTCGAGGGACTCGGCGAGCGCATCGAGCGCCTGCCCGCGCTTCCCGACCTGCACGCGGTGCTCGCGTTCCCGTCGGCACCCTGCCCCACCGGTGCGGTCTACGGCAAGTTCGACCTGATGCGCCCGGATGCCGCGCTCGTCCCCGCACGCGTGCGCGAGCTGGCCGCGATGGCCTCGCTCGCCCACGATGCGCCCTTCAACGACCTCGCCGCGCCCGCCGTCGCGGTGGAGCCGGTGCTCGAGGACGACATCGCCGAGGTGGAGATCGCCACCGGGCGAACCGTGCACGTGAGCGGCAGCGGCAGCACGCTCTTCGTGCTCTGCGGCGGGCGGCTCGAGGCCGACCTGCTGGCGGAACAGGTGCGCACGCGCGCCGGCCTGCCCGCGGTCGCGGCCTCGGTGCGCGGCCTCTGACCGCCCCGCCGGGCGAGGCATGTGGGCGGCGCACCCGCCGCACTACCATCCTCGATCCTCGAGGAACGCCCCGTGAAGCGACACGACCCCACCGCCGCCCCCGCGCCCGCCTCGACCTTCGTGCCCGCGGCGCTCGACGCCACGAAGTGGGAGGCGCTGCAGCCACTCTATGCCCAGCTCCTCGGCCGCACCATCCACGACGCCGACGGGCTGGAGCGCCTGCTGCTCGACCGCAGCGAGCTCGACGCGGCCGCCGAGGAGGCCGCGGCCAACCTCTACATCGGGATGACCCGGCACACCGACGACGAGCTGGCGCGCCGGCGCTTCCTCGACTTCGTCGAGCAGGTGGAGCCCCAGCTGAAGAAGGCCGGCTTCGAGCTCGACCGCAAGGTGGTGGAGTGCCCCTTCGCCGCCAGCCTCGACCCGGCCCGCTACGGCGTGCTGCTGCGCGGCCTGCGCCGGTCGGTCGAGCTCTTCCGCGAGGCGAACGTCCCGATCGAGACCGAGGTCACCAAGCTCGACCAGCAGTACAGCGAGATCAACGGCGCGATGACCGTCTCCTTCGAGGGCGAGGAGCGAACGCTGCCGCAGATGGCCAAGTACCTGGAGGAGACCGACCGCGCGCGCCGCCAGGCCAGCTGGGAGGCGGTGGCCGCGCGCCGCCTGCAGGACGCCGACCGGATCGACGACCTCTTCGACCGCATGCTCGCGCTGCGGCACCGGATCGCGCTCAACGCCGGCTTCCAGGACTTCCGCGACTACCAGCACTCGCGGATGCAGCGCTTCGACTACACGCCCGCCGACTGCGAGCGCTTCCACGAGGGCGCCGAGAAGGTCTGCGTGCCCCTGATGCGCCGCCTGAACGCCGAGCGCGCGAAGTCCCTGGGCCTGCCGAAGCTGCGCCCGTGGGACCTGAAGGTCGACCTCAAGGGACGCGGCCCGCTGCGGCCCTTCGAGGGCGCGGACCAGCTGGTCGACCGCTCGAGCCGGGTGTTCCACGTGATGGACGCGGAGCTCGGCGCCATGTTCGACAGCATGCGCACGGGCGACTGCCTGGACCTGGAGAGCCGCAAGGGCAAGGCCCCGGGCGGCTACCAGTACCAGCGCCAGCGCAGCCGCCGGCCGTTCATCTTCATGAACGCCGCGGGCCTGCACCGCGACGTCATCACCATGGTGCACGAGGCGGGCCACGCGTTCCACAGCCTGCTGTGCGCGCACGACCCGCTGGTCGCCTACCGCGGCAGCCCGATGGAGTTCGCCGAGGTGGCCAGCATGAGCATGGAGCTCCTGACCTTCCCGCACCTGGGGGAGTTCTATTCCGCGCAGGACGCCGACCGCGCGCGCCGCGACCACCTGGAGTCGCTGTGCACGATGATCCCGTGGATCGCCACCATCGACGCGTTCCAGCACTGGATCTACCTGAACCCGACGCACACGCGCGAGCAGCGCGCCGCGGAGTGGGTGCGCCTCAACGACCGCTTCGGCGCCGACGTCGACTGGGCGGGCCACGAGGCGTCGCTGCGCTCGATGTGGCACCGGCAGCTCCACATCTTCGGGCTGCCCTTCTACTACATCGAGTACGGCATCGCGCAGCTGGGTGCCCTGCAGATGTGGCTCCAGTCGCGCCGCGACCCGAAGCGCGCGCTGGCCAACTACAAGAAGGGCCTCTCGCTGGGCGCGAGCCGGCCGCTTCCCGACCTCTTCGCGGCCTCCGGCCTGCGCTTCTCGTTCGGCCCCGAGACCATGGGCGAGCTGGTCGACGAGGTCGGCAAGGACCTCGCGACGCTCCCGGCCTGAGCAACTCCCGCCACACACGGAACCACACGACCATGAAGGACGTCCTCGTACTCGGTGCCGGCAAGATCGGCCGGATGGTGTGCAGCCTGCTGCAGTCCTCGGGCGACTATCGCGTCGCCGTCATGGACGCGAGCGAGCGCTCGGTCCAGGAGACTCTTGCGCTTGCCCCCGGCGCGAAGGGCCTCGCCGGCCGCTTCGACGACCAGGCGGCCATCGACCGCGGCCTCGACGGCGCGTGGGCGGTGGTGAGCTGCGCGCCGTTCTTCTGCAACCCGATGATCGCCGGGCGCGCGAAGGCGAAGGGCGTCCACTACCTCGACCTCACCGAGGACGTCGCCGTCACCAAGAAGGTGATGGAGCTCGCCCGCGGCGCGAAGACCGCCTTCATCCCGCAGTGCGGCCTGGCGCCCGGCTTCATCACCATCGCGGCCAACAGCGTCATCGCCGGGATGGCCGACCTGCACGAGGTGCGCATGCGCGTGGGCGCGCTGCCGGAGTTCCCGTCGAACGCCCTGAAGTACAACCTGACCTGGTCGACCGACGGCCTGATCAACGAGTACATCCAGCCCTGCGAGGCCGTGGTCGACGGCAAGGTGGTCACCGTGCCGGCCCTGGAGGGCCTGGAGCACATGACGATCGACGGCACCGAGTTCGAGGCGTTCAACACCTCGGGGGGCCTGGGCACCTTCGCGCTCACGCTCGAGGGCAAGGTGAAGCACCTCTCCTACAAGACGATGCGCTACCCCGGGCACAACGCGATCCTGAAGCTCCTGCTCTGGGACCTCGGGTTCCGCGAGCACCGCGACGAGCTGAAGCGCGCCTTCGAGCGCGCGCTGCCCACCACGAAGCAGGACATCGTGGCCATCTTCGTGAGCGCCGCGGGAACGGTGGACGGAACGTTCACCGAGCGCACCTACGCGCGCATCGTGCGCCACCGCGAGATCGGCGGCCACCACTGGACCGCGATCCAGATCACCACCGCCTGCGGCATCACCGCGGTGCTCGACCTGCTGCACGAGGGCACGCTGCCGCAGCACGGCTTCGTGCGCAACGAGGATGTCTCGCTCGAGGCGTTCCTGGCCAACCGCTTCGGCCGGCACTACGCCTGAACGGTCACCGCCCCCGACGGGGACCCTGGTTCTGCATCGGCGGGCCCTGCGGCCCGGGCTGGCCCATCGGGCCGGGGCCCTGCTGCGGGCCAGGACCCTGCTGCGCCATCGGGCCCTGCGGCCCCTGATGCGCCTGGTGCATCGCCATCTTGCGCGCCTGGTCCTTGCCGATCCCGATGCCGATCAGGAGGATCAGGAACCCGAGCGAGATGAAGAGCCACAGCCGGATGCGGTGCACCGTCTTCTCCAGCTTGGCGAGGCGGGCGGGGCAGTCGCAGCGGCACGCGGCGGCGCAGCAGGACTCGTTCGAGGGGGACGCGGGGGTCTCGGCCATGGGTGGGGTCTCCGTTGCACGCAGTTTGCCACGGATCGCCCCGCGGGGACAATGCGCCCGCCATGCCCGGCGCCACGCCCGAACCCCCCGCCCCCGTGAACGGGCACGAATCCGCGATCCCCGCGCCCCGTCCCTTTGATTTCCGGAAGCACGGCCATGCCATGGTCGACTGGATCGCCGACTACCTCGATCGCGTGGAGCGGTTCCCCGTGCAGTCGGCGGTGTCCCCGGGCTGGGTGCGGTCGCAACTTCCCGCGCAGCCACCGGAGCGCGGCGAACCGTGGGAACGGATCGCCGCCGACGTCGACCGCGTCATCCTGCCCGGCATCACCCACTGGCAGAGCCCGAACTTCTTCGGCTACTTCCCCGCCAACGCAAGCGGCCCCGCAATCCTCGGCGAGCTGCTCTCCGCGGGCCTCGGCGTGCAGGGCATGCTCTGGAGCACCTCGCCCGCCTGCACCGAGCTCGAGACCCACGTCATGGACTGGCTGGCCGGCATGGTCGGGCTGCCCGCGCACTTCCAGAGCGGCGGCCCCGGCGGCGGCGTGATCCAGGACACGGCAAGCAGCGCCACGCTCTGCGCACTGATCGCCGCGCGCGAGCGGGCCACCGGATTCGCGGGCACGCGCGACGGCCTGCAGTCCGCCGGCAGCCCGCACCTCGTGGCCTATGCCACCGCCGACGCGCACTCGAGCATCGAGAAGGACGTGCGCATCGCGGGCCTCGGTGCCGCGAACCTGCGCACCGTGCCGATGCGCGCGGACCGCGCCATGGACCCGGCGGCCCTCGCGCGCATGATGGACGAGGACCGCGCCGCCGGCCGCGTGCCATTCTTCTGCGTCGCGGCCATCGGCACCACCGGGACGCACGCGGTCGACCCGCTGCCCGAGCTCGGCCCGACGTGCGCCCGCCACGGCGCGTGGCTCCATGTCGACGCGGCGCACCTGGGGATCGCCGCGCTCTGCCCGGAGTTCCGAGGGATCCATGCAGGAATCGAGCACGCCGACAGCTACTGCGTCAACCCGCACAAGTGGATGCTCGTCAACTTCGACTGCGACGCCTTCTGGGTGCGCGACCGTGCCGCGCTGGTGCAGGCACTCAGCGTGCTGCCCGAGTACCTGCGCAACTCGGCCACGGAATCGGGCAAGGTGATCGACTACCGCGACTGGCAGGTGCCCCTCGGCCGGCGCTTCCGGGCGCTCAAGCTCTGGTTCGTGATCCGCCACGAGGGCACCGAGGGCCTGCGCGCGCTGGTGCGCCGGCACGTGGCGCTGGCCGCGCGCCTGCGCGCGCGCATCGCCGCCGATCCGGCGCTCGAACTCGTGCACCCGACGCCCTGGTCCCTCGTCTGCTTCCGCGCGCGCGCGGGCGACGACGCCACCGCCGCGATCATGGCCCGCATCAACGACGGCGGCCGCGCCTTCGTCACGCACACCCGCGTCGACGGGCGGCTCGTCCTGCGCGTCTCGGTCGGCGCGCCCACCGTGGCCGAGCGCCACGTCGACGCGCTGTGGGACCTCATCCGCGGCGCACGGTGACCATCACCACCTCGGGGGCGCAGTGGACGCGCAGGGGGAACCACGCCCCGGCGCCCACGCTCACGAAGAGGCTGCACCCCGCGCGCAGGTAGGTGCCGGCGCTGAGCCGGTGCGCGAACGACACGTTGAGCCGCGGACGTCCCGGCACCGCCACCTGCCCGCCGTGCGTGTGGCCGCTCAGGGTGAGCGCCACGCCCGCGCGCGCCGCGGCATGGAACGCCTTCGGATTGTGGGCAAGCAGCAGGTGCGGCACCTGCGGCAACGCACGCACGCGCCGGTCCAGGTCGCGCACCGAGCGCCCCCAGTCGACGCCGCCCACGAGGAGCGGCTCGCTGCCCTCGCCCGCCGCCGCCACCTGCCCGTCGAGCACCTGCATGCCACGCATCACGGCAAGCGAGGCCAGCATGTGCCCGTCGTCGAGGTGGTCGTGGTTCCCGAGCACGAGGAACCGCCCGAGCGGCGCCGGCATCGCGCCCATCGCGGCGAGGAGCGGTTCCGCACCGTGGGAATCGAGGTCCACCACGTCGCCGGTGCAGGCCACCAGGTCCGGCCGGAGCGCCGCGAGGCGCTCCACCGCATCCACCGCGCGGTCGAGCGGCATCAGGTCGCCGAGGTGGAAGTCGGTCAGGTGCGCGATGCGCACCCCGTCGAACGCCCGCGGCCAGCGCGGGCACGTCACCTCGATCGACCGCACCTCGATCGCCTGCCGGCGGTGGCGGCGGCCGAGCACCCCGAGCGTCAGCCGGTCGGCGGCGCGCGTCAGCACCACGTGGCGCAGCTTCGCGCGCAGGTAGCCGTTGCCGCGCGCCTTCGCCATCCCTAGAACCTCAGGCTCACCGCCGCGAACAGGCCGCGCAGCCCGGCGTCCACCTGCGAGTCGCCCTGCGTCAGGTCGAAGTCGAAGAGCCGGTAGCCGAACTCGACGCCCACGTTCTCCAGGAGCATGGCCGCGATCCCCACGCGGATCATCCACACGCTGCCGGCGTCGGGCCACCCGCCGCCGAAGCCCGCATGCCCGTAGATGCGGATGTCCTGCAGCAGCGGCACGCGGCCGTCCATGCCGGCGCGGATGTCGAGCCCGACGCCGCCGTAGGCCGCGCCGATCGTCCGCCCGAAGCTGCCGCTGCCGCCCGCGGTGACGTTCGACACCTGCTGCTCGTACTGGAACGCCAGGCCCCCGGCCAGCGCGAACACCTGGACGTCCGCCAGCGGCCGGCCGTTGCGCCCGATCGCCGCCTGGGCGCCCGCACGGTTGTCGCCCGGTGCGCTCCACGGCCACGGCTGGTCGGCGAACGGCCGCCACAGCACGTAGCCCACCTCGGCGCCGGCCATCCACGCGTCGTAGGAGCCGCTCACCGTGTCGCCCGCCGTGACGGCCACCCCCGCGAAGCTCCCGCCCACGGACGCGGAAGACGACCCGTTCGCGCTCACCTGGAACCCCATCCCGCCGAAGCGCCAGCGGTCGACGCTGATGGCGAACTCGCCCGCGAAGCCGACCGCCTGGTCCTGCACGCCGAGGTCCCCATCGAGCGCAAACTGCGTCGCGCCCATGCCGCCGGACCACGCCGTGCCGGTCAGCCGCGGCAGCCAGACGCCCACGTCCGCCGTGGCGCGAACGCCCTCGCCGAGGCCGAGCACCTTCGCCGGGTCGACCGCAGGGGGTTCCGCCGCCAGGGCGCATGCGACAATGGGCCACGACATGCCCGAAGGGTACCCATCGCCCGGTGCCGAGCCGCCGCGGCCGCCGAAGCCCGTTCGGCCGGCTGGCGCGGTCGACCTCGGCCGCGGCGCGTGGATCCGGCCGGAGCACCTGACGTGGACCTACACCACCGCGCGCGGCCCCGGGGGGCAGCACGTCAACAAGGCAAGCACCGCCGCCGTGCTGCGCGTGCGGATCGCCGACATCGGCGGGCTGGACGCGCCGGCCGTCGAGCGCCTGCGCGACATCGCGCGCAGCGTGCTGGTCGGCGACGGCGAGCTGCTCTACCGCTGCGACCTGCACCGCAGCCAGCGCATGAACCGCGACGCCTGCGAGGCACGCCTGCGCACCATGGTCGGCCAGGCCGCGGTGCGCCCGAAGGTGCGCCGCCGCACCAAGCCCACCCGCGGCAGCATCGAGCGCCGGCTCGAAGGGAAGCGCCAGGCGTCCGAGCGCAAGCAGGGGCGGCGCTGGCGCGACGACGGCTGACGACCCGGGCCGCGCACGCGGCGCACCGCGCACACGCAAAAAGCACGCCGCCCGCACCATGAGGTGCGGGCGGCGGAAGGTTCAGGACTCGTGCCGTGCGCGGGTCAGCCCGCGCACTGGCCCCACGCACCGAGCATGACGCCGAGGTCGTCGCCGTTGACGAAGCCGTCCTCGTTGAAGTCAGCCGGGCAGGTGGAGCTGGCGCACTGGCCCCAGGCACCCAGGAGGATGCCCAGGTCGTCACCGTTGACGAAGTTGTCGTCATTCAGGTCGGCCGGGCAGGCAGAGCCGCCGCAACCAACCGCGGTGCCGTTCAGTTCGAGCGCCCAGTTCGCGGTGAACGTGGCGCCGAGGCTGGTGGTGAGCACGTACTGGGCCGCCGCATCGGCGCAGCTCAGGCGGCAGTAGGTGTCGGGGGATTCACCCGCCACCGTGTTGCCGGCCGGACGCAGGCCGTACCCACTGGCGCCGGGCACGCCTTCCACGCCCGCGTACAGGTTCGGGCACTCCATCACGACCACCAGGTTCTGGCCCGCGGGGACGTCCGCGAGGCAGACGGGGGTCGGGAAGTTGAGCACGCCCTTGTACCCGCCGCCGGGGATCAGGACATTGAACTCGTTGACGAGCACCATGTCGCAGTTCCCGTCCGGGCACGTGCCATCGGCCGCGTACGCGTTGGTGGGGGCGCCACCGTTCTCGTCGCGGTAGATGCCGATCTTCGCCGGCAGCGGGATGTCGCTGGCGTAGTTCGCGCACGCGCCGGTCGCCGGGTTGGTCTGGCGACGGATGGAGAACACGCCGATCGACAGGCAGCTCAGCTCATCGAGCCTCTGGGCAGCCGGCACCACGCGGGCGTACCGGTTGAGCGTCGTGCCGCCCGTGCCGCAGTTCGGCGCCGCGGGGTTGACCGCGCAGGCGACGAGACCGCCGAACGGCGCAGTCTGCGGCTGTCCGATCACCTGCGTGTCCGCGCCGGGATCCGCGCACGTGGAGGCCACGAGCTGCGGGCAGGCCGCGGGCACGCCCGTGATGCTCAGCCGGTACTCGCTGGACTGGCCGTCCGCACCGCACGCGAGCTCCTGGAAGGCCGGCACGACGACGGCACGGTAGGTGCCGGGCGTGAGGCAGGCCGAAGCCGCGATCGGGCAGAACGCGCCGGGATTGCTCACGGCCAGGGTCTGGCCGGGAGTGCCGCCGGGACCGGTGGTGCCGGGCACGCACACCGCGTCGAAGATGAACACGGTGCCCGAGGTGCGCGAGTTCATCGACACGGTGACCTGCGTCGGCGCGTTCACCGAGAACTGGTACCAGTCGGTGTCGCGGGACGTGGCCGTCGAGTAGAAGGTGCCGCCGATGACGTCACCCACGTTGACGACCTGCACCGGCGGGAACGCCGCGTCGGTGTTGCAGCCGCCGTTCAGGTTCTCGCCGCACGGCTCGTCCTCGGCCACGGAGAAGGTCTGCAGCTGGCAGGTCTCCGGCAGGTCGAAGGTCACGACCTGCGGACCGGTGGTCAGCACGTCGTTGCCGTTGTAGTAGCCGACGCGGACCAGGTAGGTCCGGCCCTGGGTGATGGTCGCAGTCACCTGCGAGCCGTAGCCCTGGTCGGCGCACGGACCGGCATCGTCGTTGCAGGTCACCAGGACGTTCGGCAGTTCGTTGTAGTTGAACGCGGCCGGGTTGGTGCCCTGGTCGTAGACGGCGAGCTTCAGGTCCGCGGTGCCGGCGCAGTCGGTCTGCCCGCCCGAGGTCCAGACTCGCAGCGCACCGGTCGCCGGGGCCGCGATCTTGTACCAACGGTCCAGGAACAGGTCGTCGCTGCCCGAGTTGCAGACCGAACCCGCGTGCGGCGGGCCGTCGGTGTTGCACAGGACGTTCTGGCCGTTCATGCCGTAGTACGACACGGTGCCGTCGGCCGAGATGGCCTGGGCCGCGGTGGCGCAGTCGTTGGCGATGCCGGGGGCCGGCGACGTGCAGGAATACTGCCACGCCGTGTTCTCGATGATCGAGAGGGTGCCGATGCCGGTCTCGGACACGCCCGAGGAGTTCGTCCAGCCGCCGACGCGGATGTAGTAGGTCGTGCCGGCGACCGCGCTGAGCGAGATGGCCGAGTAATAGGCCTGGCAGCCGGTCTGGCCGGTGCCGTCACCGTTGCAGGCGACCTGGGTCAGGCCGGCGCACGTGCCGGTGTAGATGACCATCGACGTGTCGAACGACGTCGAGTCGCACGTGGTGATCACCACGTTGGCGTCGGCGTTGGGCGTCCAGCGGAACCAGACGTCGGGGTCGTTCGCGCCCCAGTCCAGGAAGGTGCCGGCGCACTGCGTGTCATCGACGGGCTCCGGGCTGGCGGTGGCGTTCGTGGTGTCGAAGGCGGCGGGCACGCCGAGGATGGCGACCTCGGCGGTCGAACAGTTGTCGTTCGCCGGGGCCTGGCCGAAGGCAGCCGTGGTCACGGCCGCCGCGAGGCCAACGCCCGCCAGCAGCGTCTTCGGGGAAAGGTTCACGTGGTTCATCGATTCATTCTCCTGAGAGAGACAAACGGGGGGACTCGAGTCTGTGCGTACGCAATCGAACGGGCCACCACGGCACAGCGAGGCCATGGGCGACCCTCAGGTGGGGTTCCACCCCACAACACATATTCCGCAAACGGCGGCCAAGACCAATCACGGGAAATCAGAATTTGAACGAAACTTCAGTGGTGTCCAGATAACAAACTCACTTATCCAGACCTTCAACCCGGACTTCCCCGCTCCCCTTGGTGATCTCGCCGATGACCGCCGCCTCCTCGCCGAGCTTGGCGAGCTTGGCGCACACCGCGTCTGCGAAGGCGGGCCGGACCACCATCACGTAGCCGATGCCCATGTTGAACACCCGGAACATCTCCTCCGTCTCCACGCCGCCGTGGGCCTGGAGGAACGGGAAGATCGGGTTCGGGGTCCACGCGGAGGCGTCGATCACCGCGTCCACCTTGGGCCCGAGCGCCCGGCAGACGTTCCCGGGCAGGCCGCCGCCGGTGATGTGGGCCATGCCGCTCACCACCTTCTTCCTGCGGTAGCTCGACAGCAGCTTGGTGATGGGACGGGCGTAGATGCGGGTGGGCTCCAGGAGCACCTTCCACAGCGGGTCGGGGCCCAGTTCCGGGTAGATCCGGTCCATGTCGAGCCCGGCGTCCCTCACGATCCGGCGCACCAGCGTGTAGCCGTTCGAGTGCACGCCCGAGGCACGCAGGCCGATGACCACGTCGCCCTTCTTGACGCGCGCCGCGTCCACCACGCGCGAGAGCTCCACCACGCCCACGCAGAATCCCGCGATGTCGAAGTCGCCGGGCTTGTAGATGTCGGGCATCTCGGCGCACTCGCCGCCGATCAGCGCGCAGCCGGCGATCTCGCAGCCCTTGGCCACGCCCTCGATCATCTTCGTCGTGGCGTCGGGCTCCAGCTTCGAGAGCCCCAGGTAGTCCAGGAAGAAGAGCGGCTCGGCGCCCTGGACGATCAGGTCGTTGACGTTCATCGCCACGCAGTCGATGCCGACCGTGTCGTACACGCGCCGCTCGGCGGCCAGCAGCACCTTGGTGCCCACGCCGTCGGTGCAGCCCACCAGGACCGGGTCCTTGTAGTTGCGCTTGAAGAGCTTCTGGTTGTAGTCCAGCCGGAACATGCCGGCGAAGGCGCCGTGCTGGCCCATGACGCGCGGCCCGTGGGTGCGCTTCAGGAGGCCCTTGATCCGGTCGACGACCTCGTCGCCGGCATCGATGTCGACCCCGGCTTCCCTGTACGTGAGTGGCGCGCGCTTCATCGGCTTGGGCTCGGCGACTGCTTCCGGCATCGGACGCGACATGCTAGCCGGGCAAGTCGGCGTTCCCGCCCGCGGGAGGGCGCGCCACCAGCGCCACCAGGGCGATGCCGGGCACGCCCACCAGCGCGGTGGCAAGGAAGTAATCCGCGAAGTCGAGGTGCCGCGCGAGCACGCCGCCGAAGCCGCCGATCCCCGCGCCCGCCGCCGCCATCAGCGCCGTCAGCAGCGCGTACTGGGTGGCCACCATGCGCCGGTCGCAGATCGACATGAGGAACGCGACGAACACCGCCGACACCATGCCGCCGCAGACGCTCTCGACCGCGATGCCGGCCACGAGCGACCCGAGCGGTGCCGCCCCGGCCGCGTCCGCGTGCACCGTCGCGCCGTGCACGAGCGCCATCGCCCAGAAGACCAGGTTGCTTGCCGCCTGCAGGATGCCCGAGATCCAGAGCGATGCCACCGGGCCGAGCCGCGCGACCATCCACCCGCCGAGGAGCGCCCCCGCGATCGTGAGCCCGAACCCCAGGAACTGCCGGACGACGCCCAGCTGCTCGGCGTCGTACCCCAGGCCCTTGAGGAGGAGCGGCGTCAGCATCACGTTCCCCAGCTGGTCCGGCAGGCGGAAGATGAGCGCGAAGGCGGCGAGTGCCAGCACGCGCCACCGCCAGGTGCGCACGAACGACGCGACCGGCTCGGCGACCGCCGCGCGCAGGCCTGGCTCGGCGGGCGCCGGGCACGCCGGTTCGTCGGCCGCCAGCACCGACAGCGCGCCTGCCAGGCCCGCGAAGCCGCATGCCGCCACCGCGATCGACCATCCTTCGGCGCCGAGTGCGGGCGCCAGCACCAGTGCCCCCGCGCCGAGCGCCGCGAACGCCACGCGGTAGCCGCTCACCCACATCCCTGCCCCCGCCCCGAGCTGCCTCGGCTCGAGCGACTCGACCTGGAAGGCGCTCGCCACCATGTCCTGCGTGGCGCTCGCGAAGACCAGGAGCGCGAGGATCAGGAGGAACACGGCGGGATCGCCCGTGCCGGCCAGCGCCAGCAGCACCGAGGCGCCCGCGCACGCCGCCGCGGTGGCGACGATCCATGAACGCCGGCGGCCCAGGGCACCGATCCCCGGCACGCCCACGCGGTCGACGAGCGGCGCCCACAGGAACTTCAGCGCGTACGGCAGCTGCGCGAAGGCCAGGAAGCCGATGAGCTCGACCTTCCATCCGGACTCCGTGGCCCACACCGGGGCCACCGACGTCGCCAGCATGTTCGGCACGCCGCAGGAGACGCCCACGGCCAGCAGCACGAGCATCGTGCGGTCGGCGTAGAGCGGGCGAGGCACTGCCGCAGGCTATCGCCCCAATGGCACACGGGGCCCCGGCACTGCCGGGGCCCCGCGGGAGTTCACGACTTCAGGTCGATCGCGGCCGGATCAGCGGCGGCGACGGCTGCCGGCGACGCCGGCCAGGCCGAGGAGCGCAAGCGCGCCGGGAGCCGGGACCTCGGTCGAGACGAGCATGTTGTCGAAGTACACGGTCGCGGCGACGGTGGAGCCGTTGCGGGTCCCGTAGATGTCGGTCTCGTCGGCGATGGAGCCGATGCCCGCGCCGTCGACGTAGAACGCGTTCGCGCCCCAGGACACGATCGTGCGGCCCGTCCAGCGGTCCCACGTGGAGGTCACCGTGGTCCAGGCGTTGTTGCCCAGCTGCACGCCCGTGTTGAAGGCGTAGTTGCCGAACGTGCCCCCGTTGTTGTAGTAGGCGAGCATGTAGAGGATGCCGGTGTTCTGCTGGACGTAGAAGCCGGTCAGGATCCTGGTGCCGGTGGCGTCGAAGGTCACGGCGCCGATGCGCGCGGTGGAGGTGCTGCCGCTCGCCATGTACATGTCGACGGACTGGGTCAGCACCACCTCGCCCGAGGCCGCCGCGGACTCGTACGCCGCGCCGTAGCCGGCCGGCCACGCATAGCGCGGCGAGGAG
>Ga0075471_10000603_pt1 | contig 21803 bp, 21 predicted proteins | sample DEB19_08_DNA_2_FD_74787 | JGI IMG/M metagenome (GOLD analysis project Ga0075471, IMG submission 74787) | Aqueous microbial communities from the Delaware River and Bay under freshwater to marine salinity gradient to study organic matter... | ecosystem: Environmental > Aquatic > Marine > Coastal ... | reverse complement strand
GGTGAGCGTTATGTGAAAAACGGAATTCACTGCATGGTGAATGGTCTGTAAAAACTTTGCGCCTTTGAACCTTTGAGCCTTTGCGTTAAAAAAGTGAATTATGAATAAAGAACGAAAACTGATCATTGCCGGCAACTGGAAGATGAACAAAACCGTCGCCGAGGCCCTGGCGCTCGTCGCCGACCTCAAACGCGACCTCGCGGGCGTGAAGGAAGTGGACATCGTCGTCTGCCCGCCCTACACCGCGTTGAGCGAAGTCTCCAAGGCCATCCTCGACTCGAACCTCCGCCTCGGCGCGCAGAACATGAGCGAGAACGGCGTCGGCGCCTTCACCGGTGAAATCGCCGCGCCCATGCTCAAGGAATTCTCCGTGCGCTACGTCATCCTCGGCCACAGCGAACGCCGCCAGTATCAGAAGGAATCCGACGCGCTCATCGCCAAGAAAGCGCTGGCCGTCCACGGCGCTTCCTTGAAGCCCATCGTCTGCGTCGGCGAAACGCTCGCCGAACGTGAAGGCGGCCTGATGGAGAAGGTTTTGGAAACGCAGGTGACCGGCAGCCTCGGCGGCTTGAGCAAGGAACAGATGGTGGAAACCGTCGTTGCCTACGAACCCGTCTGGGCCATCGGCACCGGCAAGACCGCGACCACCCAGCAGGCGCAGGACGCCCATGCGTTCATCCGCGGCGTGCTGGCCAAGATGTTCGATGCCGATGTGGCCAAGAAGGTCCGCATCCAATACGGCGGCAGCGTGAAGCCGAACAACGCCAAGGAGTTGATGAGCCAGCCGGATGTGGACGGCGCGCTCGTCGGCGGGGCAGCGTTGGAGGCAAGAAGTTTTACTGACATCATCAAGAATTCCATATAAGCTCTCCGGTCTATGAGTTTTATCATTGGTTTATTGACGGTGGTGCTGGTGTTGAACTGCCTGCTCCTGATTTTTCTGGTGTTGATCCAACTCCCGAAGAAAGAAGCGGGCGCGGGACTGGCCTTCGGTGGCGGCGCGACGGACGCGCTGTTCGGCGCCGGCTCGGGCAACGTCCTCACCAAGATCACGAAATGGTCCGCCGGCATCCTGTTCGGGCTGTCAATCATTCTCACGATCTTGAACGCGCAGCAACGCAAGCAGACCCACTCGATTACCATCCCGAAAGAACTGCCGACCTCCAGCGCGCCCGCCGCGCCCGCAGCAGCGGCTCCGACAGTGACCGTGCCGGCAGTTCCCACTCCCGCAGCGGAAGTCCCGGCTACCGCCCCAGCGGCGCCGGCCCAATAAAGCACAGCCGCTCGAAAAAATTCAGCCCGCCCAGGGAAACCTCGGCGGGCTTTTTTGTTTGGCTGAATCAGGTCCGGCTCACAAGCCATTCAACACATCGATCAACTGCCGCAGCCGCCCGTAGTCGCGGCGGTTGAAACCGAATGCGACGCGCTGGAGTCCCAGCTGGTCGTTGTCCTCGCGCTCTTCCGGCAACGGCTCGACCGCCTTGATGGGTTCGCCCGTGATGATGTCGGCGAAATCCTCATTGAGCGCCTCGATGGCGGTGGGTGTGGGCGCGTGCTTGAGGCGGATGATGAAGAGATCCTTCACGAAGCGCGTGGAGTGGAAGTTCCGATAGAAGCGCGTGATGATCTTCACGGCCTCGTCCGCGTTGTCGGTGATGCGGTAGAGGTTGAGGTCGTCGGGCGAGATCAACTGATCGCGGAGCAGGTGCTCGCGGATGTTCTTATCCCACGTCTTCCAATACGTCCCGCCCGGTTTGTCCACGAGCACGAGCGGCATAAGCTGGCTCTTGCCGGTCTGCATGAGTGTGATGGCCTCGTAACCTTCATCCATCGTCCCGAATCCGCCCGGGAACAGCACGATCGCATCCGAGTGACGGATGAACGTGAGCTTGCGGGTGAAGAAGTATTTGAACGTCACGAGCTTCTTGTCCAGCGCGATGACGGGGTTCGCGCCCTGCTCCCACGGCAACCGGATGTTCGCACCGAAGCTGTGCTCCGGCCCCGCGCCCTCATGTCCGGCCTGCATGATGCCCGGCCCGGCGCCGGTGATGACCATGAAGCCGGCTTTTACGATCTTGCTGCCGAACTCGACCGCCGTCTGGTATTCCGCCTTCGTGGGCGCGGTGCGCGCCGAACCGAAGACCGTCACCTTGCGCTTGTCCGCGTAGGGCGCGAACAACCGGTAGGCGTAACGCAATTCGCGCACGGCGGTCTGGATGACCCGCACGTCGCCGGTGTCTTTCACGTCCGTCAACAATTTGAGGGCGTTCTCAATGATGTCGGCCACCGCTTCTTCGTTATATCCGCCGCCCTTGAAAGCGATGAGTTCATCAACGCGGCGTTTCAATTCCAGCCCTGCTGGAGTCATTTCTGGTTTGTTTTTCATCGTGGGCAAAATATGTACCAACCCGGCGGATGGCAACCATTCTAATACCGCTCCGCCAAAACAAACCGCGTTCCGGGAAGACCACCAAGCCAGTTGCCGGTGCGTTTGACTCGCCGCGCCCCCGTTGCTACCGTCTGCGCTTACTTTTGCGATGGAATACAAAGACACATTGAACCTGCCGCGCACGGACTTCGCCATGAAGGCCGACCTCGTCACGCGCGAGCCCGAGCGTCTCAAGAAGTGGGAAGCCGCCGGGCTTTACCAGAAAATCCAGACCGCCCGCACCGCCGCGCCCAAGTTCACCCTGCATGACGGCCCGCCCTTCGCCAACGGCGACGTCCACATCGGCACCGCGCTGAACAAGATCCTCAAAGACATCATCATCAAATACAAAACCCTCCGCGGCTTCAGCGCGCCCTACATCCCCGGATGGGATTGCCACGGTTTGCCCATCGAGTTCAAGGTCTCGCAGGAAATGCGCAAGGCTGGCGACACGAGCGCCGACGCCGCCACCATCCGCAAAGCCTGCGAAGCCTACGCCCGCAAATACATCGACCTCCAGCGCACCCAATTCAAGCGCCTCGGCGTGCTCGGCGATTGGGAAAATCCCTACCTCACACTCAACAAGGAATACGAAGCCGACGAACTCCGCCTCTTCGCGGACATCGTGGCCAAGGGCTTCGTCTATCGCGGCAAGAAGCCCGTGTATTGGAGCATCCCGTGCCGCACCGCGCTCGCGGAGGCCGAAGTCGAATACGCCGACCACGTCAGCCAAAGCTGCTTCGTCAAGTTTCCCGTCGTCGGCCAGCCGCACACATTCGTCGTCATCTGGACCACCACGCCGTGGACGCTGCCCGCGAACCTCGCCGTCGCCTACAACAAGGATTTTCAATACGTCACCGCGAAGGCCGGCGCGGAGAATTACATCCTCTTCCGCGGCCTGCTCCCCGCCGTCGCCGCCAAATGCGGCTGGTCGAACTACGCCGAAACGCCGTTCCCCACCGAGCAACTCGCCCACCTCGAATACCAGCATCCGTTCTGCAACCGCACCGGCAAAGCCTTCGCCGCTGACTTCGTCACCGCTGACACCGGCACAGGCTTCGTCCACATCGCGCCCGGCCACGGCCTCGACGACTATAATCTCGGCCGCGCCAACGGCCTGCCCATCTACTCGCCCGTCAACGACGACGGCCAGCTCGCGCACTCGAACGAATTGCCGGTCGAGCAGCAGTTGCCCGCCGAGATGCTCGGCAAATCCATCCTCGAAAAACACGGCAAGAGCGACGCCAACGAAGCCGTCCTGCACGAACTGCGCGTGCGCCACGCGCTGCTGCATCAGGAGAATTATCACCACAGCTACCCGCATTGCTGGCGCAGCAAAACGCCCGTCATCTTCCGCGCGATGGACCAGTGGTTCATCAAGATTGACCACGACAAATTCCGTGAATCCGCGCTCGCCGAGATTGACCGCGTCGCGTGGATTCCCGATTGGGGCGTGAACCGCATCAAAGGAGCGGTGCAATCCCGCCCCGACTGGTGCATCAGCCGCCAGCGCACTTGGGGCGTCCCCATCCCCGCGTTCTACGACGCCAAGGGCGAACCGATTTTGGACGCGCAAATTGTCCGCAACGCCGCCGACCTCATCGAGAAACACGGCTCGAACGTGTGGTTCGAGAAAACTTCCGCCGAACTCTGGGCGCTCGTAAAGCCTGCGAATTGGACCGGCGGAGACGCCGTCGCCAAGTCCAGCGACACGCTCGACGTGTGGATTGATTCCGGCAGCTCTTCCCGCGCCGTCATCGCGCGCCGCAAGGAAATCGCCGGCAAGGACAAGCCGTTCCAGTGCGACGTCTATCTCGAAGGCAGCGACCAGCATCGCGGCTGGTTTCAGTCTTCACTGTTGCTCTCGCTTGCGGGCAATGGCGCCGCGCCGTTCAAGACCGTGTTGACCCACGGTTTCATGGTGGACGCCGACCGCGAAAAGATTTCCAAGAGCAAACAAGGCGGTTACGAGAAGCCGCAGACTGCCGAAGCCTACGTGAAGAAATACGGCGCGGACGTCGTCCGCCTGTGGGTCGCTTCGCAGGACTACCGCAACGACATCGTCGTGAGCGAGGAGCGCATCAACAAGGTGAGCGAGACGTATCGCGGCATCCGCAACGCGCTACGCTACCAGCTCTCGAACCTATACGACTTCGATCCCGCGAAGCACACCGTAGCCGACGACAAACTCACCGGCCTCGACCGCTGGATTCTCGGCGAGTTCTCGAAGCTCGAAACCGAAGTCCTCGCGGCCTACGACAAATACGAATTCCACGTCGTCTATCAGAAGGTCAGCCAGTTCATCGCCGTGGAGTTGTCCTCGATCTACCACGACGTCATCAAGGACCGCTGCTACACCGATGCCGCGAATTCGCCGCGCCGCCGCTCCACGCAGACCGCGCTGCACCGGCTCGTGACCGGCCTGTGTCAGATGCTCGCGCCAATTCTTGCCTACACGGCGGACGAAGCGTGGGAATTCATCCCCGGCAAGGTGACGGTGAATGTGCACGACAGCACGTTGACGCCGAAAAGTTTTAACGTCGCCGAAGCCGAACAGGCCGTGTGGCATTCAATGTTCGCCCTGCGCGAGCCGGCTTTGGCGGAACTGGAAAAAGCCCGGCAGGCCAAGCTGATCGGCAAATCACTTGAAGCCAACCTGCAATTCTCCGCGCCGAACGCGTCACGCTTCACCACCCACCGCGATTCGCTGCGCGAAATCCTAAACGTCTCGAAGCTCGACTTGCGTGACCAGCCGGATGCCGGCGCGCCAGCATTCACTGTCGCCAAAGCCGACGGCGAGAAATGCGAGCGCTGCTGGCATTGGGAGGCCGAGGTCGGCGCGAACGCGGAGCATCCCACGCTTTGCGCCCGCTGTGTCGAGGCGGTGGCGCCGTTCAAGGCGTAGCCGCCTGCATTTGTGCCGGAGGCACAACCGCTTCACTCGGAATAGCTGATGCCCTTGCGCGCCGCCTGGGCGTGGATGGTCTCCGCGACTTTCTGATCAAACGAATCCGCCGGGCCCGCCGCCGCAAGCCGCTTCCGTTCGGCGGCGATGAATTGCTCCCGCTGCTGGGTCAGCTTCGCGATCTGCGCCTGCAACTCCGCGCGCTCCTGTTGCTTTGCTCACACCTTGGCCTCGAGTTCTGCAGCGTCCAGTTTCTGGTATTCGGCGGGCAGGTCGGCCTTCTTGACTTCCTCCAGCTTCACCGAGCCTTCCTTGAGCGCATCCAGCAACTCACCGCGGCCCTGCACGGTCTTGCCGGAACTTGCGTTGTAGCTCAACCGGTCCGCCACGTTGATGCCGGCGCGGCGGACGCGAACGCCACTTTGCCGACCACCTCGCGGCGCACCTCCGCATCGCCGTAGCCGATGACGGTGGCGTTGACCGCCGCATTCAATCTGCCCAGTTCGGCATCCAGCGGCGGGGTCATGGCAACCATGCTGCCGGATTGCGCAATGGCGACATAGCTGCCCTCGCTGAGTCGGGCGATTTCGCGCCAGATTTCCGCGGTGTCGCCCTGTGAATCGCATTGGACGGTGTTGATGATGAGGTCGCGTTTGAGCGCGGCCTGGCAGACCTGCGGATATTTCGGGCCGGTCGCATAATCCATGTGCGGCGGGGCGTCGCCGACAAGGAAAACGAGCTTCAGCACGCTGCGGTCCTGACTCCACTCCATCTTTTCCACCGCGGCCGCCAGCGCCTCGTTGACGGACTCGGGGCCATCGCCGCCGCCGTTCGCGCCGAAAGTGCACAGCGTGGCGTAGACCTGGTCCATGTCGTTCGTCAATGCAAACGGCTTGGTCACGTATTCGTCACCCCGGTCGCGATACGCCACGAGGCCGACGCGCATGTCGGGCGTGGGTTTGGCGGCGATCATCTCGTTGGCGATGCTCCAGATCTTCTGTTTTGCGCCCTCGATGAGGCCGCCCATCGAACCGGTGGTGTCGAGGACGAAACAGACTTCGATGCGTGGCTTCGCCGGCTTGGCGGGCACGGCTGGGGTCGACATGGTTTTTCCGAACGCCACTCCGGGCAGCGCCAGAGTTGCCGCGAGAGACCAAATTACAAATATTCTGGTTTTCATTTCAATCCTTTCGCCTGTTTGACGGGATGGGGCGGCCGATGCTCCCGAAAAGTTTGCCGCGCCGCGCTGATCGGCAATCTCGGAAACAGAGCTTCCTATTGGCTGCCCGCAGGACTATTATGTTTTCATTCAACGTCGGTTTCCGACGGATTTCTGCCTGGTGTCCATGCCTACACCTTTCCGGCGATCCCCAGCGGAGCGGTACAGCTTGATTTATTATGACACAGCCGAAGATTATTCAGGGCGGGATGGGCGTGGCGGTCTCCAGCTGGACGCTGGCACGAACCGTCTCCCAACTCGGACAGCTCGGCGTGGTTTCCGGCACGGGGCTCGCCATCGTGCTGGTGCGCGCCCTGCAATTGGGAGATCCCGGCGGGCACCGGCTGCGGGCGTTAGATCACTTTCCCATTCCGGCCATCGCCCAGCGCGTGGTGAAAAAGTATTTCATCCCCGGCGGCAAGTCGCCCGAGGCGCCATTCCGCGTCTCCGCCATGCCCACTCTGCAACCCGGCCCGGACTTGGTGGATTTGTTCGTCACCGCCAACTTCACGGAAGTTTTTCTGGCCAAGGAAGGCCACAGCGGACTCGTAGGCCTCAACCTCCTCGAAAAAATCCAGCTCCCCACGCTGCCCTCGCTCTACGGCGCGATGCTCGCCGATGTCGATTACGTCCTGATGGGCGCGGGCATTCCCCGCTCCATTCCCGGCTGCTTGGATGCGCTCGCGCGCGGCGAGGCCGCCAAGTTGAAGATTGATGTGGAGGGCGCTTTGCCCAACGAAGATTTTTTCAACACGTTCGACCCGGCGGCGTTCTGCGGCGCCCCGCGCCCGCAGGTGAAGCGCCCGCAATTCCTCGGCATCGTCTCCTCCGCCACGCTCGCCATGACCCTCGCGAAGAAAGCCAGCGGGCGCGTGGACGGCTTCGTCGTCGAGGGCGACACCGCCGGCGGCCACAACGCCCCCCCGCGTGGCCCGATGCAACTCAGCGCCAGCGGCGAACCGATCTATGGCCCGCGCGACGTGCCCGACCTCGAAAAAATCCGAGAACTCGGCCTGCCCTTCTGGCTCGCGGGATCTTATGCCAGCCCGCAAAAGCTGGCCCATGCCTTGAGCGTCGGCGCCGCCGGCATCCAAGTCGGCACCGCCTTCGCCTTCTGCGCCGAGTCCGGCTTGCAAGCCGACCTCAAGCGAAAGGCTTTGGCGCTCAGCCGCGCCGGCAAAGCCCGGATCTTCACCGACCCCGTCGCCTCGCCCACGGGTTTCCCCTTCAAAGTCGTGCAAATGGATGAAACCTTGTCCGCCGCGCCGGTCTATGAAGGCCGCGAGCGCATCTGCGACCTCGGTTATCTCCGCCACCTCTACCGCAAAGCGGACGGTACCACCGGCTACCGTTGCCCCGCCGAACCGGTGGATGACTTCGTCCGCAAAGGCGGCACGGTCGAAGCCGCGCAAGGCCGCAAGTGCCTTTGCAACAGTCTGCTTGCCAACATCGGCCTCGGCCAGATCCGCTCGGCCACCGATACCGAACTGGCTTTGTTGACCGCCGGCGACGATGTGGCGGATATCGCCCGCTTCCTGAAGCCGGGCCAGGATTCCTACAGCACCGCCGACGTGGTGGCTTACTTGCTGGCCGGCGCGGCGTAGATGGTCGGTTGATCAAAGCCCGGCGCGCTGCGTCCAACCTCCACGCCGGCAAACCAAACTTGCCTGCGGCAGCGGCGGTCGCTAATGTTTCCTCTGGTTTTGTGACCAAACCAAAATCTATTATGAAAATGAAAACAGTCCTCGCTCTGGCCGTTGGGTTGACCGCCACCTTACAAGTCGCCACCGCCGGCGATCTCACCGGCACCGTCACCCTCAAAGGCACGCCGCCCGCCGAAAAAGAAATCACTCCGCTCAAGGACGATGCCACCTGTGGCAAGTTCCACGCCGCCATGCCCAAGACGCAATTTTTCGTGGTCGCCGCCAACGGCGGTCTGGCCGACACCGTGGTGATGCTCAAAGGCATCAGCGGCAAGTCCACTGGCGCGAGCGCGGCCCCCGTGGTGCTCGATCAGAAAAGCTGCGTCTATGTCCCCCAGATCGTCGCGGTGCAGACCGGCCAAACCATCACCGTGAAGAACTCCGACCCCGTGCTGCACAATGTCCACAGCATCCCCGCCGTCGCCGGCAACGAGGAGAAGAACCTGGCTCAGATGCCCAACGGCGCGGACCTGACGCTGAAGTTCGACAAGGCGGAAAACTTCCTTAAGTTCAAGTGTGACGTGCATCCGTGGATGTTCGCGTGGGTGACGGTGGTGGATCATCCATATTTCGCCGTGACCGACAAGGAAGGCAAGTTCACCATCAAGGATGTGCCCGCCGGCAAATACACCGTGACCGCCCTGCACCGCAAAGCCGCGCCCCTCGGCGTGGAGCAGGAAGTGGAAGTGAAGGCTGATGGCGCGAAGGCGGACTTCACCGTCGAAGTGAAGTAAACCCGGAAGTTTTCCCGCGACCGCCGCGGCTGCGAAGCTGCGGCGATTTTTTTTAATGATGAAGTATGAATTATGAATGATGAAAAAAACACCAGCGCCGCTGGCGGCGATTTCATAATTCATTCCCCGTGGCTGCACCGCTTCGCTTTGCTGACGGTGGCGGCCACGCTTGGCCTGATCGGCATCGGCGGGCTCGTGACCAGCAAGGCCGTGGGGATGTCCGTGCCGGATTGGCCGACGAGCTACGGCTACCATATGTTCGCGCTGCCCATCGCGACGTGGCTCACCGGCGGCGTCTTCCATGAACACACGCATCGGCTGTGGGCGACCATCGTGGGCGTGCTCGTCGTGGCGCTGATGCGGTGGCTGGGCGGGCGCACAGCGCGGCGGGCGCTTTTGATTATCGGCGGCGCGGAGATTCTGGCGGGTTTTGCCCTGCTCGCCCTCGGGCCGGACTGGCGCGGGGCGGGACATTTTCTCTCCGGCATCGGCGGCGTGGTCTTGCTGGCCGGCGTGGTGTGGGTGAACAGCTCTCCGGCGGCGCGGCCCTTGCCCGCGCTGGGCTGGTGGGCGTTTTGGTTGGTGCAGGTGCAGGGTTTGCTTGGCGGCTTGCGCGTGGTGCTGGATGCGCACGTCGTCGCGGGCGCGAAGCTGGGCATGGTGTTCGGGCTGATCCATGGTTGTCTGGGACAGGCGTTTCTGTTGCTGCTGTGCGTGATCGCGCTGCTCACAAGCCGTTGGTGGCAAAAGCAGCATTCAGAATCCGGAATCCAGAATCCCGAATGCTCTGCGCAGCGGTGGTTCTTGTTCACGACGGTTATGATTTTCCTCCAGCTCATCCTCGGCGCGACGATGCGGCATCAGCACGCGGGGCTGGCAATCCCGGATTTTCCGATGGCGCACGGCAAACTCTGGCCGGATACCAGCCCGGCAGCCGTGGCGAGCTACAACGCGGTGCGGTTCGAGTTGGCAGGGGAAAACCCCATCACGGCGGCGCAAATCTGGTTGCAACTCGCGCACCGGGCTTTGGCGGTGGTGATTTTGAGCGCAGTGGCGGTCTGCGCCTGGCGGACGCGGGGATTTTTGCGGCGACCGGCGTTGATTTGGCTGGGTTTGATCCTGGTTCAAGCCGGATTGGGCGCGTGGACGATCTGGTCAAACAAAGCGGCGGACGTAGCCACGGCGCATGTCTTGGTCGGCGCACTTTCGCTGGTCACAGGCGCTTTGCTCACTATAATCACCTTCCGTTTTTCGGGGGCGGCGCGGCAATAGCCGCACGCTTCCAGACTGGCTGATGAATCTGACAGCAACCCCATCCTTGAGCGCGACAGTGACAACGCAGAAGGGCGGCGTGGCGGTTTTCGGCGAATTGCTGAAGCTGCGGCTCACGCTGCTGGTCTTGCTGACGACGCTCGTGGGTTTCTACGTCGGCTTTCGCGGGCCGATGAATTACGCGCTGATGCTGCACACGGTATTCGCCACGGCGTTGGTCGCAGGCGGCGCGGCAGCGTTAAACCAATTGCTGGAGCGCGTGCACGACGCGAAGATGCGGCGTACCGCAGGGCGGCCGTTGCCCTCGGGGCGGTTGCAGCCGACGGCGGTGTTGATTTATGGCGCTGCCTGTTCGGCGGCGGGATTGATCTGGCTGGCGCTGGCGGTGAATCTTTTGACCAGTTTTCTCGGTGCAATCACGCTGGTGTTATATCTGTTTGTTTACACGCCAATGAAACGCGTGACGTGGTTGAACACGGCTATCGGCGCAGTGCCGGGGGCGTTGCCGCCGCTGATGGGTTGGACGGCGGCGCGCGACGCGGTTTCGGCGGAAGGCTGGGTGCTGTTCGCCATCCTGTGCTTCTGGCAATTGCCGCACTTTCTGGCCATCGCATGGATTTACCGCGAGGAATATGCGAAGGCGGGCTTTGTGATGCTACCGCTGGTGGACGCGGAAGGGTTCCGCACCGGGCGGCAGGCGGTAAGCCACGCGCTGGGGCTGCTGCCGGTCAGCTTGTTCCCGTTCCTGCTGCATCTGGCCGGGCCGGTGTATCTGGTGAGCGCGCTGATGTTGGGGCTGGGTTACTTGGGTTGCGCGGTGAAATTTTCCCGGCAACTGACCTTGGCCAGCGCGCGGCTGTTGTTTTTGGCCTCGATTCTGTATCTGCCGCTGCTGTTCATCGTGATGGTGCTGGACAAGACCCGGTGAAAATCCACAGTCTGCGGTTGACAAAAACGGCGGGGGGACGGTTAATTTCCGGTTTTTTACGCCCGGTAAAATTTTTTTGGCGAGCCGGCGACAATTAAAGTTTTAGAAAACGCAAAATCATGCACGCATCTTCTCACGCAGCTCCGCACCATGACCACGCCGCCGCGGCGCATCATGATGACCACGCCGAGCCGAATTTCTGGCGCAAATACATCTTCTCCACCGACCACAAGGTTGTCGGCATCCAATATGGCCTGACCGCGCTGTGCTTTCTGCTGTTCGGTTTCGGGCTGATGTTGATGATGCGCTGGCAGATTGCCAAGCCCGGCCAGCCGATTCCGTTCGTCGGCGACCTCCTGTACAAAGTCCTCGGGGACGTCGCGGCGGGCGGGGTCATGTCCCCCGACCTGTACAATTCCTTCGGTGCGATGCACGGCACAATCATGGTGTTCCTTGCCATCGTGCCGCTGGCGGTCGGCGCGTTCGGCAACTACGTCGTGCCGCTTCAGATCGGCGCGTGCGACATGGCGTTCCCCCGGCTGAACATGGCGAGCTACCAGTTCTACTTCGTCGGCGGCGTCATCATGCTGGCGAGCTTTTTCATCCCGGGCGGCGCGGCGCAGGCGGGTTGGACCTCGTATCCGCCCCTGGCCACGACGGTTCCGACGAACGGTCAAACTTTCTGGCTCATCGGCATGGTGTTCCTCATCACGTCCTCGCTGCTCGGCTCGGTCAACATCATCACCACCATCATCCAGCTCCGCGCGCCGGGGCTGACGTGGATGCGCCTGCCGTTCTGCGTCTGGGCGCAATTTGTTGCCTCGTTCCTGCTGCTGCTGGCGTTCCCGCCGCTCGAAGCCGCCGGCGTGATGCAACTCGTGGACAAACTCGCCGGCTCCAGTCTCTTCCTGCCTACCGGCCTCGCGGTCGGCGGGGCCACGGCGGACATCAGCGGCGGCGGCAGCCCGCTCCTATGGCAGCACCTCTTCTGGTTTCTGGCGCACCCGGAAGTGTATGTCTTGATTCTGCCCGCCATGGGCTTGATTGCCGATATTATCGCCAACAACACCCGCAAGCCGCTCTGGGGCTACAAGTCGCTCGTGTTCGCCTCGCTGGGGTTGGGCTTCCTCTCGTTCATCGTCTGGGCGCACCACATGTATCTCACCGGTATGGGCACGCGCATCGCCACCTTCTTCCAGACGACCACGATGCTCATCTCGATTCCGTCGGTGATCATCCTGACGTGTTTGTTGCTCTCGCTGTGGGGCGGCAGCATCCGTTTCAACACGCCCATGCTGTTCGCCATCGCGTTCCTGCCAATGTTCGGCATCGGTGGCTTGACGGGCTTGCCGCTCGGTTTCAGCGCGAGCGACTTGCACCTGCACGACACCTATTACGTCATCAGCCACTTCCACTACGTCGTCGCACCGGGAACCATCTTCGCCTTGTTCGCAGGCATTTACTTTTGGTTTCCGAAAATCACCGGGCGCATGATGAATGAATTCTGGGGGCGCGTGCACTTCGTCTGCTCGCTCGTCTTTATGAACGTCGTGTTCATGCCCATGTTCGCGCAAGGCATGGCCGGGATGCTCCGCCGGATGTCCGACGGCGGCGTGAACTACTCCCAGTTGAGTTCCGCCAACGAAGGCGTCCAAGGTGCGCTCTCGCCCTTCATCATCGGCTTGAACAACTACATCGTCTGGGGCGCGGTCTGCCTCGGGCTGGCCCAGATTCCTTTTATCATCAATCTGTTTTGGAGCATCAAGCACGGCAAGAAAGTCGGCGACAACCCGTGGAACGCCACCACGCTCGACTGGGCCACGCCCACGCCGCCGCCGCACGGCAACTTCCTCACGCCGCCCACCGTCTATCGCGGCCCCTACGAATACAGCGTGCCCGGCGCGCCCAAAGATTTCAGTCCGCAGAACGAAAAATAATTTCACGTCATGGAAATCCCCTACACCATCCAGCCCCGGCCCGACACCGGCACCTACAACGCCAAGATCGGCATGTGGCTGTTCCTCGCCTCCGAAGTCATGCTCTTCGGCGGCCTGTTCTCCTCCTACATCCTGCTGCGCGTCGGCGCCCCGGCGGACACCTGGCCGCACGGCTGGCTCAACGTCCCGCTCGGCACCATCAACACCGCGTTGCTCTCGCTTTCCGCCATCACCACGCTGCTCGCGTGGGTCGCGTGCAAGACCAAGAACTACGGCCGCTTCAAACTCTGCCACGGCCTCACGCTCCTGCTCGCCGTCACCTTCCTCGGCATCAAGGCCTACGAATACCGCGACAAGTTCCTGCACTACGAAGTCCGCCTCACCGATGGCCGCATCGCCGACGGCCACCTTGAGGAAAAATCCAAGGACTTCGACCTCGCCAAGAAAACCGGCGAAGTCGTCCTGCATGGCCGCATCGTCGGAAGCCAGGCCGAATTGATGACCCACGGCAAGGCCGCCGACATGAAGGAAATCAAGGTTGCCGCCGCTGATATCAAGCGGATGCAGAACTACGGCCCGTGGCACAACACCTACCTCGCCATCTACTTCGTCCTCACCGGCCTGCACGCGCTGCACATCATCGGCGGTATCCTCATCATCGGCTACTACTGGGGACCGGGCAGCGCGATGTGGTTCACCAATCACGAACTCTTCACCAACCGCATCGAAGTCTCCGGCCTGTTCTGGCACTTCGTGGATCTGGTCTGGATTTTCCTGTTCCCCGTGCTTTACCTGATGTGATTTTATGAGCGACCATTCCCCGGATAATTTTCAAGGCTACGCCAAGCGCTGCTTCACCATCTTCGGCGTCGTGATGGCCATCACGCTGATGATGGTCGCCGTCCACTTCGCCCACCTGCCGACCGCGCTCGGAATCGGCCTCACGCTCGTCGCCGCCGTGGTGAACGCCGCGCTCGTCGCCGGCTACCTCATGCACATCGTCTCCGAACGCAAGCTCACCATCATCGTGCTGCTGTTCACCTTTTTCTTTTTCGCCGGGCTCTTCGTCCTGACCCTCGGCGCACACTACAGCCTGCCTTGGGGCACTTCCATGCACTGATTTATGTCGCTCAAAGCCTTCCATCTCGTATTCGTCACCGCCATGAGTTCGCTCACGTTCGGCTGCGCCCTCTGGCGCTTTGCGGTGGGCGACGCCTTGTTCGGCAGCCTCGCCGCCGCCGCCGGCGTGGGCGTGATTATCTACGGCATCCTGTTTTTGAAGAAGCTCAAGCACGTCAGCTTCCTGTGACCATGCGCGGCAAACTTTTCAACCTCCTCCTGCTCGCACTGCTCTTTGCGGCGGTGGATTCCGCGCGCGCCTGCTCCGTGTGCTACGGCGACACGCAGGCGCCGATGTCCAAGGGCCTGACCTGGGCGATCACCGCGCTGGTCATCGTCGTCGGCATCGTGCTAGCGGGCGTGGTCGCGTTTTTTGTCCGCACCGTGCGGCACGGGGAAACCGGCACCGACGAACCCATTTCGGGACCGGCACCGAACCAGTAATTTTTTCATATGCAGAAATTCCAGGATTTTTTCAATCAGTTGCTCGGAATGCCGGTGTTGGCTTCCGAAGCCGGTGCGGGCACCGACCGGCTCATCGCCTATATCCATGCGCTGATGTTCGCGCTGTTCATCGGCTGGCTCATCTACTTCGTGTATGCCCTCTGGCGCTTCAACGCCCGCCGCAACCCCAAAGCCGACCACATCGGCGTCAAGAACCACGCCTCCAGCTACCTCGAAGTCGCCGTCGCGGGCATCGAGGGCGTCCTGCTCATCTTCGTCGCCGTACCGCTCTGGGCGCGGGCGGTGGATAAATTCCCTGCCAAAGCCGACGCGACCGTCGTGTATGTCGTCGCCCAGCAGTTCGCTTGGAACATCCGTTACGCTGACAAGGAAGGGAACATCGGCCGGCAGGACATGAAGTTCGTCAGCGAAGCCAACCTCTTCGGCATCGACCCCACCGACGCCGAACACACCAACGCCGTGCAGACGCTCAACGAATTCCACGTCCCCATCAACAAGCCCGTCATCGCCTACATCAGTTCCAAGGATGTGATCCACTCCTTCAAGCTTGTCGCCTTCCGCGTGACGCAGGACGCCATCCCCGGCATGCGCGTGCCCGTCCACTTCATGCCCAACCGCCTCGGCAAATATCAGATCTACTGCGCGCAACTCTGCGGCAACGGCCACGCCAACATGGCCGGCGGCCGCATCGTCGTGGAGAGCGAGGACGACTACAAGAAATGGCTCGCATCAAAGACCACCACCGCGCCCGTCAGCTATGAATAATCCCTCCCGCACCACCAACTGGCTCGCTTGGGGCGGCCTCGGCGCCGTCATCACGGTCATCAGTGGTTTGTTTCTCGTCAACCAACTCAAACCTGCGGCCGCGCCGCTGCCGGTGTATGGCCGCATCGCCGACTTCGCGCTGACCAATCAAAACGCCGCGCCCGTCACCCTCGCCGACCTGCGCGGCAAAGTCTGGCTCGCCGACATCATCTTCACCCGCTGTCCCGGCCCGTGCGCCCGCATGACCAAACAGATGCGCGAATTGCAGCAAGCCCTCCCCGCCGCGAGCGCGGCCCAGCTGGTTTCATTGACCACCGACGCGGACTTCGACACGCCACCCGTCCTCCAGCAATACGCCGCGCGTTTCGGCGCGGCGCCCGGCAACTGGCTTTTCCTCACTGGCGACAAACGCACCATCGCCAACCTGGCCATTGATTCGCTGAAGCTCACCGCGCTGGAAAAGCCCGCCGCCGAACGCACCTCGGCGGAAGATCTGTTCGTCCACAGCACCATCTTCGTCCTCGTGGACAAACAAGCGCGGCTGCGCGGCGTCTTCGAGACCGGCGGGGAAGACATCGACTGGAAGAAATCCAAGGCCGACATCCTTGCCGCCGTGAAACTGCTGGAGCGCGAACCATGACCATCCAAGACCTGCCCGCCATCAACGCCACACTCAACTGCTTGAGCGCCGTATTCCTCGCGCTCGGCTTCGGGTTCATCAAACGCGGCCAGAAGACCGCGCACCGCAACTGCATGATCGCGGCGTTCACCACCTCGGTGATTTTCCTCGCGTGCTACCTCACCTACCACTTCAAGGTGCAGGCCGTCACCCGCTTCCTCGAACCCGCGTGGTTTCGCCCTATTTACCTGACCATACTGCTCACGCACACGGTGCTCGCCGTTGCGGTGGTGCCGCTGGTATTCATGACGTTGAGCCGCGCGGTGAAGCAACACTTCGAGCTGCACAAGAAAATCGCGCGCTGGGCGTGGCCCATCTGGATGTATGTCTCCGTCACCGGCGTGGTGATTTACCTGTTGCTCTACCAGATTTTTCCGCAGCGGTAAGTTCGCCCATGAAGGTGGGTTTTGCTTCGTTCAACCCGCACGCCCTTGCGGAGAAAATACCGTTCAATTGGCGGACGTCGGCGGCGGGGTGCGCGCCTTACGCTTTTCAATGACAGGTTGTAATTGCGGGAACTGCGCGGCCAGCCGGTCCAGCAATTGCGCGGCTGACTCGCGCTGGCCCAGCGCCTCGGCCAGGCGCACCGCCTGTTCCAGCCCGGCTTGCTTGACCCAGAATGGGTCGGCGGTCTCACCTTCGCGCAGGTTGGTGGCGAGCGCGACGTTCAGATAATGGTTCAGCGCGAGCTGGAGCAGCGCGGTGGCGTCCGCGCCGGTCTTGAGCGCCGCCATTTTTTCCAGCGTAAGCCCAAGGCCGACCTCGGCCTGGCTGCGCGCGGCGACGGTGGCACGGGGCGCGTCCACGGCCTGTTGGTAGGCGTTGGTGGCGGCGGCGTAAAGTTTCGCGTCGGCGGTGGCGAGCTGCAGGTAGCAATCGCCGATGCGGCCCCAGGCGGGCGCGACGAGGTCGTTGGTCGGATAGAGCTGCGGGATTTTTTTGAAGATGGGAATGGCTTCTTCGAAGTTGCTCCACGGTTTATTGGCGTCAGCAGCCTCCATGCGCGTCGTGGCGTCGGCGTATTCAAAGAATGCCTGGGCGACGAGTTCCGGCGGACAGCTTTTGTCATTGATGAGCTTGATGAAATAGCCGGCGGCATCGGCATTACCGAGCCGGGCCACGGCAGTGCGGCCCGCCATGAGCTGGGCTTGGTAGGCGAGGGGAGTGGCCGGCCATTTCTGGAAGAGGAGCTGGTAATTCGCCTCAGCGCTCTTGTAATCGCCGCGTTGCAGGCTGTAGTCGGCGACCCAGTTCTGGGCGAGCGCGGCAAGTTCGTTGGTGGGGTTTTGCGCGATGAAATCGGTGAAGCCGGCCAGCGCGTTGGTGGCCTCACCGGCCTGACCGAAGGCCCAGGCGCGGCCGAACTCCGCGCGGGGGCGCGCTTCGTGGTCGGGATAATCCGCCAGCCAACGGTCGTATTCGGCGGCGGCGGCGGACCAGTCCGGTTCCTGCTCGTAGGTGCGGGCCACGGCGAGCTGGAGTTCCGGCGCGAGCGGGGACTTGGGAAATTTTTGCAAAGCATCGGTAAACAGTTTCCGCGCGGCGGCAGGGTTGCCGGCGCGGTTCAATTTTTCGCCGGTCAGCAGCAGGCTGCGCTCGCAGAGGAAACTGCCGGGATAGGCGGTGAGGATGCGGGCAAGGGCGTTGGTGGCGGCGGTGAGGTTGCCGGTGGCGAGGCTGGCGCGGACGACCTGATAGAGCGCCGGCTCGAAGAGTTCCTCACGCACTTCCGGCCACGAGGTGAATCTTTCCAGCACAAACTGGTAATTGGTGAGGGCGCCCGCCGCATCGCCGAGCCGCAACTGGCAGTCCGCCCATTTGAACCGCGCGAGTGCCTGGTCTGCCGCGAGCGTGGCACGGGTGGCGGCCTGCTGAAACGCGGTGGCGCTCTCGGGGATTTTGTCCACGACCCACCAGCACCAGGCGCGATTGAGCAGCGCCTTGCCGAGCAACGGGCTGCGGGGATAATTCGTGATCATCAGGTCGAACTGCGTGGCGGCCTGCGCCCAGTCGTTCGAGTTGGCGGTGGGATGGGCGAGATATTCGCGCAGCTGCAGTTCGCCGACGGTGAGCAGGCCGGCGTCCACAGCCTTGTCCTTCCCGTATTGGCCGAGAAAGCTCTCCAGCCGCTGCGCGGCCGCGGCGGTCTTGTTGCGGGCGAGCAGCAGCTCGACGATTTTCAAAACTGCCTGCCGCCGCCGTTCCAACGGCAGGTCGGTAGCAAGGTTGGTCTCGTAGGCGGCGACGGCGTCATCGAATCGTTTCAACCGCTCAAGGATGCTGCCGTGCAAGAGCGCGCTCTCGGTCTGTAAATCGCGCTGGCCGGAGGCGGCCGCGAGCGCGATCAGATTGGTGATCCCGGCAAGGGCCTCGGAGGGCTGGTCGTTGGCGAGTTGGAGGCGGCCCAGCAGAAATTGCCGCCGCCAATCTAACTCCGGGCTTAACTTTTGTCCCGGCAAGGCGCGCGCGGTCTGTTCCGCCCCGGGAAAATCTTTCAAGGCGAATTGCGCCTCCGCCAGCAGCAGCCCGCCGCGGATGACGGTTTCGTTGGTGGGGTTCTGCGCCGCCGCCTTGGCGAATGCGCCGCCGGGCTGCCGCAGCAATTCGATCACGCGCGACCACTCGGCGAGTTTGGACCGCGCCAACGCCTCCGCGTAGCTCGCCTCTGCAAACCGAGCCGAGCCGGGGAAATCTTTCACCAGCCGCGCATACGCCGCGGCGGCGGCGGGGAAGTTCAGGTTCTGAAACTGCGCCTCGCCGAGCCAGAACTGATATTCATCCGCCAACCTGCCGGCCTCGCGTTGCCGCGTGGTGAGCCGGTCGATGGCGTTCGTGAACTGACCCTGCTGAAATTGCGCCTGCGCCTGCCGCAAACACGCCTGTGCCCGCAGTTCGGATTTGGCCGGGGCTTGCTCGGCGATGGCGGCGAATTGTTTTTCCGCGCGCTCCCAAAAGCCGAGTTGAAAGGAGCGATCTGCCGCGGCCAGGGCGCGCTGCTCCGCCGCGGTCGGCGCGCTCCCGGCCGTTCCGGCCAGCAGTGCCGCCAGCAATATCAAAATCCACCCGCTCATCACGCGCATCGTGGGCGGATTCTAAACCAACCGGCGCCAACGAAAAGGGAAATTCCCGAAACGCTCGCGACTTGCCAAACCGCCCCGCGCTCGTAAGTTGTGCCCATGAAGTTGCCCCGCGAAGTGGCCGTGATGACTCTGCCGAGCGCGACGCTGTTCCCGCAGGCGCTGCTGCCGCTTTACATTTTTGAGCCGCGCTACCGCCGGATGCTCGCCGACGCACTCGCGGGCGGGCGCATGTTCGCCGTGGCGATGCAGAAGCCGGGGTGCGATCGCGAGAAGCCCATGACCGTCGCCGGGCTCGGCCTCATCCGCGCCGCCGTGAACCACGCGGACGGCACCTCGCACCTTGTCCTCCAAGGCGTGACCCGCGTGGAACTCACCCCGGCCGTGCGCTACCGCCCTTATCGCGTCCACGGCATCCGCCCGCTGGAAACGCCACCGTGCGACAGCCCCGCCGTCGACGCGCTCGTCACCCAAGTGCGCGACCTGCTGGCGAAGCGGTTTCAACTAGGGCTGCCGTTTCCATTCCCCGTGTTCTCGCAGCCGAAGAGCGGCGCGGGCCAGATGCCGCCGCCCAGCTTGCCGGCAAAGGAGATTTTGCATTACCTCGAGCATCTCGCCACGCCCGCGCAGGTCGCGGATTTGGTTTCTTGCGCCGTGCTGTCCGTGGCGGACGATCGGCAGAAGATTCTCGAGACCGTGAATGTGGAGACCCGCCTGAATCACCTCGTCCGTTTTCTGCTGGCGGATCTCCGCCGGCAAAGCCAGAAAAAATCATGAGCGAAATCCGCACCGATCCGAAAAGCGCCGCGCAGGTGACCGCCGCGTTCACCCAGATGGTCATGCAGCAGACGAACATGACGCTGATGCTGCTCGGCAAGATCGCCAATCCCGCGACGGGCCAGATGATGCGCGACCTCCCGGCGGCGCAGTATTTCATCGAACAATTGGAGATGATTCAGGCGAAGACGCAGGGCAACCTCACGCCTGAAGAAGCCGGATTGTTGAAGCAAAGTCTGATGTCGCTGCGGCTCGCGGTTGTAGAAGCTGTGGACGCCCCAGCCGCGCCGACCTCTGTCCCGCCGGCGGCGTGATGCTGCCGCCAGCGGTAGTCACCTTCGAACTGGTCTCCACTCAGGGAAGCAGTTCCACCGCGCGGTAGAAGACATTGCCCGCCGGCGCCACCAGCCCGGTGACAGGTTTGGCGATGCTGTTCGTGCCGAGGGGAGCCGAAAGCCGAGTCCACAGTGCGCTGCCGCCCAGGTGCGCGGAATATTCCACCGCATAGGAACGATCCGGTTTGCCATAGACTGTCAGGGCCGGCGAGCCGTCTGCGTTGCGACCCAGTTCCAGCAGTGATTCTTCGGCGATGATGACCGCACGACCTGATTGCCCCGGTTGGTCGGTGATCCGGGCGCCGGTGTTTGCAGTGGCGGAGAACGACTGGGCGGTCAAGGGCATAATCCCGGAGCGTTGGTCGGTCACGGCGGTGAATTCCAGTTCGGCGATGGCGCCACCGCCCGCGATGGTTTGTCCCGCCTTGGCCGCGAGGTGGAGCAACCAGGTGTTGTCAGCCTGCGGCGTGAGCGTCGAGGCCGCGAGATCAATCTCCGGCGCGAGGGCTTGCACGGCGAGGTTGGTCAGGCGGTCGGACGGCAACACCAGCAGGACGTCAAGGTCAACGACTCCGGCGGAGGAACTGAAGTTTAGGGGGACATTGGTGCTCTGGCCGGCTTGGAGCAAAGCCGAGCCGAGGCTCAATTGCGCGACGAGCGGGGCGAGGGGCTTCGCGGGCGCGCTGACGGTGACGGTGAAGGAACGCGCCACGAGATTGTTACTGGTGCCGCCGTCGTTGACGGTGACAGTGATGGTGGCGAGGCCGGAAGCGCCGCTCACGGGGGTGAACTTGATGCTGCCGTTAGTGCCGGGGCTGGTGTAGGTGATGGTGGGCGCGGGAATCAAGGCGGGGTTACTGGAGGCGGCAGTGACGGTGAGCGTTTGCACCTCGTTGGTCGCACCACTGGTGATGCCGGCGAGGGCGACAGTCTGCTGCGGCGCGCCCGTGTCGATAGTCAGGTTGGCAAGCGCGCCCAACGTGGGGGTGTCGTTGACGGGGTTGACCATGACGGTGAAGGTGCGGTTGACCGTGTTGTTGCTGGCGCCGCCGTCATTGACCGTGACGGTGATGGTGGCGGTGCCGAAGGCGTTGCCGCGGGGCGCGAATGTCAACGAGCCCGTCGCGTTCGGGCTGATATAATTGACCGTCGGATTGGGAATCAGCGCGGGATTGCTGGAAGTGGCGGTGACCGTGATGGTTTGCGCCTCGTTGGTCTGTCCCATGGAGATGCCGGCGAGGGCGACGGTCTGGGTCGCCGCATCCTCATTGATGGTGAGGGCGGTGAGCGCGCTCAAGGTGGGCACGTCATTGGCGGGGTTGACCGTGACGGTGAAGGCGCGAACGATGGTGTTGCTGGCGGCCTGGCCATCATTGACGGTGACGCTGATGGTGGCGGTGCCGAAGGCGTTGGCCTTGGGGGTGAACTTGATGCTGCCGTTAGTGCCGGGGCTGGTGTAG
>Ga0075471_10000598_pt1 | contig 21887 bp, 18 predicted proteins | sample DEB19_08_DNA_2_FD_74787 | JGI IMG/M metagenome (GOLD analysis project Ga0075471, IMG submission 74787) | Aqueous microbial communities from the Delaware River and Bay under freshwater to marine salinity gradient to study organic matter... | ecosystem: Environmental > Aquatic > Marine > Coastal ... | reverse complement strand
CCGTCGACCACCTCGCGCGCGGCGCGGATCTGCTCGGGCTGCATCACGGGGCGCACGCCGATCTTCCCGGTGGTGCGCGACATGCGGTCCAGGATCTGCCGCTCCTCGCTGCGCGTCGGGTAGGTGATCACGAGCTTGAGGAGGAACCGGTCCACCTGCGCCTCGGGCAGGGGATAGGTGCCTTCCTGCTCGATCGGGTTCTGGGTGGCGAGCACCAGGAACGGGTCGTCCATGCGGAACGACTCGCCGCCGATCGTGACCTGCCGCTCCTGCATCGCCTCGAGCAATGCGCTCTGCACCTTGGCGGGCGCGCGGTTGATCTCGTCGGCAAGCACGATGTTGGCGAAGATCGGGCCCTTCCTCACGCTGAACTCGTGCGTGGCGGGGCTGTAGACCATCGTGCCCACGAGGTCCGAGGGCAGCAGGTCCGGGGTGAACTGGATGCGGTGGAAGCTGGTCCGCAACGCGGCGGCGAGGGTCGCCACCGCCGTGGTCTTCGCGAGGCCCGGCACGCCCTCGATGAGCACGTGGCCGTTGCACAGGAGCCCGATGACCAGGCCTTCGAGCAGTTCCTGCTGCCCGACGATCACCTGCTGGAGCTCCTGCCTCAGGTGCGCGAACGGCGGGTGCGCCGCCTTGACCTGCTGCTCGATGGCGCCGATGTCCTGCTGCGTGATGGATGGCATGGGGTGGTTCGCTCCGAAGGTGGACGCCCGGCACCCTCGCGCGGGCGGGCCGAGAGGATATCGGTCACCAACCGTACGCGTGGACGACGGCCTGCGTGCCGCTGCGGGCGAACCCGGCCTCGCACAGCGAGGCGTACGTGCGTTCGGCCGCATCGGCGCATGGCAGGGCGAGGCCCATCGAGCGGGCCTCGGCGAGCGCGATACGAAGGTCCTTCAGGAAGTGTTCGCAGAAAAACCCGGGGGCGAAGTCGCCCTTCAGGACGCGGGGCGCCAGGTTGGCGAGCGACCAGCTCGCGGCGGCGCCGCCGCCCACCGACTCCATCACCCGCGACGGGTCGAGTCCGCTCCGCCGCGCGTAGGCGAGCGCCTCCGCGAGCCCGAGCATCGACCCGGCGATCAGCAGCTGGTTGACCATCTTGGCGTGCTGGCCGGCGCCGGCAGGCCCCTGGTGGACGATGGTCTTGCCGACGGCGCGCAGGATCGGCGCCGCACGCTCGAACGCCCGCGCCGATCCCCCGCACATCACCGACAGCGCGGCGTTGCGCGCGCCGACGTCGCCGCCCGACACCGGGGCGTCGAGCGATTCGATGCCGTGGGCGGCGGCAGCCTCGGCCACCCGCCGCGCGATCGCGGGGCTGCTGGTCGTGAAGTCGATGAGGAGGCCCGGTCGTTTGGCCGCCGCGAGCGTGCCTCGGGCGGTGAGGTGCACGGCATCGACGTCCTCGGGGTAGCCGACCATCGAGCACGCCACGTCGGCTCCCTCGGCGGCCTCGGCGGGGCTCTGCGCCCAGCGTGCGCCGGCCTCGAGCAGGGGCTGCGCCCGTTCGCGGGTCCGCGTGTGCACCCGCAGCCGATGCCCGGCCGCCATCAGGTGCCGGGCCATCGAGGATCCCATCACGCCCGTTCCGATCCACGCGATGTCGAGGGAAGACATGCCGCAAGGCTAGTCCGGGCGCATGTTCACGTCCTGATAAGTCGCCGCCTCGACCTGCCCGGCCACCCGCGGGTCCGGCTACACTGCGCGGCTCGGCCGAGCGAACGTCGGCCACGGAGCACCCCATGTCGAAGCTCGCCCCCAGCACCACCGTCCACTTCACCGTCACGGCGGTCCCCGCCGAGGCCCGCCGCCGGCAGACCATCCTCCGCCTGATGCGCATGAACTCCGGCGTGCAGGGCGCGCTCAACCGCCTGAAGCGCGAGCGCCTGCGCAGCGGCAACCGCCGCACCGCACGCGCCGGCCGCATCTGGCTCGCCCGCGAGCAGTGCACCCGCGTCGTCGGCGTGACCAAGGGCGCGACCTTCACGCTGCGCGTCACGCCGCAGGTGATGGCCGACGTCCGCAGCGTCGAGCGCTACCTCGACGCCAAGGTCGCCTGACCCTCGATGGACGTCTTCCTCGCGCTCTGCGCAGGGCTGGGGCTCGCGGCCGCGTGCGGCCTGCGGGTGTTCCTGCCGCTCTTCGTGGCCGCGATCGCGGTCCGTGCCGGCGCGCTTCCGATCGGCCCCTACTTCGAGTGGATGGGCTCGAACGCCGCGATCATCCTCTTCGGCACCGCCTGCATCGTGGAGATCGTGGGCTTCCTGGTGCCGTGGGTCGACCACGCGCTTGACCTGCTGTCCGCGCCGCTGGCCGCCGTGGCCGGCGCGGTGCTGATGACGGGCCAGCTGCTCGGCGGCACCGCGGGCGCGGACGGCGTCTTCGTGCCGTTCCTGCACCCGGCCGTCGCGTGGTCGCTCGGGATCGTGGCGGGTGCCACCACGGCCTCCGGCGTCGAGGCCGCGTCGATCGCCGGCCGCATCTCGAGCTCCGTCCTCACCATCGGCTGGCTGAACCCGATCTACGGCATGTTCGAGACGGCGCTCGCGTTCGTCATCACGATCATCACCATCCTGGTGCCGGTGATCGCCGGCATCGCGGTGCTCCTCTTCCTGCCCGTCCTGGGGCTGGCCGTGTGGCGGATCTTCGCGTGGCGGCGCAGGCAGCGCCGTGCACACGAGGAAAAGCTGCGCCTGGCACGCGAGCGGATCGCCCTCTCCATGGCGCACCGCGCGGGCAAGGGAGCGGGCGCCGCCTGAGGCGCGGCGGGGCGCCGATGGCCGACTTCGAGGCGCTCTGCCGGGACTTCTGCGTCAACCAGAAGCTCGCGCTCAAGATGGACCTGCCGGGCTCCCGCGAGCCCGTGCTCGACCTCTTCGGCCGCCTCCGCAAGGAGATGCCGCGGCTCTCGAGCCTGGAGCGCTACCCGGACGGCGAGGTCGCGCTCGAGTCCGAGGAGGGCGACCGCGACTTCCTCTGGGTGGCCATGCGGCAGACGTCCCTCAAGAGCGGCTGGGTGAACCCCGCGTCGCTCGAGGATGCCTACCGGATGCACCGCGCCGTGCTCGAGGTGGCCCCGTTCTTCCTCTCGATCAGCCCGCTCGACGTGGCGCACCTCGAGCTCGTCTACGCCTTCGACTTCGAGTGCGAGGGAAACCGCGACGAGGTGGTGCTCGACGCGCTGCTCGGCGGCTCGCACCTCGGGGACTTCGCCGAGGCATCGACCGACTCGGTGATCGACGCGCAGCCGTTCCTGGCGCTGGTGCTCGCCGACGCCCCGGACATGCACGTCTACCTCGAGGTGAAGACGAAGTCGCCGCGCAGCGAGCCCTCGGTGGCGCGCGAGGGCGCCGACCCCCTGAGCGTCATGCTCACCGTGCGGCGCACCGGCCCGGTGCGCCGGCTCGAGGACCTGCCCACGCACCTGGCCGCGCTGAGCGGCCACGGCGAGCGGCTCGTCGAGCAGCGGCTCATCCCGCGCGTCCTGATGCCCCTGCGTGCGCGGCTCGACCGCGCCTGACGGGACCGGCTCAGCCGCCCGCGCGCGAGATCCAGCGCGCGAGCGCGCCGGTGTCGCGCAGGTCCGCCACCGCCAGGTCCGCGCCCGCCCCGCGCAGGGCGTCGATCCCGAACTTCCCCGTCGCCACCGCGATGACCCGTGCCCCCGCGGCATGCGCGCAGTCGACGTCGTGCGGCGTGTCGCCGATGATCGTGACGTCGCGTGCGTCCACCGCGCGTCCGTGGCGGTCGCGGTAGCGGCCCATCGCCACGGGCACCAGGCTGCGGCGGTCCGGTCCGTCGTCGCCCCACGCGTTCACCACGAAGCGGTCGGGGTCGATCCCCGCGTGGCGCACCTTCAGGCGGCCGGTGCGCTCGTAGTTGCCGGTGAGGAGGCCCGCGGTCATTCCGTCCGTCGCGCACACGGCGTCGACCAGGGCGTGCGCGCCGGGCATCGCCTCCACGGTGTTGCGCTCGGCGAGCCGGCGCTCGAGGTGCCCGGAGTAGCACTCCTTGAAGCGCGCGTGCGCCGCGTCGTCGGTCGGGAAGCCGTGCGTGCGCCCGAGGTCGCGCCAGATCAGGGTGTCGAGCCGCCCGTGGACGTCGACGCGCGAGAAGTCGACCTCCGTGCCGTGCAGCTCGCGGATCGCCGCGCTCATCGCGTGGATCCCCGCGCTCAGCGAGTGGAGCAGGGTGCCGTCGATGTCGAAGAGGACGAGCATGGCGCGGTCAGGCGACCGCGGCGCAGACCTTGCGGGCGGCGTCGGCGAGGTCGGTCGCCGACCGCATGGTGGGCAGCTCGGCGCGCGCGGCGTCGAGGATCATCCGGGCCTCTGCGACGTTGGTGCCCTCCAGGCGCACCACGAGGGGCACCTTGAAGCCGACGGCCTTCGCCGCCGAGACGATGGCGCGCGCGACGCGGTCGCACTGCATGATGCCGCCGAAGATGTTGACCAGCACGCCCTTGACGCGGCCGTCGGAGAGGATGATCCGGAACGCCTCGGTGATCGCCTGCTCGCTGGCGCCGCCGCCGACGTCGAGGAAGTTCGCCGGGTCGCCGCCGTGCAGCTTGATGATGTCCATCGTGCTCATCGCCAGGCCCGCGCCGTTCACCAGGCAGCCGATGTTGCCGTCGAGCGCGACGTAGTTGAGCTCGAACTCGCGCGCCTTCATCTCGGCGGGGTCCTCCTCGCTCGGGTCGAACATCGCGCGCAGGTCGGGGTGGCGGAACATCGCGTTGTCGTCGAAGTTGAACTTGGCGTCGATCGCGATCACCTGGCCGTCGGGGTGCGATGCCGAGGGCGGGGTGACGACCAGCGGGTTGATCTCGGCGAGGCTCGCGTCCTTGGCGAGGAACAGCCCGGCGAGGCGCATCATGACGTCCGCCGCCTGCGCCACCTGCTTGCCCTTGAATCCCAGCCGGAACGCGGTCTCGCGCGCCTGGTATGCCGCGAGGCCGCACAGCGGGTCGAGCGCCACCTTGACGATCGCCTCCGGGCGCGTGGCGGCGACGTGCTCGATGTCGACGCCGCCCTCGGCGCTGGCGATCAGCGTGTTGGTGCGGCGCGCGCGGTCGGTGACGATCGCGAGGTAGTACTCCTTGGCGATGTCGACGCCCGCGGCGACGAGGAGCCGGCGCACCTCGAGCCCCTCGGGCGGGGTCTGCGGGCTGTGCATCCGGTTGGAGAGCATGAAGCGCGCCGCTGCCTCGGCCTCGTCGGCCGCCTTGCACACCTTGACGAACCCGGCCTTGCCGCGGCCGCCGGCGTGCACCTGCGCCTTCACCACCACGATGCCGGCGCCGGACGCGAGCTGCTCGCGCGCCTCGCGCGCGGCGTCCTCGGCGCGTTCCACCATGCGGCCCCCGGGGACGGGGATGCCGGCGTCTGCGAGGAGCTGTCGTGCCTGGTACTCGTGGATCTTCATGGGGGTGTCCGGTCTCGGGAGGGCCGGGAAGTCTACGCGGCGCCCGCCGCCGTCACCGCCCGGCGGCGCCGGTGCGCGACTCCTGCCGCAGCTTCCACCACTCCCACGCGATCGGCAGCAGGCTGACCGCGATGATGGCGAGCACCACCTTGCTGAAGTGGCGCTGGACGAACTCGAGCCCGCCCAGCCAGTAGCCGCCGCCGAGGAGCAGGCCCACCCAGAGCACCGCGCCGAAGACGTTGTAGAAGAGGAAGCGCCCGTAGGCCATGGTGCCGACGCCCGCGACGAAGGGCGCGAACGTGCGCACGATGGGCACGAACCGCGCGATGACGACGGCGCGGCCGCCGTGGCGCTCGAAGAAGGCCTGCGTGCGCTCGAGGTGCTCGCGGCGCAGCCAGCGGAAGCGGCCGCTGAAGGCGACCGGCCCGATGGCGCGGCCCACGTGGTAGTTGACGCCGTCGCCGAGGACGGCACAGACGAACAGGACGAGCGCCATCGTCGGCCCCGTGACCGCGGGCGCGGCGCCCTGCTCGGCGGCCACGCGCTCGACCGTCGCGGTGACGGCACCCGTGGCGAAGAGCAGGCTGTCGCCCGGCAGGAAGGGCGTCACCACGAGGCCCGTCTCGCAGAAGACGATCAGCCCGAGCATCGCGTAGGTGAGCGGGCCCCCGAGCGTGTCGACCACGTTGGCGAGGTTCTCGCGCAGCAGCCCGGGCTCGCTGACCAGCTGCCACAGGGCGTCGATGAATGCGTCCATGGGGCGAAGCAGCGTACGGGGCGCGTGCGCAGCGGGCCGGAAGCGACGCGGCCGCGGCCCGTTCGGGGCCGCGGCCGCGGGAAGCGGACGGGGCGGGATTCGAACCCGCGATACGAGGAATACCCCGTATACCGGTTTAGCAAACCAGCGCCTTCAGCCACTCGGCCACCCGTCCGGGCGGGGGTGGCGAGTCTAGCAGGGGCCGCGGTGGCCTTCCATCGTCAGGCGGCCACGCGCTGGTAGAGCTCGAGGATCGCGGTCGGTGGGTCGTACGTGCCGCCGCGCAGGCCGGCCAGGCCCGGCACCGCCGAGGTGCAGTACGCGAGGCGCCCGCGCTCGAAGCTCGCGCGCAGCACCACCGCGCCCGCGGCGGCGAGCTCCAGGTGCGCCCACAGGCCGTGCGTCCGGACGTCGATGCGCGCATGCGAGGGCAGGGGCACGGTGCGCACGTCGCCCGCGCAGTCGAGCGTGGCGCGGCAGTTCGCCTCGCCGGTGGCGGGATCCCATTCGCACTCGAGCCGCACCACCGCGCTCGCCCAGGTGCGCGAGGCATCGAGCGCGCCGGAGGCGGCGTTCCAGGCAACGTCGAGCCGGGCGGGCGCGTTCACGGGGAACGCTCCCCGAGGGTGCCGAAGGCGCCGGCGATGCCGTCGCCGCCGGAGGCGAGGTAGGTCTCGGCCAGCGTGTCGAAGGTCGTGATGAAGCTCGCGATGTCGCGCAGCTTGCGCTCGAGCTCGGCGGCGCGCGAGGCGGTCTCGGCGCACCCGCAGCCCGGGCCGGCGCCGGAGGCGAGGGCCCGGCACTCCTCGACGAGGCCCATGAGCGGGTCGATCTCGCGGCGCTTGCGCACGCGGATCACGGTGGCGAACAGCGTCCAGACGTCCTGCTCGGCGCGGAAGTAGTCGCGTCGGTCCTCGCGGTTGTGGACGCGGGTGACGATCCCCCACTCGACGAGGGTGCGCGTGGTCATGGAGGCGTTGCCGCGGCTGATCCCGAGGCGGGACATCAGCTGGTCTGTGTTGAGCATGCCGCCGTCGACGAAGAGCAGCGCGTGCACCTCGGCCATGCTGCGGGGCACGCCCCAGGACGCGGCCATGCGGCCCCACAGCTCGATGAACCGGGCGTGCGCTCGGTCGAGCGCGGCCCCGGGCGATCCCTCCCGCGCCGGGGCGACCGGGTCGGCGGAGGCAGGCAAGGCATCGGAGGCGGGCGATTGCCGGTTCACGAGGAATTGAAATGTAGGCGACCGGGGCGCCCGGCGGGGTGTCCGTCCGGGGAAAGAAACGCCCCCGGCCGGGGCCGGGGGCGGGGAGAGGTCAGGAGTCTGGCCGCGCGGGCCCTTATGGCAGGCCGGCGCCGCCGCCCGTGTCGAAGATGTCCACGTCGATCAGGAAGTTCAGCTGGTCGTGGAGCACCGTGTACCCGGCGCCGGTCAGGCCGCAGGTGTAGACGCGGGCGAAGATCTGCGTCCCGTTGCCGGTGGAGGGCCGCATGAAGTCGCGCGGGTCGCCGACCGGGGCGTAGGTGCCGCCGCTGTACTGGGCCGCGAGTGCGAGGTAGCCCGACGGCACCCAGCGGTTCTGCGTGAAGTTGTAGAAGTAGGTGATCTGGATGACCGGCAGGTTCCACGACACGCGCGAGCGCGTCTGGAGGGCAAACGCCGTGATCTGCGACGGCGGCGACGATGCCGTCACCGAGAGCTGCAGATCGACGGTGCCGCCGGTCAGGGGATAGAAGAGCGCCGAGCCGAAGCCCTGGCCCTTGTTGCCCGCACGCCGGCGCTGCGACGCGATGCGCAGCGTGATGTCGTCCACCTCGCGCAGCGAGAAGGCGCCGCCGGCCTGGTAGGTGCCGGTGATGATGTCGAACAGCACCGGGTTCGCGCCGCTGAAGGCGTTCGCCACCAGCCACGCCACCGTGTTGCGCGCGCGGGGGAATCCGCCGATGCGGGCCTGCTCGCCGCCGGCGATGATGTCGCCGTACTGCTCGCAGTTCTCGGGGTATCCGGGGAACTGCTGTGCGTCGTAGGCCAGGCCGCACTGCTGGAAGTAGTTGCCGGGCGTCTGCAGCGCGTTGCGCAGGTCGGGCACCGGCAGGGCCGTGCCGAAGTAGGCGAGCGAGAAGCTCTGCAGGCGCGAGCACCAGCCGGCGATGATCGCCGCCGCGGCGCTCGTGCCCTCGAAGCTCTGGCCGGCCGTGTACGTGCGCAGCTTGTTCACCTGCAGCGGGTCGGTCGACGGGGAGTCGCCCTCGAACAGGTCGCCGTAGCCGCAGGTGGCCACGCCCGTGCCCCACGCCGAGATCGTCGACGCCTGCACGCCGGGCAGGCCTTCCTCGGGTTCGTAGTTGGACTGCTGGAAGCGGCAGTAGTTGTAGCCGGGCAGGCCGCCCTGGCCGTTGCCGCCGGGCACCGCCGAGAAGCTCGGGGCGGTGCCGATGCGGTAGCCGGGCCAGCAGGCGCTGACGATGATCGCGCCGCTGTCGGTGGGGCCCTGGTTGATCCCGACGCCGGCGTTGCCGGCCGAGCACACCGTGGTGATGCCGGCGCCGGTGCCCACGCCCACCAGCAGGTTGACGGTGGGCTGCGATACGGCGGCATTGCCGTTGTTGCCGATCGGCATGCAGATCACGTCGCCCTCGCCGAGGTCGATGAGGGCCTGCGTGATCGCGGCGATCAGCCGCTCGCCTTCCTCGACGCTGACGGAGGGATAGAAGTTGATCCGTGCGCCGGAGGCGATGCCGGTGATGCCGAAGTCGTTGTCCTCGGCGCCGATGACGCCCAGCACCGCGGTGCCGTGGTCGGGATCCATCGGGTCCTGGTCGATCAGCACCTGCGTCTGCCCGGGCTCCGGGTTGACGACGTTGACGAGGTCCTCGTGCTCGACGAAGGCGCTCAGGTCGATCACCGCCACCGTCGTGTTCTGGCCACGGCCCTGGGTGGCCGCGTTGACGCCGAGTTCGCCGAGGAGCTCGTCGTAGCCGGCCAGGTCGAGTCCGCCGCCGCGGTACCCGCTGTTGAGGAATGCGAGCGTGCCGAGGTTGCCGGCGCGGTTCTGCCGCGTCGGGTCGGGCACCACGGTGTTCGGCTGGGTGGGCGGCTGGACGGGGTACACCACCGGCGGCACGATCTGCGCGGGCGAGGTGAACGGGTCAAGCATCGCCTGACCGACGGTGTAGGCCTGGTAGCCGCGGGTGTTTCCGAGCTGGCCGCTGGGGAACACCTCGCGCCCTGCCGTGAGCAGCGGGGTGGCGCCCGCGGGCGGGAAGTTGCTGTCGGGTGCAATGCCCGGCGTCGCCGGGAGCGCGTCGCCGGTGCACGGCGAGCCGAGCCCGAGCAGCTCGCCCTGCGACCCCGGCGTCGGCGCCGGCGCGCTGGTGGCGAGCGACACGCAGTTGTCGTCCCACTCGATGATGCAGCAGGCTGGGTCGTTGCGGCACACGTAGACGCAGCAGGTCACCTGGTTGCAGCCGCCGCTGGCGTGCGGGGTGAAGCAGCCGCCGGCGAGCAGCGCGCCGCCGCCCTCGAGGCTCGGGTCGGGCTCCGCCTGCTGGGGCACGCCGGTGTCCGGATCGGCCTCGTCGGTGATGTTCAGGTTGGGGTAGTCGATGGCGTCGAGCCGGTCCGTGCCGGGCACGAACTGCCCGGTGTTCGGGTCGAGCGTGTAGGTCATCAGTCCGCCCGACACCGTGTTCGGGGTGTCGGGCGCGACCACCTGGCCCTGGACGACGACGGGGCCGCCCTCGATCGCCGGCGACTGGAAGATCGCGCCGCGCATGGCGAAGCACGGGTCGTACTTGTAGAAGTCCGGGGTGCCGTCCGGCGAGCCGCGCGGCGGGCCGCCGTCGTAGATGCTGCCGAACTGCGCGCACAGCACGTTGGCGTAGGTGGCGCAGAGCGCGTCCCAGCCCTGGTTGCCCTCGACCTCGCTGCAGCCGGGCAGGCAGCCCGCGATCAGGTTGCAGCACTGGGTGTCGTTGCAGCCCGCGCGGCACTCCGGAAGGACGATGTCGGCTTCGCAGATCTGGGGCGAGTTGCAGCCGCCGCCGCCGCCGAGGGCGGAACAGCGCGGGGCATTGAGCTGCGGCGGCCGGCTGGCCGTGAAGCAGTTGTTGATGCCCGCGGTGAGCGGGGAGTTCTCGCCCGCGGCGCCGCAGCCGAACTGCGACGAGAAGTTCTGGCGGTGCTGCTCGGGGGTCGACTCGATCTCGACGAACTCGACGATGTCGAGGTCGTTGAACGCGCGGGCCGCGGCGAGGAGCTGCTCGGGACGCACGTCGACGTAGACGAGGCCGGCGAGGTCGGGCTGCGCGCGTCCGCTGCGCGCCTCGGCGCGCTGCTCGAGGCTGCGGAGGGCGTCGGGCGACTGGCGGAGCGCGGACCGCACGGTGCCGTCGAGGGCCGAGAGGATCTCGCTCACTTCCGGCATCGGCTCGCCGAGCCGGTTGCGGACGAACATGCCCGGCACCGCATCGGCGCGGACCTTCAGGTCATCGCGGAACTTGACGACGAGCCGGCCGTTCCAGGTTGGCTTGCCCGTGGCCTGGTGCACCGGCAGCTCGATGAGCTTCGAAGGCACCTTCGGGAACGGGGTGCGAGCGGTGATGCCCGCGTCGGGGGCCGGCGAGGCGGCGAGCCCCGCGCCCTCGATCCCGGGAATCGCCGAGGTCGCCGAGCCGTTGCCCGTGCCGATGGACGGGCCGCCCGAGGAGCCGCCGTTGCCGGCGCGGTCGGGGGCAATGGGCGATGCCGCCAGCAGGCCCGTCAGCAGGCTTGCGGCGCACACGGTGGAGACAAGGCGGATGACCATGGGGTGAGTCGACTCTCCGGCCAACGGCGTGGATCCGCCGATGGCCAACTGCGCACGGACACGACGGCCGCAGGGCACCCTGCGGCCGCCGATGAGGCATACGGAAGTTACTCGCCCCCTGATGCGCCAGCAACTTCCGGAATCGACTCGAAACGGTCAGTCGGTACGCGCCGGGACGGTCTCGGCCGGAGCCAGCACCCGATGCCCGATATCCCGCCGGAAGAAGGCACCCGGGAACCGGATGCGCCCGGCCGCGGCGGTGGCCAGGTCCCGGGCCCGGCGCAGGTCGGCCGCCAGGGCAGTGACGCCAAGCACCCGCCCGCCTGCCGTGACGACGGATCGGTCTTCCCGCAGGGCGGTGCCCGCGTGGAAGACGTGCACCTCCTCGCCCGGGCCGGCGCACGCGGCGGCGGCCTCGAGGCCCTCGATCGGGTCGCCCGTCCGCGGCGTGCCCGGGTAGCCCTCGGCGCAGACGGCCACGCAGCAGGCGGTGCGGGGGTCGAAGTCGATCGCGGCGCCGTCAAGCTCCCCGCCCGCGGTGCGCCACAGGATGTCGACGAGGTCGCCGCGCAGGCGCGGCATGATCGACTGGGTCTCGGGGTCGCCGAAGCGGGTGTTGAACTCGAGCACCTTCGGCCCGCCGGGCGTGAGCATCATGCCGGCGTACAGCACGCCGCGGAACTCGATGCCGTCGCGGCGCAGGGCATCGACCGTCGGCACCAGCACGTCGCGCGCGACCGACTCGACCACGGCGGGCGTCGCGAGCGGCGTCGGGCAGTAGGAGCCCATGCCGCCGGTGTTCGGGCCGGTGTCGCCCTCGCCGACCTGCTTGTGGTCCTGGCAGGGGTCGAGCACGGTGATGGTTCGTCCGTCGACGAGCGCCAGCACGCTCACTTCCTGCCCGACCAGGCGCTCCTCGACGACGACCGTGGCGCCCGCGTCGCCGAAGGCGCGCTGCTTCATCATCCTCTCGAGCGCGGCCACTGCCTCGGCGCCGTCCGAGCACACGGTGACGCCCTTGCCGGCGCAGAGGCCCGAGGCCTTGACGACGACGGGCACGTCGCGCGCCTGCACGTAGGTGCGCGCCTGCTCGAAGCTGGTGAAGGCACGGCCGTCCGCCGTCGGCACGTTCGCCTGCTTCATCACCTGCTTGGAGAAGGCCTTGTCGAACTCGAGCCGGGCGCCGTCCCGGCGCGGGCCGAAGACGCGCCGGCCCGGGGCTTCCAGTTCGTCGACGATGCCCTCGGCGAGCGGCACCTCCGGTCCCACCACCACCAGGTGGATGTCGTTCCGGTCGAGCCACGAGCGCAGGAAGAAGCGCTCGCGCGCGGCGAGCGGCGCGGGGCAGGGCTGGCCCAGGGCGCGCAGGCCGGCATTCGCGTCCTGCTGCACCCACAGCGTCCCGAGGCGCGGGGACTGCGAGAGCTTCCAGGCGAGCGCATGCTCCCTCCCTCCGCTTCCGACGAGGAGCACGTTGCAGGGTGACGGGACGGCGGTCATGGGCGGTGTGGTCCGGCGCGCGGCGCGGCGCGGCGGAAGGGCCGAGTCTATCGCGCTTCTGCTACCCTTCCGGCCCCGCGTTCCGGCCGCCGCGCCGCGCGCGGAGCGCCCCCTCGGAGGACCAACCCGCATGCGAAGCTCGCGCATGATCGCCGTCGCCGTCGCCGTCCTGGCCATGGCCTGCCCGACCCTCGTCGCCGACGACCGCGCCGCGGTCGACGCGCTCAACGCGCCGATGAAGGTCATCCAGGACAAGAACAAGTGCTGGAAGACGGTCTTCGACGCCTCGATGGCGATGACCGCCGCGCCGGGCAAGGCCGAGGACCTCGACGTCCTGAAGGTCTGGCCGGGCATGGAGGGCTGGGACGCCATGCGGTCCTGGGCTGCGGCGAACGCCCCGATGGGGCAGGCGCTGCTCGAGTCGCAGAAGGCGCTCGCCTTCGGCATGCCCTACGGCCGCGACGCGGTCGGCCCGACGTTCGTCGAGCGGGGCGTGGTGATCCAGGTCGGCGACGGCCTGCAGGTCTACCGCTCCGAGCCGCGGTACCTGAAGGAGATGGACAAGGTCACCGCCTACGTCGCCGCCGAGATGTACCGCCTGGGCGGCGAGAAGAAGTTCGACGAGGCGTTCTCGCTGGGGATCGCCTGCCTCAAGGTGCTGCGCCAGGTGGCCGACCAGCACCTGCTGGAGGAGAAGGTCTGGGCGCTGAACGAGATGTGCGACGTCTGCTCGCTGCAGCGCGACGTCATGCAGACCTTCCTGGCGGACATCCCGGGCGCGGTGCTCAAGAAGTTCTCGCTCACGGGCTATGCGTTCGTCCGCCCGACCGACGGCGAGCGCCTGCGGCGCCTGGACATGCCCGAGGGCGACCGCGTGCTCGCCGAGGCGATGATCAACCTGCTCTTCGACGAGCGCGGCCAGCCCGACGCGGCGAAGTTCGCCTCCACCATGGGCGAGATGCAGGCGCGCGACGAGCCCCTCTCCGCCTTCGGCGCGGCGCGCCGCTGGCAGCAGATCGCCGGCCTGCACGGTTCGAAGGACCAGGCGCTCGCGCGCCTCACCAACATCTACGACGACTGGTGGCGCCGCTGGAGGCTGGGCTACTTCGACAAGCTGCTCGACAACCCGACGGTCATCAGCCGCACCAACCGCACCCGCTACGCGATGGTGCTCCTGATGGTGAAGGACCTGGAGCGCGTGTTCCAGCTGCGGCAGCGGCTCAACGCCGAGCTGAACGGCACCGTGCTGGCCTTCGGCCTGTGCGCCCGCTACCGCGACCTCGGCTCGTGGCCGCGCGGGCTGGACGAGACCTACACGCAGTACACGGTGAAGCGGTTCGACCGCGACCCGTGGGACCCCGACTGGGGCCGCTGGCAGTACGCCAACCTCGCCGCGCCGCGCGAGATCGAGACCGACTTCGGCCGCGTGCGGATCGAGGGCGGCGTGATCTACGCGCGCGGCGCCGACCGTGCCGACAACTCGGCGGCCAAGGCGACGAACGACGGCGTGACCGGCGACTTCGTGGCGTGGCCCGCGCTGCGCGCGCTTGCGCGCATGCAGGGAGCGAAGTGACGCGGCGCACGCCGCGGGAGGAACGATGAGCGCGTCGGCAGAGCAGGTCGTGATCGTGGGCTCCGGCCCCGCCGGATGGACCGCGGCGATCTACGCCGCGCGCGCGAACCTGCGCCCCGTGGTCTACGTGGGGGTGCCTGCCACCAACCCGGCGCCGGTCCTGCCGGGCGGCCAGCTGATGCTGACCACCGAGGTGGAGAACTACCCCGGCTTCCCGCACGGCGTCACCGGCCCCGAGATGATGGCCAAGTTCCGCGAGCAGGCCGAGCGATTCGGCACCCGCGTGGTGGATGCCAACATCGACCGCTGCGACTTCTCGCGCCGTCCCTTCGCGCTGACCGACTCCGACGGCCGCACGGTGCGCGCGCAGGGCGTGATCATCTCGACCGGCGCCACCGCCAACTGGCTGGGGCACCCGAACGAGATCCGCCTGGCCATGAACGGCGGCGGCGTGAGCGCCTGCGCGGTGTGCGACGGCGCGCTGCCGGCCTACCGCAACCAGCCGCTCGCGGTGGTCGGCGGCGGCGACACGGCGATGGAGGAGACGAGCTACCTCACGAAGTTCGCGAGCAAGGTGTACGTCATCCACCGCCGCGACTCGCTGCGGGCGAGCAAGAGCATGCAGGACCGCGTGCTCTCGAATCCGAAGGTCGAGATGGTGTGGAACAGCGCCGTCGAGGACGTGGTGGGCGAGAAGCACCTCGAGGCCGTCGTCGTGAAGGACGTGCGCACCGGCGCGGCGCGCCGCCTGGACGTGAAGGGGCTCTTCATCGCGATCGGCCACTCGCCGGCGACGAAGTTCCTCCAGGGAAGCGGCATCGAGTTCGACGAGAAGGGCTACGTGCTGCTGCGCTCGCGCGGCTCGCAGACCAACGTCGAGGGCGTGTTCGCCGCGGGAGACGTGGCCGACCAGCACTACCGGCAGGCGATCACCGCGGCCGGCATGGGCTGCCAGGCGGCGATCGACTGCGAGCGGTGGCTCGCCGCGCAGGGCATCCACTGATGGCGGGCACGCTCGGCCGCAAGGAGCGCTGGGTGGCCACGGGGTCGCTCGCGGCGCTCGTGGCCGGGCTGGTGGTCGGCGAGGCGCTCTTCCGCAACGGGCTCTCGGGCACGGTGTCGGCGTTCTCCGTGGCCGGGGACCTGATGCTCGTGCGCCCGCTGATGATGCTGGTGCTGCCGCTCATCTTCACCAGCGTGATGGCGGGCATCACGTCGCTCGGGGACCCGTCGCGGCTCGGGAGGCTCGGCCTCGCGACCTTCGCGTACTTCATGGCCACCATGCTGGTGGCGGCGGCGCTCGGCGCCTCGCTCGTCACCCTGGTGGGGCCGGGCCTGGGGCTCGCCCCCGAGGACGTCTCGGCGCTCAAGCAGAGCGGCGTCGAGCGCTTCGAGGCGGCGCCGCGGCTGGCGCAGGCTGCGGCCGCCGGCGAGGAGGGACTGGCCTACGCGTGGCTCAAGATCGCGCGCGACATGTTGCCGGCGAACCCTTTTTCCGCGATGGCCGCGGGGCAGCCGCTCGGGATGATCACCTTCGCGCTGGTGCTCGCCGTGGCGATCGCGCTCGGCGGCGCCGCCACCGAGGCCGCGGGGCGCGTCTTCTCGGCGCTCAACGAGGCGCTCCTGCGCGCGGTGGGCTGGGTGATGTGGATCGTGCCGGTGGGTGCGTTCCTCCTGGTGAGCGCGAGCGTCGGGCGCGTGGGGCTCGCGCAGCTGCTGGGCCCGCTGGGGATGTACATGGCGGTGGTGATCGGCGGGCTGGCGATCCACATGTTCGTCATCCTGCCGGCCTTCCAGCTCGTCCTCGGCGGCGGCAACCCGTTCCGCTTCATGTGGTCGATGCGCGAGGCGCTGGCGACGGCGTTCGCCACCGCGAGCTCGAGCGCAACGCTCCCCGTCACGATCCGCGTCTGCGAGACCGAGGGCGGCTGCTCGCAGCGCGCCACGCGGTTCTGCGCGCCGCTCGGCTCGACCCTCAACATGGACGGCACCGCGCTCTACGAGGCCGTGGCCGTCGTGTTCCTGTTCCAGCTCTACGGCGTCCAGCTGTCGCTCGGGGAACTCGCGGTGGTGGTGGCGACGGCCACGCTTGCCGCCGTGGGCGCGGCGGGCATCCCGAGCGCGGGCCTCGTGACGATGGTCATCGTGATCACCGCGGTGAACGCCTCCCTCGGCAGCGAGAAGGTGCCGGTGGGCGCCATGGGCATCGTGATCGGCGTCGACCGGCTGCTGGACATGTGTCGCACCACCGTGAACGTGTGGGGCGACATGGGCGCGGCGCGGGTGATGACGCGCCTGGCGCCCGACGGTCCGGGTTCGTGAGCGCGCGGGCGGGGCCTGCGCGCGTCAGGGACGCTCGATCATCGTCATCCGCATGCCGCAGTCCTCGACCTGCCGGGGGTCGATCGGGCCGGGGGCGTCGATCATCAGGTCGCCGCCCGACTGCGTCTTGGGGAACGCGATCACGTCGCGGATGTTCTCGGTGCCGGCGAGGTGCATCACCAGCCGGTCGAGGCCGAAGGCAATGCCACCGTGCGGCGGGGCGCCGTGGCGCAGCGCACCGAGCAGGAAGCCGAACTTGAGCTCGGCGTCCTCCTGCGTGAGGCCGATGAGCTTGAAGACCTTCTCCTGCACGTCCATCCGGTGGATGCGGATCGAGCCGCCGGCGATCTCGCTGCCGTTGACCACCAGGTCGTAGCCCGCGCTCAGGCAGCCGCCGGGGTCGGACTCGAGCAGGTGAAACTGGTCCGGGTTCGGGCTCGTGAAGGGGTGGTGCATGGCCACCCAGCGCTTGCCCTCGTCGTCCCAGTCGAACATCGGGAAGTCGACGACCCAGAGGAACTTCCACGCAGACTCGTCGACCAGCCCGAGGTCGCGGCCGGCCTTGAGGCGCAGCTCGCCCAGGGCCTTCGTGGCGGTGTCCCAGTGGTCGGCGACGATGAGCACGCTGTCGCCGGGCTCGAGGCCCAGGCGCTCGGCGAGCGCGGCGCGGAACGGCTCGAGGTGCTTGGCGACGCCGGTGTCGAAGCCGTTCGCCGTGTACTTGGCCACGGCCACGCCGCCGACGCGGAACTGCTTGACGAACTCGGTGTAGCCGTCGGTCATCTTGCGCGTGAGCTTCTCGGCGCCGCCGGGCACCCGGATCGCCTTCACGCAGCCCGTGCGGCCGGCGCGCGACTTCCCGAGCGCCTGCTGGAAGACCTGGAACTCGCTCGCCTTCACGATGTCGGAGACGTCGCGGATCTCGAGCGGGTTGCGCAGGTCGGGGCGGTCGATGCCGAAGCGGTCCATCGCCTCCTGCCAGGTCATCCGCCGGATCTCGCCGATGTCGTGGCCCAGCACGTCCTTCCAGACGAGCCGGGCGAACCCGCCCATCATGGCCATCACGTCCTCGCGGTCGACGAAGCTCATCTCCAGGTCGACCTGGCTGAACTCCGCCTGCCGGTCGGCGCGCGGGTCCTCGTCGCGCAGGCACTTGCAGACCTGGATGTAGCGGTCGAACCCCGCCACCATCAGGATCTGCTTGAAGAGCTGCGGGCTCTGGGGCAGGGCGTACCACGATCCCGGGTGCAGGCGCGACGGCACGATGAAGTCGCGCGCGCCCTCCGGCGTGCTCTTGATGAGGAGCGGGGTCTCGATGTCGACGAAGCCGTTCGACGCGAAGTAGTCGCGCGCGAGCTTCGTGACCGCGCTGCGCGTGCGCAGGATCTGCTGCATGCGCGGGCGCCGCAGGTCGATGTAGCGGTACTTGAGGCGCGTCTCCTCGCCGATCCTCTCCGCCTCGTGCTCGTCGGGGAGGATCGGGGGATTCTCGGCCTTGTTGAAGACCTCGAGCTCCTCGGCGACGAGCTCCACCTCGCCGGTGGCGAGCTTCGGGTTCGCGTCGCCGGCGCGCCTGCGCAGCGTCCCGCGCACGCCGACCACGTCCTCGCGGCGCAGCGCCTTGGCGGTGCGCACCACGTCCGGGTGCCCCTGCTCGAGGTCGAACACCACCTGGCAGAGGCCGTCGCGGTCGCGCAGGTCGATGAACAGCAGGCCGCGGCCCTGGTCGCGGTAGGTGTTCACCCATCCGTTGAGGGCGACGGTGGCGCCGGCATCGGCGAGGCGCGGCTGTCCGCAGGTGTGCGTGCGCTTGATCATGGGGAAGGGGGTGGAGGATAGGAAAATCCGGGCGGCGGCGGCCGCGCCCGGTTCCCCGGCTATTTTCCGCGCGTGCCCACCGTCCTCGTCACCGCGTTCGAGCCCTCCGGCGACGCCCACGCGGCGCCGCTCGTGCGCGCCCTGCGGGCGCAGGCGCCCGACGTCCGCGTGGTGGGCTGGGGCGGCCCGCGCATGCGCGAGGCCGGCTGCGAGATGGCCGGCGAGACCGCGCGCGACGGCGCCATGACCCTGGTCGGGCTTCGGAAGATCATGGAGGTCCGCCGCACGGTGCGCGAGATCCGCGCGTGGGCCGCGGCGAACCCCGTCGACGTCCATGTCCCGGTCGACAGCCCCGCCGCCAACTGGCACATCGCGTCGTGGATGAAGCGGCACGGACGCGGCGCGGCCGGCGGCTCGCGCGTCGTCAACCTGGTCGCGCCGCAGCTCTGGGCGTGGGCGCCGTGGCGCATCCGCAAGTGGCGCCGCACGAGCGATGCGATCCTCTGCCTGCTTCCCTTCGAGGAGGCGTGGTTCCGCGCGCGCGGGGTGCGCGCGCACTTCGTCGGCCACCCGGTGCTCGCGCACCCGGTCGACGCCGCCGCGCACGTGCGCGCCGCCGCGTTCCCGCGGGGCGCGCCGCGGCTCCTGCTCCTTCCCGGCAGCCGCTCCTCCGAGGTGCGCACCAACATGCCGCACATGCTGGAGGCCTTCCGCGCGGCATCGGCCTCGCGTCCGGGGCTCGCCGGCGTCGTCATGGCCGCCAACGAAGCGCTGGTGCCGCTCGTGCGCGCGGCCGCGCGCGGCGGCGCGTGGCCGGCGGACCTGCACGTGGCGAGCGGCGACCCGGACGCCGCCATCGCCTGGTGCGACTGCGCGCTCAACGTGAGCGGCACCGTGAGCCTCGACCTCGTGCACCAGCGCAAGCCGATGGTGGCCGTCTACTGGGCGTCATGGTGGAAGGTGCTGGTGGGGTCGTTCGTCCTCACCATGCGCGACCGCCTGCTTCCGAACATCGTGGCCGGAAGGCGCGTCGTGCCGGAATTCGTGCCGTGGTCGGGCGGCACCGGCCCCGTCGTGCGCGCGCTTGCCCCGCTCCTCGACGATCCCGCGTTGCGCGCCCGCGTCGCCGCCGACCTCGACGCCGTCGCGCGCGCCTTCGAAGGACACGACCCCGGCCGTGAGTCGGCCGGGGTCGTGCTCGGTTTCCTGGGACGCTGACGCGGGCGGGCGCCCGCCGCCGTCACTTGATCGGCTCGAAGCTGAAGGTCTGGCCGCCGATGACGCCCTCGAGCATGAGGCCGCCGCCGTCGAAGGTCATGACCTTCACGCCGTCCTTGTAGTCGTTGGCCGCGCTGGCGCTCGCCGTGCCCGCGGTGGCGCTGCCGCCCGCCTGGAAGGCCGTCTCGCCGCGCTTGAACTTGGCGAACGCCGCCTCGCTCTCGAAGAAGATGACCTCGGAGAACGACTGGCCGCCGATCTGCGCGCCGATGGTGCCGCCGCCGGCGTCGGAGCGCGCGACGAGCTTGCCACGCTCGTACACCAGGCCCTTGCCGGAGAAGCCGCCGACGATCAGGCCGCCCTTGCCGATCGCCGGGTAGACGGCGTAGGCGTGGGCCGACGAGAAGTCCTTGGCCGTCGAGGGGAACTTCGACTTGCACTGCTCGATCGTCGCGGCCACGTCGTCCTTCAGGATCTTGATCTGCTCCTCGGGCGGGAGGCTCGAGCTGGGGCCGCAGCCGATCGGCAGCGTGGCGGAGGCGAGGAGGGTCGCGACGACGAGGGAGGTGGTTCGCAGGTTCATGGTGTCCTTGTGTTCCGGTGAAGTCCGGGTCGTCGCGGACGATACCGTGGACCCATCCGGGGCACCGGCAGATCGGCGACGTTTCCGGACCGCGGCTATGATCGCGCCATGATTCGCAGGACAGCCGCCATCGTTTCCGCGATTTCGCTCGCGGCCTTCCTCGCCGGCGCAGCGCCCCTCGCGCAGCAGGGAAAGACCCTCAAGATCGTGAGCAGCCTGCCCCGCACCGGCAGCGCCAACGCGCAGACGACCAGCATGGTCAACGGCATCCGCATGGCCATCGAGGAGCGCGGCGGCCAGGTGGACGGCTTCGCCATCGCCTACGAGGACATGGACGACGCCAGCCCGCAGAAGGGCAACTGGGATCCGCAGGTGGAGGCCGCCAACGCGAAGAAGGCGATCGCCGACGCCGAGGTGATCGGCTACGTCGGCACCTACAACTCGGGCGCCGCCAAGGTCTCGATGCCCATGCTCAACAAGGCCGGGCTGGTGATGATCAGCCCCGGCAACACCCACACCGGCCTCACCAAGCCAGGCATGGGCGAGCCCAACGAGCCCGCGGTGTACCGCCCGACCGGCAAGATCACCTACTTCCGCGTCGTGCCCGCCGACGACATCCAGGGCGCGGTTGCCTGCGAGTTCATGCGCACCGACCTCGGCGCGAAGAAGGTCTTCGTGCTGCATGACCGCGAGCTGTACGGCAAGGGCATCGCGGACGTGTTCCGCAAGTCCGCCGATGCCTCGGGGATGCAGGTGGTCGGCTTCGAGGGGATCGACCCGAAGGCATCGAACTACCGGTCGCTCGTCACAAAGATCCGCGCGGCCGGCGCCGAGGCGGTCTTCTTCGGCGGCACCACCCAGACGAACGCGGCGCAGGTCCTCAAGGACCTGCGCGCCGGCGGCGCGAAGGTCCCGTTCGTGTCCCCGGACGGCACGTTCGAGCGCGCCTTCATCGAGGCCGCGGGCAAGGACAACGTCACCAAGGAGCAGGGCGGCGTCTACATCACCTTCGGCGGCCTTCCTTCCGACCAGCTGACCGGCCTGGGCGCCGACTTCGTCAAGCGCTACAAGGCCAAGCACGGCGAGCTTCCCGAGGCCTATGCGGTGTACGGCTACGAGGCGGCGCGCGTCCTGCTCGACGCCATCGACCGTGCCGAGGCGAAGGACCGCGCCTCGGTCATCGCCGCGGTGGCCGCGACCAGGGACTTCACCGGTGCGCTCGGCACCTGGAGCTTCGACGCCAACGGCGACACCACCAACCGCATGATGAGCGTGAACACGATCGAGAACGGCGAGTTCAAGTTCGTGAAGGCCGTCGGCGGCGCGCCCTCCAAGGCGGAGTGATGCAGCGGGCCATCGCGGCGGCGGAACACCTCGTGCCCTGCATCCTCGCGCGAGCGGAGGCGGTGCCCGGCTTCGCGGCCGACGGGATGCTGTCGGCCCAGGAGGTGTTCTCCCAGCAGCTGGTGACCGGGCTCTCCAACGGCATGATCATCGCGCTGATCGCCATCGGCTACACGATGGTGTACGGCATCATCGAGCTGATCAACTTCGCGCACGGCGACCTGTGCATGCTGGGCGCGTACTTCGCCCTCACCGCGGCCGGGGCGCTCGGCATGGAGGCCTGGTCGGGGGCGGGCGGGGCCGCGGGCCTCGTCGCGCTGCTCGTCGCGACCGCGTGCTTCTGCGGCGCGCTGAACTGGTCGATCAACCGGCTCGCGTACCGGCCGCTCCGCAAGGCGAGCAAGCTGAGCCTCCTCGTGAGCGCGATCGGCGCGAGCTTCGTGCTCGTGAACCTGGGGCTCTTCTGGGGCGGACTGCCGATGGACGCCTTCGCGGGCGGCACGAGCGCGGCGGCGCCGAAGTCGTTCCCCGCGCTGG
>Ga0075471_10000594_pt1 | contig 21908 bp, 20 predicted proteins | sample DEB19_08_DNA_2_FD_74787 | JGI IMG/M metagenome (GOLD analysis project Ga0075471, IMG submission 74787) | Aqueous microbial communities from the Delaware River and Bay under freshwater to marine salinity gradient to study organic matter... | ecosystem: Environmental > Aquatic > Marine > Coastal ... | reverse complement strand
ACCGGGTGCATTGGCGCGCTTTCTAGAGGCCGTCGGCGGTCGTTGGAACATCTCGTTGTTCCACTACCGCAATCACGGCTCGGATTACGGTCGCGTGCTCGTCGGCATCCAGGTGCCGGCCGCAAGTCACGCGGCGTTTTCGGCGCATTTGACCGAACTCCAGTATCCGTGGACCGACGAGACGAACAATCCCGCCTACCGGATGTTTCTCGGTACCTGATGTATCGCGCCGAGGTAACGCCGCGTTCGACGTTCGTGACGCTGCGCGGCCTGCGCCAGCACGTCTTGCACTGGGGTCCCGAGCACGATGCGGCGCAAACGTGGTTTTTGCTGCACGGCTTTCAAGACTGCGCGGCCACCTTCCAGTTTCTGGTCGACGCGTTGCCGCGCGATTGGCGCTTCATCGCGCCCGACTTGCGCGGCTTCGGCGCGAGCGAAGGTATGGCGCAGCCCTACTGGTTCCCCGATTACTTTGCCGATCTCGATGCGCTGCTCGAGTTGCTCGAGCCGGCACAACCGGTGCGTCTGCTCGGGCACAGCCTGGGCGGCAACGTGGTGAGCATGTACGCCGGTATCCGCCCCGAGCGCGTCGAGCGGCTGATTTCGCTCGAGGGCTTCGGGCTGCGACGCACCCCCGCCACGCAAGCGCCGCAACGCTATGCCGAATGGTTGCAGCAATTGCGTCTGCCGCCGCGCGAAGGCCGCTACGCATCGGTCGAAGCGCTGGCGGGCAAGTTGCGGCAACGCAATGCGCGTCTGACGTCCGAGCGGGCGAGCTTCATCGCGCGTGCCTGGACGCGCGATGGCGACGACGGTGCGGTGGAGTTGCGTTTTGATCCCTGGCACCGTCTGGTCAACCCCACGCTGTATCGGCGCGAAGAAGCCGAGGCGTGCTGGCGTCGAGTGACGGCGCCTGCCTTGCTGGTGCTGGCTGCGGAGTCGGAATATCTGCAGCGCTTGCAGGCCGATGGTGATGCCGCTTCGTTGGCGAGCGCTTTTCCGGCAACGACGCTCGTCACGCTCGCCGGGCTCGGTCACATGATGCACCACGAAGATCCGGCAGCCGTCGCCGCGTCCATCGTGGCCTGGTCGAAAGACTGAATCAGAGCGCGGCGTCGACCAGCGCACGAAATTCTTCGCGCGTCTTCTTGCCCTGTATTTTTTTGATCACTTTGCCGTTGCGGTCGATGAGATAGCTCGTGGGCAGGATTTCGTTCCAGGCGGGATCGACGACGCTCACCAACGTATCCATGTCCGGCTCGCCGCGCACCCAAGTGCGGAATTGCGGGAAAAACTTCAGGCGGAACGGCTCGACCGTCGATTGCAGCGTCGCCGCTTCGTCCATCGCCACGCCGAGCAGTACCATGCCGCGTGGACCGAGTTCGTTTTCGACGGCGACCAGATCGGGAATTTCGCGCAGGCAGGGCACGCACCACGTGCCCCACAAATTCAGCAACACGACTTTGCCGCGTTGCTTGGCCAACACCTCTTTGAAAGCCGGCGCCGACAGGGGCGTGGCGGCCGGTGCGCTGGCGCGCATCGGAGGATTTGCGTCGGCAGCAAGCGCCGGCAACGCGCCGAGCAGCGTTCCAAAGATAACGGTCAGGACCGAAAAGCGGATGCGGGCGAGCAGCGGTCGGCGATTCATGTCCGGCATTGTATGACGTTGTCACGAATCCCTGCGAGAATGCACGCTTCGTTCTCATGCCGTACACCGGCACGGAGTCGCCCCGTGAGTCGTTGCGCCGCCTTGTCCCGCCGCGCGTTGTTGTGCGCCGCAAGCGCCATTGCCGCAACCCCGGCCGCGGCAGCCCCCGTGATTCGTGATCGTTGGCGGCGATTGCGTCGAGTGGTCACGAGCGTGGATGCCGAAGGTCGACCGCGGGTGATCGCCGATGGTGAGCCCGCCAATGCCTTTGAGCTCAACGGCACGCGGATTTCGCGATTGTGGGAATCTTCCGGCCTGCCGGTGTCGTTGCCATTGACGGTCGACGCGGGCGCAACGGCCGCAAACGCCTATCGCGAAGGATTCTCCGGCACCAGCTTCTACGTGGCCGAGATCCCCGGTGGCGAACGCGCTCCCGCTATCCCGATGCACCGCAATCAGACGCTCGACTACATGGCGATTCTCGCCGGACGCATCGCCTTCGTCTTGCCGGATCGCGAGATCGTTCTGGAAGCCGGCGATACGTTGGTGCAAGGCGGGAATTTGCACACGTGGGTGAATCGCTGGTCGGAGTCGTGTTTGTTGTTGTTCGTGGTGGTAACCGGTGAGGATCGCAAGTGAGCGAAGAACTGTTGATGGCGCAGTGGTTGCGCAGACTGACGGTCGTGGCACTGGTGGCGGTGTTGGTGTTGCTCGCCTTCCAGGTGCTGCAGCCCTTCATCGTACCGGTGATCTGGGCCGGCATACTTGCGTACGTCACCTGGCCCGTGCACGAATGGCTGGTGCGCCAGTTCGGCGGACGTCGCGTGCCCGCGGCGCTCGTCATGACCTTGCTGCTCAGCGCGGCGATCATCTTGCCGTTGTTTTGGTTGGCCATTCTGATCAAGACCGAAGCGCTGCCCTTCTATCGTGAACTCGGACCTGCGCTGGCGAATGTCGTGCTGCCGGACTATGTTCGCAACCTGCCCTTGGTCGGTCCGAAATTGCAGAGCTGGCTGGAGCAGATCGCGCGCGATCCCGGCTCGATCGATCTGGCCGTGAAGTCCTTCTTCGATCAGTCCTCGGGGCAGTTGACGGCGGTGTTCGGTGGCGTCGGTCGCAACATCACGAAACTGGTGTTGGCCTTGATCTCCTTGTTCTTCATGTATCGCGATGGCGACGAGGTAACCGTGCAGGTCAATCATGCCTTGCAGCGTTTCTTTGGCGAAGTACGCGTGGAACACTATCTTTCGGCCGTCGGCGGTACGGTCAAAGCGGTCGTGTACGGGCTCGTGCTCGCCGCGCTCGCTCAGGCCACGCTCGCGGGGCTCGGTTACTGGGTGGCGGGCCTGCCCGCGCCCGTCTTGTTCGCAGCGTTGACGTTCCTGGTCGGTTTGATCCCGTTCGCCATTCCTTTCATGTGGAGTGGTGCCAGTTTGTGGCTGTTCTTGAACGGCGACCCCGTCGCGGCAGCAGGCTTGTTCATCTGGGGTGCGACGGCGGTGAGCTGGATCGACAACGTGGTTCGACCGCTCGTCATCAGCGGCGCAACTCAGATTCCGTTTTTGTTGGTGTTGTTCGGCGTGCTGGGTGGTTTGGCCGCATTCGGCCTCGTCGGCTTGTTCATCGGGCCGGTGGTGCTGGCGGTGATCATGACGGTCTGGCGCGAATGGAATGCAGAACGGCGCGCAATGCGTCCCAGGGAGAACTGATCATGTCTTCGATTTTGCGACGTACGACTTTCATCGTTCCGGACGCGCGGCGTGCCGCTGCGTTCTATGAAACCGTCTTCGGCTGGACGCGCTTCTACGATCACTCGCTGATCGCCAAAGCGGGCTTTCCGCCCGTGGGGCCGGCGGATGAACCGGTCGAATTGGTGCTGCTCAAAGCCGACGATCCGCGCATCGGCATGGTGGGCTTTTTGCAATACGTGAACGCGCCGTTCGATACGGCTGTTCCCTCGCAGCGCACGAAGGTGCGAATGGGCGAGGCGATTCTGGTCGTGCAGTGTGACGACGTACGCGCCGTGCATGCGCGTGCGGTCGCCGCGGGCGCCACGATTTCGATGCCACCGACCGACTGGACCGTGCCGTCGCACGACGGCCAGAGCGTGATTCACCTGCGCTCGATGTCGATGTTCGATCCGAATGGCGTCTATTCGGAAATCAACCAGCATCTTTGATCCGCTGCGCGCAGCCTCTCAGGTTTGCGCGCGGGTGAGATATTGCGGTGTGGGCGGTGCGCGCCAGGCGTGCATGGCGTCGATCAATGGACCGGGTTCGCGTTCGACGAGCAGCATTTCACGAACGCCCGGGCGCAGGAATTCTTCGGCGTGCACGTGATCGAGGAAGCTCGCCAAACCCGAATAGAAGCCCGCGACGTCGAGCAAGGCGCAGGGCTTGGCGTGCAATCCGAGATGACTCCAGGTCCAGACTTCGAACAATTCTTCGAGCGTGCCGATGCCGCCGGGCAACGCGATGAAGCCGTCCGACAACTCGGCCATGGTCGCTTTGCGTTCATGCATCGAACCGACGACGCGCAGGTCGCGCAACCCGCCATGCGCCAGCTCGCGCGCGACCAGCGCTTGCGGAATCACGCCGATCACCTCGGCGCCGCGTGCACGCGCCGCATCGGCGACGACGCCCATGAGTCCTACCGACGCCCCGCCGTATACGAGGCCGATGTCCCGCGCCGCGAGTTCCTCGCCGAGCGCGACTGCCGCGTCGCGGTAGGCCGGGTTGCGGCCCACGTTGGCGCCGCAGAACACGCACAACCGCTTCACCAGCCCATCCCGTAATAGGTGATCGTGCGGCGTACGTTGTCGCGCACGATGCCGTTGAAGCCGCGCAGGTGCGCGAAGCGACCTTGCAGGCGCGCCGCGACGGCGTCGGGAATGTTCGCGAGCGGCGTACCGGCATCGAGTTCGCGTTTGGTTTCGATGAGCAGTGCTTCGATGTATTCGCGTCGTTCGGCGATTCGATTCTTTGGCGCGAGTGCAACGCCGTGACCACCGACGTATTGCTCGAAGTCCCAGCTTTCGAGTTCGCGCAGGCTGCGCACCCAGTTGTGCAGTGAATAATCGGCGATGAACGGCAAGGGCATGCCTCCCGCCGTGGCGAGGTCGACGATGAACGGCACGTTGACGTGGTCCGGCGTCATGACGATGAGGCAGTCGCCGTGATTCGTGCCGAGATACCGCAGCTTCAGCGTGCGCTCGCCGAGCTTCAAGAAATATCGATCGCCCGAAAAGGTCTGGTCGGGCATGACGATCTCGGGGTCGGGCAGGTCGCGAAAGTGGGGCACGCAGTTTTCGTGCGAGACGAAGATCGCGCCCTCGTCTTTGAAGATGCGGCCGCCACGCACGTGATCCCAATGCTGATGGCTGTAGACCACGTATTTGACCGGCAGCGGCGTGATCTTGCGAATCTCTTCGCGCATCAGGCGTGCCGTTTCGGGTTCGATCGGATCGGTGGCGATGACGCCGGCGCTGGTGACGAGAAAGACGTTGCGCAGTCCCTTGTTGCGGAACGTGTAGTAACCCGGGCCGATCTGCGTGAGTTCGTGTCCTTCGATCTGTGGCGGCAGTGCCGTTTGCGCCGTTGCGAAGGTCGGCGACGCGAGCGCGACGAGGGTGAGAACTGGCACGATCGTCTTGCGCAGTGAAGTCCACGACATGATCAGCGTTCTCCGTTCAAAAGAGGGAGCAGCGTGCGTGCCCAGCGCGATGGTTCGTCGGGCAGCTCGACGAACGGTGCGCGGGGGAAATCGCGCGCTGCGGCTTGCGAGGCTTCGTACTGAGGATCCCAGAGCGGCGCCGCGAACATGAGCGGCACTTTGCTTTGCGAAAGTCGCCGCGCGAGCGGGTAGCTGAAGTGCGCTTGATACGCGTGACGCCACATCCCTTCCGAGCGGAACAATTCGAACACCCGTTGCTGGATCATCACCGGATCCACGTGCGGTTCTTTGCGCAGCGCGCCTTTGCGATTTTGTTCATACCATGGCCAGAAGAGACCCTGGTCGCGCATCAGGTACCAGGCTTCGAGCAGATGTCCGCCATACCAGTTCGGACGAATGTCGGGAGTGTAGTGCTTGCGCAATTGTTGGCGCAGCGTCTCGTCGTGATACAGCACGTCGGCCATGACGAGTTGACGGATGCGTCGCGGCGCGATGCTCGCGAGCTCGAGACCGACGAGTCCGCCACCCCATACGCCGATGAAGTCGGCCTCTTTGATGCCCATTGCGCCGAGCGCGGCATCGAGGGATTTCGCGTACGCGGTCACCGTGACTTTGCCGCGCGGCATCACGTTGTCGGATTCGCCGTGGCCGGGCAGGTTGATGGCGATGACCGGTCGTTTGCCGATGAAGCCGCTGGCCAGTGCGAGCACGGTTTCGGACGATCCTGCCGCATCGTGCTGCACGATGACGGGTCGGCCTTGCGCATCGTCGTTGCGACGTACGCGCAACTGGCCTTTGGGCAGCGTGACGTAATCGCTCCAAAGTTTTCCGGGCAAGGGTTTGGTCGGGGCGATGCGAGGCGCTTTGGGTGGTTTGTGACGCTTGATGTAGTCGCGGCACAGATCGAGCGTGTCCTGAGTGTCGCCACCGATTTGCACCGTCACGCAGGAAGCCGCCCGACGGATGCGCGGCAACTGGTTCGCGAGCACGTCGGTCGCCGCGGCGGTGACGAGTATCGGCACTTTGGTTTCGCGCAACGCGAGGTCCGAGCGCATGGTGAAGGCGGCGCGATAGCCGACGCGGTAGTGATCGCCCGAGCGCATGAAATCGAGCAAGCCGGCGTGCAGCGCATCGGGTGGCGGCAAATCGAAATACATGCGATCGGCGAGCGATTTGCGATACCACGGAAAGAAAATCAATTGCTCGCGCATGCGCGCCCACAACCACGTCAGATGAGCGCCGTCCCAGCTCGGCTTCAGTTCGGGCAGATAATGCGCGACGATGTCGGCGCGCTCGTCTTCATTGAGCATCACGTAGCCATTGGCGGCCGCGCACACGATACGTTCGGGATATGCCGCGGCAACCGCAGCCGAAATCATCGCGCCGGTGTGGAAGCCGTAGACCGCAGCTCGTTCGACGCCGATCGCGTCCATGAATTCGATCGCCGCGTCGGCGAAGTCGCGCATCTCCGCGTTCGCGACGCCGAGCGGGTCCGACAAACCGAAACCCGGTGAATCCGGTGCGATGCAGGTGAAGTGCGACTTCCAGCGCTCCATGGTCGCGAGCATGTCGCGCGAGCTCAAGGGTGATTGGTGAAAGCAGATCACGACGGGGCCCGAGCCGACACGACGATAGTGCACTTGTCGTGCTCCCCAGCGTCCGGACTCGATGGTGGCAAAGTGTCGAGTGATCTGATCGGTGGACATCGCGGACTTCCTCATGCGCGGCGATGCGGCACGTTAACACCCGGGCGGGGTTGCCAAGCACGGCTGCACGGGTCTGCGGCCGACCAGCGGGTCGGCGGGTGATGAAACTTGCGAGGGCGGTGTGGCGGGTGTTCTGATGAGACTCTTCGGGTACACGATCGGGGCGGTCCTTTGGCAGTTTCTTCCGGCATTCGTGCCGCTTTGGCGATCAAGGACTTCCGTCGTTACGCGCTCGCGCGCTTCTGCGCGACCATCGCGTGGCAGATGCTGGGCGTTGCGGTGGGCTGGCAGGTGTATGCGATCACCGGCGACCCGCTCGACCTTGGTCTGATCGGTCTCGCGCAATTCCTGCCGTTCCTCGTTTTGGTGATGCCCGGTGGGCATGTCGCGGATCGCGCGGATCGTCGTCTGGTGATGGTCGGCGCGTATCTGGTCGAGGCGTGCTGCGTTTTCGTGTTGCTGGCTTTCACGCTCTCCGGCGGTCGCGATATTTGGCCCGTGTTCGTGGCCATGGCGTTGTTCGGCGCGGGACGGGCGTTCTGGATGCCCTGCGGTCAGGCGATGACCGTCAACCTGGTGCCGCCCGAGGTGTTCGGCTCGGCGGTCGCGTTGAACAGCACCTTGTTTCAAAGCGCCGCCATCGCGGGCCCCGCCGTCGGTGGCGTGTTGTACGCTTTTGGCGAAACGGTGATCGGTCATTCCGGCGCGCTGCTCGTCTATGCCGTCGCGCTCGCGTTGTTGGCGATCGTCACGCTTCTGATCTGGAGCATTCGTCCGGTGCGTGCCAAAGGTCGCAGCGAGGCGACCTTGACGGAATTTTTCGAAGGCTTGCGTTTCGTCTTGCGTCGCAAACCTGTGCTGGGCGCGATCTCGCTCGATTTGTTCGCGGTGCTGTTCGGCGGTGCGACCGCGTTGCTGCCCGTTTTCGCAGCGGACATCCTGCACGTGGGCCCGGTCGGACTCGGTGTGTTGCGCAGCGCACCCGGCGTCGGCGCTGCACTCGTTGCCGTGTGGCTCGCGTACCGCCCCATCACGCGCCACGCCGGGACCTGGATGTTCGGCGGTGTGGCCGTGTTCGGCGCCGCGACCGTGGTGTTCGGGCAATCCACGAGTTTTTGGCTGTCGGCGCTGGCTCTGTTCGCGATCGGAACCGGCGACATGGTGAGCGTATTCGTGCGCCACTTGCTGGTGCAGCTCGAGACACCCGATGCGATTCGCGGTCGCGTGAGCGCCGTCAGCTCCATGTTCATCGGCACGTCCAACGAGCTCGGCGAATTCGAATCGGGGGTCACGGCCCGTTGGTGGGGGCCGGTCGCGGCCGTCACGGTCGGTGGGGTGGCCTGTCTACTGGTCGTGGCAACCTATTTGCGTGTCTTCCCCGAACTGCGTCGCCTCGATCGATTCCCGGATCCGGCCAAAAGCGACTAGTCAGTCGCCCGTCGTTCGGTAAACTTGGTCGAGTCAGCCGGCACGGCCCGCGAGGCGTGCGTGCGGCGCGCTTGCGGAGACTCCAGTTGGGCGTTCGTTCGACATCACCTCTGATCGTCCTCTCGTTGCTGCTGCTCGGCGGCTGCATGAGTGCGCGCGTCGAGCAGTCGCGCGAACTGCAAACGACCGTCGCGCAGGGTGAGGCGGTGGTGATACTCGCGAAGCCGCAGATCGAGGGAGCCGCGGCCGCGGACGGTTTCATGGATTGCGTCGCCAAAGGTTTGAGCACCCATCAAAACCCCGTCGACGTGGTCGACAACAATGCGTTCGTCGATCAATTGTTTCCGTGGTTCGAGCCCGGCACGGCGCCGTCGCGGCCCGAGGGCGTGACCAAGCTGCTCGGCAAACCGGGGGTCAGTGAAAAAGTCTCCAGCACCGGCGTGCGCTACGTGGTCTGGCTCAATGGTGCAACGCGCCGTACCGACGGCGGCGGCAGTCTTGCCTGCGGCGTGGCACCGGGTGCGGCCGGATGCATCGGCTTCGGGTGGTGGGAAAAAGAGTCGGCGTTCGAGGCGACGATCTGGGACCTCAAGCAGGCGAAATCGGCCGGCAGCGTCGGCACGAACGTCACCGGCACATCGGCGATCGTCGGCGCCATCGTGCCGTTGCCGTTCATCGCGCGGGTCGAAGGCACGGCCTGCAACCGGCTCTCGGATCAATTGCATGCATTCTTCAAAGGTGGCGGATGACGCGCGCATCGACTTGGTGGTTGGCCGGGCTGATTTCATTGTTGGGCGGTTGCGCGACGACGTCGGGCGGTCTGCCTGCGCCGAGTACGCCCACGTCCGCACCGACGTCGGGCGGTCTGCCGTCGCCCGGTGGTGATGCGACGCCGTCGCGTTCCGGCAGCGCGGGAACTTCGGGCGCGGGGGACATGTCCACCCCGAGTGCCTCCGGCGGTGCCGAAGCGGGTACGGCCGGCGATGTCGCGGGCGCGGCAACGACCGCCGAAGAACGTCGCGGCACACTCGATCGCCGGCTTGATGATTCTTTGGGCGAGTTCGACAAAACTTTGAGTGACGAGCAGCGACGCAGCGCCGCCGAGCGTGATGCGCGTGCCGCCGCCACCGCGGGTTCGCGCACCGCGGATACGGGAAAAGATGTCGGCGATCGCGAAGGCGATTTGCGTTCCGAGCGCGGTGCGCGCGGCGCGGAAGGCAAAGCGGGCAACGAAACGCGGCGCGGCGGAGGTGATCGTCGTGACCGGGGAGCCGTGACGACCGGCGGTGGTGGTGGTGCGCCCGATCGCGGGATTCCCTCGGGAGACGACGACGATATCGTCGCCCGCCGCTTGCGGCGTGCCGCTGAACAGGAAACCGATCCGGAACTCAAAGAAAAATTGTGGAAGGAATACATCGAGTACAAAAAGGGCTCGAAGGGAGGCGGTGGATGATCCGTCGCGCGACACCATTGCTTGCGGCGCTCTTCGCGCTGCTGGCCGGCTGCGTCGTGAACGACGTGCGTCCGGTGGCCAAGGTCGATGCCGTGCAGGCCAAAACGCAGATTGCCGAAGTCGAGTTGCTCGACGTCGCGATTCACGAATTCGATCCCGGCATTCCGGCAGCGCTCGCCGATGACGTCGAAGCGCTCGACAAACGACGAATCTATCCGGAAGTCAGAAAAGCCGAGACGCGCTTGATCGCCACGCGCCTTAAATCGACGCTCGAGACTTCCGGTCAATGGGGTGCCGTACGCGTCGTGCCCAGCACGGTACGTTTCGTCGACCTGCTGGTCACAGGGCGCATCGTCGAATCCACGGGCATGCGTCTCTCGCTCGAGATCACGGCGAGCGATGCGGTCGGTCGCAACTGGATCAACAAAAAAATATATTCCGGCGAAGCGGATGTCGGCGCGTACAAGACCGACGCCTCGCTGCGGGCTCGCGATCCGTTCCAGAACGTCTACGCGCAGATCGCCAACGACTTGCTGCAGGCGCGCGAAAGACTCGACGCCACGCAGCGTGCCGAGCTGCGTCAAGTCGCGCGGCTGCGCTTCGCGGCCGATCTCGCGCCACAGACGTTTTCCGCCTACCTCGCGCGCGGCGCCGATGGCCTGACGCATCTGGTCAGGTTGCCTGCCGAGAACGACCCTGCGGTGGCCCGCATCGACAAGATTCGTGATCGTGACGCCGCACTGATCGACACCATCGACGGCTACAACAGCGGCTTCTCCGAAAAACTGTTCGATTCTTACGGCGGTTTTCGACGCACCAGTCGCGATGCGATCGAGCGTGAAGAGCGGGTCAAATCGCAAGCACGCACCCGCACCATCCTGGGTTCTGCGGCGGTACTCGCGGCCATTCTCGCGAAAGCCAACTGCGCACCGACCGATTACGCCTGCCAGCGACTCGAAAGCGCCGCACGTACCGCCGGCGCGGTCGGCGGCGTGGCTGCCGTCATGTCCGGCATCAAAAAATATTCCGATGCCAAAGTCGCCGCGCAGGAGGTGAAGGAACTCGCCACCAGCTTCCAGAACGAGGCGACGCCGCAGGTGGTCGAAGTCGAGGGTCGTACTTTGAAGCTCACGGGTACGGCCGAGGAGCGTTATCGCGAATGGCGCAAGCTGCTCGCGGGCATCTATCAGGAAGAAAACGCACGTCCGGCCGACCCTGCCGTTCAACCCTGAGAACGTGACCGTGTTCGAACAAGGTAAGCGCCTGCTTGCGCGGTTTGCGCTGATCGAGCATCTGGGTGGCGATGCCGGCGCTCAAGTATGGCGCGCACTCGACGAAAGCTCCGGCGTGCAGGTCGCGCTGAAGGTAGTCGCCGGCAATGCATTGTCCGATGCGGCATGCTTGTCGTTGCAACGCGAACACGCTATTGCGTCGCGCTTGCATGCGGCCGTTCCAGATATTCGCGTCGTGCGTACGGATGCACCGATGCACGACGACGAAGTCTGGTTGTTGCCGATGCAGCTGGCATCGGGCGACGCCACACGGCTGCGCGGCAAGCCGGCCGCACATGTTTTGTCGGTGTTGATCGACGTCGCCGAAGCCTTGAGCGCCGCTCATCGGCAGGGCGTGATCCATCGTGATCTCAAACCCGGCAACGTGCTGCTGGACTTTCGTGGTCGCGCATTGCTGACCGACTTCGGCGTCGCCTCGCTGGACGGTGTCGCGCCTGCAGAGGCTGCGCACGCGCGTTATTCGACGTCGCCGCAACAGGCGTCCGGCGCGCCGCCGTCCGTCGCCGACGACGTCTACGGATTCGGTGCGCTCGCGTACGAGCTGCTGCGTGGCTATCCGCCCGCATATCCGCATGAGCGTCTCGATGCGGCAGACTTGCAGGAGGGCGCGTTCCCGCATCCCTTACCCGCTGCGCTGCTCGAGCTGCTGCGGCAGGCGCTGGCGCAGGAGCCGGGTGACCGACCACGGGATATGGGTGCGGTGTTGCAGGCGTTGCGGGCGGTGGACTTGAGCGCCCACGACGTCGATGGAGCCGCATTGCTGGATCGCATCGTGCCCGCTGATCTCGACGCCCTGCGTAGCCATGACGCGATGCGTCCTCGCGGCAGCTGGCACGTGTGGTTCGGTGCTGGCGCATTGCTCGCGGCGCTGGCCGCCGTATTTTTTTGGTTGCCGAAATTTGCGATCGGTACCACCACCGTCGCTCAGACAGCGCGGTCGGAAGGCGTGTCGCCCGATACCGCACGTGCGTTGTTGTCGGCGGCATCGGCAGACGAACAACGACGGCGTTTCGGAGACGCGCGCAAGCAATTCGAGACCACGCTGCAAGCGCTCGAGCAGCGCGCGGCGGGCGTGTGGGGTGGTGCGGCGTTCGGCGCGGCCAAAGCGCTTGGTGAAAGCGCCTATGCGGCCGAGCGTGCCGGTGAATACGAGCTTGCGATCGAACGAATGACGGTCGCGCAGCAACGACTCGGGCGGGTGGAGGCGGAGCGCGTTCCTGCGCGGGATGCGCAGCTGTCGTCGGCGGCGCGCGCGCTCGAGGAGTCCGCACTCGATCGAGCCAAAAGTGCGTACGAGCTCGCCGCGCAAATCGATCCGGGCAATGCCGAAGCGGCAAAGGCTTTGGCACGAATCGCGAAATTGGCTCCCGTGCTCGACCGACTCGCCGACGCCGAGGCCGCGTTGTTGAATGAAGACGCTCTGCACGCGTTGCAGTTGTTTGAACAGGTGTTGCGCGCCGACGGTGAAAACCGGCTCGCGCGCAACGGCGCAGCGCGTGCGCGAGACCTGCTCGGCTCGGATCGCTATGCGCGCGAGATCGGCGAGGCGCTGCGGCAATTGCGCGCCGGGCAGCCCCAGCAGGCGCGTGCCGCTCTGGCGCGCGCCAAGGTTCTGCGCCCCGAGGGCGTCGAAGTTCGTGAAGGTTTGATCGCGCTCGACGCGCTCGGCGCGCGCACCGATCTCGACACGCTGCGCCGCAACGCGCTCGCACTCGAGAGCGGCGAGCGCTGGGCGGAGGCTTTGGCGCAATACGAATCTTTGCTGACGCGTGATCCGACTTTGGTGTTCGCGCGTGAGTCGGCCGTACGGGTGAGGCCGCGCGCGGAACTCGCGCGTCGGCTCGAGATGATGGTGACGAAACCGGAACGATTGTCGGCGCCGGAGGTGCGCGCCGAGGCGGATGCCTTGATCACGAAAGCGGCAGCCGTGATCGGCGAGGCGCCGCGTCTGCGTGCACAGGTGAGTGCGTTGCGCGCCCAATTGCAGCGCTACGACAGCCCGGTGCGCCTCGTCATCCAATCGGACGGGGCGACCCGGATCGTCATCCAGAAATTGCGGGAGATCGGCGCCGTGTCGAAAACCGAGCTTGCGCTCAAGCCTGGGCGTTACGTGTTGCTCGGTACGCGCGAAGGGTTCCGCGACGTAAGGCGCGAAGTCGTATTGGTGCCCGGTGACGACTCGGCAGTGATCGAGTTGCGTTGCACGGAGGCGATCCCCGGATGATCCACGTTCACGAACCCTTCGGTGAGCGCGCCCTCAATCTTCCGGTACGCATCGGTGGCGACCGGCTTTGCAACGTGCTGGTCCCCGGCGCGAAGGACGCCGAGCGCGTCACGATCGATCACCAAGAAGATGTATTGCGGATCCGCATCGACGGTGACGTCCCGGTGCGCGTCAACAACGGCTGGATGGCACCCGGTGCGTTTCGCGAATTGCTGCTCGGCGACGTGATCTTTCTGGGTTCGGCGCGCGTGCAATTGCGTGACGTCGGGCTCGAGCCGTCGATCGTGGTGACGCACTCGGCAAGCAACGCGACCATCGAGCCGGTGCGGGCATTGACGGCGCTGGGTGACGACGACGTCGCGACCGAGGAAATCGTCCCCGCCGATCTCGGTGAGGTCGACGCGCAGCCCTTTCCCAGTCAGCGCCCCGTCAAAAATTTTCGAGTCGGCTGGATCATCGCCATTGCACTGACGCTGTTGGTGGCGCTCGTCACGCTCGGCATGCATCGCATCGCCGTGGACGTCGATCCCGTCGATGCGCGCGTACACGCGAGCGGCATCTCATGGCATGCCGGCAACGTTCTGTATGCCATGCCTGGGATGCGCACCCTTCGCGTGTCACGCGAGGGTTACGAATCGAGTCAACAGACGGTGCGAATCGGGCAGGGTGGTATCGAGATCTTGCGCGTGCGTTTGCAACCACTGCCGGGACGTTTGTCCATCGACACCGGCGGCATCGCGGCAACGGTGTTCGTCGATGGGGTGCAAGTCGGTCGCGCGCCGGGCGAGATTGCGCTCGCGACGGGCACGCGGACGGTGACGTTGCGCGCGCCGCGGTATCTCGATCTCACGCGTCGCTTGCAGATCAAAGGGGCGGGTGAGCACGAGTCGTTGCGCGTGGTGATGCAAAGCCACTGGGGCGAGATCGCCGTGTCGGTGAATGCTTCGCAGGCGACCCTGGCCGTCGATGATCAAGCGCCCGTGACTTTGCCGGCGACGGTCGACGCGCCTGCGGGTTTGCGCCGGCTCACGATTCGGGCGCCCGGTGCCAAAGTCTGGCAGGGCGCCGTGCTGCTCAAAGGTGGGCAGACGCTCTCGATCGGACCGCTGACGCTCGGCGCACCTGATGCGACGTTGCGCATCGTCTCCTCGCCGAGCGGCGCGGACGTCTCGGTCGCCGGGACGTTCCGCGGCCGCACGCCGCAAGTGTTGTCGTTGCCGGCCGGACTGCCGCAAGAGATCACCGTCGAGCGTGCGGGTTACGGTTCGATCGTGCGCAACCTCGTGCCGGGCGCCGGTCAAAAACTCGCGTGGTCGCTCGAGTTGCCCGTGGTCGCCGTGAAACTTTTGGTGCAGGGCAAGCCGGTCGGCGCCGTCGTGCAGATCGATGGCCTGGAACGTGGCAAGGCGCCGTTGGAGATCGAGCTGCCGGCGATTGCGCAGACGCTCAAGGTATCGGCACCCGGCTATCAAGACTTTGAAACGACGATCGATCTGTCTGCGGCCGCCGCGCGCCGGGTCGACTACGAGCTGACGCTGCAAGGCAAACCTGCCGGTTGGAAAGCGCCCGCCGCGCAAGTGGAGTCGCCGCTCGGCATCGCGTTGCGCCTGTTGCCGAGCGGCACGTTCGCACTCGGCAGCGAGCGACGCGAGCAGGGTCGACGCGCCAACGAGACGCCGCGTGTACTCACCTTTGCGCGACCGGTCTACATCGCCACGCGTGAAATCACGAATGGCCAGTTTCGCAAGTTTCGCGACAGTCATGCCTCCGGGTTCGTCGACAAACGTTCGATTGATCTGGACGCGATGCCGGTGACCGGTGTGACGTGGGCGGACGCGGTGACGTTTTGCAACTGGCTCTCCGAGCGTGAGGGTCTGCCGCCGGCCTACGAGCAACGCGATGGACAATGGGTGCTGCGACAACCGGTGACGAGCGGCTATCGTTTGCCGTCCGAGGGTGAATGGGAGCTCGCCGCGCGCTATGCGGGGGCCGAACGCAAGACCAAGCGTTACGATTGGGGTGACACCTTGCCACCGCCCGCCGGCAGCGCGAATCTCGCCGGCGGCGAAGCGGCGACTTCGTTGCCGACGGTGCTCGAAGCCTGGCAGGACGACTATCCTGCCGTCGCGCCGGTCGGGAAGTTCGCGCCCAATGCGTTGGGTTTGCAGGATATGGTCGGCAACGTCACCGAGTGGGTGCAAGACTTCTATGCCTCGTATGACACGCCAAGCTCGTCGACCGATTACCTGGGTCCGGCGAGCGGGTCGCGGCACGTGATCAAGGGCAGCAGTTGGCGTACGGCGACGTATGCCGAATTGCGTGCAGCCTGGCGCGACGGTGCCGAGGTGGCGACGCAGGAGATCGGTTTCCGGGTGGCTCGATATGCGGAATGAACGAATGCCGATCGCAAAATGGCTGATTTCTTTGGTCGTGATCGCGACGCTGGCGTGGATGGTGTCCACGCTCGGCGTGCGCGCCATTGCGCAGAACGCGGAGCCACCGGAAGAGGTTCGGCCCGCCGCCAAGACGGCGCCCGCGGCTGCTGCGCAAACGTCCGGCGACGTCGATACCAATGAGGCGGAAGTCGGTCCGCGTCGTGCACCACCGCCCCGCACTGCCGACGAAGATCCGCGAGAGTTGCGCGATTCGGCCGACAACAACGCGAGTTTTCCAATCGACATATGAGCGCTCGTTTCGCACTCGGCACGATCGATGCTGCGCTTGCCGTCGCGAGTGACGGGATCTTGCGATCTTGCGCGCGTTCGATCCTGCACGCGGATGTCAACGATCCGGTACGATTCGGCACGGATGCGCAGCACCAGCGCCGCCTGTATCCGGCCACGATTTCCACTACGCACTGGCGCGAACGCCGTGTCGATCTGATACGGGCGGAATTGCGCAGTCGGCTCTGGCCGTATCGCGGCGGCGACTTCGCAACGCCTTTCGACATCCGGATCGGAGTGTCCGCGCAAATCGATTCCGCCGGTTTGTCGATCCTGCTCGCCGCGGCGCGTGCGGAGGGTCTGCGGGTTTTGGGCTTTTACGATGCTGCGGCGTTGTCTGTCGCGGCCGTCGGCTTGAGCGGCACGGTGCTCGTGCTGGAAGTGGGCTTGCATCATGTCGCGGCGACACGCGTGCTGGCGGATCACCTGGAGGCTCGACGCCGGGCGAGCGCCGTGCGCCACGGCCACGGACTCCTCGAGTTGCATGATGCATGGATGGCGATGTCGCGCGATGCACTCGTGCGGCGCAATCGTTACGACCCGTTGTACGACGCCTCGGCGGAGCAGCGGCTCGAAGACACCTTGTTGCCCGCTGCAAGTGAAGCCGCACGAGTCGGAGTGGCGCACCTTGAAATACCGACGGCACACGACGTGGCGCGCATTTCTCTGACTCGCGATCAATTCGGCGCGAGCGGCGCGGCGGTGCTGCGCAAAATCACTGCGGTGCTGCGTGAAGTAAGACCGCCGGGCCGCGATCTGACCTTGCTCGCACCCGAGTGGGTCTGGGAGCTGCCGGGTATCGCAGCGGCGTTCACGGAGTTCTCGGCATGTCGCTGGGTGTCCATGCCCACCGGTTTGAGCGCACGATTCGCCTCGTCGCTGGATGATGATCCTGAATCGAGCGATACCGTGATCTTCCATCGCAGCGTCCCGCTGCATCGCCCGATCGAGGAGCCGCACGAGGCGCCGCGCGAGTCGGTCGTGGACCTGCGTCCCAAGATCGCGCCGACGCACGTGCAGCATGCCGGCATCGCGTTGCCGCTGACTTTGGAGACCGATCTGCCCATCGGTCGCGAGCCCGGCGAGGGCGGTTTGCGCTTGCCGGATGATTTGGCGGGCGTCTCGCGTTTGCATTGCAGTTTGCGCCGCGACGGACAAGTCGTGACGCTGGTCGACCACTCGCGTTACGGCACGCTCGTCAACGGCGAGCGCGTGATCGATCGCCTGACCGTACTCGCGGGCGATCGCATTCGCATCGGCGATCCGGGCGTCGAATTGTCGCTGCTCGCCGTCGGGGAGCGCGATGGCGCGCCGTAGTTTCGAGGTCTTCAGTCTCTCGTTTCTCGACGTGATTTGCTGCGGCTTCGGCGCAGTGATCTTGTTCTATACCATCGTCAGCGCGCAAAGCGGGCTGCAGAACTCGCGGCGCAACGATGTACTCGCCGCGCAAGTGGCGAAATTGGACGAAGAAGTGACGCAGGGTCGCGAACGCCTCGTCTTGTTGCGCAATGCGATCCGCAAGACCGAAAGCGAAACCGCCAGCGCAAGCTCGCGCGCCAGCGTCCTGATCGAGCAGTTGCGCACGTCGAAAGAAGAAAGTTCCTCGTACGATCAGACGACACTCGCCAAGCGCGAGCGCATCGAAAAGCTGAAAACGGACGTCAGGGCCTTGCAGGAGAACTCGCGGCGCCTCGAAGCGAGCGCAAAAGTCGCTTCTGCGCAGCGCGGCGATCGCGTCGGATCCGGCAAAAATCTGGTCGGCCGCCGCTACATCACGGGGCTTGCGCTCAAAGGTCGGCGCGTACTCGTACTGCTTGATCGGTCCGGCAGCATGCTGGATGACGATTTGGTGAACATCATTCGTCTGCGCAACATGCCGAGCGCGGCACAGTTGTCCGCGCCGAAGTGGCGTCGCGCCGTCGACATCACGAGTTGGGTGATCTCGGAACTGCCGGCGGGCGCGCAGTATCAGGTGTACGGCTTCAACACCGCGGCAGCACCGGTGCTCGCCGGTACGGCGGGTCAATGGCTGTCGGTCGATGATGACGCGCAGCGTGCAAAAGTGCTCGATGGCCTCGGTGCACTGGTGCCGCGCGAGGGTACGAGTCTGTTCAACGCCTTGAAAGCGATTCGCGAGATGCAATTGCCGCCGGATCAGGTTTTGCTGATCACCGATGGCTTGCCAACGCAGGGCGCCACGCCGCCAGCCTTGCGACGGACCGTCGACGCGGCGGGACGAGTGCGACTGTTCGACGAGGCGGTGCGCGGCATCAATCGCAATCTGCCGATCGACGTCGTGCTGTTGCCCATGAAAGGCGATGTGCAGGCGGCGCACCGCTTCTGGGGCTTGGCAAGACTCACCAAGGGCTCGTTCGTCATGCCCTCCCCGGATTGGCCATGAGAATCAAGCGTCGCGAAACCGAAATTTTCAGTCTGTCGTTCCTGGACGTCGTTTGCTGCGGTTTCGGGGCGATCATTCTGTTGCTCGTGCTCACCGAGTTCGGGCGTCCCGTGCAGATCGAGGTCTCGCGCGAGAATATGAACCAGCAGCTCAAGCGGCTGCAGGAGGAGCTGTTCGTGATCCGCGGCGACTCCGATCGCCTCGAGCGCGAGCTGCGCGGTCGTACCGAGCAGCTGACCCGCGAACGTCTGAACCTCGCCCGCGCTGCCGGCGAACTCTCGGCGCTCGGTGGGCAGTTCAAAGCTTCGAAGCAAAACGCGGCGGTCAGCAACATTCTGGAGAACGAACTGCTCACCGCCTATCAGGAACTCGAAGAGCAAAACAAAAAGTTGCTGCAGGTGTCGCGCAGCCGCAAGCGCATCTCCACCGAGGCCGTCGGCGGCATTCCGGTCGATTCCGATTACGTGATTTTCCTGATCGACACCTCGGGCAGCATGCAGGGTGGTCACTGGGATACCGCGCAAGCCGTGATGCGCGAAATTCTCGACATTTACCCCAAGCTGAAAGGGGTGCAAATCATCGACGACAACGGCAAGGAGATGTTTTCGGGTACGCGGGGGACATGGCTCACGGATTCGGCCAGCCTGCGTACGCAAATCGTGCAGCGTATGAAAGACTGGCGCGCATTCAGCGATTCGAATCCCGTCGACGGTCTGGAGTTGGCCATTCGCAACTATTGGTCCGCCGAACGTCGGATCAGCATTTACGTGCTCGGCGACGAGTTCACGGGTGAATCGATCCAGGCCGCACTCGATTCGATCGATCGCATCAACAAACCCGACCAGAGCGGGCGTCGTCGCGTACGGATCCACGCCATCGGCTTCCCGGAAGCGCCGGGCATGACGCCGTTTACAAATATCCGGTTTTCCGCCCTAATGCGGCAGGTGGTCGAGCGCAATGACGGTACGTTCGTCGGCATCACCAACGAAAAGACCTGCGCCGTCAGCATGAACATCGGAGGCATCAACACGTGCATGGGTGGCAGCGACTGATGGCGGCGAGTGTCGCATCGGCGGCACTCGCGGCGTGCGGCGGGGTGACGATAGCGCCGGAGCCCGTGTTGCCGCGCGCACTCGTGCAACCGATCGGCGCCGACGTCGGCTACGTACTCACGAGCGAGCAGCGCAACTACGTGCACTCGGAAACTCGTGCCGGAGTGCCGTGGAAGGTCTCGCTCGGCGCCGGACATCAAAAGTTGATGCGCGAAATCTTCACCGCCGAGTTCCGTCAGGCACGTGAATTCCCCGACTTCGAAGCTGCCCGCAAGGCCGAGAACCTGCAGGCGGTGTTCGAGCCAAAAATCGAACAGTATTCGTTCGCCACGGCGAGCGAGACCGGCGGCATGTACGTGGCCGTGACGATCCGCTACCGCATCGACGTGCATACGCCGGAGGGCGCACGCTTCGATTCATTGACGCTCACGGGTTACGGCGCAAGTTTGGTCGATGGTATCGGCAGTGAAGAGCCGATGGCCATCGCGACGCGCAACGCGATGCGCGACGCGGCGGCGAAGTTCCTCGCCCAGTTCCAGGGTCAGCCTTTGGCCGAGCAGCTGGCCAAAGGCGAAAAGCTGGTCGCCGCATCGGTGCCCGCAGGCGCGGTCGCTGCGGCGGTTACGGCGATCGAGGCGGTGCCGATCCGGCCGTCGCGTCGTCGGTCGCTGGCGTCGCTGCAGGCTTCGCCTTCGACTTGACGATCACTCGATCTTCGAACGGCACGCCGTCCACTTCGATCGGCTCACCGTCGGCGATCGCCGGCGAGAATCGTGCGCGTCGGGCTGCGGTCATCACCGGTCGACTCGCCGCTTCCGCAATGCTGTCGTCGGCCGTTTTCACCGCGATCACTTTGCCGTCGCGTCCAACCTTCAGGGCGAGTCGCACGTCGACGATTTCGTGAGCGTCGTCGTCCGTCGCGCCTGATCGTTTCGCGGAGATGGACGGCGGCTTGTAAGCGAGAAGTCGAGGCTTGCGCAACGATGCGAGCGCTGCTTCGCCGAGGGGTGCGACTTCTGTCCAGGCGCGCTTGTATTCGGCGGCGGCACGCGACAAAGAGCCGCCGATCAAATACCAATTGCCGAGTTGCACGAAGGTGTCGGCGCGCGTACGTCGATCGAGGGGCTGCCCGTTGCCGAGTACCTCGAGCGCATATTTGAGGGCGCGTTCGCCGTCGGGATTGAGGCGGCCTTGCTCGACTGCCGGCATGCCGAACGGATCGCGCGGTTTGATTTCCGCGGCTTCGTCGCCGCCTTCCGGACCGACGATCACTTCGAACAAATAGGTGCGTGCAAGTCCGCGCAACGCCGGAACCCCGAGCACGGGTCGCGCCGTCGCGTACTGCTCGACGATTTGCAAGGCGCGCGCGTGCAGACCGCGGGCGGTCGCATAGCGATCGTTGGCCTCGTGCCAGGCGGCAAGTCGATCGAGCGCCTCGATCATCCGCAAATCGTTTTTGCCGAAAGCCGCTTCGGCGACTCGAAATCCGTATTGGTGTTCTTTGTCGGCATCCGCTTTTTGACCGAGGGCCACGTAGCACTCGAGCAGCGGATCGAGAATGTCGAGCTGTTCCGGATTGAACAAACCGTCGAGATTGCGCGAGAGGTCGAGCGCGCGCTTGAGCGCCGCTGCACCCTCGAAGAACTTGCGCTCGGCGAGGTAGGTTTCACCGAGGCCCGTCAGTGGTCGCAACAACACCCGGTCGGCCCCGGCTTCGCGCCCGTCGACGATGCGTATCGCCCGCAAGTAATGTTTCTCGGCGAGCGCGTAGTCACCGCGACGATAGGCGACGGTGCCCAGATTGGTGAGGGGCGCCACGAGCTCTCGTGCATCCTGGCCGAACTGCCGTTCGGTGCTGGCGACCAGCTCCTCGCCACTCAGTCGCGCGCCCACGAGATCGTTCGCATCGAGAGCCGCTTTGAACTTCAAAAACGATTCGCCACGCTCGCGCACGGCGGCATCGGCAGCGGGTGCACCCGCGGGCGTTTGCGCGTTCGCCACGCCCGCCCAGAGCAGGGTGGTGGTGGCGATCAGCGCTTTTCGAAAAGATAGTGTGAAACCAGCCATTCGCGTCCGCTCCGATAGCCGAACAGTTCCGCGCAAGACATGAAGAACACGCGCCAGTATACCCACCATTTCACGGCTTGATCGGCGCCGTACGCGCTCACCAAAGTCGGAAACACAGCCGCCCGGTTGGCGTCCATTTTCTGCAGCCAAGCTTCGGAGGTGAGCTGATAGTGACGACCGTCGACCTGCCAGTGATCGCGCAGTCGCAGGTCCTTCTGGAAATACAGCAGCAGGTCGTCGCT
>Ga0075471_10000593_pt1 | contig 21935 bp, 13 predicted proteins | sample DEB19_08_DNA_2_FD_74787 | JGI IMG/M metagenome (GOLD analysis project Ga0075471, IMG submission 74787) | Aqueous microbial communities from the Delaware River and Bay under freshwater to marine salinity gradient to study organic matter... | ecosystem: Environmental > Aquatic > Marine > Coastal ... | reverse complement strand
GTCATCAACGTCATCAACGTCATCAACGTCATCAACGTCATCAACGTCATCAACGTCATCAACGTCATCAGTTAGATCAACGTCATCAACGTCATCAACGTCATCAACTTGTTCCATATCATCAGTTTCATCAGTTTCATAATCATGATCAGTTTCAAATTCATCTGTTTCTTCATCATAATTATCAATTTCATCATCTAAATCATCATCTTCCAATTCTGATATTGGTCTTATTGATTCAGTGATTCTAACCAACCATTTGTTAAATTCTGATGGATTTGATTCTGCTAAATTCATGCTTCCTAGTGCACTTTCCAAAAGCGGTTTAGGAACTGGAATTGTAGCTGAACCATTTTCATTTTTTACGACCATTGACCCATTTTTACCATGGTCAATTATAAATTTTATTCCTTCACAAATCCCTGTGCTTGTATTATCACCTATTGAAGTCCATTCTAAAGTTGGTCCAATTTTTGTTTTTTGTGGTCCAATTTTATTAGTATGAGCTGTAAATATTTGATCTTCACTTAATTCATGCTTTGCTGCTTGCGGCGGTGTTTTACCAGCTTGCAACTGCGATTTCTTTTCTACACTTGTTGGTGTTGAACTAGCAAACGGCAAATTGTTTGCTGCTTCATTACACTCTGATTCATCAATATCTTCTATATTACCATCGACATCTGGTGATGATTCATAAGCTTCCACCGCTTCTTGAACAGCTTGCCATCTTGATTTTGATGGAATTGATATTTCTAATTCTGATATTACATGTTCAGCTATTTGTTCTAATTCAATTCTACCATTTGACGCATTAACTGCTATCGCCATTGATTCAACTACTTTATCAAGTAGTTTAGCTTCTTTTAAGAATTTATAACCATAATTAGTTAAAGATTCATTAATTTTTGGAGATTTAAGCATTGTTTTTGATTCAAATAATCCACTATCATCATTTTCTTCTTCATCTTCTGGTGAAGTTAATGCATCAAATGGATTATCAGAATCTCCTGTTGCTAATGGATCTGTTTCAAGATCTGGTTCTCCAGTTTCGTCAGTTTCTCCAGTTTCTCCTAATCCTGTTGTATCAACATTTGATAAATCGTCCAAAACATCATCATTCAAATCTGATGTTGCTCCAGAATTAGCATCAGGAGATCCGCTAGTTCCACCAATCTGAATCAGTGGACTGTTTATGTTTATTACTGGTTGTTGTGATGTTCCTGAATCATTTGCTATATCGTCTGGAACATCTCCTGGAATATCTTCTAATTCATCATCAAGTGTGCTTAAATCAGGTTCATCAACATCAAAATCGTTCATTGATTCAGTGTCGCGTAATTCATCACCAACTGCAGCAACTACATCTTCAGCTTCGAATAGTGTTGATTCATCAACTGTTCCAGACTTCAATTTGCCTATAAGTCCATTCATTTTTTCGCTTAATCCTGGATCATTTTTGATACCAGTAACATCATTGGCAAATTTTTCTAATGTCGTACGGAGCATAGTGATTTGTGTATCACGTCCGCCAGCCGTTTCTAGAACAGCGACCATAAATTTTTCATGTGATCTTTCAAAATTTGGCGATGATTCAAGTTTGTTGACATTTTCTAATAATATAGAAGAACCAGCCACTTTTGCTATTTTCTTCCATTCATTAATAAATGTATTTTTATTAAGTTTCAAATTTAATTTATGTGTCATTAATGATAAATCATTGGCCAATTTATCATTAAATATTGCTGATGTGGCTAAACAATTTTTAATAACAGAATTTATTTCACTTTCTGTTAATAAAGTATATTCTTCATCAACTTGTAATAATCTGCCTATATTCTTAGCGGCTTTTTCTATTTGGCCTTCTGCTAGTAACGTTGCAGATTCAAGTATAGTATTTCTAAACAATTGATTATTATGAGCATTCAATGCGATATTTTTCATTGATCGCGTTGCTGCTTTTCTAGGAATCCAAGAATTGATCTTTGGTTTTTCAGATGTTGAATTAAAAGCTACAATCTTACCTTCTGATAAAACTAAACCACTATTATAGTGTTTTTTAGCTTCTTTAATTATCTTTTTGATATCATTATTGGTGAAGATTTTAGACTCAGATACAGGTAATCTATATACTTCACCATCTTTACATTTAATTTGATTACTCTCTGGTATAATCTTTGAAGTAAATCGTTGCGAAGACATTATCCCAAATGCCGATGCAATTGATTTTTTATTATTTGATTCTATTGATTCAACTAATAATTTACAAGCATCGAAAAATGAGTCAACTTTTTGCTCATCAACTATTTCAATTGGTTTAATATCAATAAGTTTAGGCTCAGGCTTAATGCTGTAATTAGCCATAAAAAATTGATTTGATTGAACATCTTCAAATAATATTTCATTTTTATTTAAAGTGATTAGATTCCACACACGATTGCATGCTTCACCAGCTTTACGAACGCAATTCACAGCTTCATTTAACTGAGTCTTAAGTCCATTATTAATGAATCTAACAATCTTTCGTGCTTCAACCTGTTGAGCTTTTTGGTATGCCGACATTTTCGCAAATATCCTATCAAATTGTTACGACAGCCAATTTATGACTGAATTATATTTGTCAAGATGGGACATTAACTTATAACGCATTGATCTACATCTGATTGTGTTATCTTACTTTGATCAATAGCTTCAGTTATTATTATAGCATTAATCCTGTCACCATCTAAAATTTTTTGTTCAAGAGTTAATGAATGTTTATAAGCAGCTTGAATATCAGTAAGTTTTATTGGAGGACCAAATTTAAATTCTGAATCATCAATTTGATAATTATAAAACAAAGCTTCATCTCTTTCACCTTCATCTATGCTCTCAACAATAATCTTATTTACTAACGGCAAACTAGTTGTCAATCCTTTTAATTCACCATTATTAATAATGTGTTCAGATATAGCATTATCTCTGTCACTCTTATATGATTTTAATAAACTTAAAAATTTTTCTTTTTTAGTTTGAATATTTAAATCATATTCTATTTTCTTAATTCTCGCAAAATCTCTATTATAAGATTCACCTAAAATAGATTCTTCACCGCCCAATCCTTCACCGCCCAACTCTTCACCGCCCAACTCTTCACCGCCCAATCCTTCACCGCCCAATCCTTCACCACCAAGTTCATCACCGCCCAATCCTTCACCACCAAGTTCATCACCACCTAATCCTTCACCGCCAAGTTCATCACCACCAAGTCCACCCAATCCTCCTATTCCACCGCCATTTAATTCTGGAACACTAGAATCTGCTGCATCACTGTTCATCATCATTTGTTCTATCTCATCTGGGCTTAAATCAGTGAATTTACTTATAATCCATTCTTTAGGAAACCAACTTAATTCGTTCAAATCAGCCATAATATTGGCTCTGGTTTGCCATGTTTCTATTCTATATAATTCTTCCATTGCTGAACTTACCATTAATGTTACCCAAAAAGAATCAAGATCTTCTAATGGATAACCTTTTAATGCTAAATCTACTAATGCTAATTTAGTAAGACCAACACTTACTGCTTGTTGTACCCAGCCAACATTTTTAGCAAATTCACTACTTATTTGACTTACAGGTTTTGAATCATCTGCTGACACATCACCAATTCCAAGTCTTGATATTGGAATTTTTGTTGGTGCAACCATTTTCTTTAAGAAATATTCTATATCTTCTATTTGACCTAAATTATCAGCACCTTGCAAAGTATCAACATCTGGTCCAGATCCGTCAGGTCTTACTGGTAAAAAGAAATCGTCTTCTTGTGTTAATGGTGAATATCTCTCATCAAATTCACCGGTTTGCGGATTATAAAATCTTTTAGATTTAAACATCGCCGCAACTTTACGAAGATATTCTGGAACTTGTTGACTTGGTAATTGTCCAATTGGAATTTTGAATTTTCTTTTTTGTGGAGCACGAGTAAGTCTATAAATTACTGCAGAATTTTCCATCAATGATAGTTGTTTAAAAGCTTTTCTACCACCTTCAACTATAGATTTACCATATGGATGAAAAGATGCTTCGTAATTTGTTAATCTAAAATGAATTACTTCCCACGGATGCAGAAAATATGATGTATTGGTTTCAGGATCTGCATAATGAAAAGCTACCAAATCTCCGGTTGATGTTTCTATTCTAGTAAAATTGTATACATCTAATCTTTTTAAACCCATTACAGATTTTCTATCTTTATCTATTATTATTCTGAATGGTGCATCGCCATATTTGCATAGATATCTAATTAATGGTCTTATTTGATGATCTAACATCAATGTTTTATTAAATAATTTTTCTACCTTCTTTTTAACATGTGTTTTAGTTCCTTTTACTTGTACTATAGAACCAGTTTCTGGATTTATTATTGATGATTCGTCTGCATATATATCCAGTGCTAAACTAATTTCACCCATCTCATCCATTTTATCATAGTCGCGATATCTTTCTCGTCTATAATAATTAATTTGTACACTTTGTAATATGGCTGATTGTATGCCGCTACGTTCTGAACCACTACTAGATAAATTATCTAATGATGGTTGATTTTGTAACAAGTTTTCATGCTGGAATACACCGCTCCCAGACATAAATGCTCGTAACCTATCAAACATTAACCAATTACTAGGCATATTTTCACCAACTTTATATTATTAAATATTAATAATCTTTATAATTTAAATAAATTTCTGATTTACTTAAATTTCATCATATTTAATGATGTTCTATAGCTAATTTTAATTCGGGTACGTATATTATTTAAAATAGTTCTTTTTTGTGATAACTGCTGGAATAGTTTTTTTAGGAGCAGCAGTTAATGATTGAGTAAATAGTGACAAACTATTGTCAGAATAATTTATCACATCAATATCACTACTTACAGGCTGAATTAAATTCTGATCTAATGTCTCAATTATTTGTTCATTGTTAAAATCAAAATCTAAATCTATTTTAAATGGTAATACTATGCTTTTTGATGGATCTGGATTACTTACCATTGCGTATAAACATATGCCCAATGCACTAACATTATCATCATGACAACCAATTTCAGCTCCAGTTTTACCAGTTATTCTACCACTTTTATCTCTATGATTTATATAAGTACATAATTGTTCATGTAGTCTTGAACTTTTAATTATAATTCCTTGTTCTGCACCAACTAAATTTATTAATAATTTATTCAATGCTATTTTACTAAGTTCATTAGTAAAAAACCCAGCCGGTTCAATTTTAGCTTCAGCATTTACTTTATCAGGATGAACAATTCTACGCCACAAATTAGGATAGCCATATTCCAATCTTAATTCATCAATAACACCATCACCACCGTTGTTTCGTTCAATAGCTACACATGCTGTATTGTAATATCTACCAAGCATGTCAATATAAGCTGCTAACAATTTAGGTATACAACGCATTGACAATTCAGCAACTTGTTCTTGAGTTTGTATACAAAATATTTCTAATGAATTAAAATCGTCTCCACGACCTGTCATTGTATCAACACCCATAACATAATCATATCCATTAGGATATCCTGGTGCTCTTTTTATTGGTTTTTCCCAAAACCACAAACCGTGTTCATTTTCAAAGTCATAATCTAATGTTATTGGTGTTCTTTTAATTGGGTGAACATACTGTCTAATACCAGAAGCTATTTCAATTGGTTTAATAACTGTTTGTTCTACAACATCCAAATTTTTAGCAGGCACGACAGTTTTACCAGAACTAACAACTCTGGCTAAAACTTCTTGATCAAATTTCCATGTTTCACCATCTTCAGCCAATGCAATATATTGTGATTCTAACCACGGCGACCAGTATTTACCATATTTTTCAACTTCAATTTGATTAGAACATTGTCTTATACCATCACATGGTGCAATTTTTAAATGTTCGCCCGTTGCCTTATCTTTATATTCTATAGACCAATCCATGTCATACCAATTTATTTCTATTAAATTAAATCCATTAGTTCCCCTTTCAGCACCTTTCAAAGTACGATGATACCAATCACCCATACCATTCAAAGTACTAATGACTATTACTTTACCACCGTGTTGTAAAGTGTTGTGACTTATTAAACTGTTTGAAACATAACAATTCCTATTTGGGACTTGTATATCAAATGTTTCTGCTGTATCTTCTTTTATTGAAACTATTCTATCAACAAATAAATTCTTAGAAACCAGCCACGAATTTATGTCACCAATATTGTATGACAACATATTTTGAATATCATTATATCTTATTCTACCATATGATCCACATTTATTAATATCAGAATCATTAGGGTATTCTTTTATCAATAAATTACATTCTTGTTCGAACATGTATACCATTATTGGATGATCAGTATTTAATGACTGACCAGATTCAGCACACAATCTTAAATCATTTCTTGTAGAATAAAAATGATTTGAAAATTCATTTCCAATATCAGAATCAATTATTATTAAACGCCATTGATTAGCTGACGTTATTCCAATCGAAATCGGAAATCCAAAATCAAATAATATATCTTGAACATTTCTAGCTAATTTATGACTATCAAAAATCGCACCTATTCTTTTACCGCTAGCTGATTGAGCATCTATAATTCCACATATTATATGATAATAATTATCTCTACCCAATGATAATATTTCATCTGATAATTCACGATCAACAATTGGTGTAGTGATATCAATATTATACTTATTAATAATGTCAAATATTATTGGATTATTAATTTTCAATTGACGTTTATTAATAATAAATCCATCTTCTCCGAATATTTCATTACATACTTGAACAAATTCGGATGTCAATAATTGACTATTAAATTTAGTGTGGATTTCATCTCCGACTTTTGTGGCTCTTGCTAATATTATACCAGCCATATATAATTCTTGGTTCATTTCTTTCATATTTGGAATTTGACCAAGTTTTATTACAACATACTGTCCAACGCAAGCTTTATCTACATATAACCATTCATAATCACCATTTGGTGTTACGGTTCTTAATCTATGATTACCTGTGGCACCAATTTCTAATCCAAGTTCTGTTTTAATTCTTCTTATTGGGGTATGTCCTGATAGATATAATTTATCAGACTTTTCAATTGCTTCATCGGTATTAACATTTATATCAATATCTTGCCATTGGTCAGAATTTTTAACCAATGATTGTATTCTAGTTAAACCATTGTTTGTTGACAATAGTGTATCACCAGTTACACATGACCAACCTGCTGCCCACATGGAATCCATCGATGGTATAAACGCAGCTTCGTCAATTATGTTCAATGACGCGGAATGTGATCGTAACACATTAGGGCTGCTGGTTAATGATTTTATGCTACTATGATTTGGAAATTCAATCTCGTGTTCATTCCATTTAAGTGGAGCCCACAATTCTTGCATCCATGGTGGTAAATTACTAAACAAAAAACCAATGTTTCTCTTTAAAAAATTCTTAGCATCGTCTTCTTTTTTAGATACCACTAAGATCGTTTGATAAGGATAAAACATAGATTGGTGTAAAGCATAACCACCAGCAATTTGGCTAAGTCCACATTGTCTACATTTTCTGACTATGTTGAATCTATGCTGATTAAAAGCGTTTATTGCTTTTATTTGATATTTAAAAGGTATAAATGGAAGCATACCAGCAGATGGATGCTGCAATTTACAATGTTGTGATAAAAAATGAATTATTGATTTTTGGCATGCTAATATTTCTTCAGTTATATTCATTACTTACCCATTGCATCAATACCTTGTTGTAATATATTTATTAATGTATTACTACTATTTGTAGGTTGATTATTATTAGTAATTGTAGTTTTAGACCCAGATTTTCTAGCTGATAATATTTTACCACATGCTTCCATCATTTTTACAGCAGTTGTATTTATATCAGCACGAGTTTGGATCGCCTGCAACAATCTAGAAATAGTGCCGCCCTGTATAATTCTATCCTGAGAAGCTATAATTGTTTCAATTCGTTCAATTATTTGAGTGGCTTTAGCTCTATCTTCTGAACAATTAGACAATATTGTTTCTGTTACTAATTGTACTTTTTCAACAACAAATTTATCAAATTCATCTGATTCTTCTTTTTGTACATTAGTATTTTGTTTTATTATTTGTGTGTCTTGATTAAATTCATTATTCTGTTGAATAGTTTGTGGTTGATTCTGTGGTTGATTCTGTTCCATTATTTGGTCCAGATTCATCAACAGTTCTTGCAGTTCGTCGTTGTTTTTTGGTGCTTCTGTCATGTGCGTGTTTACCTCTACCATGTGATTGAGTATGACCACTTCTACTTCTTTTTGGTGTTATTCTACCCGATAAATTAGGTCCACTGAGTCTTTGATGACCACCATGAGTTAGATGTTTTTCTGTTGGATTTTTACGTACTCTTCTTAATATTCGTTCTTGTACAGAAGATCCAACATCACATAATATTAAATTTATATCTTCAAGTGTAGCAACACCCTCGTTTATCTTTATGAATGTCTGATGTATATCTGGTGTTAAACCATTTGTTTTACAAGCTTGTAAATAATCAGAAGGTGATATAATTATGCCTTTTTCTTTGAGGCTTTCTTCGATTTTTTCGAACGATGGGGCGATTTTTGAGAATTCACATAAAACCCATTCTTGTTTGTTCTCTGTAACCATTTATCACGTTCCTTTGCATCAATAAACATACTGACTCTATCTCCCCATTTATAAGGAAAGAATGCACCGTCAGTAATTTTATTTAATTTCATTATATGTTATTAAAAAATAGCTTCATCAACACATTTTAAATCTTTATGTTTAAAGCCATCTATACATTCTGACATAATGACTCTAATCAACATCAATGAATTATCAACCATTTTCCTGTCAACATTAGCAATGTTTGATAATTTCTTTTTAAAATTTTTATCTGGATCTAATTCAGAGGACAATTCTATCAAAGCATCAACAATTCTGCAATATTCTGGATTAAACCATAAATATTCTTTTACTTCTTGCATTATTTTATTATAATGAGAATTATCACCAGATAATTGTTTCCTATTTATAAAATCTGTATAATTATCATTATTTCTTAAATCTCTAGTGTCTTTTTTAACATGAGCTAATATTACAGTTCTGGATACTTGACTCCACATATTAAAAACTTTGGACATTCCTCTATATAATATAGACCAACTTCCTCCATACAATCCTTGTTCTGGTTCTACTGGTTGTAAATTATTTAATACTACATTACAATATGGACATTTTTGAATTCTTAAAGCTAAAGCTGTTGGTTTAATAATGCCAAATTCAAATATTGCTGGCTTGTATAATATACTAGCATTTGGTCTATCATATGAAAAACAATTTCTACAATGTGCTTGTGCTCTATATTTATACAATGTTCGTTCAATTTGCATATACGCAACATGAACCAATTCATTAAAAGCACTCGGATCATGGCCACGATAAATTTGAAACAATCCTTGTTTTCTTATTAATTGTATTATCAATTCTGTGGCATGTGTCATTATAGAATCACGAAGAACAACATCTGTACATCCTGTCCATATATATTTTGTTAGTTTCCATTCAACTATTTCATTTATAAAATAATGTTTCTTCTTAGATTCTATTAAATCAGGAGTAATATTCATAGATTATATACAAATTTAGAGTTAACAACATATTAAATCTATGAATATTTATTCACAAGCACAATATGTCGTTTAATATAGCTATTATTGTATATTAACAAAAATCAGCTATGGATACACTATTTTTTATTACATTGTCTAGATGGAGATTTAAAATTTCTTCTAACCAATTCTTTACCATCTAAATTAGTATACCCAAATAGAACTTTTGATTCATATCCAGCATCAATTATCGTCAATAATCTGGCTTTTGAATGTTCATATAGATAATGGTTGCACCTAAATAAAAAATCATAAACATAACTAAATCCACGATTGTTTACTCTTAATGCTCTACCAATTTTTTGTAGAAAATCTGACCTCAATTTACCACCAGTGGCTATTATTAAATTATCAACTCCACCTTTAATATCAAGACCACGATTTATTATTTTACCACCAATCAAAACATCAAGTTGTCCTTTAGAAAATTCATTTATAATTTTATCTCTTTCTGTTTTAGAAGTTAAACCATAAATAAAACGAGCATTTAAACCTAATTCTTGTGCACGAGCTAAAAGATTTTCACCAAGAGGAATTCTCTCAGTTAATATCATATTTCGTTCACCTTTATGAACATTACAAATACCAAAAATAATATCATGAAATCTATTATTATTAACCATAAACATATTAGTAGCTTCATCCAATGTAATTTTATTATGTAAATCATACATTGGATCTTCATATACTATTGATCGATACTTACATGGTATAATACGACCCCTATCTTCAATTTCTGTTCTATTCATTTCAAAAACAATAGGGCCAAAATTTTCTTCAATATTTATATTCTTTATTGGTTTAGAATCATCATATGGAGTAGCTGAAAATCCATATTTTCTTCTACCTTTAAAATGTGTTCTAATGACTTTCTTGTAAGTGTCAGAAGCAGACCTATCACATTCATCTACTATTAGCATTTCAGCTTTTTTAATATATTCTATTAAAAATCTATAATTTCTCTTTCTAGTATTATACGCATCACGTTTTTGTTGCCATTTTTGAACAGCTTTTTCATATTTCTTTTCATCAGGAAAATCAACAATACTTGGAGACGGACCAACTTCAGATGGTGCAGCCAAGCTTTGAACAGATCCAACAACTATCATTTCACCATTTGGTTTTTCACCAGCAAAAAATAAGCCTATCTCTTCAGCAACATTACGTAACTGCAATCTTTCTTTTAATTGGCTGACAACCACTGTCATATCAGCTAATATAACAGTAGGACAATTTATAGATTTACAAATTCCGGCTATCATTTCAGTTTTACCAGAACCAGTTACAGCCTTATATATTCCAAACTCTATTTGCAATGCTTTTTTAATTGCGGCAATCTGATAATCTTCTAATTTAATTCCTGGTAAATAATTTTCATTTATAAGCTCTGATTCAACTATATAATAATTCCATTTATCTCTTAAATCTTCAATCACAAATGGAATATTATTTTTCTTACAAATATGAACAATTCTTGGTAAAAATGTTAATAGACATTTTTTATTTATTAAATCATATTTTCTAAACTTACCTTGCCATGGTCTATTTTGATTCATATACTTTGCATTTGGATCAACAAATGTCATTTCATTAAATAATATACTATTATGTTCATCAGTTATATTATTGAAGTAAATATAATTATTATTTACGATTTGAATTTGCATAATACATCATTCATGAAATGTTTAAAAAACATTAAACACTGAGATAAATATGACAATGGCGTAAGAATATTCTTACGCCATTGTCATATTTATTATAATAATTAACCAATAACACAAGTATCATTACTACAAAATTTTTCACCAACTGCTTCTTCAAACATCAAAGAAAAATCTATTGGTTTTAATTTTGAATTATATGCAACAACATCTTCTTTTTTAGCTTGTTCATATGGAGCCTGAACATAACCATGTGTAGAATGTGGTAAAAAGCTAACAGCTTTAATTCTATCTTCATAATGTTCTAAAATCTTTGGTATATCTTTAGCTTCCTCTGGTTTAAATTGAATAGTCACACTAACTGCATTATCAGCCCAATAATGTTGAATAGCAGCAACATTGTCCATTTGTTCCCATATCGAAACATCCATAATTGGCCTAACACCAACATCTTCAACCCCAAATGTCACAACAACAGTATTATCTGGGTCTGTCATAGCAGGTTCAACATGATATCCAGCATCTTTCAAAACTTTAACTAAAACACTATTAGCCGCCAAACGCATTCTACGCCAATAACTTCTAGCTTCTGGAAAATGAATACCAGGAGTTACACCAGCTATTAAACTAACAGTACCACTTGGTTTAATACTAGTCACTTTAATACTTTGTCTACATACCAAATATTCAGAATAAATTCTATCCCAACGTTTAATTTCACTATAAGCCGCATCACAAAAATTATCAATATATCGGCGACGACCAAATTTTTCAAAACCTTGAACAATACCTGATTGACTCAATCCAATACGACGATTGCGTAACATAACTCTATTTGTACGATCATTATGAGTCGGCAATAAAGTTACTGTTTTACCATATAAATACGCATATTTAATGGTACGCATATAATCAACTTCATCGTCATTCTTAACAGGGAAAGTCTCTACAAGATTGCACAATTCATAACTCTCTAGAGTTTGTTCAACACACTGATGAGTCAACACATTATTAAACACTCCTTTGTGTAATTCTGGTTCTTCAAAACAATATGTATCATGTGTACCAGCTATAATATCAACAGAAACAACTAATTGTTCATTTATTATTGGTTCAGCGTCATTTTTACAACCAGACAGAACAGCTAATTGTCCAGAAATGTTACGTATAATCAAAGAATCAGAATGTATAATAGTATCAGATTGCCCAGCACGTCTCGCCAAAATTTGTAATTCATGTAATCTACGATTTGATATCGAAATTAATATAATAGACGAATCTCTAATAGCAACAACACCTTTTGTTTTAGCCCAAGCCAATAAAAATTTAGAACAATCATTAGTACCCATTGTAAATATAACATCTGGCAATGGTTGTCGATTGTCTAATAATTCATTGGCTACAATTTCACCATATACATCAACAACTTCATGAAATACAGTATTATCACCAGCAGCCAATTTACCCAACAAATCAGGTATACTTAATACACCATCAATAACAGGCAATGAAAATGTTTCAAGTTTATCATTAGCCATTAAAGAATCAGTTTCAATTTCAGCTAATTCACCAGATTCTTTAACAATTGACCATCTATGATTTGGTGTGGCATCAAGATAAGATCCATCTGACAATTTAACTCTTCTTAAAAATTTATTTGTACCAGTTTTACGCGGTGTAACTTTTGACCATTTTTGACCATTCCACACTTCAACTTCTTTATCAACGCAATCTATTATTTTAAACGCTCCATCTTTAGTTTGAATTCTTGTGTCTCCAGAAACACATGGATTACTACCCATCACTCTACCATCTATTCCTGGTTGACGACCATCTTTCATCCTACCAAAATCTCGCATATTATCGAGCCAGATGTAACCAGGTTCTCCATTTAACGCTGTTGAATGTCCAACTTCTGTATAATCCATACCAACTTCGGAAAAAACTGAATTATTGGACGCCCATCGACGATCATTCATCGCATTCCATACTTCTATGGCTCTAGATAATTTAGATCTGTCAATATTAGTGAATTCAAAATCATCTAAATTAGCTTTATATCTGTTTTCACTATACAATTTACCAGTTATTTTATAAAATTCACCTATTTCTTCAGCATTTAAATCACGAGTTGGATTTTTCATTGATCTATATTCAATATCATTTGGAAATCCGAAAGCAATTTCTGCTGAGCGTCTTACATTACCAGCGACAACACATTTTCCAACTAAATTCATCAAATCAGCTATATCAACACTTGTTAATCTGGTTTTAATTCTTGTTGCTAAAAATTCATTAGTTGATTCCAATAGTTCTTTTAAACCTTCTGGACCAGATGCTTCTCCACCAAAGCCTTTTATTAGACTGCCTTTCGGTCGTATCAATCCATAATCAAATTGCAAATTACCAAGTTCTTGTTTAATTGTATATGATCTTATAAGATCCGATAACGCATGAACCCACCCTTCACGACTATCTTCAATTATATATTTTGTAGTTTTAGCATGCGGTTTCTTGATTTTAATTCGATCAGAACCTTTGGTATCAAATCCAATACCAACTCCCAGCATTAACATGTCCATCGCAAATGCAAATGGAGTTGATGGATCTAATTCTATTTCATCATTGGTAGAAACAAATCCGCAATTTCCGGTTAGAATATTACCAGCTAATGTGAAACAATAAGTTTCAGGAACTTGTGGGCAAAACACTTCTTCTATGAGAGGCGTGTCTTCAACAGATTCTACATACCACGATTGATATGTAGGAATTTTCTTTCTACTTGTTTTAATTCTAGCATTAAATCGTTGTTTATGTTCATCAATTAAAAAGAATTCTGAATTAAGATGTTCAGCCATTAATGTTAAACGATAACCGACAAATTTCTTAATTTTTCCTTTGTGATGAACTGTTTGCAATCCTTGTGATATTTCATATGTTCCTATTCCTAAAATAGCACAAATAGATTGAACTAATTCAAGATTTGAACGTTCAGATGATGCGATTCTTACAGTGCCATTATTTGTAACATCACCATCAGCAGCAAAATATCCGACCAAAAATCCATATAAATATGTTGAAGATTCGTTTAAATCTGGTATTTTTCTAAACATTCTTGGTAAATCAGCAACTCTTATTGCACCATGTTCACCCTTTTCTGGTGCTTCTGTTTTATAACAAGCAGAAAAAAACTTTTCTAATTGTTCGTCTTTTGGTTTACACAAATACAAGTATGTTCCATGATTTTCATTATCACTACCTGTAGTACCATCACCAAAACAAATACCATGAGCTATTCCGAAAGCACTTGGACGTAAATTAGTGTTATTAATACCAGAACCGAAATTCATCGACAATCTAACACCAGATTCTAATTCACTTGTAATACATTCTCTTATACAAGCATTTTTAGAATTATCTGCAGCACCAATAGTTGCAAATTTCTTAGATTTAGAATGAACGAACCACCTATGATCAGCTGTAGCAAAAATCGACTTACGCCATCGTCCTCTACGGATAATGACTTTTTGTAATGGTTGAATACCAAAACTCTTAATCTTAGCGTCAACCCATTTTCCATTAGATGTTAAAACTTTCTGGATTGTATTAACACAATCACCAAGTTTCTTTATTCCTTCTCTAGTGATAAATTCTGTGTCACCTTTGAAGCAATTATTTAAGCTTGCTCCGCCAGATCTCCACATGAATGGCGTACCCATAGTCCACATACCACGTCCAGGCGGTAGCCATTTAAATGCCCACATTCTTTCGAACATTTCTTGAGCACTTTCTTGTGCTTTACCAATGTCGTATGGCAAATGTAACCATTTACAATATCGTCTTTGTATTTCATATGTTCCTTCAATTATTCTAACAGCAGTATCAAAAAATCTTTCTTTAGTTCCATCTTCTTTTATTCGTGAATATGTTCTATAATAAGTTGTTTCTCCTAAACCATTATATCCAAATTGTGGATTTTTATTTGAATAATATGATTTAAATGAGTCATTTAATTTAAAATTTTTATGATCGTCGTGACCAAAAAATCTATCAACAACAGATTCAAACATACGAATCACTCCCTAGTATTTCTTTAATTTGTGGTAAAATTGATTGATTTTGATAATGTCGTATGAAGTACAAAGCAGATGTACTTGGGCATTTTTCTCGTTCTTCTGGACATCTTTGCGATAATAATTCTAAAGCTGTACAACACGATTTAGAAAACGCTATATACAATTTGACTAAATACCCAGATTGATAATATGTAGTTATATTGGTGAAAGAGCCAGGTTTTCTTCTATTTATTAAGTGTTCAACTGCTGAATCATTTTTTAATTGTTTAATTAACCATTGATGTGTATTTTTCAATAATACAATATCTTGATTTTCTACATTTTCATGATTTTTAACTTCAGTGTAACATTCGTCAATAATATCTGAATCATTTAGTACGCTTAATCCTCTAGTTTTTAATTGTACATAACGTTTTTTAATTGCTATATTTATGAATAAATCTATTTCTTCTATTGTAAAATTCCATTTTACGAATTTATTTGTTAATATTTTAATAAAACGCCATTGGTAAGTAAGATGTGGTGGAGTGTTTTTTGGGAATTTTAATATTATATTAAAATTTTCAAAATGTTTTCTACAAATTTCGTAAACAAAATTACAATCAATTACTTGAGTTTGAACCATGTCAACAGAATCTCAAAATGTAGAGTTAGATGATCAAGAAAACAAACAACCAGAAAAGACATTTGATGAACACGTAACATCACTAATAAACGAGTTCAAAGAAAAAATACCTGAACACATGGATGTTGTTATAATGATAAAACCTAATGAATCAACACCACCGACAGTATATCTAAAAGGTCATATCTATGATGTTACGGTCATGGTTGCAAATTTTGTAAGAGAATTAAAAAATCAAATTGGTAGTCAACTAGATTGTTGAAATACACTTTCAATTCTTTTTCTATTGAAATCATCAACAATTGAATATACATCAGTTAATATTCTATTAATGATATTATGTTTATCTAATACTATTCTTCTAATATGTATTAATTTATCATCGCCTATAGTTAATGTAACGTATGGTGTTTCATTAGATTTACAAATATTATTGGCACAAGCGTCTAAAATTTTATCAATAGCGTCTTGTTTAGTAGTATTATCTTCAACATCAACTAAACCATTTTCAATAAATAATTTTATAGCATCTAAAGCTGATTCTATTCTATAATGAATATACGAAAAATCATCTTGATCAAAATTTATAATCCAAAGAATAATATCACTATTTATAAATTTAGTCATCGAATCTCTTAATATCAAATTCATGATTTAATGAATAATAAATTTCTAATATAACACCAGGATCTATAACCACAAACTTATGTATTCTATTTGGTTGAATAACAATTTTACAACCAGGTTCTAAAACAAATGATGATGTAGGTTCAGCCTTTGGTCCATCATCATAAAACAAAATCCTAATAATAGCAGTAACTGATATTATAACATTAAAATCATTATTATGTAAATGAACGCTAGATTCATTCTTCTCAACAAAAGCTTGGTGTACCAACACATTATTAAAACAACCAACTACAGCGGTTCTACCCCAGCACTTATTATCATAAATTAATTTATCTGTCATGCTAATTTAGATCCATTTATACTATCATAATAATAATCAATTTGACTACTACCAAGTGTAATAATCTCATCTATGTTAACCAAATTTTGATCATTAGAAACTAATAATCCAGATGCTAATATATTTCTATTTGGATTTATTAAATCAATGTATCTAACACCGCTAACCGATTCAACTGCTTCAATTAATTTAGAAATATATAATGGACTACCCATATTAAAATTGTTTATATTAAAAAATAGCGTTATTGCTAAATCAACATTATTTTTTGTTATTCTGGCATCAACATTTCTATCAATAACAACTACAGCTTTTAAATCAAGTGATTTTATCTTGCCATCTTTTACCCTAACTTGATCTGTTACCGTATTAATATTAGTAACAGCAGTTTGTAACGCATTTTTTAAATATACCGATGACTGAGTTGGTAAACCATCCGATCCTTCTGATAAAACATACAAATCAACTATATTATCATTAGGTGAAGTCTCAAGTACAACAGACGCTTTACTTATTTTACCATAAAATGGATGCACAAACGAAGTTGCAAAATTAACATAATCAGTCGCTGAAACCAATGCACCATGCAACGAATACGTTTTTGGAGCCCTTCTTTTAACTTCGGTTAACGTTTCTAAATCAGTGCCGCCTACGCTTGCCGAAATGTTTCTAAAGCTCACGCTTGGTGTTCTTCCTTCGTTTCTTATTGGTAAACTGGTGTTAATAGCTCCAGCAGATATACGACCAATAGAACCACCACCAACACGATATTTAACCACAATTTGAGAACCAGGCAATGGTGATTTTCCATTAATATCATCACCAAACATTAAAATCATAGACGGATTACCGTCCATTGTTGTGTAGAATTTTATTTCAACAACTTCATCTCTAGAACCATACAATTGAATTGGATCAAAAATTACTTTCCACGATGTAGTAGAATCACCATATGTAATATCAACATAAATCGGACTTTGCAATATATTATCATCTTGTATTATATATTGCTGATTTTTACCACCGAGTGCTGTAATAGAATATGGAGATCCAAATTCACCTTGCACCCCCCAAGCTACAACACCACGTTTACCAGCAGGTATTATTATATCATCAGTCCAATTACCAGGACTTTTATAAATCTCATATGGAATTTGTATATTATTTGGTCCTTGTACAGTCACTTTTTGACCAGCTGGTATTATGGTATCAATAAACGCAATATTATTTAACGTACATTCAACATCTGTAGTAGATGGTGTCTGTCTAATTATCGATTGACCAATAAGATTAAGATGATTTTCTACAGCCTCTTCAGAAATAGCTGTATTTAAAAAAGCTTCATTAGCTAATAAATCACCACGCAAGGCTAATTTATCAGTTAAAGAAGCCAAAATATCCATTAAAATTATAAAACCATTACTAGAAACAAAATCATTAAAATCATTAGGATAGTATGTTTTAACATATTCAATTAATGCTAAACGATTAGTATTATAATCTAAAGCCGTAAAATCAATTCGACGCAAATTAGCGTGAGGTAAACTAGTAGCAAACTCATTAACTGGCACAACAATATTAGCTGACATCATTATTCCCCGACAGTACCTTAATTAATCGTTTTATTTCAATATTTTTATCAGGATCTTCTCTTAAAGTAACTAATAAAGTTATCTCTAAAGAAGATGTATCATATATCGGAATAATATTTAATTTCAATATTATCAATCTAGGATCATTAAATAATAATTGATTTTCAATTTCGTACTTTAATGATTGTAAAGAATGCTCATCCAATTTTTCAAACAAAAAATTACGAAGATTAACGCCAAAATCTGGTCTAAAAGGCAATTCGCCAGGTAATGTTAACAAATTTTGAATAATATCATTACGAATCAATCTTTCATCATCTTGACGACTCATAATCTTCTGTGAACCACCAACAAACGGTGGATTGAATCCAATATATCTAGAACTCATTGTATAACCTTAACCAATTCTCTAATAGAATCTTGATATTTTGATTTCTTATCTAACAAAATATCAATTTTACTATTAATATCAATGATATTACTATTATTACTATCTATTTTCTGTTGTAAATCATTTCGTACATCTAATAAATCTTGATCATCTGGTTCCAATGTCAAAGCTTGATTTACAGCATCCAAACTAGCAATAGCCGCATTTGATTCTCTTTCATAATTAGTCATACTAACATACAAATTTTGTAATTCTTGAGTTGTTGTAATTAATAAATTCTGAAATTTTCTATACGCTTTGATTAATTTATTATTTATTGGATTTATTAAATCATCACCAAATCTACTAAAATAATCATTCTGTATTAGATCGCTGCTAGCATCAATATTAGTCGAATCAGCATATGAATCAGTAAATTCTATAACAGAACCAATTGGTCTAATTGGAATACTAGCCACTGAAGTGTTTCTAAAAGACTTCAATATACCATTTATTTGTTCATTGTTTGGTTCAGAAGATATTAATGGTGAAGAAGATGAAGCTAATTTAAGGCTTATTTTATTAAAAAACAATGTACCACGTGGTGGTGGGTTATTACTCACAATTGTAACAACTTTATCACTCGTATTAGATAATGGTGGTAAAATTGATTTATAAAACCCAGTTGGATAATTAATTATCATTATTGTTGTTTAATTTCAGGATTTATTTTGTCACCATTCATACCAATAAATGGTCCATTGTACGTTTGGCCACGATCAGATGGTTCAATTTTTTCTGGAATTTTAGGTCGTTCTAAATTTTCTACAGTAGATCCACCTGGTCTTGAAACTTGAGCACCAGGACCAGGCATGGCTCCTGGTAAAAAACCATTAAATTGAACTGCATTTATTCTAGTATCTGTTGAAATATTTCTAGCAATTGTGAATTTAGCTCCTTCACTTTGCATTCTAATCTGTCTAGCTTTAATATTAACAAATCTATTAGCTTCAATACTTATATCACCACCAGATACTAATTCAATAGATCCTTTACAATAAATTTTAGTTTTACCACCAGATTCACCATTATATATAACTATTTCTTTGGTTTTATCGCTCATCCACGTATACAATTTTTTGCGTTTCTTTCCTCTAAGAATTAACAATCCTTCAGTTTTAGAACACCAAATACCACGACTTTGAGAATCAACCAATTCAACCCATGGTCCATCACCATCAGCACCATCGCGAGCTTCAAATCCTTGTTGTAATTCACGCTTCTTAACACCAACATCAACACCCAAAACTGGTGCTACACCACGTCCGCCACGTGTTTTTAATCTAATATATTCATTATAATGATCTAACTTTAAATGATGCGACGATTTTTCTGGATTTCGTGACATCATTGGTTTAATGTTATATTCATGTTCTTTAAATCCTTTCCATTTTGACGACCACTTACGACCCATTGTTGTTGCTAACATTGTATATTGATATTTATCACTCATTTCTAAACAATGTCCCAATGGACTACCCATCATAAGACTGTTCATATCATCACGTTCAAGCACTTGAAAAAAGAAACCACGCGATGGTCCAACTTTTTCTTTACCATATGTTCCAGGACTACGACGACCTTTTAATAAAATACCCATTCCTCTTGGTAATTCTTTATTAGTAGCATCTTTGTTATCACTACCTCTGTCATCTAAAATAAACTTATATCCATATCTTGTCATAAACCCAATAAAACGTGCGTCTTTTGTGCCACCCCAGTAATTTTCTAAATCTTCATCTTGTTTCTTTAAATCATCATATAATAATCTTTTAACATTTTTATCTTCATTAGGATGAAAACCTCTATCACCCATAATGAAATACATTCCACCTTTAGTTCTTAATCTTATAAATCTCTGATCACGTTTCTTTTCTGAGCTTATAAATGTTGGTGGACCATATTCACCATTTCGTGATTTAGATGGAACTGGGCCTAACTGCCCCCAACCAACGTCACGCATATCAAATATATGACCATATCGCGTCATTTGTAACATTCGACGACGATCTTTTGATGTTGGATCATCTTCAGATAATAATCGTTGAATTGCTAACCATCTTTTAGCTTCATACTTATAATCTTGATCTTGATCTCCAACAAACTCACCAATTTCTGATTTGCTTCCAGGACTATTATTTGTTTGTTTTTGCCAATAGTATCCTTGATCACTCATTAAGAAAATATGCCCATATTTAGTCATACGTAGCATATACTTTAAATCTGGATCATTAACTTTTGGTGCCGTGAATCTAGATAAAATATTATCATTATCAACTTTACCCAAATCAGTTGGTGCTGGTTTGATATTGTGCTCTACTGGAAAATATCCAACAGCACTTGAAAAATCCATATTTCCATAAGTATCAACCCAACCAGTTTTCATTGGTCTACCATCTTTTGGTAGATACTTATTATCATATGCTTTCTCTCTCTGAACAACTTTTCCATCTTCATTCAATATTGGCGTTGTTGGAGTGTGGATCTGCGGAATTGCATAATGTCCTCTTCTAGTTGGATTAGCAAAACCAAGATATACTGGAGCATGTGGATCGTTCTTTTCAAACCTGACCCACACCCAATCTCCAATCGTCGGAGCAACAAAATAAAATGAGCCGCGTCCACCAATCATTGGTGCCGCACATGCCCATGGACAAAATGATGGATTTAAATCATAATCATGTAAATCCGGAACTATTATTCTTACCCTATTAATATTTAATGGGTCATTAGTCTCTACAACTTTAGCTCTATATAATCCAGTTTTTTTAAGATTTTTAACCGGATTAACATTAAAAACATTTTCCCAATCGTAATCAACTATTTTATTCATATTTTTTAA
>Ga0075471_10000591_pt1 | contig 21956 bp, 16 predicted proteins | sample DEB19_08_DNA_2_FD_74787 | JGI IMG/M metagenome (GOLD analysis project Ga0075471, IMG submission 74787) | Aqueous microbial communities from the Delaware River and Bay under freshwater to marine salinity gradient to study organic matter... | ecosystem: Environmental > Aquatic > Marine > Coastal ... | reverse complement strand
TTCCGTGCGCGGTTCGTGGCTTCTCCGCACGTCGATCGCCTCAACTTCGGACCGCTGTCGACGACGCAAATCGGGTGGGACCAGCCGCACGAGGGCAACTTGTTCGAGCATCTCTATGCTCGACGCGCGATTCAGCGCCTGGCGTAAGCAATGAAAATCCTGTCGCTGTCAGCAGGTGCCGCCAGCATGTATTGCGGCAGTTGCATGCGCGACAACGCCCTCGCGGCGGAATTGATCAGGCAGGGGCACGACGTCACGCTGCTGCCCTTCTACACGCCGACCCTGACCGACGAAGAGAACGTCAGCCGCCAGGACCAGATCTTCTTCGGCGGCATCAGCGTCTACCTCGAGCAGCACATGCCGTGGTTTCGGCGCGGACACTTCTTCGACAGGCTGCTCGACGCTCCCGGCGTGATCAAGGCCTTTACCAGCGGCTCGATCGCGGTCGACCCGAAGCAACTCGGGGCCCTGACCGTCTCGACACTGCGCGGAGCAGAAGGCAACCAGCGCAAGGAAACCGACAAGCTGATCGAGTTCGTCAAGAGCGAACCGCCTCCCGACATCATCAACGTGCCCTACACGTTGCTGATCAACCTGGTCGCGCCGCTGAAGCACGCCCTGAACCGCCCGGTCGTGGTCACCCTGCAGGGTGAGGACCTGTTCCTCGAAGCCCTGCCCGAGCCGTACAAGACGGAAGCGCTCGCACTCGTGCGCTCGCAGGTGCAGCACGTCGACTTGTTCATCGCGGTCAGCGACTACTACGCGCAATTCATGCGCGGGTACCTGGGCATACCCGAGTCGAAGATCCGCGTCGCGGGCCTTGGCGTCAACGTCACCGACCTCACGAACAAGTGGGACGACCCGACGTCCAGCTCCCAGACGTTTACCATCGGCTACTTTGCGCGGGTCGCACCGGAGAAGGGGCTGCACAATCTTGCCGAGGCCTATCGGATCCTGCGAACTGAGAAGGGTCTGCTGCCGTCGCGTTTGATGGCCGCGGGATATCTGCCGCCGGAGCACAAGCCGTATCTCGAGCAGATCGTCGGATCGCTGTCCGAGGCCGGACTTGCCGACGAGTTCGTCTATCGCGGCGCCGTGGAACGATCCAGGAAGGTGCAGTTCTTCCACGAGATCGACCTGCTGTCGGTGCCAACGCCGTATCACGAGCCGAAAGGCCTGTTCGTGCTCGAGGCCATGGCGTGCGGCGTACCCGTCGTGCAGCCGAACCACGGCGCGTATCCAGAGGTCATCGCCCGCACCGGCGGCGGCGTGCTCTCAGCCAGCGACCAGGGACGCGACGTCGCCGAGGCGATTGAAGCGCTGTGGAAAGATTGCACGCGCCGGCGCGAGATCGGGCAGCGCGGCGCCGAAGGCGTGCGCAACCACTACACTGTTCAACACATGGCCGAGGCCGTGCTCCATGCTTACAGCCACGCAGCTCAGCAAGACCTATCCCACCCCCTCGGGTGATCTCACCGTCCTGCGCGATGTGTCGCTGTCACTGAACGACGGCGAGGCGGCGTGCGTGATGGGACCGTCCGGCTCCGGCAAAAGCACCTTGCTCTACATGCTCGGCGGTCTTGAGCCGCCGTCGAGCGGCTCGATCGACCTGCACGGGACCAATCCGTATGCGTTGTCGGCCGATCAGCTCGCCGCGTTTCGCAATCGCGAGGTTGGCTTCGTGTTCCAGGATCACTGCCTGTTGCCGCAGTGCACGGTGCTCGAAAACGTGCTGGTGCCAACCATGGTGGGCGCCGAGGACGCCACCGCGGCCGAGCGCGCGAAGGCACTGCTCGGAATGGTGGGCCTTGGCGGCCGCGTCGACCATCGCCCCGCCGAACTGTCGGGGGGTGAGAAGCAACGTGCCGCCATCGCGCGGGCGCTGATTCGCAACCCGCGCCTGGTGCTGTGTGATGAACCCACCGGCAATCTCGATGGTGATACCGCACAGGTCGTTGCCGACCTGCTGATCGACCTGCACCAACGGCAAAAGGGCATCATGATCGTGGTCACGCACAGCGATGTGCTGGGCGCCAGGTTCTCGAAACGGTGGAGGATGGATCGCGGCCAACTCCACACCAGTGCCGGCGCGGAGCGCGGGTAGGCCACGCGGCATGCTGACCCGCGCAAGCCTTCGCTACTACGCCGGCACCAATGCCCTGGTGGTCCTCGGCGTAGCCGTGGCGGTCGCCGTCCTGGCCGGGGCCCTGCTGGTCGGCACGTCCGTGCGCAACAGCCTGCAGCAACTGGCGCTCGGGCGCCTCGGCAACACCGACGCTGTCGTCATTGCGCCAACCTTCTTCAGGACGGCCCTCGCCGCCGATGTCGCCGCCAAGTCGCCAGAGTTTGTAAAGGCAGCAGCACCGTTGATCGTGGCTGACGCCGCCGTCTCACACGACGAGTCGCAGCGCGCCGCGGGCCGTGTGGCGGCCTACGGCGTGGATCAACGCTTCTTCGACTTCCACGGCGTGGCAGGACCAGCTCCTCAGAATCGTGAGGCGTTCGTTAGCGAAGCCCTCGCGGCGGAACTAGGTGCGAAGGCCGGCGACAGCATCACGCTGCGCGTGGCCAAGCCGTCCGATATTCCCCTGGCGACGCTGCAAGGACGGCGCGACGCCGCCGGCGAGCGCATTCGCCTCACGGTGGCGCGCGTGCTGGATCGCGCCTCGCTGGGCGAATTTTCGCTCGCGCCGGCACAGGGCCCGGTGCTGGCGATCTACGTGTCCCTGCCGCGCCTGCAACGGGATCTCGCCATCGATGATCGCGTCAACGCGCTGTTGCTGGCACTGAACGACCGGCCCGACGATCTCATCAGCCAGGTGATCGCGCCCGCGGCGGATCTGGACGATTTCGGCCTGCGCGTCCGCCAGTCGCCCGATGGCCGCACCATCGTCGAGTCCCGCGCGGGATTACTGACCGACGACCTGGCAGCAGGGATCAGGGCGGTTGCGGGCGACAACGGTCTGCAATCCGAAGGGGTGCTGGCCTATGTGGCCAACTCCCTGCGGGTCGGCGATCGAGAGGTTCCCTACTCCGTTGTCGCCGCGAAAGGTCCTGGTCGCGGGACGATCCGGCTCAATGAATGGGCGGCGGCGGATCTTCAAGCCAAGGCCGGCGACACGGTCACGCTCGAGTACTACGTCTGGTCCGACGAGGAGGGCCTTTCCACCTCCCGGGCCGCGTTCACCGTCTCCGCAATCACGCCGATGAAAGACGACGGCGCCGACCCCACGCTGACGCCAGAGTATCCGGGCATCAGCGATGCGCAGGACATGACGTCGTGGGATCCACCCTTCCCCGTCGACCTGAAGCGCATTCGACCAAGGGACGAGGACTACTGGGACAGGTATCGCGCCGCGCCAAAGGCCATCATCTCCCTCGAAGACGGACAGCGGCTGTGGGGTTCTCGCTACGGCAACGTGTCGTCACTGCGCCTTTCAGGCAGCGCATCGGTGACGACGCAGGCACTGGACCCGGCAGCCGCCGGACTGACGGCGCGGCTGGTACGCGATGACGCCATTGCGGCGTCGCAGGGGACGACGGATTTCGGGCAGTATTTCCTCTACTTCAGCTTTTTCCTGGTGGTGTCGGCACTGCTGCTCGCCTACCTGTTCTTCGCCGTCGGCCTTGAACAGCGCACGACCGAGGTTGGGCTCCTGGCGTCGATCGGATTTTCGAGATCGAAGATTCGCAACGCCTTCATCAGGGAGGGATTGATCCTCACGGGCACAGGTGCCGTGATCGGCAGCGTCGCCGCCGTCGCCTATGGTGCCTTGATCCTGTACGGACTACGCACCTGGTGGATGGGTGCGGTCGGCACGCGCGATCTGCTGTTGCACGTCGACCCGGCTGCTCTGAGCGCCGGTGTCGCCGGCGCGTTCTCGGTCGCACTGCTCGCGCTGTGGGGCGGCATCCGTGCCTTGAGCCGCCGCTCACCACGCGCGCTCCTCAAAGGCGCGACCACCGCCACAACGCCACGCGCGAAGACCATCACCAGGATCGTGGCCGGCGCGTTCGCCGTGTTGGGTCTGGCGATGCTCTCCATGGCCGTCACCGGCAACCTCGATCACACGGCCGGTTTCTTTGGCGCGGGCGGGGCCTGGCTCGTGGCCGGTCTGTGCGCCGCGTCAATCCTGCTCAGACGCCGATCCGCGTCCAGTTCGCTCGGCCGCGGCACGCAGGGTCTGTTCGCGCTCGGGATACGGCAAAGCTCCGCCCGGCCCGCACGATCGGTGCTGAGCCTGGCGCTGATCGCCTTTGCCAGCTTCGTGCTGGTGACGGTCGGAGCATTCAAGAAGGACGTCTCTGCCGCGCCAACCGACGCGCGGTCAGGCACCGGCGGTTTCACGCTGATGGGCGAATCGGTCGCGCCGCTGATGCACGATCCGAATGACGCCGCCGGGCGCGACGAACTCGGCCTGGCCGCCGAGGAACTCGACGGCGTCTCAATCACCCGCTTCCGGCTACGGCCGGGCGATGAAACGAGCTGCCTGACGCTGTATCGCCCTACTAATCCGCGGATCGTCGCGCCTGAATCCCGGTTCCTCGAATCGCCACGCTTCACGTTCGCCGCGTCGATGGCGTCGTCCGCCGACGAGATCGCCAATCCGTGGCGGCTGCTCAATCGCACGTTTGAGGATGGCGCCATTCCGGCGATCGCCGACCAGACGACGCTGATGTACAGCCTTCACCTCGGCATCGGTGACGACTTCACCTTCACGCCGCAGGGCCACGAGCCGATCCGTCTTCGCATTGTTGGCGCGTTGGCCGACAGCGTCCTGCAGTCGGAGATGATCATCGGCGAGAGTGCGTTCATGCGCCTGTTCCCGCGGCAGGAGGGCTATCGCGTCTGGATGATCGAATCGCCGCAAGCGCAGCGCGCCGCGGTGACGACCTATCTCGAGGACCGCCTCTCGGACTTCGGCCTGGACGTCGTCGACACGCGCGAGCGGTGGGATTCGTATCACCAGGTTGAGAACACCTACCTCGCGACGTTTCAGGCCCTGGGATCGCTCGGCCTTCTCCTGGGCACCATTGGTCTGGGTGCCGTGCTGGCGCGCAACGTGCTGGAGCGGCGCAAGGAGATCGCGCTGGTCCGGGCGATCGGCTTCACCCCGGCGGATGTCCGGACGATGGTGCTGGCGGAAGGCCTGACGCTGGTCATCGGCGGCCTGACGATTGGCGCCGGATGCGCGTTCATTGCTATCACGCCGGTACTGATGGAGCGCGCGCAAGCGTTGCCATGGGCGAGCGTGATCGGGCTGCTGGTTGGTGTCGTGATCACCGGCAGCCTCGCGTCGCTGGCAGCCATTCACATCACGACCCGGGTTCCCATCACCGCGGCGATCAAGGGGGAATAGCGTGCGCAAGCCGGTCATCGTCGGAGCATTGGTGCTGTCGGCCTTCTCCGTGGCTGCGAAGGCGGATTGGCCGCAGTGGCGTGGCCCGGCCAGGGACGGCGTGGCGGCGGCGTTCACCGCTCCGGCGTCGTGGCCGGCACAGCTCACGAAGAAATGGGCGGTCACCGTTGGCGCCGGACACGCCTCGCCGGTGGTGGCCGGCAACCGGGTCATCCTGCATTCCCGTGTCGGCAATCGGGAAATCGTGGCCGCCTACGAACTGACCTCTGGCAAGCCGCTCTGGCAGGACACCGTCGACGCCCCCTACACGATGAATCCGGCAGCCACCGGACACGGCCCCGGTCCGAAGTCGACCCCCACCGTCGCAGACGGCCGCGTGTTTACGTTCGGCATCAGCGGCATCTTCTCCGCGCACGACCTCAACAGCGGCAAGCTGCTGTGGCGGAAGGTTGCGCCGAAGAATCCGCCTGAGTTTGGCACGGCGACTTCACCCCTCGTCGACGGCACGCAGGTCATCGCCTTCCTCGGCGGTCAGGGCAGCGGCGCGCTGACGGCCATGGATGTCGCGACCGGCGCGGTCAAGTGGCAGTGGACCGGAGACGGGCCGGCCTATGCATCGCCGATCATCGCGACGTTCTCGGGCGTTCGGCATGTCGTCACCCAATCACAGAACAAATTCGTCGGCGTCGACGCTCGCGAAGGACGGCTGCTCTGGGAGCTGCCCATCAAGACTCCGTACGAGCAGAATTCCGTGACGCCCCTGATTGCCGGCGATCGGCTGATCTACGCAGGTCTCGAGAATCCGACCATCGCAGTCCGCCTCGTCTCGACGCAGGGCAAGTGGTCGGCGCAGCAGGTGTGGAGCAACGATCAGGTCTCGATGTACATGAGCTCCCCTGCCCTGAGCGGCACCGCGCTGTTCGGCCTGTCGACCAAGAATCGCGGGCAGTTCTTCGCCATTGATGTGGCCAGCGGCAAGACACTGTGGCTGTCGAAGGGACGCGAAGCCGAGAATGCGTCGATCGTGCGCGCCGGCGAGTACCTGCTGATGGCGACGACGAACAGTGAGCTGGTTGTGGTGAAGGCGAATCCGGCTCGCTACGAAGAGGTCAAGCGTTACACCGTAGCGGATTCAGCCATGTGGGCGCACCCGGCGTTCACCGGGCGCACCATCATCGTGAAGGATGTCGATACGTTGATCGCGTGGGGGTTCTAGGGCGACCGTCCGGTTCGCCCCGGGCTCTATTTCCGGCGATCGCCGATGGCCCAAAGATACGACGACGTGCGCATGAACAGCTGCCCCTCCGACACGGCGACCGTGCTGAGACAATACGGCGCACAATCATTGAGCAGCCGGTTCGAGGCAATCACCTCGAACTTCGGACCAGCGCGATACACGGTCGTCAGGCCTTCCTCTTCGGTCGTCACGTAAATCTTGCCGTCAGCAAGAATCGGCGACGCGCTGTAGGTGCCTGAGGGCAACCGCACGGGTCCGTAGACCGTCGCGCCGGTCTTGACGTCAAGCGCGTAGGCAATGCCGTTGTCCCGGACGACGTAGAGCAACTTGCCGTCGCTCACCGGCGTCGGCACGTCGGGCCCCTGGGCAAACTGCCACGCGACGTGCGTCTTTGCCACGTCGCCGCTGCCGCCCGGCTTCATCGCCGTCAGCGGATTCACCCGCGTCGGCGCGATGATCAGGTCGTTGACGATCGTCGGCGACGCCACGATGCGATAGGCGCCATTGCGATCCGGGTTGAGCACGTCGGCACGCCAGTATTCCTTGCCGGTGGCCGGATCGTGTCCGGACACGACGTCGCCGCCGGTGATGATCAATTCAGGTCGACCGCCTGCGTCGATCCAGGCCGGCGTGATGTAGGCGTCCGGCGATTCGCGCACCGCGGGGTTGGGACGCTCGACCTTCCAGATCGTCTTGCCAGACAATTTGTCGATCTTGAGGATGTACGACGGATCGTCGGTCTTCATGCCGTGCAACACCGGCACGTAGAGGGCATCGCCCTTCAACAGCGGCGTGCTGGCGTAGCCCCAGTTCAATCCGAACCGGCCGTAATCAGCCTGGATGTCGCGCATCCAGATTTCCGTGCCGGAAAAATCAAAGGCCTTGAGGACACCGAGTCCGGTCATCACCCACACGTACTTGCCGTCGGTGACCGGCGACGGTGACGACATGTTCTGCTTGCGTTCTATGTGGTTGGCGGCCACGATCCGGCGCTTCCACATGACGTTCTGCGTATTGCGATCGATGGCCCAGAGTTCGAGTTCGCCGGTGTTGGTGCCGGTGGCGATGTTCAGAAAGATCGTGTTGCCCCAGATGATCGGCGTGGAGCCGCTGTAGGCCGGCAACGGCAGCTTCCACGCGACATTCTTCGTTTCGATCTTGCTGCACACCGTCGGGACGAGCGGGCGGCCCTCGAAGTTGCTGCCAGGAGCGCGCTGGCCGCGCTGCAGCGTTTCGGCCGCGCCGTTCGAGGCGGTGTCGCCGGCGAACGGACCGCCGGAACCGGAGGCGTCGTCTTGTGCGTGCGATGCATCGGCACAGGTGGCTGACCAGGAGTCGGGCAGGCCCTTTTCGGCGCTGACGCCGTCGTGCGTGGGGCCGCGCCACGCCGGCCAATGCTGCGCCAGCGTGTCCACGCCGGCCCAGGCCATCCACACCACCAACGCCAGGACGACTTTGCTCATACGCTTCCTCTACCGAACGTGCGCCGGCCCTGTTTACGGACCGGCCTGCAGGCTAACTTGCCGGCTTGAAGTACAGCACCATTCCGGCTCCAGCGGCCGTTAACAAAAATCCGAGGTATAGCAGCGGGTTAATCGAGGACTGCGGCGGATGGATGATCATCGTCGTGACCACGTTCACGAGCGGTGCGAAGCCGAACACGATCGGCATCACGTAGGTCGGTGAGCCGCCGTTGCGGAACGCGAAGATGATGAACACGGCGCCGATGGCGCCGAGCGCGCCGGCCACGGTGGCGGTCATCGTGCCGGTGCCGTTGAAGTTGCGCAGCTCGCCTTGTGAGCTGAGCACACCGGTCGGCACCAGGACCCCGATCAGAAAGTACGCAATGCCGACGCACAGCAGCGCCTTCATCGGACTCCCCAGGGCGAGTTGTCCGCGATGCAGTGACGCGCCATACATGCCCCACGAGAGTGCGGCGCCAAAAGCCAGAGCGATCCACGTCGACATAAATCAGTTCTCCCTGCGCCCGGCGACGCCGGGCAAACGAATCATTGCGCGTAAGTGTAGCGCCGAGCTAGAAGCGGAACCGCACACCAATCTGCATCTGGCGCGCGCTGGTCACGGTGTTCCGGATGCGCCCAAAACTGCCGAGCGGCGCTTCCCCGTCGGCAGCGCCGGCAAACGCGACCAGGTTCGGCACGCCGAAGTTGGCGCGATTGAAGATGTTGAAGATCTCGACGCGCACTTCAAGGCCGGTGCCCGCCGTGGGCTTGACGTCCTTCACAAACGCCAGGTCCACGAGCTTGAGGTCCGGTCCTTCGAGTTCGCCACGGCCAACGTTGCCGAACGTGCCGGCCGGCTGCAAGGCGAAGGCTTGCGGATTGAACCACTGGGCAGGGTCACCCTTCACCGCATTGTCGGCGCTGAAGCCGGCCGCGTAGCTGGCGCGATCGCGGCCAATGCCCGGTCCGAGCGACGGCTGCCACTGCGAACGCGAGCGGTTGTTCAACACGAACACCGTGAGCGGATAGCCGCTGCGATAGCTCCCGATCGCCGACACGCGCCACCCATCCAGCACCGCGCCGGCGGCGCCGGTCAGGTTACGGCCGAACGGGATGTCCCACGTGGCGTTGGCCACGAGGTTGTGGCGCACGTTGAAGTCAGACGGGCCACGGTTGTAGCCAGGAATGAACTCCGGGAACGCCGACGTGGTGCCGTTGGTCGCATCCGAGAAGAACGTCGACGCCTGCGTGGTGTCTTCCGAATCCGACCACGTGTACGACGCCTGCATGGACCAGCCATCGGCAAAGCGGCGCCGCGCGTCGACGATGAACGCCTTGTACCAGGAATCACCGTCGGACGTCTTGGCCTCGATCGTCGTCCACGCGGTGTTTTGCCGCGGTAACCCGGCGGCAAAGAACGGCCGGCCATCCGCGCCGGTCGACGGTAGCGCCGTATTGAGGTCGTTGCTGCGCAGCAGGTGCAGCCCACGCGAACCCGCATAGCCGAGCGTGACCGCCGTCTCCGCACCGAGTTCGCGCTGCACGTTGACGTTCCACACGTGAATCGAGGGCGTTTCGATGTCCCACTGCACCGGCCGGATCGACAGGCCGGACGCGCGTTCGAATGGCGGATTCGGAAAGGTTGGCGCCTGGTAGACCACGCGCGGCGTCTGCGGTGGATTGGTCACGGTCACGATCAGGTTCTGCGAGCTGTTGGTCGAGTAGTAGAGGCCGTAGCCACCACGCACGGCGGTGCGGCCATCACCGCTCACGTCCCACGAGACGCCCAGCCGGGGCGACACGTTGTTGTAGTCGGGACCTTCGTACAGCCGGCCGGTCGAGGCCGTGCGGTCGGTCAGCGCCACCAGCGCCGCGTCGCGGCCACCCTCGTCGATCGGCATCGACATGAATTCGTAGCGAATGCCGGCCGTCAGCGTCACTCGGGGATGGACGCGGAACTCGTCCTGCAGGTAGCCACCGGCGATCCAGAACGGCCAGTGACGCTCGAACGACGCCGTTGGCGTGAGGCCGATGAAGCTGGTCGGCGTGTTGGTCAGCAACGCGCGGAGATTGGCAAACGTGTAGGTGCCCAGGCTGAAGGTCGGGTTCACCATGTCCTGCGTGTAGTGTTCGGCAAGGCCGCCGATGCGAACCAGGTGCCGGCCGCGATTCCAGACCAGGTCGGCCTGCAGGCTGGCCACGTCCTGGCGCAATCGCAGGTTGCCTGAGCTCTGCGTGCCAAAGCGCTGCAATCCGCCGACGTCGATGTTGCCGATGAACGGGCGCCCCAGCGCAAACGGCGGCAGGGTGGTGTTCGCTTCCACGTCCTGGCCGACGCGCGTGCGGCTGTAGCCGAAGCGATAGGTGCCGAGGAGGTTCGACGTGTAGGTCTGCTTCAACTCGGTCGTGAAGAATTGATTGCTCGACACGAACGTCCTGGGGAATTGCGGATAGTCGGTCGGCAGGCGCTGATCGGCATCATCAAACGTGTAGCGCGCAAAGAGCTGCGCGGACGGCGACAAGTTGTAGTCGATCCGGCCCTGCAGGAAGTTCTGGTCGATGCGCTGGTCGAACTGGAAGCTATGTAGCGCCGTGCCGTCGCCGAGACTCGCGCCGTTGGGCGCGGGATACGCATTCACGTAGGGCGCCACGGCGGCCTGCACGCCCACGTTCAGGAATTGACCAGGGTTGGCGGCGTCGGGCAGCAGCCCCTGGCGCGCGTTGAGGTCAGGCACCGCGGACGTGATGGTGCGGCCAAGGTTCTCGCGCAGGCCTTCGAAGCCGGCAAAGTAGAACAACTTGTCGGTCTTCACCGGACCGCCGATCGTCGCGCCAAACTGATTGCGGGTGAAGTCGGGCTTGCCGGTGGTGTCGAAGTAATTCTTCGCATCGAGCGCGTCGTTGCGGTGAAATTCGTAGCCGCTGCCTCGCAGGGTGTTGCTGCCCGACTTGGTGATGACGTTGATCTGTCCGCCACTCATCCGGCCGAACTCCGCCCCGTAGGCGTTGGTCTCGACACGAAACTCCTGCACGGTTTCGGTGCCGAGCGCGGTGCCCGCCGCGCTGCCGGCAGGGCCGTTGGTCATGTCATTGAGCAACGTGCCGTCGAGCAGGTAGACGTTCGCGCGAGGATCCTGCCCGTTCACGCTCATGCCGAGACCGTGCGCCACCACCGATCCGCCGTCGCGGAAGGGGTATGGCGTCACCCCGGGCTGCAGGAACGCGAGATCCGTGTAGTTGCGTCCATTGAGCGGCAACTGCTCGATCGCACTGCTGTCGACCAGGTAGCTCAGCTCACCCGTGCGCGTATTTACCGGCGGAGCGACCCCCACCACCTGCACGTCCCCGGCGAGGCTCGATAACTCGAGGGCAAAGTCGATCGTGGCGTTCTGGGCCACCGTCAGGCCAACGCCCTCCCGCCGGATCACCTTGAAGCCGGTGAGTTCGACAGTCACGGTATAGGTGCCCACGGGCAGGCCGGCCAGCACGTAATAGCCGGACGCATCGGTCACCGTCGTGCGTTCGATCCCGCGATCGACGTGCTGCGCCATGACCGAGACGCCTGGGACGACCGCGCCGGTGGCGTCCTGGACACGGCCCGCCAGCGTCGCCGACGTCTGCGCGAAAGTGAAGGTGGGGACAAAGAGCAGGACAAGCGTCAACAAGACATTCAAATACACGCGTCAATTCTCCCGGTCTCACATACTACGCGGGCCGCGGGCCCTGCTGATAGACTCTCGCCACCAATGTCTGCCCCGCGCCTGACTCCCCTGCAGTGGCTGATCTGCGCGATTGCCGCTCTTGGCTTCGCGTTCGACATCTACGAAATCCTGATGGCGCCGCTGGTTGTCGGTCCCGCCATCGGCGAGTTGACCGGACTCAAGCCGGGCACACCGGAGTTCAATGTCTGGACCGGCCTGTTCTTCTGGGTACCGGCACTTGTGGGCGGCGCGTTCGGCCTGATTGGCGGCTACCTTACCGACCGCTTCGGCCGGCGCCGCGTGCTGGTGTGGTCGATCCTGCTGTATGCCTTCTCGGCGATGGCCGCAGGGTTTGCGACCAGCATCGAGATGCTGTTGTTCCTGCGCTCGACGACCTACATCGGGGTATTCGTCGAATTTGTGGCGGCCGTGGCGTGGATCGCTGAGATCTTCCCGGACGCCAAGCAGCGCGAAGCCGCGCTCGGGTATACGCAGGCGTTTTCATCGATCGGCGGCATCATGGTCACCGGCGCCTACTACATCGCGGTCACCTACGGCCCGTCGTTCCCGGAAATTGCCGGCGGCCACTCCCCCTGGCGCTACACCCTGATCTCCGGCGTGATCCCGGCATTGCCGCTGATCCTCATCCGGCCGTTCCTGCCGGAGTCTCCCGCCTGGCAGCAGAAGAAGGCCGCAGGCACCCTGCGTCGGCCGTCGATTGCCGCGCTGTTCACCCCCGAACTGCGTCGCACCACGATCGTCACGACATTGATGTTTGCCTTCGCCTACGGGGCGGCGTTTGGCGCCATCCAGCAGATGCCGCGCATTGTCCCCGGCATCGAAGAGGTGCGCTCGCTGCCGCAACCGCAGATTCAGCAGACCGCCAGCGCCACGCAGGCCTACCAGGAGTTCGGCGGCCTCGTCGGCCGGTTCCTGCTCGCGGTGCTCGCCCTCCGCATCCTGTCGCGGCAGCGCCTGATCCGCACGTTCCAGATTCCCGGCCTGATCGTGATGCCGCTGGTCTTCTACTACGGGCCGACGCACAGCCTCGAGCTGACGCAGTGGGGCATGTTCCTCGCCGGCGTCTTCACGGTCGGTCAATTAAGTTTCTGGGGGAACTACCTGCCGCGCGTCTACCCGACGCACTTGCGTGGTACCGGTGAGGGCTTTGCCGCGAACATCGGCGGCCGCATGCTGGGCACGGGCTTCGCGTTCGTGACCACGACACTCGCTACCTACGCGCCGGGCGCCACCCCGCCGCTGCGACTCGCATTCGCAGCGACGATGGTGGGCACCTTCGTCTATCTTGCGGGCCTGATTACCAGTTACTGGTTGCCCGAGCCAAGCAGCGAAGAGCTGCCGGAGTAGTCGGCGCGTAAGGCGCGCGGGTGCGAAAGGTGCGAGGGTGTGACCTACGGCACCTTGAACGCGGCCTGCGCCTTCTTGATGGCGTTGATGGTGATCGTTGCGCGGTAGTCGGCGAGTTTCTTGCCGTTTTCCACCAGCTTCGCCACTGTGCCGATCTCCACGCCGTAGATGCTGAACTTCTTCGCCTTGATTCGCTGTTCGGCGTGAACGAGCTTGGGATCCTGCACGGCGACCAGCGCCTCATAGTGATAGTCGTCGTGAATGTCCCAGCGGGTCGCTGACTGCACGTCTGGCACCTGCGTGATGCCCAGCGTCTTCTTCATGTAGTCGTAGCTCCAGCGATCCTCGTCGTAGTACTCGGGGATGTAGAACACGCGCGCCGGGCTGCCCTTCCACTTCGCGTTCAGCTCGTTCATGACCTCGATCATCGCCGGCGGATTGCCGCCGCTGTCGGCGACCATCACGATGTCCTTGATGCCCATGCTCTTCAGGCTGGTGATCGCATCACGCAGCAGCGCCTTGTAGGTGTCCTGCGTGACGCAGAACGTTCCCGGAGTCAGGTTTTCGCGATCCGGGTTGCAGGGCTCCCACGTGATCAGTGGCGCCACCAGCGCCTGACCGTGCTTGCGGGCAATCGCCTCCAGCGTCGTCTGCAGCACGTAGTTGTGCTTGCCGGTGGCGGTGTAGGGGCCGTTCTTTTCCACGCCACCCGTGCCGAGCAACGCCATGGTCTTGCCGGCCTTCATCTGGTCGCGCACTTCCATCCACGACAGCTCTTCCATCCACACGGAATTCAGCATGTCGATGGGCCGCACGCCATCGGCGACGGCCGTGTCGGCTTCGCGGCGCTTTTGCTCGGCTTGTTGCTCTGGCGTTAACGGCGGACGCTGACCGCCGCGTCCTCCGCCGCCCTGGGCAAACGCGGATGAGACGAAGACAACCGTGAACAGCAGGGCAAGCGCTCGAGTGGCCATGGCGAACTCCTCGGCGGGCACTATACACTGTCCCTCAATGAAGGTCTCACGCTCGCTGATCCTGATGGCGGTCGCCGTGTTGTCGGCGCCGCTGGTCGCCCAACAACGCCCGACGCTGTCGAACGCGGTCCGTGCCTACGTCTCGGTCGACGCGCCGGTAATTGCCCTCACCAACGTGCGCGTGATCGACGGCACCGGCGCTGCGGCGCGCGATGCCCAGACGCTGATCATTACCAACGGCACGATCACGGCCATGGGCGCGGCGGCGACGACCACCGTGCCGCAGGGCGCGCACACGATCGACCTCGCAGGCAAGAGTGTCATTCCGGGGCTGGTGATGGTGCACGAGCACCTGTACTACCCGAATGGGCCCGGCGTGTATGGGCAGCTCGGCGAGAGCTTCTCGCGCCTCTATCTCTCCGGCGGCGTCACCACGATGCGCACCGGCGGCAACGTCAACGGCTTCATGGACCTGAACATGATGAAGCTGGTTGCGGAGGGACAGAAGCCCGGTCCGGCCATCGATGCGACGGCGCCGTATCTCAACGGGCCGAACACGTTCATCCAGATGCGGACGTTGAAGGGGCCCGAGGATGCGCGCCGCCAGGTGCAGTACTGGACCGATGAAGGCGCGACCTCACTCAAGACCTACATGCAGATCACGCGCGGGGAACTGGCGGCGGCGATCAACGAAGCCCACCGCCGCGGCATCAAGGTCACCGGGCACCTGTGCTCCGTCACCTACGCCGAGGCCGCCGCACTTGGCATCGACAATCTCGAGCACGGCTTCTTCGCCGCCACAGACTTCGTCGCCGACAAGAAACCCGACCAGTGCCCAGGACAGGGCGTCGGCCAGAAGACCATTGCTGCGCTCGACGAGAACGGCGCGCCGTTCAGGGAACTGGTGCAGAAGCTGATCAAGGCCAACGTCGCCATCACGTCCACGCTGACCGTGTTCGAGACGTTCACGCCGGGTCGTCCGAAGCCGCCGGGGATCGAAGTGCTGACGCCACAACTGCGCGAGCAGTTCGAAACGACTTACGCGCGCACGGCCGCCAGCAAGGACTCGGTCTACACCACGCTGTTTCCGAAGGGCATGGCGCTTGAGCGGGCGTTCGCAAAAGCCGGAGGCCTGCTGATCGCCGGAACGGATCCCACTGGCGGCGGCGGGGTCATCCCGGGATTCTCCAATCAGCGGCAGGTGGAATTGCTGGTTGATGCCGGCTTCACGCCGCTCGAAGCGATTCAGATCTCGACGCTGAACGGCGCGAAGTACCTCGGGCGCGACAAGACGGTGGGCAGCCTCGCGGTCGGCAAGCAGGCCGACCTGGTCGTCATCAACGGCAACCCTGCCGCAACGATCGGCGACATCCGCAAGGTGGAGACGGTCTTCAAGCAGGGCGTCGGCTACGACCCCATCAAGCTGATCGACTCCGTGAAGGGCAAGGCGGGCATATGGTGACGCGCGCGCTCGTGGCCGCGGCAGCCGTGCTCGCAGCATCGATCGGGGTGTCGGCACAGGCCGTCAAGGGGCCGACGCAGATCGATAAGGCCGATCCGTATGCGAGTGCGATCGCGAAAGGCGTCGACTACCTCAAAGTCGAGGTGCCGAAGTGGAAGGCCCAGCATCCCTGTTACTCGTGTCACAACAACGGCGACGCCACGCGTGCGCTGCTGGTGGCGGGGTCGAAAGGGTACGACATCGGCGCGTCACTCGACGACACGCTCGCTTTCTTGAAGCAGCCGTCGCGGTGGGATCAGAACAAGGCGCAGCCTGGATTCGACGACAAGACGCTTGCCAAGATTCAGTTCGCCAGCGCGCTGGCCGTGGCTGAACGTCACGGCAAGGCGGCGTCGTCCGACCTCGAAGCGGCCGCGAAGCTGTTGGTGGCCGATCAGCACGCCAGCGGGTCCTGGGAACTGGACGCCTCACAGAGCCTCGGGTCACCCGCCACCTACGGCACCTTGATTGCCACCTGGTCGGCGCGAGCGACCTTGATCGCATCCGGCATGCAGCCCGACAACTTCACGATCGTTCAGATCGACAAGTGGATACGCGGCATCACCCCGGAGAACGTCCTTGAAGCCTCGGCCACGCTGCTCACGCTTGACCTGGCCAGCGACGTCATGGCGGAAAACCTGCGACGCACCTGCTTGAGCCTGCTGCGCACGGGTCAGTCTCCCGAGGGCGGCTGGGGACCGTACGTCACCGCGGCGCCACAGGTGTTCGATACCGCCCTGGCGATCATCGCGCTCGGATCGCTGAAGGTCGAACCGAGGCTCGCGCGGTCAGCCTATCGTCCGGAGCAATTGGACGAGGCCATTGCGAACGCCAAGAAGTACCTGGTGTCACAGCAGAAGGCGGATGGCAGCTGGCCGGAGACGACGAGGCCGGCCAACCAGGAAAGCTATGCGCAACGCATATCGACGACCGGCTGGGCTCTGCTGGCGCTGATGCAGTAGCTAGCGAACAACGAACGGGATCAGCGTACGCTCGGGGTCAGGGCTCGCGTCAGTTCGATCGAACTGATCGACTTCAAACGCCCGCCCAATGCGGTTGCCGGCCAGATCCTCGAGCGACGCAAAAGCGAGGATGTTGTAGCTCCCTGGCTTCCACGCATCGTCCGGCGTGAACGACCATTCACGTTCGTTCGCGCCGACCTTCACTTCCCCTTCCATCGGCTTGCGATCCGGGCCCAGCACCCCGAGGGCGCGCAGCAGTAGTCCGTGATCGAGCGGCTCCGGAAACACGATGCGGAGCGTTGAGGTCGCGTTCGCGGCCGGCGGGAAGATGTTCCACGCCTTCGGATCAAGCGGGTGTTCGTCGGGCGGGCCTACCTTGAACGTGCGCTTAAAGGTGGACTTCAGCGGCAAACCATTGCCGTCGCGCCACGCCGAATCCACGACCAGCGTGTAGGACCTGCCTTCGGTGAGCGATCGCCCCATGCCTTCGATCACCGGAATGCCGCGCTTCTGCCGGCCCGGATCGAAGAACACGGTGTAGCGGGTGCGATCGTCGTTCCAGAATTCGGCATCGAGTGGCAGGAACGGGTCCTTGACCTCCTGCCCAGCCTCGTCCAGCAGATGCACGAAGTCGAGGCCGCCGCGCAGGCCCATCGGCGCGGAAAAGTGCACATACAGCCGCAACTGGTTCTCAGGGAGGATCTCGCCGCTTGGATAGACCTGCACCACGCTCGTCACGGGCGTGGTATCCGCCGCCGGCAGCCCCACCGTCGTCGTCAGTGGCTGTCCTCCCGGCGGCAGGAAGGTCACGTGGTACTGGCGGCCGCGGTCGAGCGGGAACATCGGCGTAAAGCGAATGCGTCCGCCTTCAATCCCGTACTGCCCGATCATTGCCGGCTGATCGGGACCGACGGAGACCTTGAAGACGGCTGCCCATTCCTCGCGGGAGTTCAGCGTGCCAAGTTCGATCAGCTCACGATCGGCCACGTCGACGATGTCGATCGTCGGCCGGGGACTGTCGGTGTTGAGGACCACTCGAGCCTGCGGTCCGCTCGTGGCTGAAGGAGCTGAACCATTGCAGGCCGCAGACAGAAAGAGCGCGGCCGCCATGGCCGCGCTCTTCAAGATGCTCACGCGATCACGCACGGAACCAGTATGCCTCGTTACGGAAGTGCGACCACGTCAAGATTGAGGACGCCGGCGTCGGTGCGAGCCAGGATGATGGTGTTCGCCGCGTCGAGCAGGTCGAGCTGCTCCACGCCCTTCATGGACGCAATGCTCTCGTAGCCGACGCCACCCTTTTCGGAGGTGACGCGGGCGGTGATGCTCGCCGCATCGCCGAAGCCTTCGGTCGGGATCTTCATCACGCCGCGGCTGTTGTTCGACATCAGCAGGAATTCCTTGCCGCCCTTCTGATAGACAATCATGTCCAACGGACGGTTCCGGTTGCCAAGCTCGGCGATCGTCGTGCCCATCACCTTCGCACCGGACTTCAGGCTGTTGACCGGGAACTTCACGAGCGGCGTGCACAGATAGCCGGCGATCAAGTTGGTCTCACCCTTGACCTTGTACGGCACGAATGTATACACCGGCGAGCGGGTTTCAAACTGGCCGTGGTTGCCGTGATAAATCTCGACGCTGGCACCGTTGTCGACGGTGTTGAACGGATAGCTCACCGAGCGCAGCTTCGACGAAAACTCCTCGTTCGACAGACCCGCCACGTAGAGGCGGCCGTCCACAAAGGCCATGTCGGTGATCGACGACGTGCGGGCGTTGCGCGTGTCGCCGGGGTTGGCGGCCGGCGCATTCGGCAAGTCGACCTTGCTGAACTTCACCTCGCCAAACGACACCACCTCGATCTTGCCGGCACCGTCGATGCGCAGCAGCGCGGGCTGGGCGTTGGAGCCCTGGCCACGCATCACCGATGCGAATGCATTGCGCGTCTTCGGATGAACAGCGAGGTCGGTGACCGTGATCTCGCGCACGTCGGTGCCAAGTAACGCCGCCACCTTCTGATCGAAGGCCGGGATCGCCTTGGCGCCCGGGGCGCCGCTTGTCGCGGCCTTGCCCAGGTCGAGGGCAAAGATCGAGGCTGCCTGCGTATCGCCGGCAAACAACACGCCGTCAGGGCTGAAGGCCAGAGGCCCGATGGACTTGAACGCGGGATTGCTCCCGTTCATCGCATCGGTGTGCTCGGCGGCCGGCACTCCCGACCACGACACGACCACCGTGAGGATCAACGCCGATTTCAACAACACGGAACGCATGCAGGAACTCTTTTTCACGAGCACGAACGCCACGGAATTGTAACTTCCAATATGGAAGTTTCGAGAAGGCGTTTACCGTCTCCTCTGTCAGGTCGAAACCGATGGCAGAGTTGCGAAGCCGTGCCTAGGACAGGCGCGGCGGTTCCCGCCCTCAACCCTGTCTTCCGTTTCGATGTCGGCCCAGTCCGGCCCGAACCCCAATCAGCCGTACATCCAGAGCATCAGCTACGGTGGCACCGGTTGCCCGAACGGGTCGGTCGGTTCGTCCATGGCGAGCGACCGCTTGTCGTTCACTCTGATTTTCGACCGGTTCATCGCATCCACCGGCAGCGGCATCCCGGTCACCGAGGCTCGTAAGAACTGCCAGCTCAACCTGAACGTCAGAGTGCCGCAAGGCTCGGGGCGGTTCTGCGCGCAGTATTCGTATCGGGGCTACGTCCAGATCCCGACGAGTCTCGATGCCACACAAAAGGCGACCTACTACGAGGCCGGGTCGCCGCTGCCGCCGACCGTTGGCAACGTCTCGACTTTTGCAGGGCCTGTCTCAAGAGACTACGTCACGACGGATGCGACGACGCTGTCGTGGGATTTCCCGGATGGCACCGGCGTACTGCCGCTGAATACCAACTCAGAAGTGCGGCTCAGCGGGTCTCCGAGCCTGTCCGGGCAGATCACTGAAGACAGCATCGACGGCAAGATCGAGATGGGCCCCTGCCCGGGTGATGAGGACACGACGGCGCCGACGATTTCGATCGCCACGCCGGTGCTCTACGGGATGTACGGCCTGGGCGCCTCAGTCGCGCCGCAATTTACCTGCACCGACGAAACCGGCGGCAGTGGTGTGGCGTCGTGCACCGGCGCGGCCACGCTGGACACCTCGTCGATCGGCCCGAAGAGCTACACGGTGACCGCCGTCGACAACGCCGGCAACACCTCTACTGCGTCGGTCACCTACGCCGTGGGCGGCAAGGAAGAGTGCAAGGCCGGCGGCCACAGCCAATTCCTGGTGCCGTCCTTCAAGAACCAGGGGCTGTGCGTGAGCACCTATTCCGGCAAGAAGTAATCCCGGGACAACCGCACTAACATGAGTGGGAGTGAAGCTCACCTTCCTCCCACTCCTTCACCTCCAGCGCGACCTCTACGCCATGCCGCGCGGCATGGAACGCTTCCGCGAATACATCAAGACCATGACGGATGCCGAGACCGGCGATCTGACCTTGCCGCTGGTGGCGATGAATCCCATGGGCAAGGAACACATCGCCGCCCTCGTCGACCAGTACATCGCCCTCGACGCTGAAGACGTTGCCAACGAGGCGATCAGGACGTTCGCGCAAGACGTCGCGCGGTCGAGCGACCACCCCTCGGATCGCGCGTTCAAGGTCGGCATCGTGGTCTCTGACGACCTGAAAGGCGGATGGACGAATCGGTGGGCCAGCGAGTTCTCGCATCGCATCGAGAGCCAGGCCTTCCTGAAGCGCGGCTTCATCACGGGCATCCTCTGGACCAGCGAGCCGGCGTCGCAGGATACCGTGCGCGAGGCGGTGCTGACCTCCCTCTATCGCGCGCAGTATCTGGAGTCCCATCCGTTCCCGAAGACCCTTGGAGAAATGCTCGACCAGGAAGGCACTGCCATGGCACGCGCCGGATGCACGGCACCGGCACTCGATGCCGATGATCTCGCCTACACCCGTTCCGTCATCGAGCCGCACCGAAGCGCCGCCGACCGGGCCACGGTCATGGCCTGCCTGTTTGGAGATACTGCCGCCAACGCGCTCGGCTATCCTCCGCAAGGACTGACCGACCGGGCTGGGCTGGCCCTTGCTCTTCACGATGCGCGCGTACACCTTTAGGCCCGCCGCGGTGAATATCGCCTTGGAGGTTCATTTCATGTTTCGATTAGTTACCGCCGCAATCCTCATTCTGGCCGCCACCCTGGCGCCCGCGTTTGCTCAGTCGCCGGCACCTGCGGCCACCGCGTTTGATCGCCTCAAGGCCATGGAAGGCGAATGGGTGGACGTCACCGGCGCGTTCGGAAAGCCGGGCGCGGTCGTCGCGACCTACAAGGTCACCGGCGCCGGCAACACCGTGGTTGAGTCATTTCCCGTCGGGACGCCCCAGGAAATGACGACCGTCTATCACCGTGACGGCACCAGCATTGTGCTCACCCATTACTGCGCCGGTGGCACACAACCGCGGATGCGCGCCCGGGAAATCACCGGCGACCGCATGAAGTACGAGTTCGAGGGCGGCTCGAACATCGACGTCGCCAAGACCTCGCACATGCACAACATGGACTGGGAGTTCATCGGCGCCGACGAGGCGAAATTCGCCTGGCACAACTGGCCCAACGGCAAGCCGGACGGCCACATCGGCGCCATGCACATTCGACGAAAAAAGTAAGTAGACTGGCCGCGTGAAACACACCTCACGCGGTATTCTGCTCGCCGTCGCGATCCTGGTCGCGACGGCGCCCACTCAACCCGTCGCTCAGGGCGGGCCGTTGCGCTTCAGCGTCACGCTCCCCGGGTCTGCCGGCTCGCAGCCGGTCGACGGACGCCTGCTGGTCATGCTCGCCAAGGATCCGCGCGCCGGTGAACCGCGGTTTCAGATCAACGACAGCGTCACGGGCCAGTTGATCTTCGGCGTCGACGTCGATGGATTGCGGCCGGGATCGGCGGCGACCATTGACGGATCGGCGATCGGCTTCCCGCTCGACAGCATCAACGACATCCCGGCCGGCACCTATTCCGTCCAGGCGCTGATCCACAAGTACGAGACGTTCAAGCGCGCCGATGGCCACGTCGTGAAGATGCCGATGGACCGCGGCGAGGGCCAGCAGTGGGCGCGCGCCCCCGGTAACGTCTACAGCACGCCGCAGCAGATCACGATCGACCCGCGCAAGGGCGGCACGGTCGCGATCACGCTCGACCAGAAGATCGCGCCGCTGCCGAAGCCCAAGGAAACGAAGTGGGTCAAGCACGACGAGATCTTGAGCGAGCGGCTGTCACGCTTCTGGGGACGGCCGATGCACCTCGGCGCGCACGTGCTGCTGCCGGAAGGCTGGGACACGCATCCGGACGCCCGCTATCCGCTGTTCATCTACCACGGGCACTTCCCCGCCGA
>Ga0075471_10000588_pt1 | contig 22015 bp, 13 predicted proteins | sample DEB19_08_DNA_2_FD_74787 | JGI IMG/M metagenome (GOLD analysis project Ga0075471, IMG submission 74787) | Aqueous microbial communities from the Delaware River and Bay under freshwater to marine salinity gradient to study organic matter... | ecosystem: Environmental > Aquatic > Marine > Coastal ... | reverse complement strand
GTTGCCTGTGGATGGATCTCCCTGACGCGCGGCATTTTCCTGTGCCTGACGGACGAGGGTAGCCTCGGCATCAAGGTGGTTTGACCAGCTCACATACTTCTCGCGTGTGCGGGTGGACCCCTCACGTTTCATTTTGAACGTCTGAACTCTGCTTTCATAACCCGGTGTGAGATGTTTCACATACAGGTCCTTCTCGTCCTTCGTCGGTAAACGTGTAAGAAGCTTCAAATAGAGGTTGTCGACGAGTTGATCGACGCTTTGCTTGCGCAGGGCCAATTGTGTCACGCCATGGTCATCGCTTAGGCGTGTGAGCCAGATACCGACGGTTCCGTTGCTGAGGATGGCAGGCTGTAGCACGTTCGGTGCTTGATCTCGGATGCTGGTCGGGTCTTGCCTTGCTCCGCGCCATCCAAACGCGCTCAAGACATCGCCCACGGCTTGGATGCGTGGTAGGCTAAGGCTGGGACGGTCACGCTCGTTACTCGTGCTTGTGAGCATCCAACTGCGTCTGGGTTTGCCAAGATGAATGGCGTTTTTCAGATCGCGCGTGTTGTCGATGTCGAGGCAAACTTCTTCAGTGCGGAAAGGCTTGCCTGTGGCGGCAAAAAGGCCATCCACGATTTGTTCGGCCATGAGGCGACGCGGCGCGGGCGCTGCAAAAAGAGGGCTGGGTTCCTTCAGTTCAGTGTCGGTAGCGCGTTGATAGGCGTGCGAGTTCAAAACGAGTCGCGCGAGATGCTTCATGTCGTAACCGCCGCGCACAAACTCGCGTCCAAGCCACTTGAGCAGTTCAGGATGAGAAGGCTTTCCCTTTTCCCAGTCGGCAACCGGATCAACGATGCCGCGGCCCATGTAGCGGGCCCAAAGGCGGTTGGCTATGACCTGTGCAAAACGTTCATTCTGCGGTGCCGTGATGAGTGCGGCGAGCTGGTCGCGCGTGTCCTCTGGATGTTCGGCGAGTCCGGCCGCAGAGACATCGCAGAACTCGGTAAGTGACCATTGTGGCTTCACTTTAGTGCCGACAGCTAGCGTGACATGGATGAGTGGCTTGCGACCCAGATTCTTTAGATGATCCAAGCTAACACTGCTGGTCTTTGGCACCTCGATTTCCTTTGAGTTGAGCATGGCGGCGATCTTGAAAAGATCCTCCTGAGTGCTTTTCGCGGCGGGGGCGTCGTGACAGCGGGCGCACTTCATTTCGACGCCAAGGAAGGCGCTGCCGATGATGGTGCCCTTCGCGGCCATGGGCACATCGTTCTGCGAGGCGGTGGCAAAGCCGGCTGGCCCGCCCAGACGCTCACTGCCCTTCATGCGCAGCAGTTCGGTGACGAAGAAGTCCATCGGTTTGTTGTCACGCAGCGACTCGTAAAGCCACCAGCGGAAGGGACCGGTGTTGTTTAGTGTCGGGTTCAGGATGTTCGGATTTTCCGCGAGCACGTCCTGCCAGTAACCCATCCAGTGATCGGCCCAGCGTGGATCAGCGAGCACCTTGTCGATGACCACCTTGCGGTCGGGATTCTTCTGGAAGGACGCGATCTCCTCCAAACTCGGTGGCACGCCTACGACATCAAGATACACGCGGCGCAAAAAGCTCAGATCATCCGTCAATGAAGTCACCTCGGTCCTGTCAGCGCGGATTTCCGGCCACACGGCACCTTCCTTGATCCACGTCGTGAGTGCTTCGACCTCGGCGGCGGTAAGCTTGGCGCCTTTTGGCGGCATGACCTCGTCTTCGTCTTTGGAGACGACACGCTTCAAGATCGCGCTATGGCTCGGTTTGCCGGGTGTAATGGCTGCGCCTTCGTTTTCGCCGCCTTTGATGGCTGCGGCGAGCGTGTCGAGTTGCAGATCGCCCTTGGCCTTACCTCCGCGATGGCATTCGAGGCACTTCGTTTCGAGAATGGGCTGCACCTGCTTGAAGAAGTCCACGCTGCCCTGATGCGAGGTCTGCGACTTTACTTTGGCGATGGTGGCTCCGATGAAGTTGTCGATATCGTTGAGGCGCGGTAGCCCTGCGGGCAATTCGGGCACCTTCACGTCGCCTGCCTTTGCCAGATACTTTTTGGCGGCATCGCGGCGTGTTTTCCAATACGGATCAGACTTCGCGCGGAGTTCGGCGCGGCGCTTGTCATTCACGACTTCGTAATGTGCGGTGCGCTCTTTTTCATACGCGGCCCATCCGGCATCATTGTAGGGTGCGCTGCGTTTTCCAGCGGAGATGAGCTGCCAAGTTTGAGTGCCTTCTTTCGACCAAGCGACGACGGTTTCGCCTAGTTCAGGTCGACGCATGGATTTGCCAGCGTAACTGCCTACGAGCGTCTCTAGCACGATGAACTGCGGCTTGCCGGTGCCCTCGAACTCGCACCACGACTCCCGATTGCCCGGTGGCACGAAGCGGAAGTCAGGGCCGAGGTCGAGGTAGTTTTTTTGATCAGAGACGAGGTGATGTCCGTCGCTGTCCTTCGGCGGGAAAGGCGTCTTCAGCATGATTTTGCCATCGATGTAGAGGTTAGTGGCTCCACGAGCGCGCAGCAGCAGGCGATGCTTGCCTTTGGGGAAGGTCACGCTCGCTGCGGCACGCAAAAGGAACGGCACATGGCGGTCACCGCGCACCCCGGTCTCCACATACTTCTGCGGCACGTCGAAGAAGCCGAAAACGTCCTCGGTGTAGGTCTCGCCGACTTTCGGCGGCTCGCTGGGCCACGCGTTCGCGTCCGGCATGCCTTCCTCGGCAAGTTGCACGAGCACGCGACCGGCGGGCACGTCTTTTTTGGCCACCGGAGGAGGCGGTGGGATGAATTGATACTTCGCCTTCAGCGCCTCGGTGTCGATGGGGCCGCGGTAAATCGCCACATCATCGAGCCAGCCTTCAAACGCATGCGCTTCGGCCATCGTCGAGCCATTGCCGATCACTACCGCGTCGCCATCCGTCACGGGCGCACGATCCGTCGCGCCGCCCATGTCCCATGTGCCGTCGGTCTCGCGACCATCGATGAAGCCCTTGATGCTCTTTGGCTTCCCGTAGGTGTAAGTCACTGCCACATGATGCCAACCCGCCGTGGGGACGGTGTCCTTCGACCACCAGCGATGCCAGTCGCCCTTCTTGTCCGGCACATCGGCGCTGCGGAAGAGAAAGCCTATCTGCGAGCCCTCTTTGCCGTGCTGGAGGCGGAACGCGTAGTTTTGATTGTTCGCGCCGAACTTCTTCGTGCCGAGGCGGCCCTTCCCGATGATGTACGGCGTGCCCGAGCCATCCGCGACCTTCACCCAGGCCTCCAGCGTGATCGTTTCATTCAGCCCAAAACGCAGCTCGGGTCTGTCTATAATCTTGATCGGCGATTTCACGTCAAACTTCCGCGCCTTGTTCGTTTCCGAAAAGCCTGGATAGGTCGGCGAGCGTGGCCCCGGCTCCGCGCCATCATCAAAACGCCACTGTATCACCGGCGTGGAGGCGGTCTTGTCAGACGCGTCATTGCCAACGCTGTCGTTTTGCGCGGCGGCGGGCAGAATGCAAAGGATCGAAAGGGCAAGAGGGACTCTGAAGCAAGTCATGCCTTTATGAACGTGATCACGAGTCCACTTTCTGTATCGCCTGCATCCCACTTTCGTGAGGTGTGAAGGATAGCACATCTGCTTTCATGATGGTAAAATGGAGTAGCATATCAGCGACTCTTTGGGCTTTGAGCCAATGAGCGTCTGTTTTTATATGGTTGCTGATCAACTGCAAGCTTGTTGGTCTTCTTCAATAAGAACGGGTCAGGGGTGAGACAGTGGAGCTTGCAATCGGCTTTTTCTGTCGAGTATTTTCCTTTGTCGATAGGAGGGGAAAGTAGGGGTTAGAAGCTTTCCAGAAAAAAGTTCCAACAACTTGGCACGGGGGATGCTTTTGAACAATTGGAGCTAATTCCATTCTTGTCCTATGCTGAAATCCAACAACCACACTACTCCTTGGCGCAGCATCGCATCTGCTGCGGTCTTCGCCATTGCCACACTCGCTATCACCGCTGGTGATATGCGGGCTCAAGACGCTGCCGCCGCAGCAGCGCCTGCGACTGCGCCAGCCGCTGAAGCTCCGCCTGCTGGACCAACCCTCGAACAGCGAATCTTCGACTTGGAAAAGTATGTGCAAAATGTGCAGCCTGGTAAAGATGGCGACAAAACTTGGAAATCGAACATCGCTGGTCCTGGGCCGGGCCACAATTCATGGCAGATGATCAGCACAGCTCTAGTGATTTTCATGACGCTGCCCGGTCTCGCGCTATTCTACGGCGGTCTTGTCCGCAGCAAAAACGTGCTGAGCGTGCTCGCCCAGTGCATGGGCATTGCTGGTCTTGTCACCATCCTTTGGTGGGCCTGTGGTTACAGCCTTTCCTTTGGAGCTGGCAACGCCTTCATCGGTGATCTTCAATACAAGATGCTCGATGGCGTTTCTCCTTATGCTTCCGGCGCAGGTTATTGGTGGATCAGCGATGCCATGTGGGCAATGTTCCAGCTCAGCTTCGCTATCATCACCCCGGCACTTATCGTGGGTGCTATCGCTGAGCGTATGAAATTCATTTCTGTCCTTGTCTTTGTCGCTCTCTGGATGTTCGCCGTCTATTTCCCCTTTGCTCACATGGTCTGGAGCACCACGGGCTTCATGTGCGGACCGCTTAATCCGGATGCCACCATCAAGGCGCTCGACTTTGCCGGGGGCACTGTTGTGCACATGACTTCCGGCTGGAGCGCACTGATCCTTTGCCTGCTCGTGGGCAAACGTAGTGGCTATGGAAAGGAAAAGATGGCTCCTCATAGCATGGTTCTTTGCGCAGTTGGCACCGGAATGCTGTGGGTTGGCTGGTATGGCTTCAATGCGGGTTCTGCTCTTGGTGCTGATGGTATTGCAGCCAACGCGTTCATGACCACCACACTCGCTGCAGCAACAGCTGGTTTTGTCTGGGCTATCCTTGAGTGGTTCCTGCGTGGCAAGCCATCCGTCCTTGGTTTCTGTTCAGGAATTGTTGCAGGACTCGTTGTTATCACTCCTGGTGCCGGTTTTGTTACTGCGAATTCCTCGGTTATTATCGGGGTATTGGCTGGCGCTATTCCCTTCATCGCTGTGGCTTATCTGAAAAGTTTGCTGGGCTACGACGATGCACTAGACACTTTTGGCGTCCACGGTGTAGGTGGAACTCTGGGGGCCATTTTGACAGGTGTTTTTGCTGATGAAAAGGCTAATGCGGTCGTTGCTGGCCTTAAGGATGGCTTGCTGGGCAATCAGCTGAAGGCAGTAGCTTTGACTATTGTGTGGAGCGTAGTAGCAACGCTGGTGATTACTTTGATCGTGAAGGCCGTGATTGGTCTACGGCCAGATACAGAAGTTGAAAATACCGGGCTTGACCTTGCTGAGCACGGCGAAACTGGTTACGAGCATTGATTCGGTTGCCTAAATAAGTAGGCTTATGAAGAACGGGCTGGCTTACTGCCAGCCCGTTTTTTTGGACAACAGGTCTTGAAAAGGCTATTTGTCCCTCGTTCTTTTGAGAAAGGTTTGCGATTGGTTAGGAAAACAGGACTAAAAAGCCAGAAAAGAGCTCAAAAGGTATTTTGGAGGGGGTAAAGTCTCCCTTGACGCTCTTTCAGGCGCTTTTACCGTCTAGTCGCCTGAATTCTGTATACGACTTGGCTTTTCGTGATTCTTAAAAGCTGGAAAGAGCCGCCGTATGTCGTTTTTCAGTTCTGCGAACTGTTCTCATTTTCTTAATTACTTAAATCATTTTTTCAAATGTTCGGCAAACTTTTTGGATTCGTAGCCAATGACATCGGTATCGATCTCGGCACAGCAAACACTCTGGTTTATCTAAAAGATCATGGTATCGTACTTCGTGAGCCATCGGTGGTGGCGGTGAAGTCCGGCTCTAACGAGGTGGTGGCAGTGGGGGATGACGCCAAACGAATGCTGGGCCGAACGCCTGGTGGAATTACTGCTATCCGGCCACTGAAGGATGGAGTCATCGCGGATTTTCGCGTCACGGAGGCCATGCTGCGTCATTTTATTCGAAAAGTGCAGGGTGGGCGCCGTCCAATGCGTGGTCCTCGTGTCGTTGTAGCCGTGCCATCTGGTATAACCGAAGTGGAAAAACGTGCAGTTAAGGAAAGCGCAGAACAGGCAGGAGCTCGTGAAGTCTACCTTATTGAAGAACCTATGGCCGCGGCAATTGGTGTTGGGTTGCCTGTTCAGGAGGCTGCTGGCAATATGATCGTTGATATTGGCGGCGGCACGACTGAGGTGGCCATCATCTCGCTTTCAGGTATTGTCTACAGTCGCAGTGTGCGTGTGGCAGGTGATGAACTTGACGATTCAATCATCAATTACATGAAGCGTGCTTACAATCTCATGATTGGTGAAAGAACAGCGGAAGAAATCAAACTTCGCATTGGCTCAGCTTTCCCCCTTGGCAAGGAAACCACCATGGAAGTGAAGGGACGTGATATGGTCGCTGGCTTGCCAAAGACCATCACGATCACAAGCCAAGAAGTGCGTGAGGCGATGCTTGAGCCTCTTAATGCCATCATTGATGCGGTTCGTACCACGCTCGAACGCTGCCCACCTGAGCTCTCTGCTGACCTTGTGGACCGCGGTATTATGCTCGCTGGTGGTGGTGCGCTGCTGCGTGGGCTCGACAAGCTGCTGCAAGAAGAAACGGCACTGCCAGTTCATGTAGCTGAGGATCCTCTAAGTGCCGTTGGAGAAGGCGCGGGTCGCGTCCTCAACGAGCTTGAGTTTCTACGAAAAGTCAGCACGACTGAAGTTTGACACCAAGGGCCGCGTGTTGCGGTCGCCGCTGATGTCAAGCATCAGACAAGCGAGTGCGCCACGGCAACTGTAATCTGGCCATGAACAAGCTGAATCTCATCGCGCTCCTGATTTTTGTCGCAGGACTCGTGTGTATTTTCACGCTGGATACCCCGACGGCACGCAAGATCCAAGGCGCGACGCTCGGTTTTTTCTCGCCGTTCATTCACACGAGCGCCGCCATCGAGCGGACAACCGCGAATGTGATGGCTCCATCGCTCGATCCAAAGGCCTTAAAACGTGATTACGACAACATGTTGGTGCAACTGGAGCGCCTGCGTATCATTCAGCAAAAATACAATCAGGTGATCGAGGAGAACTCGAAGCTACGTCAGTTGATTGATTTTAAGCAATCTATCCCCTTCAAAATGACCTCCGCGAAGGTGATACGCCGCAATTCAAGCACCTGGTGGAACAGCCTGATCATTGATAAAGGTTCACTCGATGGCATCGGCACCGACAGCCCAGTGATAACATCGGGTGGCCTTGTCGGTAAAACATCCACTTTGGCCTCACATATGGCCGAGGTCATCTTGTTGACAGATGAGCTATGCCGAGTCTCCGCACGCATCGATGGCACGCTGGAGCAGGGAATCCTTTCCGGTGAGCGTGCGGCTCTTGATATCAAACCGGATCTTCGTCTGCGATTCCTCAGCATGAATGCTGTCATTCATGCAGGCGCGGATGTTTACTCGACTGGTGAGGGTGGCGTCTTTCCGAAGGATCTGCTTCTTGGTCGTGTGAAGCGTTTTGAAAACAAAGAGATCACTGGAGAAGCCATCATCGAGCCTGCGGTCGATTTTTCCACCATTGAGCATGTGTTTGTGATTGAAATGCAAAGCGTTGTCATGACGGAGCCTTCTTCTGAGATGCCTGCCACAATGCCTGTAAAGCCCTGAACTTGACTTGCCATGCACTTTCACCCGATTGTTTTCATGCTTTTGATCCTAAGCTTTTTCTTGCAGGAGTTTATTCCTGGCCTTGAGATTGCACAATTTGCAACGCTATTCCTACCCACAGTCTTTTTTTTCGCGGCCTCAGTCGCAGTTCCATTTCCGATGATGTTGCTTCTGGCTTTTAGCGCCGGTTTGCTCTGGGATGGACGGTACCTGCCAAGTGTGAGCGAAGCGATGGTGGAAGGTCTTGATTTGTTCGGTGAAGACAGCGGTGCGGAGTTTTCAGCGTCTATGTCGTTACCCTTTGGTTTTTCCATCGTCATTTTTGGTATCCTTGGCACGCTCATGCAGGGTATCCGTCCGTTGTTCAAGCGCGGCCGGATGGAATTGCCAGTGCTCATGGTTGGCGCAGCAACCTTTTCATGGCTGCTGCTGCAGTACGTTGCGATAACATTCCTGCGTGGCAGTGTGGACTTTCAGCCCATGGTTTGGGTAAAAATGGGCACTGACACCTTGCTGGCTATGCTGGCCGCACCGCTTATCTTCCTGCTGCTCTACACGCTTGCCAGCTTGATGAGTTATGAAATCAAATACGAGGGGCTGAGATTTCGCTTCGATGGTCGTTAAATACCATTTTCGCCTTTATGTTTTTGCGCTCGCCGTTCTCGGCGGGTTCGCGTTGCTGTCGTATCGGCTCTGGTCATTGCAGATCATGAAGAAGGAGGAGTTTGCCAAAATGATTCCAGGGGCCAAAGAGGAGCGGGCTCGCATCCCTGGTCCGCGTGGTGAGATCAAAGACCGTAATGGCATCATTCTAGCCGCAAACAAAGCTACCTTCGAGGTGCGGGTGAATCTCGCGGAGGTAGTAGATGAATACAAGCGTCTCAATGCGGGCAAGACACCCAAGCGTGTTTTCATGAAGCCAGACAGCAACAAAATAACACGAGAGGTCCAGGAGACCGATATCGTTAAGATTTTTGCAGAGATCGTTGAGCCGCATCTGCAGCGTCTCGGAGTCGAGCGAAGGTATGCCGCTGAGACTGACCGTGAGGCGGAGAGTGAAACCATGCGCGTTCACTACCGCACTTTTGGGGCCGCGGTGCCGTGGGTGTATCGTGATAACCTGACATTCGCCGAGTTCAGTCGGATTGCAGAGCATAATCTTGGTCTGCCTGGTGTTAGAGTCGATGAGCGTGCATCGCGCGTGTATCCCAAAGGGTCTCTTGCCTGCCACATTCTCGGCTATGTGAGTCTTCCTGATGACCAGCGGTCATCTGCTGAAGATCGCAAGGGTTGGAATTATTTTGTGCCTGATGAGTATGGGGTTGCTGGTGTGGAGAAGAGTTTTGATGAGCACCTGCGTGGCAAACCAGGTGTGCGCACCATGCAAAAAGACCGTCGCGGTCGAATGGTGGGTGAAAAAAGCTACGACCCTCCGCATAAAGGCAATGACGTATATCTTACATTGGACGCGAGAATGCAGGTAGTGGCTGAAAAAGCTCTTCGAGATGGCAAGGTGGGACGCGGAGCTGTAGTGCTGATTGAGGTGACCGGCGGTGAGGTGTTGGCGATGGCATCCGTTCCTTCTTATGACCCCAACAAGTTTATCCCTAGTATCAGCCAAGCGGATTGGGATGCGCTCACGGTAAACAAAACGAACCCGCTCATGAACCGTGCAGTGCGAGGCTTCACGCCCGGATCCACTTTCAAAATCCCAATTTCTTTTGCCGGATGTCTGGCAGGGATCCAGTTGAATGCTTACAATTGCGCAGGTGCGGTTACATACGGTTCAAATAGCATGCAATGCTGGATACAGCGCCAGAGCGGAGGATCGCACGGCACGCTGCGCCTTAGTGATGCCATCATGAAATCCTGCAACTGCTTCTTCTACCGTTATGGCAATGATGCGAAGATTAGCCGCATTACGGAAATCGGGCGCATGCTGGGTGTGGGTGAGAAAACCGGCATCGAACTCGACGATGAGAGTGGTGGAATTCTGCCAAATCCTGACTGGCTGCGTGCCAACAGCCCCAATGAGCGTTGGAGCGATGGCTACACTGCGAATGTTTCCATCGGCCAAGGTAGCGTGCTGGCCAGCCCCCTGCAGATGGCCTCCGTAACCGCTACAGTGGCGAATGGCGGCAAATCGTGGAAGCCGCATCTTTTGAAACGCGTTGTGGATGGTGGTAGGGTTATTCTCGAAAACAAGCCCAGCATCCGCTCAGATCTTTCCAGCAAGGTCAATCCCGTTGAGATTGAAGTGATTCGCAAAGGCATGTGGAAGGTCGTGAATGACCCCGGTGGCACTGGCAAATCCGCCCGCATTCCAGGTGTTGAAGTGGCAGGCAAAACAGGCACTGCCCAAAACTGGCGTCGTGACGATCGCAATGTGAAGGTTGACGATAATCACACTTGGTTCATTAGCTTTGCGCCATACCAGAATCCGCGTTTTGCTTGTGCGGTGCTAGTGCAGAATGGCAAATCAGGTGGTGCCGTCGCTGCACCTCTCGCGCGCCGGGTGTTGGAGCAGTGCCTTGCCATCGATAATAATACTTTCCAGTTGGCAGTCGATTCGATGCCGCCAGCTGAAGGTCATTTCCGTCACATTCCCTCTGTCGAATATGCTGATGCGGCGGTGCCTGTGGCACCGGGCACGGATGACGATGGTGACACTGGCGCGGGTGCGCCAGTGCTTGAGGCGACTGATGAACCGGCTCCGCGCAAAAGCGCCCGGCCAAACATCAATCGCCAGTCCGGCTCTTCAGCAGCCGGCAACGCCAGATCCAAGCAGAATGTTCCCAAAGCCGTCCCTGTAAGGCGGCTTGGAACCTTCAACCAGGGTGGCGAATCCCAACCTCAACCCGCCCCATCCGGTGGCGGCCTCTTGCGCAGACTCTTCAACCGTTGAAGATCAACTGCGGCCAAAGTCGAACAGTCTCCTACAACCCAATCATGGCCCTTACTTTCATCCAGCGCATCCGTGAGCTCCTTACGGGTAAAAAAGATATTAAAACCGGTGTCCGCCTCGTCATCAACTGTGAGAAGCTCGAGAACCGCGTCGCTCTTCTCGACAATGGTGTCGTCGAAGAGTACAACATCGAGCGTGTCGGAACTTCGAGCATCATCAACAGTGTGTTCAAAGGTCGCATCCGTAATATCGAACAGGGGCTCAAAGCCATGTTTATTGACATTGGACTCGATAAAAACGCCTTCCTGCATTTCTGGGATGCGATCCCCGCCGCCCTTGAAGGCATGGAAGAGGTGAACCGACGGGGTGCTAAGAAAAAGAAGCGCATTGATTCCAAGGATATTCCAACGCTTTATCCTGTGGGCTCTGAGATCATGGTGCAGGTAACCAAAGGGGCTGTTGGCAACAAAGGTCCACGGGTCACCACGAACATCTCCTTGGCCGGGCGCCTGCTTGTCTTGATGCCGCTCAATGACACTTGTGGTATCTCTCGCAAAATCGAGGATCCTAAGGAACGTGCCCGACTGCGCAAAATCCTCGAAGACATCGAGCTTCCGGAAGGCATGGGGGTCATCCTACGCACTGAAGCCATGGGTAAGCGAGCCCGTCATATCATCCGTGATTTAAATATTCTCATTGAACAGTGGAATGATACTGTCGCTGTGAGAGATAGTCAACCTGCCCCTGTGTGCTGTCTACAGGAACCCGATCTCATTGAGCGCACGGTGCGCGATTTTCTGACCGAGGATATCGACGAAGTCGCTTGTGACGATCAAGCCACTGTTGAGCGAATGCAAAAGCTGGCCACTCAAATCTCCAAGCGGGCAAAGCGTCGTATCAATTTCTACCAAGGTCAGTCCGCGCTTTTTGAGCACTACGGGATACAAAAGCAAATTGATAACGCGTTCTACCGTCAGGTTTGGTTGCCATGCGGTGGTTATATCGTCATTGACCAGACCGAGGCACTTGTTGCAATCGATGTGAACACCGGTCGCAACAAGGGAAACAAAGACCAAGACAAGTTGCTGGTTGAAACCAACCTCGAGGCTGCCACCGAGGTGGCACGTCAGCTTCGCCTGCGTAACATGGGTGGGCTAATTGTTGTCGATTTCATTGATATGAAGCATCGAAAGGACCAGCAGGCCGTTTACAAGGCTATGTTGCAGCATCTGAAGCGTGATAAGGCGAAGACACAAGTCACGCAGATCAGTCCTTTCGGGCTCATGGAAATGACCCGCCAGCGTCTCAATGAGTCTTTGGGGACCACGCTTTACGAGCCGTGCCCCTATTGCAAAGGCCACGGGCAGGTCAAAACCCCCATCACCATGTCCGTTGAACTCCAGAGACGACTCAGTGCCGTGCTTGGGCGCTTGGAAGAAAGTGATCGAAGTGTTCTTGTGGTCGTTCATCCGGACGTCATGCAGCGTCTCAAAACCGAGGATGGTGAGCATCTAGTCGCCCTCGAACGCAAATATGGCGCTCGACTTACCTTCCGCACAGATCCAACCTATCATCGAGAGCATTTCACACTCGCGAATGCCCAGAGCGGCGAGGAGATCAAGAACTGATCTTTCATACTATTGCAAAAGCTAGCATAGGATGACCTCTAGGCTTTTCCGGCTGAATGAAAGCATACTTGTGTGAAAATGAGGCTGAAGGACGAGTCATGCCTGATGATTGACTTTTCGCCGGATTACAACCTAAACAGATCAGATGGAGTTTATAAATCATGTTCCCAACGTGCCCACAGCTGTCGGTCCCTACTCACAAGCTATAAAACATGGCGGACTTCTATTCTGCTCAGGCCAGATACCGATCGTACCCTCTGCCGGCAAGATCGAAGCATCGGATATCGAAGGTCAAACCCGCCAAGTGCTTGCAAACTTGTCTGTTCTTCTGGCATCCCAAGGTCTTGCCATGACGAATGTGATCAAGGCAACAGTGTTTTTGGTAGATATGGCTGATTTCACGAAAGTAAACCCCATCTACGAAGAGGCTTTTCGAGGCCATAAACCGGTTCGCTCCACCGTAGCCGTATCTGGATTGCCGATGGGAGCTTTGATTGAGATTGAGGTGATCGCTGCACTACTGAATTGAGGGGCTGAGTGTGTTTTAGTCACATGCAGCCTTGGCAACACCGTGACTCCCCAGTAGCTTTTACAGATGAGTCTTTCGTTGCCGCTAGCTGATCGTTACCTACGTTTTCGTGACTCGGTTTTCAACGGCATGGAGGATCCATCGGATCTACCGGGAATTAACACGTGCTATTCAGAACTCGACTGGCAGAGTCTTTGGTTCGCCGGGGCGCTTGGAAAGACTTTCCAGTCCACTGACGGACAGGTAATCAAAGTGACAGATTTTGGTTTTTGGAATGCGGGCCCAGGTCCTGATTTCCGCAGTTGTGTGATTCAGTGCGCTGGGCAAACGCTTTGTGGTGATATTGAACTCGACACCGATGCTCGAGATTGGGAGCATCATGGTCATGGGGTAAATGCGGATTACGATCAAGTGATTCTCCACCTAGTGCTGCGGTCGCCACAGCAGTGCTTTTTCACTCGCAATCGCTTTCATCAAGCAATTCCTCAGGTGGTTCTTCGACCTGAGATGCTCGCCGAAAGTGCTGTTCCTTGTCGAGGCATGGCCGTGGCGCGTTTAGGGCGTTGTGCTCGGCCACTCAGCGAAATGGGCGAGGGTAAAGTGCAGTCTATCATCGAGTCCGCTGCGCAGTTACGGCTCGAAAACAAAAGCCGATTCTTACATCGTGCAGCCGTTGCTCATGGCAGGGAACAAGCTGTGTTTCAGGCATTAGCGCGCACACTTGGCTATCGGAACAATTCGCAGCCCTTCTTCATACTCAGTCAGCGCCTTCCCGTCAGGCGACTGCTGCAATGTGATGCCCTCGAACGCGAGGCTTTGCTTTTTGGTGCCTCGGGATTCCTGAAAAAAATTCGTATTGAAGATACTCATTCGCAGACACGTGGTTACCTCCGAGCTCTCTGGAGCGAGTGGTGGAGGCATCGTGACGCGTGCTCTCGGTGGTTTGAGCCAAGCCAAAATGTGAGATGGAATCTCGCTGCCACGCGGCCCGGCAATCATCCCCAGCGCCGTTTGGGTGCTGTCGTAGCTATGCTACAGAACTGGCGGTCTGTGTGTGGTCCGCTTGAGGACGCTACACGCTGGAGTCAGTCTGCATGGTGTGCTACCCTCGCTGGGCTCAGGCATCACCATTGGTCCACACATTACACGCTTACAGCGCCCCCTTCATCCAAACCTCTCGCTCTAGTTGGAGAGACACGCGTGCATGAGATGCTCGCGAATGTCGCCTACCCACTTCTGGTGCCAGAACGCACACGGCTTTGGGCGGAGTATCTGGATCTGCCTGCCCTTCTTGATAATCAAAAGATTCGACTCGCAACGCTGCGTCTCTTTGGTAGGGGAAATCCCCTCGCGGATAAGTTCCAAGCGAAGCTTTATCACCATCAGGGCCTGTTGCAGATTTACGAGGACTTTTGCCTCGAAGATGAAAGCGGCTGTGTTGCTTGCATGTTTCCCGAAAGGTTGAAGGAATGGTCGTGAAAGCCTAGTTTCGACATAACGGACACGCTTTTGTTGTCCTAGTTTTTGCCTGCTCAAAGCTTCTTGATGGCCTGCAGTCGCCCTTCGCCGAGCCGGGAAGCCCCCCTCATCAGGTAAAAGCCTTGCATTCCTCTGTGGCTCCGCTAAAACCATCGTGTTGCAACCAGTGACAATGCCGGTGTGGTGAAATTGGTAGACGCGCTAGACTCAAAATCTTGTGGGCATCCCCCGTGTCGGTTCGAGTCCGACCACCGGCACCACCTTGAGAATCAAAGGATTCCGAGGTGGCACCCTTGGTGTGGTTGACACCCCCCGGGGGGGTATGCATGACAAAAGCATGACAAAAGTGAGGAGCATCACCCGAAAAGGGCGGGCTTTTCATCGGGTCAAACACGGTTCGGCGGTGGTGCCTATTTATTGCGGGACAGTGCAATCCCGCACCCGCTACCCCATGGCTTTATGGCTCAACGGTCTTTTTTTCAGTCGGCAGGCCAAGTGCGTTTGTTCCAAGCACAAGAACTTATTTTATTCCAACGGTGTTCGTGAACTCTGCCCCGATAGTTTCGTGGTTGGAAGGCTGGTACTAGCGGTTGGTTTTGCCAGAGTCTCTCGATAAGTGCGGACAGCATTTGCATCGCTAAACTTGTTTGCCTTGGCTAGCTCCATCTCCATTTTCTCCAAGTCTTTTTGGAATTCATTTATCAACTGCTTGAGATTGGTGGCACGAATGGCAGCCCATCCCGCGAATGCCTCACGGTATTTGTCGCGCAAAATCTTTAGGATCTCAGGAGTCTGATCATCTATTTCGGGGACGGTTGAAACATAGGACACGCTTTGTGAGCCAAAATTTTTGGCAGCCATTTTATCGGACACAGTTTTCTTCTCTGCCTTCAGCACCCGTATGATGTCCAAGCTCCAGGGGTTTTTCTTTGTGATCTCTCTGTCAATCGCACGGAGGTATTGTTCGTTTAAAAGATTCAAACTTTGCTCAAAGGGCTTTGTGACTCTCTCATGCCGCTGTTGCCTGAACTGCTCATCTTTTTTCGCGAGTATTGCTTGGAGAGTAGGAGAGGCAGATGATGAGGCTGGTTGATAGCCAGATGACGTGCCGGGGACTGGTCTTATACTTGCAGGAGCAGGCTTGCCTGATGAGGATGGATTCGCTACCTTGCCAGTAGTCGTTGCGGAGGGTTGCACGTTGGGTGCTGAATTTTCCGATTGGGTTGCCGAAGGGGGCACAACGGCCTTGTCATTTTTCGTGTTAACACGCGGTGGTTTGGGCGGTGTCCAGAGTGTCGAGGAAATAGCTGCAGCATTTTCGTCAGCCCACTCATGGTTTTTGAGTTTCACAAAGACGCCGACTCCTGCAGCAATAACCAAAGCAGTGGGTACAAACCCCCATCCTGATCGAGATCGACGCTCAGGCTGATAGGCCCTTTCGCGCGCTGACAAGCTGTTGTCTGTCTGGCGCGGATCTTCCGGACGTCGGGGACGTGCCTCGGTGTCGAGAGCAGCAGGCGCGTCTTTGGATGAAGCTTCGACTTTAAGCACAGGTTGTGTCAGGATGTTATCCAGCTCAAGGCGCAGATCCTCGGCGGACGAGTAGCGCAACTCCCGGTCATCTCGCAGAGCTGTGGCGACGATCATATCGTAGCGAGGATCGAGTCCTTTGATCTGCTGGCTCGGCATCTCAAACAACCCCTGCGGAAGCCTGCCAGTCAGCATCTGGTAGAGCATCACACCCACCGAGTAGATATCCACACGCCGATCCACATCTGTTCCAAGAATGAGCGATTCCGGTGCCATGTAGGGAAGGGTGCCCATAATGACTCCGCTGCGCGTCATCGCATTCTCTCCCCCATTGATTAATTTGGCCAAACCGAAGTCGGCTACTTTGACCCGTCCATCATACCCTACCATAATGTTCGCCGGTTTGATATCGCGGTGCAGGATACCCAGACTATGGGCGTAGCCCAGCGCATCACACACGTGCGCCGTGATAGCCATCGCATGCTCAGAGTGCAGCCGCCCTTGTTCGGCGATCATTCTGGCGACATCGGTGCCTTCAACGAACTCCATCACAAAGTACAGAAGCCCACTGGAAGTCTCTCCGAAGTCATGAACCGCTACGATGCCGGGATGATTCAGCTTTGCCATGGCTTTAGCCTCATTCTTGAAGCGCTGCGCATACGTGGTGTCATGCCCACCAATCTCCAGCGGCAGAATTTTAATGGCCACAGGCCGATCTAGGCTGGTCTGCCTCCCCTTATAAACAGCGCCCATGCCGCCGCAGCCCAGCAGGGCTTCAATTTCGTAATGGTGCAATTGCGCGGACAGCTCCTCAACAGACGGGGGCTCCCAAGCTTTGGCAGATGCGGCAGGGTGACTCATGTATTAACAATGATTCCCAATGATTAGAAAAAGGTGAGTATTCCAGCAGCAGGCGTGGGTTACTACGTTTCAGCTTTATCAAATCCTTCATTACGCTGCCCCAAGTAGCAAAGTGGAAATAGCCACTAAGGAAATGGAGGTTCATCGGGCGCTAAAAGAAGGTTGTTACAGTATGGCATCACCTTTCGGCATTGTGCTGTGCAACATTGCCGGCGGTGTGCGTATCATTCGCTTCTGGCCTCTTGGAAATCCTACGAGCTTAAATGGGTTTGACCGCCTAACGCTTTGCCAATCCGCTCAAGACTGGGCTGCCCTGATCAGCTCACTAACGGCAGCAGTTTTCCAAGCAAATCGCTGATCTTGACGCGTTCCTGCTCGCCGCTGTCGCGCTGGCGGAGGGTGACGGTGTCTGCAAGTTCGGGGCCTTTTTCCCCGCAGGTTTCGAAGTCGATGGTGACGCCAAAGGGCGTGCCAACCTCGTCTTGTCGGGCATAACGGCGGCCGATGGAGGCTGTTTCGTCGTAGAAACAGTTCATATGCTTCTTCAGCAGCGCATAGACCTCGCGGGCCTTGGCGACGAGCTCGGGCTTGTTTTTCAGCAGCGGGAAGACGCCGACTTTGATCGGGGCGACACGCGGATGGAGTCGCAGAACAGTGATGACCTCCTTCTTGCCTTTTTCATCGACCTTTTCGGTCTCGCTGAAGGCTTTCGCGATCACGGCGAGCGCCATGCGGTCGAGTCCCGCCGAGGGTTCGATGACGTGCGGGACGTAGCTGCCTTTGAAAAGACGTTCGAACCAGGCGCGGACATCCGTTTCGGACATCGGTTCGCCTTTGGTCTTCGCTTTCTCGGCGCCGAGACGTTTCTGGATGAGTGTTTCTTTTTGCTCGTCGGTGAGCTTGGCAGCGGCGTTTTTGAGCTCCTCGTCGAAGATCTCCTGCGACTTTGTGCTGTGCTTCTGGTGCTGCGACAAATCGAAGTCGCCACGCGCGGCGATGCCTTCGAGCTCCTCGGTGCCGAACGGAAATTCGCACAGGATGTCCACGCAGGCGCGGGCGTAGTGGGCGAGGTCTGCAGGCGTCTGCCAGTAGTATTCGAGTACATCGCCGAGGCCGATGCTCTCGTAGAATTTCGTACGCTGATCGACCCAGTAGCGGTGCCACATTTCCCAGCCCCAATTTGGCTGTGGTTCGCTCAAATCGGCATCTTCATGCCACGAGGCGACCGCGCCGCTGATGATTTCGACAGCTTCGTCGGGCTTGATGAAGAATTCGAGCTCCATCTGTTCAAATTCGCGGCTGCGGAAGGTGAAATTCTTCGGCGTGACCTCGTTGCGGAAGGCCTTGCCGATCTGGCCGATGCCAAAGGGCACTTTCACGCGGCTGGAGTCGAAGACGTTCTTGAACTGCGCAAAGATGGCCTGCGCGGTTTCCGGGCGCAGGTAGGTCACGTCGTCCTCGGTCGCGGTAGGGCCGAGGTAGGTCTTCAGCATGAGATTGAAGGGACGGGCCTCGCCGAGCGCGCCCCCGGTTTCCGGATGGAAATCGATGCTGCGATTCACGGTGTCGATTTTCTGCTCGCAGAGCAATTCGATCTCCTCGGGCTTGCCAGCGGGTTCACCGGCGTTTTGCGCGATGAGGGCACGGATGCGTTTGCGAAAGCTCTCGATGTGTTCGCCGTTTTTTAGCAAGGCGGAGATGGCGCGGTCCCAGCGCCAGCCTTTTGGGGCCTTGGCACCGCTGTATTTCATGACGACGCCGTCCTGTGGTTCGACGTGGTCGGCGCGGACGCGTTTGTTTGTCAGCGAGCACTCTCGCATGAGGTCTGCGAAAGTATCGACGTGGCCGCTGGCTTTCCAAATGGCGGCATTCATGAGGATGCTGGCGTCGAGGCCGAGCACATCCTCGCGTTCACGGGTCATGGTGTTCCACCAAGCGGTGCGCAGGTTACGCTTCAGCTCCGCGCCGAGCGGGCCGTAGTCCCAGACGCCGCCGCAGCCGCCGTAGATTTCGCTGCTTTGATAGATGAAGCCGCGGCGCTTGCAGAGGGAGACGATTTTCTCCATTTCAGCGAGGGAGTTTTTGGCGTCGGATGACATGATGTATGTAGGGTGGGTTGAGCCGCATGGCTGGACTGCCACCGGCGGGAGGGGCGCGAAGGGAGCACCTAGGGAGCAGGGGAGCAAGCGAGGAATCCATTGAAGACCGCGTGGTCTGAGGGCGCGGAGTCACTCATGAGTTTGCCTCATTCGGCGTCGGGCTCGCGATTCGGTGTTCTTCCGTTTTTTGCGATACATTTTCACAGCATAAGGCCAAAGCGGGCGGCAATGGCCTTTAACATGGCGAAAAGGGCCATGGTAAGCAGGGCGGAGCCGCCCACGGCCCCATGAAAACCCCACCAGCGTTGCATGGCCGGGAAAAACAGGAACATCGGCATCGTGGGCAGCACATACCAAAAAATAAACCACATATGATCGCTGGTCTTTTGCTCACGCAAAGCTGGATCGCTTTCGTAATAGACCCAGAACAAGGTGATGATCGACACGAAAGGCAGGGCGGCGAGGAGCGCTCCCAGCTTGTCATTGCGTTTCACGGCCTCGCTTACCAGAACAATGATGAGAGCGCTCAGCAAATATTTGAGAATTAGCTTCTGAGTCATTGGGCAGTGGTGGGTTGCGCTGCTAGAATCGACGTCTTTTCTTAACTCAAGATATTTTAAAAGAGCAAACTGAATGCTATCGGGAGGTGCTTTCTGACTATTTACGAGTCATTCATGAGCTGAGCGCAAAGAATTTTAAAATGTTTCAATCGGTAATTAAAATAATTTCAAATTTTTCGGCAGGAAATGGTTGTTTCGGACAGCGGTTTCGACATACAAAGCGCCCCGTTGAAAAAACTTTTTCATATGTGCCGACAACACAGAAGAGCAAGTTTCCTCGTTTCTTTCCCCTTATTACTCACTGACACCTTCCTCCCTCCGGAGCACCCAACAACAACATGGAGATCCCGAATGAAAGTTACCCTCAAGTCCAGCAGCCTGATACCTCCTTCACACCTGAGTTGTTTACACTGACCCCCACGCTTTGGGATCGTGTTTGCGAATCGTTGCTGCTAAAACTGGGAAGTGACAATTTCCAGCGTTGCTTCAGTGGCACCAGTGGTCGCATGGCGGATGGCGGTCGCTTTGTGGTGACTGTGCCGAATCCTATTCATCAGCTTTGGATTGAGAGCAATTACCTCGGTGGAGTTTCAGATGTGGTGGCGCAGATCACTGGTAAACCTGCCACGATTGAGTTTGCGATTGCTTCAGAGCCTTCCGTGCCTAGCACGCAGGCTGCAGTGCCTCACATTAAGGCTGCGCGTGTTGCCGCTCCAGAACCCGCTCCGATTCGGAGCTTTTCTGAGGCGGGGTTGAATGCGAAGTTTAATTTTGACAGTTATGTGAGCGGCACCAATACAAGCTACTCAGTAGCCGTGGCCCGTGCGGTGGCGGAGAAGCCTGGTCGCATCTACAATCCTTTATTTTTTCATGGTGCTACCGGTCTTGGAAAGACGCATCTGCTTCAGGCCATTGGCCAAGAGGTGCTGGCGCGGAAGCGCAACGCCATTGTTCGCTATGTAACGAGCGAACAGTTCACGAACGAGTTTGTCGATTCCATCAAGAAGCAGACCTTCACGCAGTTCCGCCAGAAGTATCGCAAGGTCGATGTGCTACTGATCGACGATGTTCATTTTTTTGAAGGCAAGGACAGCACGCAAGAAGAGTTCTTCCACACTTTCAACGAGCTCTTCAACAATGCCCGGCAGATTGTTCTGGCCAGCGATCGTCCGCCCAGCGAGATCAAGAATCTCGAAAGTCGTCTGGTCTCCCGCTTCGAATGGGGGCTCACGACACAAATCCAAGTGCCGGATTTTGAGACACGCATGGCCATTTTGCGACGCAAGCAGAGTGACTTCAACGTCTCGCTCGACTCTTGGCTGCTGGAGTTCATGGCTCAGCGCATTCGCTCCAATGTCCGCAAACTCGAGGGCGCTCTTATGCGGGTTGCCGCGCATGTTTCGCTCGAAGGTCCAGTGCAGACCGAGACCGCCTTGGCGGCATTGCTTCATGATGTGATTGAGGATGATGCAGCCAAGCAGATTACCGTCGATCGCGTCCAACGTGTCGTGGCGACACACTATGATCTGCGTGTAAGCGACCTTACAGGACCTCGGCGGCCTAAAAACATCGCTGAAGGTCGCCAAGTAGCCATGTATTTGGTCCGCACGCTCACCAAGCTACCTTTGATCCAGATCGGCGAGGAATTTGGTGGGCGTGACCACGGCACGGTCATCCATGCGTGCAAGGTGGTGACAAACCAGATTCATAATTCGCAGGAATTTCGCCGCATGGTGGACAATCTCGCTGGCAAAATCCGCGAAAGCTGATCTGCGGTGTTCAGACGCTTGCCACGGGCTGCATTCCGTTCATAGAAGGCGGCTCGCCATGTCCATCTGGAACTACGCCAATTCCCAGCTCAAAGATCTCGTCGCCTACGAACCCGGAAAACCCATTGAGGATGTCGCACGCGAGCGCGGCCTCAAGCCGGAGGAAATCATCAAGCTGGCTTCGAATGAGAATCCCCTTGGACCGTCTCCAAAGGCGGTCGAGGCCATGAAAAAAGCAGTCGAAGAGGTCCACATTTACCCGGACGGTGCCTCGTGGAAGCTCCGCCATGCTCTTGCGGAGAAGTTTGGTCTTGAAATGGGCCATTTCATCATGGGGAGCGGATCGAACGAGGTGATTGAGTTCATCGGCCACGCCTTCTTGAGACCGGGTGATAACATCATCACGGCTGAACACGCTTTCCTCGTCTATAAACTGATGGCGAAGGTCTTTGGTGCCACCACCATTGAGGTGCCTGACCCCGGTTATGTGCATGATCTGGATGCGATGGCCGCTGCGATTACCCCTAAGACAAAAGAAATCTTCATCGCCAATCCGAACAATCCTACCGGAACGCTCGTCACGCAGGAACAGATCGATCGTTTCATGACTCAAGTGCCGGAGCATGTCGTCGTGGTGTTCGACGAGGCCTACCATGAGTTCCTCGACCAACCGCCTGACACGCTCAAATATGTCCGTCAAGGCCGCAACGTGGTTGTACTGCGGACCTTTTCAAAGATTCAGGGTCTCGCTGGCACGCGTGTCGGCTATGGTGTGGCCAACAAGGAACTCATCGACGTGCTGCAGCGCACGCGGCAGCCGTTCAATCTCAACTCCATCGCCCAAGCGGGCGCTCTTGCCGGTCTGCTCGATGAGGAGCATCAGGCTAAAACCAAGCAAATCACCGATGAAGGGCGCACCTA
>Ga0075471_10000587_pt1 | contig 22024 bp, 25 predicted proteins | sample DEB19_08_DNA_2_FD_74787 | JGI IMG/M metagenome (GOLD analysis project Ga0075471, IMG submission 74787) | Aqueous microbial communities from the Delaware River and Bay under freshwater to marine salinity gradient to study organic matter... | ecosystem: Environmental > Aquatic > Marine > Coastal ... | reverse complement strand
CGACGGACACTGCCGTGCCCCGCCGCAACCCCGACAGCCGGGCAACGAACGACGAATAGAGTCGGGGATTCACCGTGCGGGTGGGGAATCGAGAGGTGCGAGATGAGCGGACTGGCAATGACACAGGCGGAGCGCGAGGCATTCCTCGCTGATGTCCACGTGGGGGTGATCGCGATCGAGCGCCAGGACGGCCCGCCGCTCGCGGTGCCGGTGTGGTACTCGTACGAACCCGGCGGTGAGGTCACGGTGCTGATGGACGGCGATTCGGTGAAGGGCCGCCTCATCGAGCGGGCCGGCCGCATCAGCCTGTGCGCGCAGCAGGAGTCCGCCCCCTACCGCTACGTCTCGGTGGAGGGTCCCGTCACGGTGGACGCATCCGATCTGGAGCGCGACACCAGGCCGATGGCGCACCGCTACCTGGGTGCGAAGAACGGGGACCGCTACACCGATGCGAGCGGGCACGGCGAACGGCCCATCCGTGTGCGGATGACCCCGCAACGCTGGTTCAGCGTGGACTACGCAAAAGCACGCGGCTGAGTCCTCGGATTGCCGTGCGCGGCGTCCGGGAAGCGGCGGACGGAATGGTGGAGACGATGGGAATCGAACCCACGACCTCCTGCTTGCAAAGCAGGCGCTCTACCAATTGAGCTACGTCCCCGAAAGACCCCGAAAGGTTATCCGAACGGCCTTCTAACCCACCCCCGTGCCTGTGGACAACGGGGGTACCCTTGCCTCCATGGCAGGCGAACTTCTCTACGCATTCAGGATCATGCGCCTGCCGCTGCTCGACGCGGGCGGTGCGGCGATCGGCCGGGTCGACGACATCGTCGTCATCCCCGGTCGGCTCGGTGCTGCCCCGCGTGTCTCCGGTTTCGTCGCCACCAGCCAGCGCCGCCGCATCTTCGTGAACGCCAACCGCATCTCGGCTGTCGACGCCGACGGTGTGCGCCTGCGTTCCTGGGACGTCGACCTGCACCCCTTCAAGCCCCGTGACGGCGAGCGCCTGCTCGGTGCCGACATCATCGACAGCCGCGTCAGCGACGAGTCCGTCAGCGACGTTGCCCTGCGGCCCACCGTCACCGCCCGCGAGAACGGCTGGGAAGTGGCCAAGGTGCGCCTCACCCGCCGCGCCAAGTTCGGCACCAAGGCCTCCTACCGGCTGGTCGACTGGAACGGCGTGCCCGGTCTCTTCGCCGCCGCCACCGAGATGGCGGCCGAGGCGGCCCGCCTGCGCGACATGCACCCGAGCGACGTGGCCACTGTCGTCCGCAACCTCCCCGCCGCGCAGCGCCAGCAGCTGGCGAAGGAGATGGACGACGACCGCCTCGCCGACCTGCTCGAGGAGCTGCCCGAGAGCGAGCAGCTCGCGCTGATCGCCAACCTCGACATCGACCGCCTCGTCGACGTGCTCGAGGAGATGGAGTTCGACGACCTCACGGACCTCCTCGCCGAGATGCCGGCGCAGAAGCGCACCGAGGTGCTCGACGCCATGGACGAGGACGACGCCGAGGTCGTGCGCCAGCTGCTCTCCTACAAGCCGGGCACCGCCGGTGCGCTGATGACGCCCGAGATCATCATCATGGGACCCACCGCCACCGTCGCCGAGGCGCTCGCCCAGGTGCGCGACCCGGAGTGGCTGGTGTCCATCGCCGCGCAGGTGTTCGTGACCCAGCCCCCGTTCAAGGCCCCCACCGGCGTGTACCAGGGCGTGGTGCACCTGCAGCGCCTGCTGCGCGAGCCGCCGAGCACCGAGCTCGGCCGCTGCATCGCGAAGGAACCCACCGTCACGCCCGATCTGTCCGACCGCGAGGTGGCCGAGTTCCTCGCCTCCTACAACCTGCTCGCCGTGGGTGTCTGCGACACCGCCGGCCGGCTGCTCGGTGCCATCACCGTTGACGACGTCCTCGACCGCATGCTGCCCGCCGACTGGCGCCAGCGCCGACGCCAGGCGACCGCGTCATGAAGCGCCGCAACGACCTCTCCGCACCGCGCCAGCGCCGCCGCATCGGCATCCACTACGACCCGGATGCTTTCGGCCAGTTCAGCGAGGCCATCGCCCGGTTCCTCGGCACCGGCCGTTACCTCATCTTCCAGACCTTCATCGTGGCCGCCTGGGTGCTGGTCAACTTCTTCGAACCGCTGCAGTTCGACGGGTATCCGTTCATCTTCCTCACGCTGATCCTGTCGCTGCAGGCGTCATACGCGGCACCGCTCATCCTGCTGGCGCAGAACCGCCAGGAGGACCGCGACCGCGAGCAGGCCGAGCGCGACCGTCAGATGGCCGCGCGCACGCAGGCCGACACCGAGTACCTCGCCCGCGAGCTCGCGGGTGTCAGGTTGGCACTCGCGGACGTGGTCACCACCGACGACCTACGCGAGCACCTGGAGCAGATCACCGAACTGCTGGAGAAGCTCACCGCGCAGCAGGGGCAGGGCGACCAGCCACAGAGTCAACAGCGCGGCGCGTAGCGTCGGCGTACTCGCGCGGCTGCTCGAGCGTGACGAAGTGGTCGCCCGGCAGTTCCACCACGTGCGCACCCGTGCTCTCCGCCAGTGCGCGCTGTTTTGCCGGCGGGACCAGACGGTCACGCGTGGTCAGCACGACGGCCGTCGGCACGTTGATGTCCTGTGCGAACGGCCGCGCGTCGAACGTGGAGATCGCGCGTCCCGCCTCGCTCACCATCCACTGGTCGTTGCGACGGATCTCCCCCACCAACCACGGCACGTATGCGGCGAGCTCGTGTCCGCGCGGCAGCACCCTGCGCACCACCATGCGGAGCGTGCGCGGTGTGACCAGGCGGCGGAACAACGGTGACATCACGCGGCTGACCCTCCATCGCGTGCGTTCGCGCGCGGTGCCGCTCCACTCCATGGCGGTGGCCTGGAACACCATGCCCGCGACGAGCCCGGGGTGACGCTGCTGCACGAGGAAGCTGACGGGGCCGCCCATGGAGTAGCCCACGGTGATCACCTGCGTGGCGCCGAGCGCGCGCACCACCGCCGCTGCGTCGTCTGCACAGTCCTCCAGCGAGAACGTGCGGTTGGGTCGCATGCCGCGGCCGTGGCCGCGGTGGTCGACACCGATGATCGAGTACACCTCGGCGAGCGTGCCGTACGCGGTGAAGAACTGCGTGTCGCACGACGCGGTCCACCCGTGCAGGAGCAGCAGCGTGGGGCGTGCGGGGTCGCGGTGCTGGTGGTGACGCACGAACATCTCGCCGCGGCCGGGCAGGTTCACGATGCGCCCGGGCAGCAGGTCCGGGATGCGCGGGGTGCTGGCGATCCTCACCGGCATGCGCTGCACACCCCCACGAGGTCCAGACGGTGGTGCTGCAGCTCGAACCCGGCGCGCACGGCCAAGACTTCGAGTGCCCGGTCGAGGTCTGCCTCGACATCGTCGGGAATCCGCACGTCGTCCACCGCGCCGCACCTGCTGCACACGAGGTGATGGTGGTGACCGGTCAGTTCCTCGCTCAGCTCGAAGCGAGCCCACTCGTCGGTGGTGACCACGCGGGCCACCACACCGGCGCGCTCGAGCACCGCGAGGTTGCGGTACACCGAGGACTGGGCAAGACCGGCCCCCGAGGTGAGGATCTCGGGGATCGACATCGGGCGGTCGGCCGCCGACAGGGCCTCCACGATGGCCCGGCGGGTGGCGGTGAGGCGCTGCCCCACCCCGGCCAGGCGTGTTGCCACGTCGTGGGCAAGCACGGCAGGGTCCACAGAGTCCCGGTGCACATGCTCACCGTGCGCACGTTGCGCACCCGAGTGGTCGTGGGGGTCCGACATGGGGGTCAGGCTAGCGAGAATGATTGAGAATCCATCGTGGAGGGAAAACCCTCACATAAACTTGTACAGGAACATGGACAGGAGATGATAATGGTCGAGACCATCAGCAAGACCCGGGAACTGTTGACCTCGCATGTGGCCAGGTTCAGGGAGGCAGGTGCGGACGCGGCCCCGGTGGTCTTCGGCGACCACCGCAAGCCTGAGGCGGTCCTGCTGTCCTTCGAGACGTTCCGCGTGCTCCTGGATGTCGTGGAGGACCTCATGCTCTCCGAGCGGATTGCCGAGCGCGATGCCCGCGGCGGCGCCCGTTACTCACTTGCCGACGTCGCCGCGGAGCTGAACATCTCCCTCGACACCCTGTGAAGCGCGGGCGAGCGGTGCGTGTGCTCGTCACCGAATGGGCGCGTGACGACCTGCGGGCCATCCAGCTTCGCCATCCCGACGTCGTCGTGAAGGTGCTCTCTCTGCTCCAGCAGCTCGAATCCGGGCGGCTGCAGGTGCGTCGCCTGCGCAGTTTCGGCAAGACCGGGGACCTCAGCGACTGCGGGAAGATCCCGGTCCTTGTCGACGGCGCTCCCGAACACCGGATCGTCGTGCGCGAACTGGGTGACGGCGACTTCGAGATTGTGGAGGTGGTGGCCGTGGAGGAACGTGCCGACGATCTCGTGTATCTCCTCACCGCACTGCGGTTGTCGCGCCTGGTCGAGCCGGTGCACCGATCGGACGTCGAGAGAAGGGTGGCCCGTGTGCTCGCCGTGCGGCGAGCGAAGCAAGGGGACTGACGGGTCAGTTGCCCACGTATCGGTGCAGGCTGATCCCGTGCGACAGCACGGCATCGAGCAGGTCGGCGTTCGGCAGGCCGTTCCCCGCATCATCTGCCTCACCGAGCACCCGCACCCCGGGACCCACTCCACCGGAGTGGATCGCAAGGGCCGCCTCGGCCGCAACGGCACCGGCCACCGTGGCCAGCCTGTCGGCGATGCCGACCACCTCGACATGACGCCTGCCCTGGCGCGAGCCGCGAAGTTCCACGCGCAGGCCTCCCACACCGCCCTCGGCGTGCGGTGGCGACATCATCGGGAGACGGGCGGTGAGCCGGTCACGACGAGTGGCTGACACGCGTGCCGTGATGCGCTGCAGGCTGGGAGCAACGCGCTGCAGCAGCACCGGCTCGGCCGTGCCGAAGCGGTAGCAGTCGCGCGGACCCACCGGGTCGGGGAACCAGCACAGCTCACGCCCGCTGCCTGCGGGACGCTGCAGCCACTCACCGTCGTGCCATCCGATGGACGAGCCGGCGAGGGCCTCGTGGTGGCTGCGCGCGCACGCCGGGCCACCGGTGCCGTGCACGGCGAGATGGGCTTCGTCCACAACGTCAAAGGCACGCGCGGCGTGGGCCACGAGGAGACCACTGAGTCCCGGCATGGTGCCGGCGCCCGGCACGAGCACCGCCCCGTTCGCGACCGCACGCTCCTGCAGGTCGACGAGGGCGAGAACATCGGCCATGCCGTCGGCGCAGCTGACGACGTTCACGCCGTGGCCGAGGAACGTGCCGGCGAGTGCGGCGTGGCGACCGCCCTGGGCCATCACCACGGTGCTGCAGTCGAGCAGTTCGGTGGCGTGGATGTGGGGCACGATGCGCGGGCGCAGACCGCGGGCGGCCAGCAACGCGGCCACCCTGGTGCCGACGAGCCCCGCCCCGACCACGCCGATCTCGGTGGACGCGGGCGACACGCCGCTGAACGGCTCGGTGTCGGGTTGGTGTGCCATCGGGGTCAGCGCTGCGGGGTGACTTCCTGCCACCCGCCGGTCTGGGCGGGGACGCCGCCCTTGCCGCGCAGACGCAGGACGCCCGCGACGGAACCAGCGATGCTGAGGACCAGGAGAACGCGGCGGATGAATTTCACTGTCCGGCCTTTCGTGCGGTGGGGCACCGACGTACGGGTGGTGGGGCTAACAAGAATCGAACTTGTGACCTCATCCTTATCAGGGATGCGCTCTAACCGACTGAGCTATAGCCCCGTACAGGGTTGAGAGCCTATCGGGGGTCGGAAGCGGGTTCCACGGGCCGGGCGACGACCTCTTCCTCCAGCACGGTCACCCGCACTCCCCCGACCAGTTCGGTGACCAGGTTGAAGATCACGGCGGCCAGCACCCACAGGCCGGTGCCCAGCACCACCAGGAAGATGCCGAGCATCGCCGAACTCGTGAACAACTGCCCGCCCTTGAAGGTGAAGGACTCCCACCCGAACGAGGTGAGGAACTGCTCGATGTTGTCGATGGTGCCGGTGGCGCTGGCCACGTTCCACAGGAGCACACCGGTCACCAGGAACACCACGTAGAGCGCGGCGTGCACCACGAGGCCCACCTTGAACACGCTCCACACGTCGATGTCGCGCAGCACGCGCGTGACCCTGCGCACGCGGCGCTGGGTTGCGGGACGGGACGCATCGGACACGTCACGAAGCGTACTGACTCAACCCGGGGGCGTCGGGTCAACCGCGCGCACGGCCGTGGCCGTGGCAGTGGTGCCGTTGGTGCGCACCGTGACCTCCACGAACATGCCGTCGACCGTGATGTCCACAACAGTGCTGTGGGAGATGTGGGCAACCCTGCGTGCGGTGTCCACACCGTGCGTCACTGCGGCCAGTGCGACGGCATCGGCCACCGACTGCGCCCGGGCACGTGCGGCAATAACCGACGCACCGCGCGTGACGGCCACACTGCACGCACACGCGAGCGCGATGATGACGGTGACGAGGGGCGCGGCACTGCCGCGGCGATCACTCGTCGTCGGTGCTGAGGATCGGTGCGACCGAGGCAACGACGGCGCCGTCGTCGAGGTTCATGAGACGCACACCGGTGGCGGCGCGTCCCTGACTGGAGATCTGCCTGACCTCGGTGCGGATGGTGACGCCGTTGGAGGCGACAGCCACGATCTCGTCCTCCAGGCCCACCATGAACGCGGCCACGATGCGGCCCTTCTTGTTGGTGATCTTGAGACCGATGACGCCCTGGCCGCCGCGGCCCTTGCGCGGGAACTGGGCAATCTGGGTGCGCTTGGCGTAGCCGGCGTCGCTGACGATGAGCAGCGCGTCGTCGCCGCGGCCGGCGTCGACGGACACGACCTCGTCGCCCGCCTTCAGGCGCATGCCGCGCACGCCCGCTGCCTGGCGGCCCATGGGGCGCACTTCCTTCTCGGAGAAACGGATGACCTGGCCGCCGCGCGAGGCGATGAAGATGTCGTCGTCGCCTGTTGTCTCGATGACGCGGACCAGCTCGTCGCCGTCCTTCAGCGACACGGCGATGATGCCGTCGCGTCGGCTGGAGTTGTACGCGTCGAACGCGGTCTTCTTGACCTGGCCGGACTTGGTGGCGAAGAAGAGGAACCTCTCCCCCGGGAACTCGCGCGTGTCGATGATGGCCTGGATGGTCTCGCCCGCCTGCAGCGGCAGCAGGTTGACGATGGGGATGCCTTTCGCGGTGCGCTCGCGCTCGGGGATGTCGTTCGCGCGGATCTTGTAGACCTTGCCGCGGTTGGAGAAGAACAGCAGGTGCGCGTGCGCCGTAGTGAACATGACGCGCCGCACGATGTCGTCCTCTTTGAGGGTGGCGCCCTTCACGCCGCGGCCGCCGCGGGCCTGGGCGCGGAACTGCGCCGCCGGCACGGCCTTGATGTACTGCGCCTGCGTCATGACGACGACGAGTTCCTTGTCCTCGATGAGGTCCTCGAGGTTCATCTCGCCCACGTCGTTGCCGATGGCGCAGACGCGTGCCGTGGCGAACTCCTTGCGCACGTCGGCCAGCTCGTCCTTGATGACGCCGCGGAGCTTGGCGTCGCTGGCCAGAATCTCCTCGTACTCCTTGATGCGGGTCTGCACGTCGGCGAGTTCCTTCTCGATGTCGATGCGCGAAAGCCGCGTGAGCTGGCGCAGCTGCATGTCGAGGATGTCGATGGCCTGGCGCTCGCTGAACTCGTACGGCTTCTTCATGAGCGCTTCCTTGGCGGCGGCGGCGTCCTCGCTCTTGCGGATGAGCTCGATGATCTTGTCGATGACGTTGAGCGCCTTGAGGCGGCCCTCGAGGATGTGGCCCCGGTCGCGCGCCTTGTCGAGGCGGTACTGGGTTCGGCGCGTGACGACCTCGATCTGGTGGTTCACGTAGCCGTTCAGCGCGTCGGCGAGGTTGATGGTGCGCGGGACGCCGTCGACGAGGGCAACCATGTTCACGGGGAAGCTGGTCTGGAGCTGCGTGAGCTTGAACAGGTTGTTCATGACCACGTTGGCGTTGGCCTCGCGCTTCAGCTCGATGATGAGGCTGGTCTCGCCGCCGCTCGAGTTGTCGTTGACGTCAGCGATGCCGTCAAGCTCGCCGCCATCGACCAATTCCTGGATGCGAGCGGCGATGGCCGAGCAGGACGCCTGGTAGGGCAACTCGGTGACGCGGATCTCCATGCGCCCCTTCGAGCCCTCCTCGATTGCCACCTTGGCGCGCATCTTCACGCTGCCGCGACCCGTGCGGTACGCGTCGATGATGCCGGCGCGACCGAGGATGGTGCCGCCCGTGGGGAAGTCAGGACCGAGCACGAACTTCATGAGGTCGTCGGGGGTGGCGGCCGGGTTGTCGATGAGGTGCACCGTGGCGTCGATGACCTCACCCAGGTTGTGCGGCGGGATGCTGGTGGCCATGCCAACCGCGATGCCCTGGCTGCCGTTGACCAGCAGGTTGGGGAAACGGGCCGGGAGCACCTTTGGCTCCTCGGACGTGCCGTCGTAGTTGGGGATCATGTCGACGGTGTTCTCGTCGATGCCGTCGAGCAGGCGCATGGCAAGCGAGTGCAGGCGCGACTCTGTGTAGCGGGCGGCGGCCGGGCCGAAGTCCGGCGACCCGTAGTTGCCGTGGAAGTCGATCAACGGGTGACGCAGCGAGAACGGCTGGGCCATGCGCACCAGTGCGTCGTAGATGGCGGAGTCGCCGTGGGGGTGGTACCGCGCCATGGTGTCGCCGGTGACGCGCGCACACTTCACGAACGGCCGGTCGGGGCGGAACCCCTGCTGGTCCATGTCCCAGATGATGCGGCGGTGCACCGGCTTCAGGCCGTCACGCACGTCGGGCAGGGCGCGCGACATGATGACGGACATGGCGTAGTCGAGGAACGACCGCTCCATCTCGTCCTGCAACGGGACGGGCTGCACTGCGTCGGGCGTGTCGGGGGTGTTGGTGTCGCTCATGTGTGCCCGCCGCTCAGAAGTCCAGGTTGCGCACGTCGCGCGCGTTGGTGGTGATGAAGTTCTTGCGGCTCTCCACGTCGTCGCCCATGAGCACGCTCATGACCTCGTCGGCGAGCGCGGCCTCCTCGACGGTGACCTGGAGCAGCGTGCGGGACGCGGCGTTCATGGTGGTGCTCTTCAGCTCCTGCCAGTCCATCTCGCCGAGACCTTTCAGGCGCTGGAACTCCTTCTTGTGGTTCGGCTTCTCGGCGAGGAACGCGGCCTTTGCGGCGTCGTCCTTGAGGTAGATCTTCTCCTTGCCGACCTCTGTGGAGTACAGCGGCGGCTGGGCGATGTAGATGTACCCGGCCTCCACCATGGGGCGCATCTGCCGGTAGAAGAACGTGAGCAGCAGCGTGCGGATGTGGCTGCCGTCGACGTCGGCATCGGCAAGCGCGATGATCTTGTGGTAGCGGGCCTTCGACGCGTCGAACTCGTCGCCCACACCGCCGCCGATGGCGGTGATGAGCGCCTGGATCTCGTTGTTCTTCAGCATCTTGTCGAGCCGGGCGCGCTCGACGTTGAGGATCTTGCCGCGGATGGGGAGGATGGCCTGGGTGCGCGGGTCGCGCGCGTCGACGGCCGTGCCGCCCGCGGAGTCACCCTCCACGATGAAGAGCTCGCTCTCCTCGGCGTTGTTGCTGCTGCAGTCCTTCAGCTTGTCGGGCATGCCGGCGCCGGAGAGCGCGGTCTTGCGGCGCACCGCGTTGCGGGCGTTCTTGGCGGCGAGGCGCGCCTGGGCGGCGGCGATGGCCTTCTTGACCACCTTGTTGGCCTCGGTGGGGTTCTCCTCCAGCCACTCCGCGAGGTAGCGGTTGGTGGCCTTCTGCACGAAGGACCGCATTGGCACGTTGCCCAGCTTGGCCTTGGTCTGGCCCTCGAACTGGGGCTCGCGCAGCTTCACCGCGATGATGGCGGTGATGCCCTCGCGAATGTCCTCGCCGAGGAGGTTGTCGTCCTTCTCCTTCAGCAGGTTCTTGTCGCGGGCGTACTTGTTGAGCACCGAGGTGAGGGCCGTCTTGAAGCCCTCCACGTGCATGCCGCCCTCGGTGGTGCTGATGCCGTTGGCGTAGCCGTGGATGCCCTCGTAGTAGCCGGTGTTCCACTGGATGGCCACGTCGGCCTGCATGCCCTCTTCTTCGTCCTCGTCCTCGAACGAAGCGACCTTCGCGAACAGGGACTCCTTCGAGGAGTTGAGGTGCTTGACGAAGTCGACGATGCCGCCCTTGTACTGGAAGGTGACGGTCTGCTCGCGGCCGGCGCGCTCGTCGGTGAACACCACCTCGAGCCCCTTGTTGAGGAACGCCATGGTCTGGAGGCGCTCCATGACCGTGCGGGCGACGAACTCGACGCCCTCGGACGCGAAGATGGTGGCGTCGGGGTAGAAGGTGACCGTGGTGCCGGTCTTTCGGCCTCGGGCAGGGGTGGACCCGGTCTTGGCCAGCTTGCTGACGGGCTTGCCGCCGTCCTTGAACTCCATGGTGTGGCGGTCGCCGCCGCGGTCGATCTCCAGCACCACCCGCGACGAGAGTGCGTTGACCACCGAGACACCCACGCCGTGGAGGCCGCCCGACACCTTGTAGCCCTCGCCGCCGAACTTGCCGCCGGCGTGGAGGACGGTGAGGACCACCTCGGCCGCGCTCTTTCCCTTGTGGGGACCGGACGGGTACGGGTCGACCGGGATGCCACGGCCGTTGTCGTCCACCTGGCAGCCGCCGTCGGCCAGCAGGGTGACCCCCACCCGGGTGCAGAAGCCCGCCATGGCCTCGTCGACGGCGTTGTCGACGACCTCCCAGATCAGGTGGTGCAGCCCCGCGAGGCCCGTGGACCCGATGTACATGCCGGGACGCTTGCGGACGGGATCGAGGCCCTCGAGAACCTGGATGTCCTTGGCGCCGTAGTCCGCGGAGGGGTTCTTCGCGGATGCCTTTTTCTCTGCTGCCATGGTGCGTTCATTCTACTTAACGGAGTGTCGTACTAGCGGGAACGTCGCACCCTCACCTCGAGTGAATCGACCACGTCTCCTGCGTGCTCGCGCAATGTGGACAGCAGCTGCCGCTCGAGGAATCGCAGTTGGGTGGCCCATGCTGGTTCGACCACCTCGACGGTGAGAGTCCTGTCCTCGAGGCGGACAGGTGTCACGTTGTCGGCCACCGTGTCACCCACGATTGCGCGCCACCTCGAGAAGATGTCGTTCGCCGCGGGGGCGTCCTTCCCGAGTGTCCTGCCGATGAACCTGCCGAGCAGTTCGCCGAGAGACCTCGGGGCGCGACCGGGAGGGATGTCGTCGATGTGCACCTCGGGCTCGCGCGGCATCCCGTCGTCGAGAAGGTCGTCCGTGCCGTCGCTCATGCGCCCTCCCTCACCACGGAGCCGCCCGCAATCCGGATGACCGTGTCGGGCATGGCCGCCGCCGGCAGCGGGGAGGCGGTGGTGATGATGACCTGACCGGGGGGCAGATGGCGCAGGAGGGCCTCGCAGCGGTGGGGATCCAGCTCGGAGAGCACGTCGTCCAGCACCAGGAGCGGGGTCTCCCCCACGTGCTCGGTGACCAGGCGGTGCACCCCCAGGCGCAGGGCGAGAGCGAGGGTGCGGCACTCCCCCTGGGAGGCGGTGAGCCGGGCGGTCATGCCCTTCAGGTCGATGACGAGATCGTCACGGTGCGGACCCACCGTGGAGACGCCGCGCCGGACGTCGTCGGTGCGGGCGGCGGCGAGCGCCGCGGCGAGACCGCCGTCGCGCCGCCACTCCGGTTCGTACACGAGGTCGATCGGGGTGGGTGCACCCGCCAGCACCTTGTATGCCGTGAGCACGTGTGGTGTGAGCCGCGCGACCAACGTGGCGCGCGCATGACCCAGCCTGTCGCCCACCTCGGCGAACTTCTCGTCCCACACGTCGAGCGTCATCTCGGTGTCGGCGCTGAGTCTCCCCGCCGCCTGCTTCAGCAGCACATTTCGCTGCCGCACCACCCTGTCGACCTCGGCGCACAGTGCGTCGTTCTTGGTGGCGAGAGCGACGAGCGCGTCGTCCATGAGCGTGCGGCGTTCGGACGGGCCGCCGGTGACCAGCTCGAGGTCGGAGGGGGCGAACACGGTGGTGCGCACCACCCCCAGCAACTCGCGGATGCGGGGCAGGCGCTGCTTGTTGACGAGAACCCTGTTGCGGCCGGCGCGGTTGATCTCGGCCTCCACGAGGATCTCGCGGCCGTCGTCCTGGCGGATCTCCGCCCGCACGTAGGCGGAATCGGCGCCAGACCGCACCAATGCATCGTTCGGGGCGCCGCGGAAACTGCGCAACGTGGCGAGATAGCTCATCGCCTCGGCGAGGCTGGTCTTGCCCTGGGCGTTGTCGCCCACCACGGCGGTGACGCCGGTGGACAGTTCGATCGTCTCGCGCGCGTAGTTGCGGAAGTCGGTGAGTTCGATGCGGCGGATGACCACACGACCCCCGTGCTCAGAGACGCTGCGGCATCAACAGGTAGAGATACGTGTCGTCACCGACCGGCTTGATGATGGCCGGCTTCGTGGGGAGGCTGGTGGCGATGGACACTTCCTCCGTGCCGCACGCATCGACACCCGCGGCGAGATAGTCGGCGTTGAACGCGACGGTGATCTCCTCACCGGTGAACTGGATGTCGATGTCCTCCACGCTGGTGGAGCCGTCGGTGAGGGTGACAGTGAGACGGGCACCCTCCTTCGACATCTGGATGCGCACAGGCGAGGTGTCGGATGCGAACACGCCGGTGCGGCGCAACGCATCGAGAATCTCGTCGCGGTTGATGATTGCGATGTTGGTGGAGTCCTTCGGGATGATGCCCAGGTACGGCGGGTACTGGGCGTTGATGAGCCGTGTGGTGAGGGTCATGGTGGGTGTCTGGAACGTGGCCTCGGTGTCACTGAAGCGCACGTTCACCTCGTCGCTGATGTCGAGGAGACGCTGCAGTTCCGAGAGGGCGCGACTGGGGATGAGGAACTGGTCGAGCGAGTTGGAGCCGCCGCCGGGCATCTCGCGCATGGCCATGCGGTAACCGTCGGTGGCGACGAGACGCAACCCCGTTTCGGTGGATGTCATGAGCACCGCGTTGAGGTGGTGCTTCTGAGGCTCCTTCGACGCCGCGATCACCACCTGGCCGAGAGCGTGCTTGAACGCCGTGGACGCGATGGTTGTGGCATCGCCGGTCGGCGGCGACATGCGCGGGAACTCGACGGCGTTGAGAGTGGGGATGGTGAACTGGGACCGTCCGCCGCTGACAGTTGCCACGTCGCCGGCGACCTCCATGGTGACCTTGCCCTGGGGCATCACGCGGACGATGTCGTTCAGGACGCGCGCGCTGACCAGTGCCTGGCCGTCGGTGTCGCCGCCGACAGTCAGCTGGAACTGGATCGCCACGTCGTTGTCGGTGCTGGACAGAACGAGGGTGTCACCGGTGAGATTCATCTTCACGCCTGCGAGTGCCGGGGTGCCCGCGTTCCGTGTGCTGGCGATGCGGGCGAGGGCGCCCAGTGCCTCGGCGAAGATTCCTTGTTCGCTTCTGAATTTCATGATGCTCTCTGGGGTGTGCGGCGAGCGGACGTTTTGACGTCGGTCTCGGGCGAGTGTATTTCGTGGCGACCACCACAGCCGAGAGGTGTGTCAATCAGAACAATGGTGGTAATAGGTGCTGTGGATTGTGGAGAAGGTGTCTCCGGGCCAAGCGGTGACTGGGTCGACCATGTGCGCGGCCGGGGCATGCTTCCCACAGATTGCAGACGTGGGATTCCGCGGCGTGTGGACGGGTGGCAGTTTGTCCACTTCCGTCCACCGTGCGTGCACATGCGCATCCCCACCACGTCCACAGCCCGTCAGGAGTTCTTGATCCGGGTGATGATCTCGGTCACCTGGTCGAAAGTGGCCTTGTGCTCGCGCATCATCCGCTGCGTCTTGTCGACCGCGTGGATGACGGTGGTGTGGTCGCGGCCGCCGAACAGGCGGGCAATCGCCGGGTAGCTGAGGTCCGTGATGTCGCGGAACACGTACATGGCGATCTGGCGGGCCGACACGAGGGGTCGCTGGCGGCTCTTGCCCTTCAGGGCTTCCACGGTGAACCCGAGGTACCCGGCCATCTCGGCCAGGAGCTCCTCGTCGGTGCGGCTCTTGGAGGGGCCGGCCAGCAGGTCCACCAGCTGGGCCTCGGCCATCTCCACGGTGGGGGTCTCCCGGGTCAGGTTGGCGTAGGCCGCCACCCGGATGAGGGCACCCTCGAGCTCGCGGATGTTGGAGGTGATGTTGGAGGCGATGAACTCGAGCACCTCGGCCGGCAGCGGGGTGTTGTCCCGCTCGGCCTTGTTGCGCAGGATCGCCAGGCGGGTCTCCACGTCCGGGGGCTGGATGTCGGTGATGAGACCCCAGCGGAACCGGCCGCGGAGCCTGTCCTCGAGGGTGGGGATGGCATCCGGGGTGCGGTCCGAGGAGATGACGATCTGCTTGTTCGCCCCGTGGAGGCTGTTGAAGGTGTGGAAAAACTCCTCCTGGAGACCCTCTTTGCCCTCGATGAACTGGATGTCGTCGATCAGCAGGACGTCGACGTCGCGGTAGCGGCGCTTGAAGGCGGCAGTGGTGTTGGTGCGGATGGCGTCGACGTACTCGTTGAGGAATGTCTCGGTGGAGACGTAGCGGACCTCGTAGTGCGCGTAGTGCGCGTGCACGTACCAACCGATCGCCTGCAGCAAGTGGGTCTTGCCGAGACCGGCCGAGCCGTAGATGAAGAGCGGGTTGTACGAGCGGCCGGGTGTCTCGGCCACGCGCAGCGCGGCGGCGAGAGCGAACTGGTTGGAGGCACCCTTCACGAAGTTGTCGAAGGTGTAGCGAGGGTTCAGGCCGACCGCAGAACCCTTGCCGTTGTTGGGGATTTTGGTGGGTTCGGGTGTCTCGATGGGTGCAGGATCCGGCAGGTCGAGGGAGGTGTCCGGGGCGATGTCGGACACCTCGATGACGAGCTGACGCTCGCTCTCGCCGATCTCGTCGAGCGCATCGATCACCAGGGGGCGGAAGGTGGTGGTGATGCGGTCGCGGACGTGGGCGTTCGGCACGCTGAGGACGAGCTCGTCGTCATCGCTGGCGATGGCCACGACGTCGTTGAACGTGGAATACCAGACCCCTTCGGACACCTGCGCCTTCAGTAGTTGCGCCGTCGCATTCCAGACTGCTTCGTAGTTGCTCACTGGACTCCGCCTCCCTCGTGTCCCCAGCACTATCCACAGGCTGTGGACGGTGCCCCAACGTGAATCGCTGGGATGGGTGACCGTAGCAGGGTTGTGGATATGCCCAAAAAGCCGTGCGGGGACTGGAAATCAGGTTCCAGGCCCGGCCCGGAGAAGGCGAATCTTTCGGCTCACATGGGTGGTGGCGAGGGGTCCTGTGGCCTAGCCTTGTGCTTCGTCTGTTGCGCGCGCTTGGCGAGCAGCCGGCATCCAGATAGTCCTCTCCCACCCGGAGCTTTTCCCAAGGAGGCGCGATGAAGCGCACCTTCCAGCCCAACAACCGACGCAAGGCCCGCAAGCACGGGTTCCGTGCCCGCATGAGCACCCGCGCCGGCCGAGCCGTCCTGAAGTCCCGCCGGGCCAAGGGCCGCTACCGCCTGAGCGCTTGATCGGCCGCATCCAGAGCCGCTCCGTCTTCACCCGCGTCCGCGCTGAGGGCGTGCACCTGCGCTCTGGTGTCCTGTCCTGCACCATGGTTCTCGATTCCACTTATGACCGGCCCCTCGTGGGGTACGCGCTGGGGCGTTCCTTCGGCTCGGCCGTCAGCCGCAACCGCCTGCGCCGTCAACTTCGTGAACTTGTGAAGATCCACGAAACCCTTCTCCGGCCTGGGGTGTACGTCTTCGGTGCCAGCCCCCGAGCCTCCAGAACGCCGTTTGTCCGGCTTGGTCAGGATCTCGAATCCCTGCTCACCAAGGCCGCCCGGGAGGGAGCCGCCTGATGTGCGCTGACCTCGCCACCACTACCCCTGGGCACACCACCGTCCAACGCCTGATGCTGCGGGCTATCCGCTTCTACCAGTCCGCCCGCGAGGGCCGCCCCTCCCCCTGCCGCTTCTGGCCCACGTGTTCGCACTACGGCTACGAGGCCATCGAAACCCACGGCGCCGCCCGCGGCCTGTGGCTCACGGTGCGCCGGCTCTCCCGTTGTCGTCCCTTCGGCCCGTCCGGAGTGGACCCCGTCCCCGACCCCCGACCCGGTCGCTAGAAAGGAATCCCCGTGTTCACACCTTTTGCCTGGCTTGTCGACACCTTCTACAGCTGGACCCACAACTACGCGATCTCGCTCGGACTGGTCGCCGTGGCGGTGATGCTGCTCATCACCCCGCTCACCATCAAGAGCACCAAGGGCATGCTCGAGATGCAGCAGCTCCAGCCCGAGATGAAGCGTCTGCAGAACCAGTACCGGGGCGACCGCCAGCGCCTGAACGAAGAGATGATGAAGCTCTACCAGGAGCACAAGATCAACCCGCTGGCGTCCTGTCTGCCCCTCCTGGCCCAGATGCCGGTGTTCATCATCATGTTCCGGGTCATCCACGGTCTCACGTACGAGCCCGCATTGGGCAAGGGGTTCGCCCCCAAGTACATCTCAGAGACCTCGGAGCTGTACCGGTCTCTCCTCGGGAAGACCGAGATGCGGGCGTTCGGCTTGGACCTTGCCAGGTCGCCGCTGGAGGCCATCCAGGGCAGCTTCGTGAAGGGCCTGCCGTACGCGTTCCTGATCGTGGTGCTGTGCGGGCTGTTCTTCGTGCAGCAGCGCATGGTCGCCAGCCGCACCACCAGCCCCACGATGTCGGCCGGCCAGGCCAAGGTGATGCAGTACCTCCCCGTGGCATTCGCGGTGTTCCAGGTGTTCCTGCTGACCGGTCTGGTCATCTACTACCTGGTCCAGGCAATCGTGCGCATCATCCAGCAGTGGTACATCACACGGCACTTCTATGGCGAAGGTGGCCTCGGACAGGCGGCCCAGGAGGCCAGCAAGAAGGCCCGCGAGATGAAAGACGACGAGCCCGCCAAACCGAGCAAGCAGAAGAACGAACAATCGCAAGCACCCTCGAAGATTCAGAGCAAGAGGGTGACTGCGCCGAAGGACCGTCCCACGCCCAGTGGACGGACCGCACGGCCCACACCGCCCAGCAAGCGCAAGAAATAGCGCCCAGGGCAACCCACCCGTGCGTGGCCGGATCCGGCCGCGCTGACACACAAAGGACAACACCATGGAATGGGTAGAAACCACAGGGGACACCCTGGAAGAAGCAAAGAACCTGGCCCTCGATCAGCTCGGCGTGGCAGAGGACGACGCCGAGTTCGAGATCATCGAGGAGCCCCGCCCGGGTCTGTTCGGTCGCACCCGGGGCGAGGCGCGCGTGCGTGCCCGCGTCCGGCCCACCACACCGCGTGGCAAGACCGAGCGTCGTGACCGCAACGGGCGTGGCGAGCGAAGCGACCGCGGCGAGCGCCGTGACGGGAACCGTGACCGCAAGCCCCGCAACGAATCCCGCTCCCGTGACGAGGCGCCCCGCCCGCCCCGCGAGAAGGTTGACGTTGACCCCGCAGCGGTCGGCGCCGCCGCCGCTGACTTCCTGAACGGTCTGGTGTCGGCCTTCGGCACCACCGGCCAGGTGTCGGTGAACCGCGAGGGCGAGGAGATCGAGGTGCGCGTGGACGGCACAGAGCTCGGCCTTCTGGTTGGCCCCGGTGGCGGCACCCTGCTTGCCATCCAGGACCTCACCCGGGTGGCCAGCCAGCGCCGTCTGGGCGACCAGGACACCCGCCTGCGGGTGGACATCGCGGGCTACCGCGAGCGCCGCCGTGCCGCACTTGGCCGTTTCGCCGAGAAGGTGGCCGAGGAAGTGAAGGCCACCGGTTCCGCTCGCCGTCTGGAGCCGATGAACTCTGCCGACCGCAAGATCGTGCACGACACCCTCATCGAGTTCGAAGGTGTGACCACCCGCAGCGAGGGCGAGGACCCGAAGCGCCGCGTGGTCGTGGAGCCGGCCTCCGCCGAGCTTTAGGTACCGTGGGGGCGCATGGCCGCCCCTCGCAAGACACTTGACGACGTCCTGGGGGACGCCCAGAAATGGGGAACCCTGGGACGTCGTTCTGTGTCCGAGACCATCTCCCATGCCCGCCAGTTCCTGGCCCCGCTGGAGGGCTGCAGCGGCCCAGTGATCGATATCGGCACGGGTGCTGGGGTGCCGGGCCTGGTCATCGCCACCGAGCGGCCTGACCTGAACCTGGTGCTGGTGGACCGCCGGGCCACCCGAATGGACGCCCTGCAGAGGGGCGTGATCGCGATGGGTCTGGAGGACCGGGTCACGGTCATCACGGCCGATGTGGAGGACCTGGGTCGCAGCCCGGAGCACGCCGGCAGGTACGCCGCGGTGGTCAGCAGAGGGTTCGGTCCCCCGGAGGTCACGTTGCGCCTGGCGAGGCCCCTCCAAAAAAACGGAGGGACGATTGTGGTGTCCGAACCCCCCTCCCCGACCCCCTCCCGATGGAACCCTCGACTACTGGATGAGCTTGGTTTGACCCCTCTGGAGGGGTACCCCGGGGTGGCTGTTTTCCGCCTTTCCTTGCCATAGGGCCATATCCAGCAAGGGCTAAGAGTGTTTCACGTGAAACAAGGGAGGTTTGCGAAACCTTCGGATGTTTCACGTGAAACATCCGAAGGGGGGGCCCTCGGGAAGGGTTTCACGTGAAACATCGCACGACACATCCACCCGTTATCCACACCCCCGAGATACTCTTGCGTGAGTCGGCCGACAGAGCGACAGGTACCCTCCCTGACCGTCTCTGACGGACAGTCGTCTCCACAGGAAAGCAGGACAACCCCATGAGTGCTTCGGTCATCGCCATCTCCCTGCAGAAGGGTGGAGTGGGTAAGACCACCACGGCGATCAATCTGGGCGCGGCGTTGGCCGAATTGGGATTCCGGACCCTCATCATTGACCTCGACCCCCAGGGCAATGCCTCATCGGGCCTGGGGGTACACCCCCCGGAGGATGCCCCCACCATCGCGGAGGTGCTGCGCCGCGAGGAGACCCTGGACAACATCGTGGAGCCGACGGCGGAGAAGAACCTGTTCGTCGCCCCCGCCCCGTCGGGGCAGATGCTGGCCGAGGTGGAGGCCCAGCTGGTGGCCGAGATGTTCCCCCAGCCCCGCCTGAAGGACGCCATTGACGCATGTCGGGATGACTGGGACTACATCCTGCTGGACTGCCCGCCCACCCTCGGCCGGCTCACGGTGAACGCGTTCATGGCGGCAGATTCCGTGCTGGCACCGGTGCAGTGCCAGTACTTTGCACTGGAGGGCCTGCGTGACCTGACCGCTGTGGTGCAGCAGGTGAAGGCCGCGTTGAACCCAGCCCTGGACATCTCCCACTATCTGTTGACAATGTCCGAGGGCGCCAAGAAGCTCTCCCAGGAGGTCGAGGCCGACATGCGCCAGGCCTACGGGGACAAGGTTTTCAAGAACGTCATCCCGTACAACGTGAAGCTGGCCGAAGCCCCCAGCTCGGAGCGGTCGGTGCTGAAGCACGCACCAACCTCGAAGGGAGCAAAGGCCTACCGCGCCGTGGCAAAGGAGTTGAGCAATGGCAGATCGCCGCAAGCTGGGTAGGGGGCTGTCCACGCTGATCCCCACGGAGAAGCCGAAAGGACAGGGCACGTCTGCGCCTGCCAAGGACTCCCCCCGCGAGAAGACCCCCAGCAAGCCCCCCGTGGAGGACCTGCCCGCGTCCGCCCTGCGCGACGTGCCGGTGGACGCCATCACGCCGAACCCGCACCAGCCCCGTCAGCACTTCGACGAGGCGGCGCTCGGTGACCTGGCCAAGTCCATTGCCGAGATTGGGGTGCTCCAGCCCCTGCTCGTGCGCGAGACCGCGCCGGGGCGTTACGAACTGATCGCGGGTGAGCGCCGGTGGCGTGCGGCCCAGAAGGCCAAGTTGTCCGTGGTGCCGGTGGTCGTGCGCGAGGCAAACGAACTCGCGTCCGTGGAGCAGGCATTGGTGGAGAACCTGCACCGCCAGGATCTCACGGCCCTCGAGGAAGCGTCCGCGTACCAGCAGCTGGCCGAGGACTTCGGGCTCACCCACGAGCAGGTGTCCAAGCGCGTCGGCAAGAGCCGCGCCGCCATTACCAACGCGCTGCGTCTGTTGCATCTCCCGGCTGCGATCCAGGGGTACCTGGCCGACGGGCGGCTCACCGCCGGCCACGCCCGCGCACTTCTGTCGTTGACCGATGCCAAAGCCATGGAGGCCCTTGCCGCCACCGCCGTGAAGGAGGGCTGGTCGGTGCGCGCCGTGGAGGACGCGGTGAAGCAGGGGAGCACGGGCGGAGGGGAGAGGCCGAAGCCGCACGTCACTGCACTCAAGCCGGCTGGGCTGCTGGAGCTGGAGAAGCTGCTGGCGGACTTCCTGGAGACCCGGGTGAACGTGTCCATGGCGGGCAAGCGGGGCAGGATCTCCATCGACTTCGCCGACCTGGTCGACCTGGAGCGGATCTACCGCCGCATGACCGAGATTCAGGACTAATTGACCTAAATTACAACGGCGTGGTTTCCATCCACAGACCTCATCCTCAACTGGCGGTTGAGGTCAATGGTTATCAACACCTGTGGGTTGCCTGTGGACAACTAGTCCTCCAGGGGCGCCGCCAGCCAGTCCCGCAGTGACGTCACCACCGCGTTGGCGATTGCCGCATTCTTCAGTCGTACCAAGGTGTCCGGCCCCATGGAACACAGCACCGCGGGCATCCGTGTCTCCCGCAGCACCGGGTGCCGCACCCCCTGTGCACGCACGCTGAGTTCGGGAATGCGGTCCGTGATGGTGGCGACGATGCGGTCCGCCAGAGCCTTGCCGCCGATGCTCACGAACGCGGGCACCTCGTAGAAGTAGACGGTGCAGGAGTCCTCGGAGGAGTGCTCGAGTCCCACGTACACGTCCGCGCCGTACCTGTTGGCCGCCTCTGCATGGGTGAGCACGTCGCCCTCCACCGTGGTGCTCAGCGGGAACACCGCTGACGCACGGTGCTGGAGAGCGCGCACCAGGTCGGTGGTGCCGTCGAATCCGCCGATCACCACGCGCGCGGTTTTCTCCGGGGTTGATTCGCCCAGTTCCTCCCGTTCCCTCACCGCCGCAGCGCCCGGCCCCGACCCGGACTGTGAACTCACGCGCAGCAGCACGTCAACCGTGTCGGGAGTGCATATGCCGTTGGCATCGGCCCCGATGTTGCGCTGGAAGTCGACGAGGGCCGCCTTTGTGACCGGGCCGAATATCCCGTCCACGCGGCCGCAATCGAACCCCAACCGGTTCAGCACCGTCTGCATCTCCGCCACGTCGTCACCCCGCAGGTTCGGCGTGCGCAGGAACAGCACGCGGGAGCCCAGGCTCCACGACGCCTCGATGAGGGTGGACCACACGATGTCGTCGACGATGCCGTCGGCGCGCAGGCCGAACGCATCCTGGAACGCGATCACCGCCGCGTGCGTGCGTGCGCAGTACGTGGAGTCCTCGGCCGAGCCGGGTGCGAGGAAACCCGCGGCGGAGAGCCTCCGCTGCAGGTCGTGGACGGCGGGCCCGCGGTGACCGGGGCCGATCGTCAGGCCGGAAGGAATTCCGAGATCTCCTCGAGGAGGCGAGCCTTCGGCATCGCTCCGACCATCTGCTTGACGACCTCGCCGTCCTTGAACAGGAGCATGGTGGGGATGCTCATCACGTTGAAGCGACCGGCGATGTCGCCGTGGTCGTCGACGTTCAGCTTGGCGACGGTGAGGTTGCCCGACTTCTCGCCCGCGATCTCGGCGAGGATCGGCGCGATCATCTTGCACGGTCCGCACCATTCGGCCCAGAAGTCCACGAGGATGGGGGTGGAGGAGCTGTTGACCGTCTCGTCGAAGGTGCTGCTCGTGAGTGTGACGATTCCGTCTGCCATGGTCCGTTCCTTTGTC
>Ga0075471_10000586_pt1 | contig 22027 bp, 13 predicted proteins | sample DEB19_08_DNA_2_FD_74787 | JGI IMG/M metagenome (GOLD analysis project Ga0075471, IMG submission 74787) | Aqueous microbial communities from the Delaware River and Bay under freshwater to marine salinity gradient to study organic matter... | ecosystem: Environmental > Aquatic > Marine > Coastal ... | reverse complement strand
CGTCGGCGAACTGGTGCTCGCCCGCAACGAGCTGCGCAGCATCGAGACCGACGATCCCGCGCTCGAGGGCGTGATCCACCGCATCAACAGCGTCACCAACTCGCTGCAGGCGACGGCCGTGAAGACGCGAATGCAGCCGATCGAGCACGTCTTCAGCAAGTTTCCCCGCACCGTCCGCGATCTTGCCGTGTCCTGCGGCCGCGAGGTGCAACTGGTGATCGACGGCGCCGACACGGAGCTCGATCGCACGCTCGTCGAGAGCATCCGCGATCCGCTCACCCACCTCGTGCGAAATGCAGTCGATCACGGCATCGAGCCCCCCGCCGTCCGTGCATCGCTGGGCAAGCCGAGGACCGGCCGGCTGTCGCTGCGGGCCTTCCAGGAGAGCGGACAGGTGACGATCGAGGTGCAGGACGACGGCGCCGGGATTCCCGTGGAGGCCGTCCGCGCGAAGGCGGTGTCCCGCGGGCTCGTCGACGCCGACACGGCGGCGCAACTCCCGGACGACCGCGTCCTCCAGTTCATCTTCGAGCCCGGCTTCTCCACGGCCACCCAGGTGACGAGCGTGTCGGGCCGCGGTGTCGGCATGGACGTCGTGAAGACCAACATCGAGGCGATCGGCGGCACCGTCGACATCGCGAGCCGGCCCGGCCAGGGCACGACCGTGCGGGTGCGCGTGCCGCTCACGCTGGCCATCATCCCGGCGCTCGTCGTGCGGTGTGCCGACGAGCGGTTCGCCCTGCCGCAAACGGCGGTGGCGGAGCTGGTGTCGCTGCGTGCCGACGGCGGCCCGCGGATCGAAGGGCTCGATTCGGCGAGCGTGATCCGCATCCGCGACCGGCTGGTGCCCGTGGTCTTTCTGGATGAGTTTCTGGGGCTCCGTCCGCGCACGGCATGCCATGACGCCGGCACGGTCGTGCTCGTACGGGTCGACGACCATGAGTTCGGGCTGGTCGTCGACTCGGCCCGAACCGGCCTGCCCCAGGCCGCAGCGGACGGGGCGCATGCGGCATCCGAGACGGCAACCCTCTCCACGATCGTCGTCAAGCCGATCGGCGCGCTGCTGGCGCAGCTGGGCATCTACTCCGGAGCCACGGTCCTCGGCGACGGCGGCGTCGTGCTGATCCTCGACCTGCGCGGGATCCTGCGCGTGGCCCAGCTGCCGCCGCTGCACCGGCCGGCTGCAGCCGACGGACGCCCGTCGTCCGCCGACGATGGCGAAACGTATCTCGTGTGCCGGACCGGCTCCGGCCGCCGGATCGCCCTGCCGCTCGACAGCGTGGCCCGCCTGGAGCGGTTCGGCACGGACGAGCTGCAGCCGGTGGGGCACAGGCAGGTCGTCCGCCGCGGACAGAGCTTCACGCCGGTCGTCGATGCCGACAGCCTGCTCGGCTGCCCGCCACACCCCGCAGACGACGGCACGATCCATCTCGTCGTGCTCGACGAGCGTCGCGGCGGCGTCGGCATCGCCGTGCGGCAGATCCTCGACGTCGCACCGGCGGAGTCGCCGCTGCAGCCCGGTCTCGCTGGATCCGGCGTCATCGGCACGCTGGCCGTCGGCGGCCTCGCGACGGAATTGCTCGATCTCACCGCCGCCCCATACCGCTCCTGACACGCCACGACGCCCGCGGCGGCTCCGCCGCCTCGCCCTCTTCCACCGCACGGTCGCCAGTCCCGATGTCGTCGCCCGCCTCTCTCGCCACCAGGTACTGCTGCTTCCTCGTCGGAGACAACTGCTTCGCTGTCGCCTCGGACAGCATCGCGGAGGTGCTCCGCGACGGCCGCATCACCCGGGTGCCGCACGCGGCGGAGGCCGTGCTCGGCCTGCTGCACCTGCGCGGCAGGATCGTGCCCGTGATCGACATGCGGCGCCGGCTGGGATTCGCGGCCTCACCACCGGAGGCCGGCCGCACGCACGTCGTAGTCCCGCTCAACGGCGAGTTTTACAGCTTCCTCGTCGACGAGATGCTCGACGTGGTCGAGGTGGCAGAGGATCGCATCGAGCATCCCGCGGCGGCGGCCGACCCGCCGCGCGACGCCGTCACCGGCGTCTACGCAGCGCCGGGAAGGCTCGTGCATTTCCTCGATCCCCAGCGCATAGTCAACGGCCTCGAGAAACGGCGCGATCAGGTTCTTCACAGGCAGGGAGCTTCACATGGCGGCACATGACACGGGATCGACGGACGGTGGCGCCGCTCGCGGGGCGGGCGGCTGGCGGGGGTTGCTCGGCAACCGGCTGCTCCTGGCGCTGCTGGCCGTGTCGCTCATTCCACTGGCGCTGATGGGCATCGCCACCTATCGGGCGGCATCCGCCTCGCTGACCCGCGAGGCCTTCGCCAAGCTCGAAACCTTCCGCACGATCACCGCGAAGGCGGTCGAGCGGTATTTCCAGCGGCTGCACGACGAGCTCCGCGTGCTCGCCGAGGACCGCATGACGATCGACGCCTGCCGGCAGTTTCGCGATGCCTTCCCGAACGCGCTGGCGGAAAACCAGGTCGACGACAAGGCGGCGTCTCGGGCCCGCCGCGAGGTCGGGGCACATTACGAGGGGGAGTTCGCCGCCGAATTCCGCCGCCGCTCGACGGCCGAACCGGTCACGAAGCCGCTCGTGGAGTCGCTCGACGACAACGCCGCCTACCTGCAATACCTCTACATCTGCCGCAACGAGCACCCGCTCGGGTCGAAGCAGCTCCTCGACGCGGCTGACGACGGCTCCGCCTATTCGCAGGCGCACGCGGCCTTCCACCCGATCTTCCGCAATCTGCGCGACAAGTACGGCCTGGCCGATCTGTTCCTCATCGACCCCGCCACGGGCAACGTCGTCTACACGGTCTTCAAGGAACCGGACTTCGCCGCCTCGCTGCGCGTCGGCCCGCTCGCGGGCACGTCGCTGGCGGCCGCCTTCCTGCAGGCGGCCGGCAGCGGCCGCCGCGACACCGTCGCCTACGGCCACTTCGCCCGCTATCTCCCCTCCTGTATGGAGCCGGCGAGCTTCATCGCCGCTCCCGTCTACGATGGCCGCCAGCTGGTGGGCGTCGTCGCCTTCCAGATCCCGATCGACAAGGCAGACGAGATCATCGGCGAGACGACCGGCATGGGCACCACGGGCGAGACCTACGCGATCGGCCCCGACCGCATGTTTCGCAGCAATTCGCGGTTCGCCGCCGAACTCGGCGTGAAGAGCACGATCATCGACCCGAAGTTCAAGGTGGACACGCCCGCGGTCAAGACCGCGCTCGTCGACGGCCGATCGGGAACGGCTCTGGGCAAAGACTACCGCGACACGCCGGTGCTCTCCTCCTGGGCGCCGGTCACGATCCACCGCGACGACGTTTCGGACCGCGACACCGTCCGCTGGGCGCTGATCTCCGAGATCGATCAGGCGGAGGTGCTCGCGCCCATCCACAGCCTGCGGAACTTCGCGCTCACCATCTTCGGGCTGACCACCGCGGGCGTGCTGCTGGTGTCGTCGGCCATCGCCCGCCGCCTGACCCGCGAAGCAAGTCGGCAGGCGGCCCTCGTCACGGGGATCATGGACAACACGCACGCCCTGGCCAGCTCCTCGGAGGAACTCACGAGCGTCAGCCAGCAGATGAGCGCCGCGGCCGAGGAAACGACGGCACAGGCCAACCTCGTCTCGGCGGCGGCGGAGCAGGTGAGTGGCAATGCCCGGACGGTGTCGGGGTCGATCGACAACCTCGTCTCGAGCATCCACGAGATCGCCAAGAGCGCGCAGAACGCCGCCTCCGTCGCCCGGCAGGCGGTCGACATGTCGAGCACCGCCTCGACGACGATGGACGCCCTGGGCCGCTCGAGCGCCGACATCGGCAAGGTGGTCAAGGTGATCACGTCGATCGCCGAGCAAACCAACCTGCTCGCCCTCAACGCCACGATCGAGGCCGCCCGGGCCGGCGAGGCCGGCCGAGGCTTCGCCGTGGTGGCCAACGAGGTGAAAGAACTGGCCCGCGAGACCGCCCGCGCCACCGAGGACATCGGCGGCAAGATCGAGGCGATGCAAGGGGACACCGAGCGGGCCGTGGCGGACATTGGCAGGATCCGCGCCGTGATCGAGTCGATCGACGCGTTGCAGACGAGGATCGCGGCGGCCGTCGAGGAGCAGTCGGTGACCACGAGCGAGATCAGCCGCAACATCGCCGAGGCGACGACCGGCTCGACCGAGATCGCCGAGAACATCATGCAGGTGGCCCAGGCTGCCCAGAGCACGGCCGAAGGGGCCTCCAACACGCAGGTCTCGTCACAGGAGCTGGCCCGGATGGCACAGGCCCTGCAGCGTCTTGTCGAGGAATACCGGCGCACCTGACGCCCGCCCGGGAGGATGACGGCGTGCGCGCGCTGATCGTCGACGACTCGAAGCCCAGCCGTAGCATCGTGGCGCGCGTGCTGCGTGAGCTGGGGTTCGACTGCGTTGAAGCCGCCCACGGTGGCGAGGCCTTGGAGGCCCTGGCCGCGACGCCCCGCCCCGACCTCGTGACCGTCAACCTGCACATGCCGGTGATGGACGGCCTCGAACTCGTCCGCCGGATGCGGGCCAGCCCAACGCTGCGTCAGGTCAGGGTGCTGATGGTGTCCAGCGAGAGCGACAAGGATCGCGTCGCCGCTGCCATCGCCGCGGGGGCGAACGACTTCCTCGCCAAGCCGTTTTCGGCCGATGCGCTCGCCCGCAAGCTCGTGGGTCTCGGACTCCGTGCCGATGCGGCCGGCGGCGGCCGTGGGCCGATACGCGTCCTGGTGGTGGACGACTCGGCGACGATCCGCAACGTGCTGTCATCGACGCTCGCCGCCGACCCCGACCTGCAGATCGCCGGCACGGCCGTCAACGGCCAGGTAGCGCTGGCCGCCATCGCGGCCGGTCCACCCGACATCGTGCTGCTCGACGTAGAAATGCCGATCCTCGACGGCATCTCCACGCTGCGGGAAATCCGCCGCAGTCATCCGAAGCTGCCGGTGCTGATGTTTTCGAGCCTCACCGAACGGGGGTCGCAGGCCACCCTCGACGCCCTGTTGGCGGGTGCCAACGACTACGTCGCCAAGCCGGCCGGCCTCGATGCCGCCGACGTGGCCCGCCGGATTCGTGAGGACGTGATCGGGAAGATCAAGGCCCTCGTGCCGCGGGGCGGAGGGGGCGCACCGCGACCGGCGGCTCCATCGGCCCCTCGTCCGACCGTGGCCCCGCGCAGGGAGGTGATCCGCGGCGTCGTGATCGGTGTGTCGACCGGCGGGCCCGTGGCCCTCGCCGAAGTGCTGCCCGCCTTCGCCGCCAAGGCGCGGGTGCCGGTGCTGATCGTGCAGCACATGCCGGCCTTCTTCACGGCGCAGCTCGCCGAGCGGCTCTCTCGCATCTGCGGAACGAGCGTGCGGGAGGCCCGGATGGGCGAGGAGGTCCGGCCCGGTGACATCCTGATGGCGCCCGGCGGACGCCACCTCGAACTGACGGGAGACGCCGCGGGGGTGCGGACACGCCTCACGGACGACCCACCGGAAAACTCCTGCCGTCCGGCCGCCGACGTGCTCTTTCGATCGGCAGCCCGGATCTGGGGGCGGGGCACGCTCGGCGTGGTGCTCACAGGGATGGGCCGGGACGGACTCCAGGGTGCGCAGGCGATCGTGGCGGCGGGGGGTGAGGTGATCGCGCAGGACGAGTTCACGAGCGTGGTCTGGGGCATGCCGGGCGAGGTGGTCCGGGCCGGCCTCGCAGACGCCGTGCTGCCGCTGTCACAGATCGGCGTCGAGGTCGGCCTGCGCCTCCAGCGGCGCGGCGGCTGACGCCACGGGAGGGGCTGCAATGAAGGTGGGCCCGCTCCAATTCGCCTTCCTGCGCGATCTGCTCCGCCGCCGCACGGGAGTCGTCATCGACACGGAGAAGGAATACCTGGTCGTAGCCCGGCTGATGCCGATCGTCCGTCAGCGGAGGATTCCCAGCCTCGACACGCTCATCGACCGGCTCCGCAAGGGACTCGACCCCACCCTCGAGCGCGACATCTTGAGCGCCATGATGACGCACGAGACGAGCTTCTTTCGCGACAAGAGCCCGTTCGAGACCCTGCGGACGCTCTTGCCCGCCCTCGTCGAGCGGCGGGCGGCGATCAAGCAGCTGACGTTCTGGTCGGCCGCCTGCTCCACCGGGCAGGAGCCCTACAGCATCGCCATGCTCTTGAACGAGCACTTTCGCGACATCCTGGCCTCGTGGCGGGTGCGGATCATCGCCAGCGACTACTCCGAGGATGTGCTCGCCAGGGCGCGGGAAGGGCTATTTTCCGACCTGGAGACCGCCCGCGGACTGCCACAGCAGCTCCTATCACGCTACTTCCGGCCGCTGCAGGGGAAGTGGAGCATTTCCCAGGACTGCCGGCGGCTCGTCGAATTCCGTCCCATCAACCTCAACGACACGTGGCCGCTTATGCCTCCCTGCGACGTCGTGTTGCTGCGCAACGTCATGATCTACTTCGACGTGCACACGCGGACCAAGCTCGTCGAGCGGATGCGGCGGGCGCTGCGGCCCGACGGCGTGCTGTTCCTCGGCGGCGCGGAGACGCTCATCGGCATCGACAACGGCTACGAGCGGCTTACGGGCATCGGCTGCAGCTACTACCGGCCGAAGGCCAAGACCTAGATCGCATCCGACTTCGCTTGAGCGATGTCCGGGTAAACCAGGAGATGCAGGCGAAGGGATCGGCGGAAGCTCGACGAGCGTTTGGCCGCCGCGGCCACAGCGAGGAGACTTCTGCCGTCCCGTAGCCGGCGCTACACGTAGGCGGGATGCGCTCGTGCGCATCCGAGTTGGGCGGAGCACCGGCCTGGGGGCGGCAAAAGCCTCTTCGCTGTAGGTGCTGTCGCCATGCAGCGGCCGCTCCACTGAAAACGGAGCGATCTCGAACGCGTCCGGTGAGACACCTTCTCCGGGCCTGGCTGCGATCAGGGCCGCCACTCGATGCCGAGGATCGAGACGTCGTCGAGCGGCCCGATCGGCCGGCACCACTCCTCGACCCGTGACAGGAGCCCCGTCACGCTCTCCTCGAGCGGCCGCGGACGGCCGGCGGCGAGCACGTCCGCCATGGCCTGGTCGCCCAGGGGCTGGCGGTCCTTGTCCATCGCCTCCGGCACGCCGTCGGAGTAAAAGTAAAGCCGGTCGCCCGGGGCGAGCTGGAGGGAGTGCTGCTCGTATTCGACGTCGGGCACGAAGGCGATCGGGAAGCCATCGGCGCCGTGAAACTCGGGGCCGCCGCCCTCCGGCACCCGCACCATCGCCGGGTGGCCGCCCGACACGTAGTCGAGCCGGCCGGAAGGGAGGTGCAGCACCCCGTAGAGGATCGTGAAATAGAGCCCGGAAAACTCGTCGGCCTGGAAGAGCTTGTTGAGCTGGGTGGCCACTTCGGCCGGCCCCGCCACGAGCACGCGGCCGTCGGGCCCTTGGCGGACAAGCAGCGACTGGTCCGTCACCTTGGGCGTGAGGAACCGGCCGACGGTCACAGCCATGAGCGACGACGGAACACCGTGCCCGCTCACATCGACGACAAACATGCCAACGTGCTCATCGTCGAGTGGGAAGATGTTGAGGAAGTCCCCCGCCAGGCTCTGGCAGGGCACGTACCGCCAGGCGACCTTCATGGAAGGGATCGCCACCTCGGCGGATGGCAGCAGTGACTGCTGGACCTTGGCCGCGGCGTTCAGGTCGCGCACCATGTGCTCGTTGATCCGGGAGATCCGCTCGTTGAGCTCGACGAGTTCGGAGTTGCTCCGCTGCAGGTTGTCGCGGGCGACCGACAGATCCTGGTTGGCGACGACGAGCTCCTGGTTCTTGGCGACCGCGTTCTCGAACGTCGACACGAGGAGGTTGAGCACCTGCTGTCGGCCGGCCTTCACGCGAAACTGCTGGCCCGCGAGCGTGACCTCCAGCATCGCCGCTTCGCCACCGGCGTCGTCGGCCAGCGGCGTCGCCAGCAGCGACTGCATTCTGGCCAGCAGGAAGTCGGGCTCGTAGGGCTTCGTGACGTAGTTGTCCGCGCCCGCATCGAGGCCACGAATGATGTCAATGGGGTCGGCGAGCGTCGAAAGCAGGATGAAGGGGACGGTCCGCAGGGCCGGATCGGTCTTCACCGCCTTGCAGAACTCGTAGCCGGTCATCACCGGCATCTCGATGTCGGAAATGATGATGTCGGGCCGCCGCTCGCGGACCAGCGCGAGCGCATCGGCCCCGGTCTCTCCCCAGCGGACGGAATGGCCGGCCTCGATCAGCCGGCGCTGCAGCATCTTGGCCTGGATGCGGCTGTCCTCGGCGATGACGACATCCACCCCACCGCCCGCGGCTCCCGCGGCACCGTCTGCATTCATCGCGGTGATTTCCCGGACGTCGGCGACATCAGGCCTTGAACTTCGCCAAGGCAGCAGGGGCATCGGCGTGGATGCTGAACAGCTTGTCGAGGTTGGTCAGCTTGAAGACCTGGAAGATCTCCGGCCGGATGCTGCACATCTTGAGCCGGCCCTTGGCGGCGCCGACCTTGCGGTGCAACTGACCGAGGAGCCCGAGCATGGCACTCGACATGAACTCCACATGCGAAAAGTCGAGGAGCACGTCCTGGCCCGGCGTGCTGCCAAGCAGGCGGTTGATCTCGGTCTTGATCTCGTCGAGGACCGTGTCGTCCAGGATTTTCTTGTCCTTGAACAGCACGACGTGGACATTGTCCTTCTTCTCGGGCTGGATGCGGCGAAATGGATCCATGGGGGGAGGCGTCTTCCGAGGGACTTCGGGCGGGAATGGGGCGGCCGCCCCACGAAGTGAGCCTATCCGGTCGGACCGGGCCGTGCCAGCGCCGGCCCGGCCGCGGCGAAAACGCCGGCCGCAGCCCAGCCACCGCCGCCGCACGCCCTCCCCGCACGACCGATGACCGCCCCCGAGGAAAGCCGCACATTCGTCAGGGTTTCCATGACCGTAATCACCGGACCGCCCGTGTTGCCGCCTGGTGCAGGCTGTAGCGGCACCGCGTTTTCCCGGTGATTTCATGGGGGCGGTCTGCCGAAAGCAACGGGGGGCTTGAGAGAACACAAGGGGGCGGTCTCGGGAACGATCCGGGACTCCAGGGCGGAGAATCCACCGATGGCACGCTGGCATGACGTCATGAGCTCGATCAAGTTCTGCCGGGCGGCATCGCTCGCCGTGCTCGTTGCGGGTGCGACGTGCCTGTGCGGCATCCCCTCTCCCGCGTCCGCGGCTGCCCTCGAGCCCACCGAAGCCTCGATTCTCGGCGACGTCGGCGGCATTCCGGCCGACCTCGGCTCCACGCCGGTAGCCGACGACGCCTGCATGAACGAGTTGCGGCGGTGCTGCTGCTGCCCGGGATGGACGCACTACGCGATCTTCGACGTGCTCTTCCTGCAGCGCAACAACCAGATCGGCAACCAGCCGCTCGTGTTCAACGATGCCCTCGTCCCGGTGATGACAGCGCAGCAGTTGCAGCCCGCGATGGCCACGGGCGTGCGGCTCTTCTATGGCAACCTCGTGACCGACCGACTGGGCTGGGAGGTTGGCTACACCGGCATCTACGGCATGTTCGGCGACGCCGTCGTCAATGGGAACGGCAACCTGCAGCTGCCGCCGGACCTCGGCAACGTGGTGAACAACTTCAACGACGCGGATCAGGTGCGGGCCACGTACTGGTCCACGCTGAACATCGCCGAGTTCAACATGTTCTGCTACGACTGCTGCGAGGAATGCGGCCCCACGAACTGCCCGCTGACGAACTGCCGCCCCAGCTGCCACTGCGTCAGCTACCTGCTCGGGTTCGTCTGGGCGGGGCTTAATGAACAGGCATCGCTGACGTCGCTGTGCTGCAACCCGCCCGAGGCGGCCAGCTACACGGTGAACTCGAGCACGAACTACTTCGGCCCGCAGATCGGCATGTGGGGCCGCCGGCAGTGGCAGCGGTGGGCCGTCGAGGGCTGGTGGAAGACCGCGGTCTGCGGCACCAACGCCTACCAGTCGCAGTCGCCGATCGTGGGCACGATCACCGGCCCGGAACGCGGGCCCCTGTCGGCGAGTGACACGGGCGTCGGCTTCATCGGTGCAATCAACGGCACCGTGATCTACCGGCTCACGGACGTCTGGGGCCTGCGGGCCGGCTACAACTTCTACTGGCTGACCAACGCGGCCCTGGCCCCCAACCAGTGGGACTTCGCCACCGCCACCGGTGCGGGCACCGGCATCAACGACAACGGCGGCCTCTTCCTGCAGGGTGCCAACCTGGGCGTCGAGGCCCGGTGGTAGTCGCCGCCACGCCGCTCACCCCACGATCGCCTTCCGCAGGTTGGTGTTGATCCGCAAAGGTGATGTCAGCGGCTTGCCAAGGTAGGTCGGCACGAAGGTGGCGTCAACGACGCCCGTGGTGGCGTTCACCTTCTTGATCGTGCCCTTGCCGCCGTCTCCCTGGGCCATGAAGACGGTGTCGACGACCGGGCTCGAGCCGAGCGCCGACGCCGCCGCGTAGACGGGTGAATTCGGCTTCGCCTGCGACGCGAACGTGTTGTAGGAGAGCATGCTCGCGTTGGTCTGGCCGTTGTAGACCGTCACCTGCGACTTGCCGTTGCGGCCCGCCGAGGCGATCAGATCCAGCCCGGTGCCGGAAAAGTTCTGCGTCGTCATCGACACGCCGACCGTGCCCTTGGGGAACGTGGGCTGGAACGTGCTGGACACCGTCGGCGTGGCCGAGATGTCGAACGTCTTCACGGTCGGCGCCATCCCAGGCCCGCTGCCGACGACGATCTTGTTGATCCCGGCGACTGCTGCAGACGAGCCACCGCGGTAGTTCTTGACACCGCTGAAGGCGGTGAACGACTTGTAGGCCGTGAACTTCGTGCCATCGCTGAGCGACACCTGCACGTCCCCCGCGCCGCTCGACTTCGCCGCCACGAGATCGTCCTTTCCGTCGCCGTCGACGTCGCCCACGTTGATCTCGATGCCGTCCTTGTAGCTCGCACCGAATGGCAGGTAGGGCTGTGCGAAGCCCGGCATCGGCGTGCCGTCGAGCTTGAACACCTTGACCTCACCCACTCGGCCGGCACCGGGCGTCACCACGACCTCGGGCACGCCGTCGTCGTTGAGGTCGCCCGTCGCGACGCGGACGCCGCCGCGGAAGACCTTGTCGGCGTAGGCCAGGAAGCTCGAGACCACCGCGCCCGTGTAGGGATTGATCACATACACCCGCGGCGTGCTGTTGCACGCCTCGTCGTTGCCGGCCACGAGCACGTTCGTGATCACTTCGTTGGTGTCGGTGGCCGTATTGTTCGTGGGATCGGGATCAAGCGTGGACGACGTCACCACGGCCGTGTTGCCATAGCTGCCGGCCGCCGTGCCGAAGGGCACGGTGTACGACACCGTGAGCGTCGCCACATGGCTGGCGGCGAGCGTGAAATTCGACCATGTGAAGCTGCCGTTGACGCCCTGCGTCACACTGCCCGTGGAGGGCGTGCCGAAGGATCCCTGGGCGAACGCCGACGGCCAGGTGTCGGCCACGCTCACGTCCTCGGCCGCGTCGGGGCCGAGGTTGGTGACCGTGATCGTGTAGGTGTAGGTGACGCCGTCGCCCGAGAAGACCGTCGACACGCCGTCGGACTTCTCGATCTTCAGGTCGGCCTCGGCTGCGGGATCGTCGGCCGCTCCACCGAGATCGCGGAGGCCGCTGCCGCCCGTATACGAGATGGCGAATCCGGCGATCGGCGCGAGCGTTCCGTTGCCCAGGTCGATCGTGAACCACTGGCCGGCGTCGTACGACACGCTGTCGTACGTGACCGCCCCATACGCCTGTCCATACAGCGTGCCGTAGTCGCTGCTGAACGACAGCTGGAGGCTGGGATTGCCGCTCGCTAGAATCGTCGTCGCGGCGGAGGGGCTGCTTCCCGAAATGTCGACCGAGTAGAACTGCCCCGACTGCGTCGCGGCATACAGGATGCCGCTCCCGTTCACCGCAATGTCGCCGAACGTGTTGGTCGTCGTGGGGGCGTCGGTGATCGGGTACGACGTGAGCGATGCAAACGACGGCAGTCCAGCACCCGAGTAGCTCAACGACACCTTGTTGAGCGAGTTGGTCCCCTCGGTGAAGAACCAATAGGCGTTGTTGTAGAAGACGGCGTTTTGGGGCTGGTTCGTGACGGTGGCGGGCGACGAAAGCCCGATCTGTGCGGCGGTCGCCAGCTGCGTCAGGCTCGGCCCGCGGTCCCAGAACTGCAGATTGTTGCCCGGATCGATGAAGAAGAATTGGTCGCGGGCCGTGTCGTAGGCGAAGGCGTTGGAGTCACCACTGCCGACCGTCGGCGCGGCGTCAAACACCGGACTGGCGGTCTGCGCGTTGACGTCGACTTCTTGGATGACGTTGTTGTTGTCGATGCCGTAGATGTAGCTGTTCGCGAGTACCCGACGTGACTCGAGCGGCTCGAGTCGCAAAGCACGCACCGATCGCTCCGCCGTCCGTCCACTGCGCCGCCCGCCACGCTTCGTCGCCTCGCGCATCGTTCACTCTCCTGCTGGTGACACCGGTCCCCGGAACACGGCCTTCCACTCACTACCACGTCGACAGGTGTCGCCATGACGAGCCGCGTCGTTATAAGCCCGCGAGACAAGCTGGGTCAAACAACCGGACAGGCCCCGGCGCGGTGTCTTTTTCTGGCGATCCTGACGCGCCATGCCGCTTGAGACGTGGGCCGCGCACGATCGCCCACGCCCACGTGCTGCGACAGATATGGCCCGTCCACGCGCCGGTTCCGGCGGCAGCTAGCCCTACTGCTGGTTCGCTATGGGACGCAGCGTGTTGGTCGCGATCCGCAGCGGAGAGACGATCGGCTTGCCGAGATAGACCGGCGCGAATGCCTGATTGGCGTTGCCCCCGGCCGCAGGAACCTTCTTGATCGTGCCCACGCCCCCATCGCCCTGGGCCATGAACACCGTGTCGACGACGCCGCCCACGACGGCCAAAGACGATGCGGCGGCATAGACTGGAGTGTTGTTCTTCGGGACGGGCGCCGAGAACGTCGAATAGCTGCGTCCGGGGATGATCGCGTTGTTCACGGCCTGATAGGCCGCGACCCTCGAGTTGCCGTTGCGGCCAGCGGCCACGAGCGTGTCGAGCAGGTCGCCGGTGAACCGCTGGGTCGTGACCGACACGCCGGCCGAAGTGGCCGGCACAGCGGGAGCGAACTGGCCCGCGGACGTCAGCGCACCGCTGGTCGCGTTGAGGCCGTACTTCTTCACCGTGGGCGGCATGCCCGGACCGCTCCCCACGACGAGGGCCGCGATGTTCGTGTCTGGGTTGTAGCTCCCGATGGCCGCGGTCGCACCGCCGCGGTAGGTGCCGCCGAACGCGGTGAACGACTTGAAGGCCGTGAACGCCGTGGCGCTGCTCTTGGCCACCTGCACCTCGCCCGGGCCGCGGGACTTCGCCGCCACGAGATCGTCGTCGCCGTCGCCGTCGATGTCGCCGACGTTGATCTCGATACCGTCACGGTATGCCTGGCCGAACGGGAAGTAGGGCGTGAAGCCCGCCTTCGGCGTGCCGTCCAGGTTGAACACCTTCACCTTGCCTGCCGCACCGGGGCCGGGCGCCGTCACCACGTCGGGGATACCGTCCTTGTCGATGTCGCCGACCGCGACGCGAACGCCGCCACGGAATCCCGGGAACTCGGGGTAGGCGTTGAACCGCTTGTAGACCTCGTTGGACACGCCGACGTTCTTTCCGGCCTCGGCGGGCGTGCCGGAGTAGGGGTTGATGACGTAGACGAACGGAGCGCTCAAGCAGCCGAGGTCGGTGCCGGCCACGAGGGCGTTGGTGACGACGGTGTTCGTGTCGGTAGCCTCATGCGGTCCGAGGTCGGTCGGCGTCGAGGCCGAAACCTTGTTCGGGAACTGCGTCGTGTTTTCTTCGACCGCGGCCCCGAACGGCACGGTGTAGCTCACCTGCAGCGTCACGGTCTCCCCCGAGGCCAGCGTCGGGATCTCCCAGCTGAAGTCGTCCGTGCTCTTGTCGATCGTCCCCAGCCCCGCGGGATTCGTCACGAACGAGTCCTTGATCTGCACGAAGCCCTTCGGCCAGGTGTCCTTCACCGTCACGGGGCTGGCGGCCGCCTGACCCATGTTGCTGACGGTGATCGTGTAGGTGTGGATGACGCCGTCGCCCGCGATGACCGTCTGGATGCCGTCGTCCTTCTTGATGTCCAGCGATGGGGCCGGATCGTTCGCGGCGCCGCCCAGATCGCGGAGGCCGTTGCCAGTGTCACCGTAGGTGATGTCAAAACCATCGATGGGTGTCGGCACGCCGGTTTGAGTGTCGATCGTCCACCATTGGCCGGCTGGATAGTTCTCGCTTTCGTACGTCGTCGCGCCAAAGGTTTGGCCATACAGGGTGTTGTAGTCGTAGCTGAACGACAGCTGAAAGCTGGGATTGCCGCTGGCGACGATCGTCGTTGCCGCCGACGGCGTGCTCCCGGAAATGTCGACGGTATACAGCTGGCCGTTCTGGGTCGCCGCGTAGAGGATGCCGCTGGCATTGACCGCGATGTCGCCGAACTTGTTCGTCGTCGTGGGCGCGTCGGTGATGGGGTATGTCACGCGGGAACCGTTGACGTACGTGGGGTTGCCTCCCACATAGACGAACGGCACCTTGTTGAGGACGTTCGTTCCCTCGTCGAAGAACCAGTACGCGTCGTTGTAGTAGACGGCGTTTTGCGGCTGGTTCTCCGTGGTGGCGGGAGAAGCGAGGCCGAGCTCGCCGTGCGGCACGATCGTCGCAGGGTTGCCCGTCCGCGACCAGAACTCCAGATCGTTGTTGCCATCGATGAAAAAGAACTGATCCCTGGCCGAGTCGTAGGCGAAAGCGTTGGAGAACGGCCCGGGAATGGTGCCGTTGGTGTACACCTCCTTTGGCGACTGGGTGCTGGTGTTGATCTCCCAGATGTTGTTGTTGTCGTCGATGCCGTAGATGTAGTTGGCGGCGAGCACCCGCCGGCCCTCGAGCGATTCGATGCCGAGCGTCCTGCCTCGCGTCCGGGCCCGCTGTCCCTGCACGCCCCGCGCCAGCCTGCCGCCCTTCCGCCGCTGCTCCGCCGCCGTCGAACGCATCGTGTGCCCCGTCGCAAAAAATGTTTTTTGCCCCGCCGGGTGGGGGCTTTGACGATTCCGTCACCCTACCCAACTTCACAGCCCGTGTCACGAATGCGGTTTCTCTCGGTTTTTCAGGGGTTTTCGAGCCAGGTTTTGGTATCCCGCCGGCTCCACCGGCAGAGTTTGCCACCCGAATCCTCATGACGGCTCCCGATCCTGCCGAATACTCCGACTGGAGCGGTGGCTCCTCGCGTAGCGATCAGGGGAATCTTCATGGCCGGCTGCTGGATCCGTGGAAGCGTCGCCGTGGCCGTCGCGGCCGCCTGCCTGGCGCTGTCCGCGTCGCGGGCCGACGACCCGTCGTGGCCGCAGGACGAACGGTCGTACGCGGTCTTCGACGCGCTCTTCCTCCAGCGGAACAACGCCACGGTCAAGCGGCCGCTCATCGTCGACACCGCGGCGCCGACCGTGCCCCTGATCTCCACCGGCGACCTGACCAGCACGATCGGGACCGGCGCGCGGCTGCTCTACGGCACCTACGGCGAGGAGGATGTCGGCTGGGAGGTGGGCTATCTCGGCGTCTACGGCATGTACGCCAACAAGCCGGTGAGCGGCGACCAAAGCCTGGCTGCGGTCGACCCATCCTTCGCCGCGCAGGCGGGTTTTGGCAACGGCTCGTTCTCGGCCGCGACCTACTCCTCGAACCTGAACTCCGTCGAGTGCAACCTCGTGCTGCACGAGTACGACGGCGGCTTCAACCGGCGGTCTCCCCGGCCCTGGCAGCGGTGCGACGGCTACGACGGCGGCCACGTCGACTGGCTGGCGGGCTTCCGCTGGGCCGACGTCGAGGAGTCGGCGCTGCTCTCCATGCGGTCGACCAACCCGACGCCGGTGAGCTCCTACGGCGTCACCACCAGCTCGAACCTGTTCGCGGCCCAGGTCGGCATCCGGGGACGCATGGCCTTCGAGCGGTGGGCGACAGAGGGCTTCATGAAGGTCGGCATCGCCGGCACGTCGCTCTCCCAATCCCAGACCATGGTCGACGCCTTCGATCCCACGCCGCTGCGGTCGCCGCGGTCGGGAACCGCCGCGGGCATGGGCATGATCGCCGAGATGAACTGGTCGGCGATCTACCGCATCGACGACGTGTGGGGCTTCCGCGTCGGCTACAACCTGATGTCGCTCACCGGCCTGGCGCTCGCGCCCGACCAGTGGCTCTTCTCGACGGGCCGCACGGCCGCCGATGGCACCGCTGTCCAAGGCACCGGCAGCCTCTTCCTCTGCGGCGGCAGCCTCGGGCTCGAGGCCCGCTGGTAGGGCCCCGGCTCCACAGCCGGTCGGGCATCGAGCCGCCACACTGCGGGTCAGCGGGGCTCGCGATCAGGCAAACGCGAGCAGGTCCACGATGAAGATGATCGGCTTGCCGTTGCTCGGGGCGCCGTCGCCGTAAGCCAGGGCCGGCGGGACGATGAACTGGGCCTTGCCACCGACCTTCATCGCCTTGACGCCCTCGGCGAAGCCGGCGGTCAAGTTCGCCAGCGTGAACGTCGTGTTGAGGTTGCCATCGAACCGGTCGCCGTCGCTGGTGTAGCCCTCATAGTTGACCGTCACGCGGGTCTTGCTCGAGGTGTAGGCGTCGCCCGTGCCCTGCACCAGCTCCTTGTACATCAGCCCGGAACTGGTCCTGATCAAGGACGGATCGTTCAGCGCCGACGCCGCCGCCGTCCGCAAGGCCCCGGCCACCGCGGCGACCGAATCGGCCTTTGTCACCGTGATCGACCCGGCCGTGGAGCCGATGGCGACCGCGTAGCGGACCATCGGGGTGGTCTCGCCGCTGCCCTGCACGAAGCTGATCGTCTCGGCCCGCGTGTCGCCATCCCCGTCGACCGCTGACGCAAAGACCGGGCGGCCGATGCCGGCACCCGAGAAGGGGACGAACGACGCCAGCTTGTTGTTGGCGGCCGCGCCGACCGCGCCGTCCCATATTTCGACCGCGGATCCGCCCCCCGCACCGGCTGTGAAGACGAGGTCGGGCGTGGAATCGGCGTTGAGCCTGGCGACGTCCACCGACACGTCCGACTGCATCTTGCTCGTGAAGGGCTTGATCGTGTCGATGGCGGACGGCGTCGCGCCGGCCACCTGGAAGACCTTGGCCACCGGGCCGCCCGCGTTGCGCGCGACCACCACGATCTCTTCCTTCCCGTCCCGTCGCACGCCGTCGGTGGCCTTGCCGTCGAAGGTGCCGAAATCGCCGGTTCCGAGGGAGGTCACGACGGCGCCCGATTCGACCGCGGTGAAGGACTTGTAGAACGTCAGCGGGCTCTTGTTGTCGAGCGTGGGAGTCGACCTGTACAGCCGCACCTCGCCGGTGCCCGCGTACTGTGCGAAGGCGAGGTCCTTCAGACCGTTGCCGTCGAAATCTCCCGCCGCGACGCTCATACCGCGAGCCAACGGGCCGAAGGGGGCGAAATTATCGTAGCCTTTCGCCTTGGAGAGCGTGACCTTGCCGTCGCCATCGATGTTTTGGCTGTAGACGACGACTTTCCCTGCCCCACCGTAGTTGGCGACGGTGACGAGCTCGTCCTTCCCGTCCCCCGTCAGGTCGACGAGCACCGACCGCACTCCCGACCGAGAGTTGGCGAAGGGAGTTACCGAAGCGGCGACCGCCGTGCCCTTGGAGTCCTGGGCGACGAGCTTCACGGTGGATGCCGTGGTCCAGCTGCCGTTGCTGCCGACGGCGATCGACCTGGGCACGAAGGCATCGACGTCGGTCTTGGTGATCTCGGGATCTTCGCCCAGCTTGACGGACGCCGTTGACGACAGGGCCCCCGTGGTGCCCGCAGCGATCGTGCCCACGATCGTGAACGTGGCCGTGGCCTTCGCAGGGAGCGTGACGGTGGTGCTGAAGTCGGTCGTCTTCTTCTGGTCGGTGTGCGTACCGAGATTGCCGGCACCGCCGAAGAGCCCCGTGCCGTCGCCCGTGTAGGCCGCCGTCCACGTCGCCCCCGTGATGCCCGCGGCGAGCGTTGTTTTCACGACCGCGTCGGTGGCGGTGTCGGTGGCGCTGTTGTTGGTCACCTTGAGCGTGTAGATCACCTGAGTGCCGGGCGAGTAGAAGGTTCGCTCGATGCCGGCCACCAGGTTGTCGTCGAACGACAGCGACAGATCGGCGGCCATCAGCGCCCGCTGTTCGAGAGCCTCGTGACCGCCGAGGCCGTAGCCGAGCGTTTCCCAGCCGAGCCGCTCCGCGCGTCGCAGCGAGGCCCGCCTCCGGAGTCGCCGGCGGCTACCGCGGGGGGTACGCTGGGGAAACAGAGCGGGAAAACCCATGATCTCACCTCCGGAAATGCCGCACGACGACGCAGCATCTCTACGGTCAGGACTACGGTCTGGTTCGTTGCCCGTCAATTTTTGGGCCGCAGAAGAGGGTTTCGGCAGCAGCGGCTGCCTCGCCCCAGCCCGACCGCACCAGCCAGCCTAGCCGGCACGACCGGCTGCCGAGCCGGCCGGGACCGCCATTTCGGCAGCCTTCATGCCGTCCATGAGCGGCCAGAGGGCGTCGATGTCGGGCTTGAAGATGTCGCCGATCAGGACGTCGGTGATCAGCCCCTTCCGTCCCGGATGCTGCCGAACGAACTGGCCGAAATTGAGGCCGTCGTAGAACTGGCAGACGAGGTTCCGCATCCGGTCCATGCCCGCGAGGTACTCGGGCCCCCAGACTCCGAGACGGGCCGCAGACGTGTCTCCGGCGTCCAGCCCGGCGGCGATGGCGTCGGCAGCCCGCGAGCCGCTCACCAGCGCCAGGAGGATGCCCGACGAATAGAGCGGGTCGAGGAAGCCGAGGGCGTCGCCCACGAGCACCCAGCCGTCCCCCGCGACCTGCCGAGAGCGGTAGGAATATTCCTTGGCGGCCCGGAAGGGGCCCACCCGCTCGGCGGCCGCGATCCGGGGCTGCACCCCTGGACACCGGGCGACCTCCTCGAAGTAGATCCGCTCGAGATCTTTCGTGTCCCGGTTCTTGAAGAGGTGTTCCGCTGGCGCCACGACGCCGACGCTGACCATGTCGTCGTGCAGCGGGATGAACCAGAACCAGCCGATTTTTCCGGCGGTCTGCATGACGAGCGTCGCCCCCTCGTCGCGGCCGGCATCCCGCTGGGCCCCCTTCCAGTAGGTCCAGACCGCCGCCTTCTTGAGCACCGGGTCCCACTCCCGCAGGCCGAGCCGATCCTGGATCACGCAGCTCTGACCGGCCGCATCGACCACGACCTGGGCCCGGATCACCCGCTCCTCACCCGACTCGTCGACGGCCCGCACGCCCACGGCGCGGCCGTCCTCGAAGATCACATCCAGCACCCGCACGCCCTCCTGCACGTCGACCCCATGCTGCCGGGCGTTGTCGAGCATCATCTGGTCGAATTCGTCGCGACGAACCTGCCAGGTCTGCGAACTCTCGTGCGGCTTGTAGTCGGCGAAGTAGAAGGGCTCCGAGAGCCGGCCGCTCTCGGAGACGAACTGCACGCTGTGCTTGTTGACGAACCGGCTGCCACGGAGCTTCGCGAGCATGCCAAGCCGGTCGAGCACCCAGAACGTCTCGGGGATCAGCGACTCCCCGATGTGATACCGGGGAAACCGCTCCCGCTCGAGCAGCACCACCCGCCGGCCGCGCATCGCCACGAGTGTGGCGACGGTGGCGCCCGCCGGCCCGCCGCCGATCACGACGACCTCCGTCCCGGCCGGGTCGCCCACTAAACCGTCTCGAGCGGCTTCGATCACGGATGCGTCTCCTTCCGGGCCTCTGCCATTTATAGCATCGACCGACGCCCCGGACAGGGACGAGCCGCGGCTACTTTTGCCGCTGGAACAGCAGCGGTTTGGCCTCCTTGGGCGCCCCGGCCAGCGAGAACTCGAAGGCATCGGGCCCCTTGGACTGCACACGGCCCACCATCGAGCCCTGCTTCTCGGTGTTGAGGGCGATCGCGTCGCGGGCGGTGGCCAGGTCGCCGGAGAGCTCGATCGTGGGCCGGCCGGCCGGCGTGGCCTTCCATGTGAACTTCGAGTCCTCGGTGATGGAGAGCACGATCGTGTCGTTGCCGCTCGTGGCCTTCCATGTGCCGACCAGATCGGTCTCTGGTACGGCCGGAGCGGGCGTCGCGGCACCGTCCGCGGCGGCCGGCGGCTCCGCCTTCGCGTCCTCGGGCGGCGGCGTGATCGCATCGAGCAGCCGCTTGGCGACCATGTCGCCAGGCTGCTTCCCGACCACCACCTTCAGCGCCTCGGCAGCCATGTCGGCGTGGCCGCCGACGAGATAGTGGTAGGCGAGGACGAAGTGGCCCGCGGCACTGTCGGGATTCGACCGGCAATAGTCCTCCAGCTTGCGGAGGTGCCCGGTGTAGGCGTCGACGGAACCGTAGACGTTGCTGATCGTGGTCCAGTCCATGCCCGGGGCCCCGACGAGCACCGCGTTGAGCGTGGCAGCCGCCTCGGGATAGCGTCCCAGCGCAAAGAGTGCGAGCGCCCGGACCTCGTGGATGATGGAATCCTTCGGCGAGAGTTTCACGGCGCGGTCGAAGCCGGTGAGCGCACCCTGGTAGTCCCCCGCCTTGAACTTCGCGAGCGCGTCGTCCACGACGGCGTTCGCTTCATCCGACTGCGCTGTCGCGGTCGCGGTGCCACCGGCGCCTCCTTGCGGGTTCGACGAGTTCGACAGGTCGCCGTCGTTGGTGATGTAGTTGTTCACCACGATGGGCTGGGAGTAGTCGTAGGGGGACGACGCCACCACGGCCGCCGGGATCGACGAGTAGTAGGGATTCACGTACGCGCCGCTGCCGTAGCCGAGCAGTCCGTAGCCGAGCCCCCAGCCGCCGAGGGTCGAGACCGCGCCCCAGGTCGCGGCGCCCAGAGCGAACGGCGCCCACCAGCCGCCTCCCCAGCCGCCCCCCCAGTTGTTGTTCCAGCAGCCGCTGTACCAGCCACCGTAGTGCGGGTTCACGTAGCCGCTGTTCCAGTTGTTCCAGCCGCCGTAGCCACCGTAGCCCCAGTCACCGTAGCCGCCATAGCCGCCGCCGTATCCGGGGTAGCCCCAGCCGCCACCGTTGACGTTGATGTTGTTGAAATTGTTGTTGACGTTGTTGCCGACGTTGTTGCCGATCCCATCGCCGATGCCGGGACGGTTGCCGCCGCCGATGCCTGGTCGATTGCCGCCGATGCCCGGGCGTTCGCCGGGCCGATTGGCCCAGTTGCCGCCCCCTGGACGATTCAAGCCGCCCGGCCTGTCACCGCCGATGCCCGGCCTGTTGCCGCCGGGACGATCACCACCGATGCCGGGCCGATTGCCGCCGGCCCCGCCGCCGCCACCGATTTGACCGGGGAGCGTGGTGGGCCGATTCCCGCCGATGCCAGGCCGGTCTCCACCGCCTCCGCCCAGTCCACCCCCGGGGCGATTGCCACCGCCGCCGCCGACCTGGCCCGGCAACGTCACCGGACGATTCGTGCCGCCAGCTCCACCGCCACCCACTTGACCGGGAAGCGTGACCGGCCGATTCGTACCCGCACCACCGCCACTCCCCGGGCCACCGCCGGCACCACCACCGCCGGCACCGCCTCCAATACCGCTACCGCCACCACCGCCAGGTCGGTTGCCGCCAGCCAGCCCACCCGGCTGCGGAAACGGCTTGGTCGCCGCGCCGAGGCTCGGACGCTCCGCCGGTCGCGTCGAGGCAGAGAGCCCAGGTCGTCCGGGCAGCGTCGAGCCGCCGCCCCCGCCGAGCTGACCGCCACCGGCACCACCGCCGAACGATCCAGGCCGCAGCGTCGGCGCTGGCGGGCTGGCAAAGCCGCCGCCGGGGCGACTGGCCATGCCAGACCCCATGCCAGAACCCAGCCCAGACCCGATGCTCCCCGGCAGGCCACCAGGACGATTGAGCGGAT
>Ga0075471_10000585_pt1 | contig 22037 bp, 22 predicted proteins | sample DEB19_08_DNA_2_FD_74787 | JGI IMG/M metagenome (GOLD analysis project Ga0075471, IMG submission 74787) | Aqueous microbial communities from the Delaware River and Bay under freshwater to marine salinity gradient to study organic matter... | ecosystem: Environmental > Aquatic > Marine > Coastal ... | reverse complement strand
GCAGATTCCACTTGACCCGATTTTTCGTACATGTATTTACCTACTCGAGTTAATGGTCCACCTAGACAATAATTCTGATCCGCAGAAGTCCATGTGTATCCAAACTCCGCCATTAATTCAGTTTCAGCTATCAGCCATTGAGGTTCGGAATCTACAAATAACCCATCCATGTCGAAAAATACTGCACTATAAAAATTTTTCATTCTAAATTGCTAAGCCTAAAAGAGTATCTAGTGCTCTCGATAGCTCTCCTGGATTGCCACCAGTGGATCCATATCGGCATTCATTAATCCAATCTTGCAAAATTGAGAAAACTTTCTCTGTATCAATATTTTCTGATAAGGCATGGATTATTCCTTGTATAACAGCATCTGTCGGGGCAGATTCAGTTTGAGATAAATATAAGGTTAAATTGCTCAAAAAATCTTGTGCCCGCGTAAGTAACTCATCGTTCCACATTCGGTTAGTTGAATAATGCTGCATCATAAGTGCAATCCGAATAGCCATTGGAGAAATACCAGAATTCATCAATGTTGATACAAAGACCAAATTCCCCAAGCTCTTACTCATTTTTTCGCCATTAAGTCCGATCATTCCTGCGTGTACATACATCCTCGCAAAATCTTTACCGGTAGACACACGGGCTTGTGACGCACTCATCTCATGATGTGGAAATACCAAATCATTCCCACCGCCTTGTATGTCAATAAGAAAATCTTCATGTGTATCTGGTTGCAAATACCCTAGGGCGATTGCGCAACATTCAATATGCCAACCAGGTCGTCCTTCACCATGAATACTCGGCCATCCTGGTTCGTTTTCACGTTTACTTAACCAAACCAAAGAATCCAGCGGATTCTCTTTACCTTTTCGATAAGGGTCTCCCCCACGTTGCTCAAAAATTCTCAGCGAATCAGCTTCATTCAGGTGCGATCGGGAGCCGAAATCAGGATCATTACGAACTCTGAAATACAGATCATTTTCGACTGAATAGATCGCACCGGCACTACGCAGCTCCTCAATTTTTTGAGTGACCAATCCAATAGATTCCACGGCGCCGATATAAAAGTTGGGAGGAAGAATACGCAAAGATGTCATGTCTGAACGAAAGAGATCAATTTGTGAATCAGCCAGAGTTTGCCAATTAATTCCGTCACGATGTGCGCGTTCTAGCAATGGATCATCTATATCAGTTATGTTCTCAACGAAAAGTACTTCCGATTTCTTTGCTCGAAGGTATCGGTTAATGAGATCAAATGCTAGGTATGTAGCTGCGTGCCCAAGATGAGTTGAATCGTATGGAGTTATGCCGCAAACGTACATCCGATATGTTTGCTTCGTAGGCAGATCTTCAACTTTCCTAGAAGCAGAATTGAATAGCGAAAGCAAAGGTAATTCAAATTTGGAATCCAGGCTTGGTATATAAACATCAGGCCATGCTTTCATGTGCTAATACTATTACACGCGCGATGAATTACAGTTCTAAAACGCTGGCCATGGAATAGCTGGCCAATCCTGGCTCGGCATAGGAAATTTTCCTTCAGATAACAAATTTGTAATCCTCGTTTTTAAGGCTTCAATTTCAATATCGGTTATCAATGTTTGGAACTTTTCTATTTGGTTTTTCTCAATTAGAAGCAACAGTTCGTGAAGAATTTGCTTCTCTTCAAGGGATAAATCTGCGCCTGCCCACTGCCATAGAACTGTTCTTAGCTTGTATTCCTGATGAAAAGTAACACCATGATCACAACCGTAAAGTTTCCCATCCGCCCGTGGAAGTAAGTGACCAATTTTACGATCTGTATTATTTACGACTGCATCGAAAAGAGCCATTTTTCGCAATTGCGGATCGTTAGTACTAAAGAAAGTCGCTAGATCAATAGTTGAATCGATTTCGATCCATTCTTGAATCATCCCCAGACCGAACGGTCCATCCCGTAATAATGTAAGCGGCACCACCTTAAGATTGCTAGCTTCGCTGATTAAATAAGACGCATATTCACGTTGAGCCAAATTCCCATCTGGAAAATCCCATAATGGTCTTTCTCCAGCTATTGGTTTATAAATGCACTTTATTTTCATATCCCCATACGAGCATTCAGCCAAGAGCGTTGCGTTAGACGCGTCAATGAGGCGACCAGTTACATTGATAGTACCGTTGCGTAGAATTTCCTCAGTAGTTTTCATCGTCGATATCCATTAGAGCGAGGACACAAGTGCCCACTTGGATCAATTGGTATTCCGCAGAAGGGACACGGTGTGCGACCTGCATTAGCAAGTGATAAACATCTTTTTGAAAATGCTGCTGCCTGACTTGGTGAAACGTGAACACGCAGTAAATCGACAGACAATTCGTTTTCATCAAAAACCAAATCTTCATCATCTGCGTCTTGCGAGTTAGTCATTTCCCGCAATTCATAGACAATCACGCTATTTTCAGAGTCCCAAGCCATGGCGATAACACCAGCCCGGAACTCCTCGAAAATCGGTTGCTCCAGGGGCGCATCATCAATGTCTGTAGCCTTAATCGAAATTGTGGGATCTGATTTTTTGATTTCACGCAACATTATTTTGGTACGTTCTCCCAAGGCAATAACCTGCGATTTATCAACTACAACTGAAACAACTCTCGAACCAGTACGCGCCTGAATAAAAAAGGTTCGTTCTCCAGGAGATCCAACTGTCCCAGCGACAAAGCGTTCTACTGGATTGAATTCGTACACAATAGGACTCATGTTCTTCCACTACCCCCGCCAACAAGAGTTTTCATGGACCTTGATTTCTTTTCCAGATACTCAAAATTCGTCGATGAATCATTGAGATGCAATAGGCGGAAGTCACCCTTGTTGTAATCCAAAACTGTGATAGATGCGGGATCGATAACAATCTTTTGAAATTTATCTAGTTCCATATTCAGAGCGTCAGCAACTATGGTTTTAATGACGTCTCCATGGCTGACCAGAAGTACGACTCCGCCCTTGGACTTTTCAACACTCTTGAGAAGAGATTTTTTAGCCCGTCTTTGAACATCTAACAAAGATTCGCCCTCTGGGAAAACCATTTTGCTCGGAGTTTTTTGAACCACACGCCATTCTTTTTTTAAAGCCAAAAGAGTTAGCTTTTTTCCGGTCCATTGTCCGTAATCAACCTCCGAAATACCTTCATCTAAAATAAGTGCTTTGCGTGATATTTTCTGAGCCGCTAACCACGGTTCTAGTGTCAAATAGCATCTTTCTAAAGGACTGATTCGAATTTCTTTGAAAGTTAGAGAGCCTAAACGTTTGATTAAATCCTCTGCCTGAGTTGCACCTTTTTTACTTAACATGATTCCTGGGGTGCGACCAGCGAGAACTCCCTTTTCGTTAGCAACCGAATGGGCATGTCTGAGCAAAATTACTGTGGTCACTCAGCAAGGTTATCGGGATTTAGGAATGCACACTTGCTAAGGTCGTGCCATGCAATTAAGGCGTGCTGGTAAGAGTGGTCTCATGCTCTCTCGAATTGGGCTAGGCACTATGACGTGGGGACGCGATACCGATGAGCATGAAGCGGCCGAACAATGCCGTGCATTTCTAGATGCCGGAGGAAACTTCATCGACACGGCAGCTGTATACGGTGATGGAGATAGTGAACGCGTAATTGGCGGATTAATTGGCACGCTTGTGGAACGTAATGACATTGTCATCGCTTCGAAAGCTGGTATTTCATTTCCGCAAGGGGAAAGAAAAATTGATAATTCACGTTCAGCCTTAATCGCACAGTTAGATGCTTCATTAGTTCGTTTAAATACGGATTACCTAGACTTGTGGCAAATTCATACATGGGATTGCGAAACTCCCTTAGATGACACTTTATCCGCTTTGGACTATGCATACTCCAGTGGCAAGGCTCGATATGTAGGCGTATCAAATTTTTCGGGTTGGCAAAGTGCGCACGCCATCACACGACAAGAAGTAATTGCAAACAAAGCCCCTATCACAACGCTTCAAAATGAATATTCGTTGCTCAATCGAAAGGTTGAAGAAGATCTACTCGATGCGGTTGAAAATCTGAACGTAGGATTTCTAGCTTGGTCACCTTTAGGGCGAGGAGTACTCACAGGCAAATATCGCAAAGGGATTCCAAGTGATTCTCGTGCCGCTACTCCGCACTTTGCTTCGTTTGTCGAACCATATTTATCCGATAAGCAAAATCAGATCGTTGAAGCAGTCTGCATAGCAGCAGAAGGATTGGGGTACTCACCGCTAGAAGTTGCACTTGCATGGGTTCGAGATGCATCACATGTTACGAGCGTAATTTTGGGAGCAAGAACAGGTGCGCAACTGCGCGGCGCCTTAACTAGCGAAGAGGTTACATTGCCTGACGTTGTTCGGAGTGCGCTAAATGAGATTTCAACAGTTTCGTAAAAAATCTTCTAAAACATTAACTCCAAACTTAATGCCTTCGATGGGTACTCGCTCATCCACGCCATGAAATAAAGCCATAAAATCTAAATCTGGCGGCAATTGCAATGGTGAAAATCCAAAACCAATGATGCCTAATTCACTCAGAGCTTTGTTATCAGTACCTCCGCTCATCAGATAGGGAACAGGAATTCCCTCTGAATCGAAACGAAGAATCGATTGATTCATTGCTTCAACAAGATCACCATCAAAATCCGTCTCTAACGCAATGTCGTGAGTGATTGTTTCAATTGAAATATCTGGACCAATTATCTGACGAATGGTTTCGTTTAATTCAGACTCCAACCCAGGCAAAAAGCGACCATCAATCACCGCATTTGCGGATTGGGGAATCACATTGGCTTTATAGCCAGCATCTAACATTGTCGGGTTGGCCGTGTTCTGCAAAGTTGCACCGATCATTCGAGCCATAGGACCAATTTCATCCAGTAAAGGACGTAAATCCCGTTCATCATATTTTTTTCCTGTGACTTCAGCTATTTTCTTAAAAAGTATTTTTACAGTCTTTGTATATCGTTGTGGCCACTCATAATTACCTATTTTTGAAACCGCTTCACTTATTCTAGTTAAAGCATTTTCGGGGTTCATCATTGAACCATGACCTGCACGGCCGGATGCACTTAATTTAATCCAGTGAATTCCTTTTTGAGCTGCTTCAATGAAATACAAGCGTTTTCCACCCGCGACTGTAACTGAAAAACCACCTACTTCTGAGATGGCTTCTGTACAACCAGCAAATACTTCCGGATGATTGGCAACCATCCAACGGGAGCCAAATAATGAACCCGCTTCCTCATCTGCAAAAAAAGCAAGAACTATGTTGCGCGGTGGTTTGATTCCTTTCCTTGCCCACATCCGAAAAATTGCAATAATCATTGCATCCATATTCTTCATATCAATAGCTCCACGACCCCAAATCATTCCTTCTTTGATTTGCGCCGAAAATGGTTCTACGCTCCAATCTTCTGCATTTGCTGGAACCACATCTAAATGCCCATGAACTACTAATCCAGATCGGCTCTCGTCTTGACCCTTGATGTGCGCTATCACATTGCACCGTCCGGGAGCGGATTCGTAAATCCGAGAACTAATTCCTACTTCTTTTAGAAGATCTACAACTTTTGCAGCTACTGCTGCTTCATCACCTTTTCCCTCTCCAAAATTAACACTGGGAATACGAATAAGTGTTTGACAAATCGATATCGCATCAGAATGCAATTCTTCGCGCTCGGCAGCAGTTAATTGAAGCGATGTCATGTGCATAGTCTCTCGCACAAGATTGGCTTTTGCTTCCCTTTAAGCCCATTGCTATCGTTGACCTCTTACTCGTCCGGGTGGCGGAATTGGCAGACGCGCTAGCTTGAGGTGCTAGTGCCCGCAAGGGCTTCGGGGTTCAAGTCCCCGTTCGGACACAAAAATGTGAAACTATCAGCATCGTGAATATCGACGGTGCCCTTTCTCTCATCAGGGATATAGCTGATTTCCCTCAACCCGGAATACGTTTTTATGACATCACTCCCCTTTTGGGCAACCCACGTGCGTTCGAAATCGTTATCCAAAAAATGGGTGATACCAAAGTGCAACTTGATTACGTGGCAGGTATGGAAGCTCGAGGTTTTATATTCGCTTCTGCCATATCTAATCATAAAAACGTCGGTTTCATTCCCATAAGAAAATCCGGAAAATTACCTTTCGAAACATTCAGTGAAAGTTATGGACTTGAATACGGAAAAGATACTTTGGAGATTCACCAGGACGCTTGTTCTGTTGGAAATAGCGTTCTCATCGTGGACGATGTTCTTGCAACAGGCGGCACAGCGTGTGCCGCAATAAAATTAATCGAAAAAACAGGTGCAAAGGTCGCAGGTTTAGTTTTTCTTCTTGAAATAGGTTTTTTAAATGGTAGAAGTAGAATTCTAGATGAGTTTGCCGATATAGATATCCGTTCGCTAAAAATTATCTAATGCAAACATCTTCAACTACAAAGATCACTCAGATCCAGGGGTTACGTGCACTCGCTGCTTTGCTCGTAACGCTTTTTCACGCTAAATGGGTGAGCGGTGGATTCATAGGCGTTGATATTTTCTATGTAATTAGTGGCTTTTTGATAACTGGCCTTTTACTACGTGAGATTGAGCGCACCGGAACGGTAAATTTTAAAGATTTTTACGCAAGAAGATTTAGGCGATTGCTTCCTACATCATTTTTTGTTCTAGCTATTACTGCATTCATTTCTTGGTTACTTATTCCTGGAACAATGAGATCTTCCTTAGGCAGAGATGTAATTGCATCAAGTTTATATATTTCAAACTACTTATTCGCATGGTGGCAAGCTGACTATCAAAATTTGGATGCAACTCCATCCCCTGTTATCCATTATTGGTCCTTAGCAGTTGAGGAGCAGTTCTACTTAGTTTGGCCGATGTTGATTTTGGTATTTTTTTTATTCGCCAAATATCTAAAAAAGAAGGTAGTTCTTACATATTTAATTGCATTTATAACTCTCTCCTCTTTTATCTTTTCGATCTACTTAACTGAAACTTCTCCGATCTGGGCTTTTTATTCGCTACCAACAAGAGCGTGGGAACTTGGACTAGGAGCGTTACTTGTATTAATCCCACCGATCAAAACAAAAAAAATCGTCGGATTATTAGGTTTCAGCCTTCTCATAATTAGTGCTTTCCTATTCAATGAATCAACAGCATTCCCTGGCAAGAATGCAGCTCTACCTGTTCTTGGAACGGTTTTGCTTATAGCCACGATAAATTCATGGCCTCCTTTTCTAAATGATGTAGCAAACAGCCGACTCTTCCAATGGCTAGGTGAAATTTCTTATCCATTGTATTTATGGCACTGGCCCCTACTGGTACTTCCGAGCACATATCTAGCAAGACCATTAGAAATTTATGAACGTCTGTTGGCCATCGGTGCAACAATTTTACTGGCGGATCTCACGCATCGATATATTGAAGAACCTTTTAGAAACAAGAAGTTTGCTCCAACAATTGTCTATAGGAAAACAGCCTACGTAACCGGAATCTCCGTTTTCATGGGGCTTCTAATCATGTTCAGCAATGACGATAAAATCGATGTGTCAGGTGTGAATGGTTCCATTTCGTTAGCGCAGATCAAGGCGCGACCTCAGGTATATGACGATGGTTGTCATGCAAATTATTCACAAACTCAATCAGCTAAATGTGAATATGCCAACCTAGATTCGGAGAAAGTTATGGTTCTCTACGGTGATTCTCATGCGGCTCAATGGTTTCCAGCTCTTTTAGAAATTGCAAATAGATCAGGATATAAATTGATTTCCCTAACAAAATCTGCCTGTCCTGCCGTCGATACAAAACGTAATGATCAAGGCGGATTTAAGATGGCTAAGTGTGCCAAGTGGCGCGAAAACACTACAAAGAGAATTCGTGAAATACAGCCCGATGTGCTGGTGATGAGCAGTTTTCAATATTTCGCACAACCAAAACAATTCACTGATAGACAGGCTTGGTGGAATGAGGGCCAACAAAAATTAATGAGGGCGGTCAAAACAGCATCACCTCACTTGATCTACATAACAGATACACCTCATCCAACTCGCGACATACCTGCCTGTCTCACTAATAACCCCATTTCCAAATGCAACACATCCGAAAGAAGCAAAGATTTATCTATACCAGGATTTGATGTAATTGATCCGAACCCGTGGCTCTGTTCAAATGTCTGTCCAGCCGTTAAAGATGGAGTAGTCGCTTATCGAGATGCATCCCATATTTCTGTAGACATGTCCATAGCTTTGATACCTCGATTAACGCAAGCGTTAAGAGATCAAGGAGTAAATCTCTAGTTCAAATTTTACTCAGAACCTGCATAATTCCTATGTCAGTGGCAAGATAACCCTGTGGCTGAACTCATCTATTACTGCGGGACTATGGACAGTGGAAAATCAACACTGGCTTTGCAAACCGCTCATAATCACCAGAGTCGCGGTCGCACTGGCTTGATTTTCACTTCTCAGGATCGGGCGGGTTCCGGCGTTATCTCATCACGTTTAGGATTACAAAGTCCTGCAATCGAGGTTTCACCAGAATTAGATTTACATAAATTCGTTGTAGATAAATTGTCACAAGGGTCACGCATTGATTACATCATTTGCGATGAAGCTCAGTTTTATATGCCGGCCCAAATTGAACAACTAGCTAAAATTGTCGATGGATTAGGTATCGATGTTTATGCTTTTGGAATTCTTTCAGACTTTAGAACTAAACTTTTTCCAGGTTCTGCGCGCCTAGTAGAATTAGCTGACAGAGTTAACACTTTGCAGGTAGAAGCATTATGTTGGTGTGGCGCACGAGCAACGCATAATGCTCGAACCGTTGATGGAACAATGGTCACCCAAGGCGAACAAGTTGTTGTGGGTGACGTTGCTCCTGGGCTAGAAATAGCTTATGAGGTACTTTGCAGACGTCATCACATGAGAGAAGTCACTGCACGATCCTCCAAAGCTGCACACGTTTCAACCGAACCACTTCCGTTTACTCAAAAAGGATAAATATGAAAGCTCGCGGATTAGCTGTCGATAGTTCAACGTCACCTCTTAAAACCTTTGAATTTAATCGACGCGAAGTTGGTGCGCATGATGTGGCTTTGGATGTTAAGTTCACAGGAATATGCCACTCTGATATCCACACGGCCCGCGGAGAATGGGGTGCAGTTTATTATCCATTGGTGCCTGGCCACGAAATTGCGGGATTGGTTACAGCGGTCGGTGCATCCGTAACAAAATTCAAAGTTGGTGACCTCATAGGTGTTGGAGTATTTGTAGATTCTTGCCGTACGTGCGAAAACTGCGTCAAAGGTTTGCAGCAATACTGCCTTGAAGGAATGACTGGAACGTACAACAGTCTCGAACGAAAAGGTGGAGAACAAACTCGAGGTGGCTATTCAAACAAATTCGTGATTAACGAAGATTACGCTGTTCATATTCCAAAAAATCTTCCCCTTGAAGGTGTGGCTCCACTTTTGTGCGCTGGAATAACTCTGTACTCCCCTATTAAGCATTTTAATGTTGGACCTAAAACGAAAGTTGCTGTCATGGGCCTCGGCGGATTAGGACACATGGGAGTAAAATTTGCAGTTGCTATGGGAGCAGAAGTAACTGTTCTCTCTCACTCATCAAATAAGAAATCTGATGCTCTTGCTATGGGTGCACACCATTTCGTCTGCACAAAAGATGAAGGTGCTTTGTCTGCCTTAAAGAAGAGCTTCGATATCATCTTGAATACTGTGAGTGCCGAACTCGACATCAATGAGTATTTACAGACTCTCAAACTTGATGGAACGTTAGTTGTAATTGGTTTACCTGGAAAACCGTATGCGGTTCATGCCGGTGTGATGCTAGATGGTCGACGTTCCTTAACCGGATCGATGATTGGCGGGGTTTCTGAACTGCAAGAGATGCTGAACTTCTGCGGTGATAAAAATATCGTTAGTGACGTTGAAGTGATAAAAGCTGATTATGCAAATACCGCATATGATCGAACCGTTGCTAGTGATGTGAAATATCGCTTCGTAATTGATGCAACTACTTTTTAGCCCAGAAAACTGTTGAGAACATAAACAAAAACCGGCGCGATTGCTAGCGCTGGAAGCAAATTCCCAACTGCAATCTCTTTTATACGCAATAGACGTAATCCAATTGACAGGAGCATCAAGCCTCCCACGATGGTCATGGCATCTATTTGATATTGAGCCAAAATACTTCCAAGAGCAAAACCGATGACAGTCCAAAGACCTTGATAAATTCCAACGGGTATGGAAGATGCAGCTACTCCCCAACCCAAAGAAGCAGCAAAAGCTATCGCTGCAAAAAAGTCCAGAATGGATTTCAAGGACAACTGATCAATACCAGTACCCATGCCATCGCTGATACTTCCCAAAATTGCAAGTGGGCCAATAACAAAAAGAAGTGAAGATGATACAAATCCTTCTACGAAAGTACCTTCTTTGTTAGCACCAAATCTATTTCGAAGATTTTCGCCCACATTCTCAAGCCGAATTTCAAGTTTTAACGCTGAACCAATAAGGCCACCGATTAGTAAAGAACCTAAAATGCTGAGCAAAGTCCATCCTTTGGGCAAGGATTGAGAAAATTGCGAAGAAAACATCGGTATGACAGCACTTGCCGCGGCGAGGATGGTGATTAAACCCAAGATATCGGTAATTAACTCACGAGTCTTCATACTTAAACGAGACCCCGCTAGAACACCCACGGCTGAACCTGCAATGATGGTGAGAACATTGATCAATGTTCCTAATCCGATAATCACGCTAACAACCTCATTTACTAATTATAGCCGTAGACTGAGCGAATGAGTTCAGAAGAATCAAAAAATTTCTTGTCGGAATTCCTTCGACCACACAGAACTATTCCCCAAACATCATGGGCAGCCAAACATCGATGGGATCTATCTTTTTCACGTGCGGCAATACTTTTCTTCGGATTATTTATTTTTGGTTTGGGTGATTCCTTGCTCGTTCAAAGCAATACAGGAAATGCACCTTGGACTGTTCTTGCACAAGGAGTAGCGAATAAATTAGATATATCCATTGGAGTCTCAACTTTTGCTATCAGCACTCTGGTATTGCTTTTATGGATTCCTCTGCGCGAAAAGCCGGGATTTGGAACGATTGCTAATATCGTAATTATCGCTAGTGCAATTCAATTAGGAATAAATGTTTTTCCCTTATCAAATCATTTCTTAGTTGGTGTGGTAATGGATCTTGTTGGAATCGCTCTGGTAGGAATCGGTTCAGCTTTGTACATAACGTGTGCACTCGGGCCAGGTCCTCGTGATGGATTGATGACAGCGCTTCATAAACGTACGGGCATCCGAGTAGGCCGCGTTCGACTCGGTATCGAAGGAACTGTTCTCGTACTCGGAGCTCTGCTCGGTGGCACTGTCGGCCTCGGAACGGCCCTTTTTGCTCTGCTTATAGGTCAAAGCATCGCTATTGCTCTGGGTGTTGTTTCACGAATTACCCATCAGTAGTCGATAGTCTTCGTGTACTTCCTCCGGTCTGTGAGCCGTTATTTCACACGGGGTCGCAAACACCCCCGATAACAAAATCAGGAAGGTCAGTCATGCTCGATAAATACTTCAAAATCACTGAACGAGGTTCAACTCTCGGTCGCGAAATTCGTGGCGGAGTTGTTACGTTCTTCACGATGGCTTACATCGTTGCACTAAATCCGCTCATCATCGGTCTTAGCAAAGATGCTGATGGCAAATATCTCGGTGGCGGAGATGCACCAAACCTTGCACTCGTGGCAGCTGCTACAGCATTGATCGCAGGAGTTCTAACCATCCTCATGGGTGTGGTTGGAAATTATCCTTTAGCTCTTGCAACGGGTTTAGGTTTAAATACATTCGTCGCCGTCGGTATCGCCTCCAAAATGTCGTGGGCTGATGCCATGGGTCTAGTGGTTCTGGAAGGAATCATTATTACCGTGCTCGTTCTAACCGGATTTAGAACCGCGGTGTTTCGTGCAGTTCCAGCACAATTGAAGATTGCAATTTCAGTTGGTATTGGATTATTTATTGCTCTCATTGGCTTGGTCGATGCAGGCTTCGTTCGTCGCACAGGTTCTGGACCAGTTCCAGTAACCCTTGGCGATAATGGAACACTTGTTGGCTGGCCTGTAATTATCTTCGCACTCGGTCTCTTCTTGATGATTGCTTTGTTGGTCAAGAAGGTAAAGGGTGCTCTGCTTATTGGAATTGCTGTGGCGACGGTTGCGGCAATCGCAGTTGAATCAGCGTTTAAAATTGGTCCAAACTTTATTGCTCCCGATAAGGTCAATCCAAAGGGCTGGGGATTAAATGTTCCTAGCGTGCCATCTGATGTAATTGCCAAGCCTGACTTTGGATTACTAGGCCAATTCTCACTCTTCGGTTCATTTGAACGTATTTCAGTAGTTGCGGCAATCTTGATTGTTTTCACTCTGCTGTTATCTGACTTCTTTGACACCGTCGGAACAGTGACTGCGATTGGACATGAATCTGGATTAATCGATTCAAAGGGCAACATTCCGAATAATGATCGTATTCTGCTCGTTGACTCACTCGCTGCTGTTGCTGGTGGTGCTGGAAGTATTTCTTCAAACACCAGCTACATCGAATCAGCATCTGGTGTAGGTGAAGGAGCTCGTACAGGTTTTGCCTCTGTTGTAACGGGCATACTTTTCTTGCTAACTACTTTCTTGGCACCTTTGGTTGCAGTTATTCCTTACGAAGCAGCAACACCAGCATTGGTGATTGTTGGCTTCTTAATGATGACTCAAATCAAAGGAATCGACTGGGCTGATTACGGAATTGCAATTCCTGCATTCCTCACAATCATTCTGATGCCATTTACCTACAACATTTCTGTTGGTATTGGCGCTGGTTTCGTATCCCACGTTGTAATTCGCCTTGTCCAAGGTCGTCGAAAAGAAGTACATCCCCTACTTATTCTCGTGAGCATTTTGTTCATGGTTTACTTCTTAGCTTCACCAATTAATACCTGGCTTGGATAAATAACCAATAAGCAATAGCGCGGGGCTAATTAGCTCCGCGCTATTGCTTTGTCCATTTAATGGCGTGTCTACCTTCGGATATCAAAATCTTGTTTACTTGCGAAAAAGGTTTACTACCAAAGAATCCTCTATGAGCCGATAATGGGCTCGGATGAATGCCAACGACTTTTCGTTCTTCCGGAAAAAAATGAGCTAATTCTTGTGCTTGATTACCCCAGAAAACGCCGACAATTCCCATATTTGCCAATACTTGCGCAACGTTTCTCGTAAATTCATACCACAATGGATGAACGTCCTTATTTCGTAGATCTAGAGTGAGACCTCGATTAAGTAGCATGACTCCCTGTTGGCTGAGAAAATCTAAATTTCCATTTGATATCTTGAAATCACCTATGTCAGTTGAGATTTCTTTGAAGATATTACGAAGCGATGCAGGTAGCTTTGCAATATCTTCATTGACGCTAAAAGCTAAACCTGTCGCGTGATTTGGATTTGGGTAGGGATCTTGCCCGAAAATGACCACAGACACTTCTTCTGGATCACATTCAAAAGCCTTAAGTATCAACTCTTTCCTGGGAACACAAGAAATGAAATCTATTTCTTTGTCTAAAACATCTAGCAGTGGTAGAGATGAAGCAAGGATCTCTTTCCAGCGAGGATCTAGTAATTGGTTAAGCGCGGGCAAAGAAACGTGAACTTTCATAGGACACTTCAATTGGCAAGCCAAAGACTGCACTCACATGTTCAGTTGTAATCACAGACTCTACAGGACCGCTAACAGCGATCTTTCCATCCTTGAGTAATATTGCATGAGTAGTCCCGACAGGAATTTCCTCAATATGGTGAGTTACTAAAACACTTGCGGGTGCGGTTGGGTCCATCGAGAATGCAGCAAATCTTCGCAGTAAGTCCTCACGTCCTCCTACGTCTAATCCAGCGGCAGGTTCATCAAGAAGGAGTAACTCTGGATCGGCCATCAAGGCTCGTGAAATGAGAACACGTTTTTTTTCACCAGAACTGAGTGTGGAAAATTTACGCTCGCCCAATTCACGAACTCCGAAAGTAGTCAATAACGCCACTGCCCGAGATTCATCCCACAGGTCATAGTTTTCATTCCAGCGACCCACAATTGCATAAGCTGCTGTGAGAACAACATCTCTTACCAATTCATCTGCCTCAACCATCGCTTCTAATGATGGAGATGCTAGACCAATGCGAGTCCTTAATTCGGATAAATCGACACGTCCTACCTGTTGATCCAACAAAATCGCTTTTCCTTTACTTGGAAATATTCGCGCGGCTAATACTCCTAAAAGAGTGGATTTACCAGCTCCATTTGGTCCCAGTACAACCCAACGTTCACCGCTGGCAATCCGAAAAGAAATGGGTCCTAGAATCTCTTTTCCGTCCCGCAACACACATACCCCGTCAAGAGTCAGGACTGATTGTGATGTCATAGAGCAAAAAGATAGCGCCTTACGTCGTATTCATAAGGCAATCAAGAGTAATTTCGCACATGTAATTGGCGATAATCTATATCCATGATGAGAGAAGGTGCACAAGAACATCGATATACGGGTTTAATCTTGCTCTCCGGAGTTGACTCCCCTGGTATTTCTTCAGCCCTGTTTTCAACCCTCGAACCGTTTTCCATCGTGGTGTTAGACATAGAACAAGTAGTAATCCGCTCACGTTTGATTCTCACAGTTTTGATTGAGCTTGATCCAGCCCATGCTTCGGCAGTTGAAGAGGATTTAAATCAATGTGCTACCGATTTAAATGTTGATATCGCAATATCTTTTGGACGAGAGCCTGCTGAATCTATTGCTCAAAAAACAGGGCTTGTACACGTAATTGCTTTGGGAGAGAAAATTACGCCTGGTGCAGTCGCAAATCTAGCAACACACATCGCCGAAGCTGGTGGGAATATAGAAAGAATTCATCGCAGCGCATCATTTCCTCTTACGGCCTTCGAATTTCTTGTTTCAGGAGCTCAATCCCAATCAATTAGAAGTTCAATCTCTCCTTCCGCAAAAAAATATGGGGTCGACGTTGCAGTTCAGGAAGCTGGTTTAAATAGATTTGCTCGCAAATTAGTTGTGATGGACGTTGATTCAACTCTAATTTCTCAAGAAGTTATTGATCTTTTGGCCGAAGTTGCGGGAGTTGGAACGCAAGTGAGTTTAATCACGGAACAAGCGATGCGAGGTGAGATAGATTTCGAATTCTCTCTTCGGCAACGGGTAAAACTTCTAGCAGGGCAACCGGAATCAATTATCGCTACAGTTTCTCAAAAAATTTCTCTTACCCCCGGTGCTCGTACCTTGATCCGAACACTAAAGAAACTAGGGCATGCTGTCGGTTTAGTTTCTGGTGGCTTTTCTCAAATTATTGATCCTATTTCTCGAGAACTAGGTATAACTCACACAAGATCGAACCAATTAGAAATTATCGATGGTATTTTTACCGGAAATTTGATTGGATCAATTATTGATCGCCCTGCTAAAGCACAAGCTTTAAAGGATTTCGCAGGAATAGAGGGCATTGCAATTTCGAACACCGTGGCAATCGGTGACGGTGCTAACGATCTGGATATGATTTCAACAGCTGGACTCGGTATTGCATTTAATGCGAAACCTAATGTTCAAGCTGCCGCCGACAGTACATTAAATGCACCCTACCTGGACTCTGTACTTTTCATGCTAGGAATTAGACGAGAAGATATTGAGGAATCAGAACGTTAAATTAAAGTCTGCACGCGTGAATATCAGTAACCAGAATTCCGCGCGCACCAATATCCCACAATTCATCCATAACTCGATTTGTGTCTTTGCGTAAAACCATGGCTCGAACTGCGACCCATTTTTCATTTTGCAATGGGGAAATCGTCGGTGATTCTAGGCCAGGGGTGATAGCACAAGCAGCAGCAACTTTATCCTTTTGAACATCGTAATCGAGGAGAACATACAAACGGGCAGTAATGACGCCTTGCAATCTACGTAACAATATTTGCAGCGCTGGATTATTCTTCTCTGAATCTCGAGTGATTAAGACTGCTTCACTTATCAAAATAGAATCACCAAAAATCTCTAATCCTGCCTGGCGCAGGGTGTTGCCGGTGCTTACTACATCGGCTATGAGATCTGCGACTCCCAAACGAACACTACTTTCAACAGCGCCATCTAAACGTACGACAGTTGCCTGAATCCCAAGAGAATTAAGATGCGAAGTTACTAGTCCAGGATATGCACTAGCTACGCGTTTACCTTGAATATCTTTTACGCTCCATTTTTTACCAGTCGGAGCCGCGAAACGAAAAGTAGATCCTCCGTAACCCAAAGACAAAATCTCACTGGCTTGAGCTGCTGAATCTATTAGTAGATCACGACCTGTTATACCCGCTTCTAGTTCGCCTGAACCAACATACAAAGCGATATCGCGCGGGCGTAAATAGTAGAACTCAACTTGATTCTCGGTATCAACTAAGACTAAATCGCGACTATCACTTCGCTGTCTGTAACCAGCTTCTTTGAGAATCGCTATTGACTCTTCTGCCAAAGACCCTTTATTAGGAATTGCTACTCTTAACATCACTTTCTCCTAAAGGTTCTTATAAATGTCTTCAAGAGTTAATCCTCTTGCAAGCATCAAGGTTTGTAGGTGATAAATCAATTGACTTATTTCAACTGCCAAAGCTTCGTTATCCTCATGCTCGGCAGCCATCCATACTTCACCAGCTTCTTCAATAATCTTTTTCCCAATACTGTGAAGACCGGCGTCTAATGCTCGAACAGTTCCAGAACCTTCCGGTCGCTTGAGTGCAATATTCTCTAACTCACTCCAAAGAGACTCAAAAGTTTTCATGGTGATACTTTACTAGATGTATTCCTTTTCATTCTTGTCAATTAAACGACGTGAGAATTGCCTGGATTTTGAGCCTACGATTCTGGCTGCGTACCTTCGGCCAGCGACCGTAACAATTTCATCATCTCTGCTGGATCCTCCGCTTTATATACGGCACTACCAGCGACGAATGTATCTGCCCCAGCTGCACGAGCTATTTGTATTGTGTCCTTAGTAATTCCACCATCAACTTGTAGCCATATTGGTCGGTTACCAATCAAATCGCGAGTTTTTGAAACCTTATCCATCATTTCCGGCATAAAAGATTGACCCCCAAAACCAGGTTCGACAGTCATTATTAAAAACATATCCACATCGTTTAGAAAATCTATGTATTTTTCGATCTGTGTTGCTGGTTTTAAAGCTAAACTCGCTCGAGCACCGTTGGATTTAATGTTCCTGATCGTTCCTTTTAAATCTACCGTTGACTCAACATGGACCGTAACGCTTTTGCAACCTGCTTCGGCGTAACGAGGACCCTGAGTATCACTATCTACAACCATTAAATGTGCGTCAACTGGAATAGGTGAACCAGAGATTATGTGCTGTGCTTGCTCCCACGAAAATGAAGTATTGGGTGCGAATTTGCCGTCCAATATATCCAAGTGGAGAAAATCGGAAACTTTTGAAACACGTTCGATTTCGGAGAGTATTTTGGAATGATCCGCGTTCAAAATACTCGGGTGAATTCGAACATTGCTTTGCATAGGCAGATACTAATTCTTCTTGCGTAAAACGCTAAGAAACATCGCATCAGTGTTGTGTCGGTGTGTCCATAAAGTCATGCTCCCTCTATCGACCCCGGTCGTGCGCAGATCCGGATGTAGATACTCTGAAACATCTACGACCTCCATCTCAGGATGTCGCTTGAGGGCTTCAGATACTGCGATACGTGTTTCAGATAAATGAGGGCTACATGTGGCATAACCAAAGATTCCTCCAGGTTGCAAAACCTTTACTGCAGCATCAATGATCTCAGCCTGCAAAACAACCAAAGTTTTTAAATCAGCAACTGTTCTGCGCCATCTAACCTCCGGACGACGACGCAGAGCACCTAAACCTGTACAGGGCACATCCGCGAGAATAGCGCCGTATGATTTCTCTAACTTTGTAATATCACGAGCATCTAAAGTTGAAACGAAAGCCCCTTGAACAACTTGGCGAACTAATTTGGCACGAACTTCTGATATTTCATTGGCCGAAAATTCAATAGATTCCTGTTTTGCAATAGCTGAAAGAAGAGCAGCTTTACCGCCAGGACCTGCACATAGATCCAACCAAGGAGTGTGCTCCTTAGAAATCTGCGCAAATACGTCAGCAACGAGTTGGGAACCCTCATCTTGAACTCCTGCCTTACGAGAAATGATCAGATCTAAGGAGGCAGGTGAACCATTAAAAACTCCACCATAAGGAGAATACGTAGTAGGTGTTGCTCCAACATTACTTAAATCTTCCTGAGTACTTAACCCAGGCCATGAAACCAATGTAGGACGTGGTCCTGTATTATTTGCGATTAATAGCTTTTCTACTTCTTCTAAAGTACCGAGTTGATCCATATATGCACCAATTATCCATTGCGGATGAGAGTGCAACACTTCCAATCTCTCGAAATCATCCTTAATTAAGGAAATTTCTTCAACATACTGATCCAAAGTTTTCTGACTGATTTTACGTAAGATTGCATTGAGAAATGCTGCCTTTGACTCCCCTAGAACTTTTCGACCCAATTCAACTGTTGTTGAAACAGCTGCGTGTGTAGGAACTCGCATTTCAAAAAGTTGATGTGCTCCCAAACGTGCAACATCAACTAATGCGGAATCAACTTCGCTCCAGGGGCGGTCACTGGCTCGTCCTAGAATCCAATCATGTCGACCTTGCATTCGCAGAGTTCCATAAACCAACTCTGTTACGAAAGCTCTATCTCTTTCATCTAAAGAAGACTGGCCTAATGCTTTTGGCAATAATAGATTTGAATAGCCACCATTGCGGTTAACCTCATGCAAAATATCAAAAGCCATTAAACGGGAGGCGTCTGGACGAGGTGCACTGAATTTTTTACCCGGAGGATTACTCAAATTTATCCCCTGTTGAAACACGTGTTCCATTTAACCAATCCGAAACGAGCATCTCCTTCTTACCCGCAGGAATTATTCTTACTATCTCTAAGCAGAAATCCGAGGTTGTTGCAAACAATCTTCTGTCTTGAACTTCTATTGTGCCCGGAGTTAACGTTATGGGTTTTGTAGTTGGTATAACTTGCGAAACCTTAATTATATTCTCATTCATCGTTGTCCAAGCGCCTGGTGACGGCGTGAATGCTCTGACTAAATTGTGGATGAATTGAGCAGGCTTTGCCCAATCAATTCGTGCTTCTTCCTTTGTGATTTTCGGAGCAAAGGTTACATTCTCGGTTGTCTGTGCTTTTGGCTGATCACCGTTTTCAATATCGATCAACACTTTATGAAATGATTGAGCACCAATTTCAGATAAATCTTTTAAAACATCTTCGCTGGTTGCATTTACTGGTATTTCATATGATTTTTGAAGATAAATGGGACCTGTATCTAAACTTTCATCAATTTTAAAAATCGAGATACCTGTCTTTTTTTCACCATTAAGTAAAGCTCTCTGCACAGGTGCAGCTCCTCTATAGGATGGAAGAAGAGAAAAATGAAGATTAAGAAACCCGTACTTCGGAAGAGCCAAAATATCTTTCTGTAAAATCCTTCCGTAAGCTATCGCGATAACTACATCCGTGTTTTCAAAAGCCTTGCGCATTTCATCGTGAGTGTTGGGCTTTAACGCAACAATTTGGTTATCTTCCGCCCATTTAGCCACCGATGATTGCGAAAGAATTTTTCCTCTTCCAGTTCTAGAATCCGGCGTGGTTACGATGCCGATTAATTCATGTTCTGATTGCTTGAGCCACTCTAAAGTTGGTATTGCTACCTTTGCCGTAGCAGCAACCAATACGCGCACTAGAAACCTTTTCCAAAAGTTTTATGAGGAGAAATCTTTACGGTTGGAGTTTTGCCGCTCACTAAAGATTCTGAAAACCAATCAGACTCCCTGATATCTTTCATGGCGATTTTTCTCGTTTGCTCATCTAATCGATCTATAAAAACTATCCCATCTAAGTGATCAGTTTCATGTTGAATTGCTCGAGCTAAGAGCTCAGATCCTTCTACTGTTATTGGTTCACCGTGCATATTCCAGCCCTTTGCCACCACGCGCATAGCACGCTTGGTTGGATATGAAAGAGATGGAAAAGACAAACAACCTTCGTCTCCATCTTGCTCTTCTTCGCTGAGATCTAATGAAGGATTTATTAGATGCCCAAGTGCCTCATCAACATCCCACACAAATACTCTTAGCGATACACCAATCTGAGGGGCAGCTAAACCCGCTCCTGGGGCGTCAATCATTGTGTCTGTTAAATCCTGAACTAATTTTCTGAGTTCCTTATCAAAATCCACCACAGGTGCCGCTGGAGTTACGAGTACCGGGTCTCCAAATAATCGGATCTGCTGCAAAGACATGAACTAAGTCTACCAATTTTGCTATCACATAAGGACGAAGGGATCTAAGGCAATACTGATGAAATCTTTCTTCGATATTGCTCTTTTACGAGCCAGTTCGCGTATGAAATTAGCCAGAGTTGTTCGATTATCTCGTGGAACTACCACCACAACTCGTGCTTCCCCTTTAGATTTATTCTCTGAGAAATAGACCCGTGATGCACCCGGCAATCTGCCATCTTTTATGCTCTTTGCTATCCCATTTCTCAACAAAACACCTTCGGATATCGCTACCTTGATTGTTGCAGTTTTCGAATAAGGCGGAAGAAAAGCATCAAAATTCTCACGCAATATCTTCTTAATCAATAATCTCGGATTCCACCTGGATAATGAAGCTACAACAGGATGGAACGAGTCTAAAACAATCAATAATTTTCCACCCTTTCTCATGCGTGAAGATGCTTCAAAGAATGATTCATAGGCCATCTCCTCATAAGACGAAGATCCGCTGGCTAGAAACCTTTGACCTTCTAAAATAACTACGGATGAATAATCTTGAACTGAACCAGGTATTGATCCGATAGTTGCAAGAACTATCTTGGTTTTTGGAGAAATATTTTCCAAAATATTTGGGGAATTCGACAATTGAATACTCACATTCGGAAAAGCTTTTCCAATTTCTTCTTGGAATCTTTCGATTCCTCTAGCAGCTGCATATTTGATGGTGCCGGAGCAAAAAGTACATTTCCAATTCACCGATTCAATAGCGCACATTGAACAAATTGGGTTTGCATTTTGATTATTAAGGACTAAGCGAGCCCCGCATCCACACAGAGCAATGTTCTTGCATTTTGCACACAAAACTGCATTTGCATATCCTTTTCGAGGCGCGAGAAACAAAACAGGGCCTTCATTCAAAGATTTACGAATCTCAGAAATTATTCGACCAGGTAATAGCTCTCCTCTTTCTTGTGGGAACGCCATTGTTTGAAGACTATGCTTTTGTCCAACGAACTTTATTCTTCTCTGTTCGATCTGAAATGCCAATTCTACGGATGGAACATATCCTGTAAAAATAAGATTGGCAGACTCGATCTCAGATCGAATTTCAACGCTATCTCGTACATTCCAATATGGGTGTTTTTGTTCGAAATATTGTTCTGACTTTTCAAAACCAACGATTATTGAGGCTAGATTATTCATAGGAACAAAAAGTGCGCTCCGTGTTCCAATCACTAAGCAACGTTCGGAGGAACACGCTAACAGATAGTTTGTATAACGATCAGTACGGGACAAAGATGAATCAAGTCGAATAACCGGCCAATTAAGCTCATTTAAGCGAAGTAATGCTTCTAACCGCGAAACATCTTTTACATCAGGAAGTAAGAGCAATACTGATCCATTCTTCAACTCATTTATCCCTAAATCAGCGAGCTCCCGGTAAGAAGACACATAGGGGCTATGCATTAGATATGACTTTTCAATCTTTTTCGTTTTTTGAGAATCTTTCGGCAAATTCCCTTTTCGTCGTATCAATTTTTCAACTGAAGCAACTCGCGCCGGTACGCCGGATTTGATTAT
>Ga0075471_10000584_pt1 | contig 22051 bp, 20 predicted proteins | sample DEB19_08_DNA_2_FD_74787 | JGI IMG/M metagenome (GOLD analysis project Ga0075471, IMG submission 74787) | Aqueous microbial communities from the Delaware River and Bay under freshwater to marine salinity gradient to study organic matter... | ecosystem: Environmental > Aquatic > Marine > Coastal ... | reverse complement strand
GCGACGAAGGTCCGGAGCGTGCAGTCACCGCGCCAGGACGGCGCTGCGCGCCACAGCGCCAATACCACTTCCTGCTTCAGGTCGTCGCAAATGGCTGAATTAGTTTCAAACGTCGAGATGATCCTCGAGACCAAGCCGGAGTGTTCATCGAGAATCGTATCGAAAACGCTTTCGGTCACTGTTGATTGTCTACCCGGCGGCGGGACGGGATGGCTCGACTGCGATCCCACGCCTTGCCGCGAATGCCGTGATCCGCAGGGCAAGCCACCACATAGGATGGAAAAGGATGAAGATGACCACCCAGAACGCTGCCGGACCCTCTCCGACAAGGCTCTGTACCTCTATCGCCAACGGCGTCACCAGGTCCGGCACGTTAAAGCCGATCAATGTGTTGTTCATCGAAGCGAACGCCTTGAAGATCAACATCACAAGCGGAAGCGCAAGGTAGTGGAGCACGGACTTCGGTATGTTCTTCGATGAGAATGGATTCAGATAGAAATAGTTGAACACTGCGCGTTCGGGTCGGGCGAGGTAGCGCGGGTCGATCCGGTCGGCGTTGCGTAACGCCCAGACAAGCATGCCTGCGGTAAAGAGCAGCATCGCGCCGTTGATTAACAGTATACGCTCTACGGCAAGCAGTCCCTCGGGCGTCGCAACGGCGTGATTGAACTCCTGCCCTGCGCCTATGGAGGACGCCCAGAGCGTCGTGCCGACGTCGGCGGCGGTGAGCAGAATGAACGCGCAAACATATATTGAGACGATCCGGAACATAGGGCCTCCTAGTCTGGCTCCTACAGTCGCCGTGACCCGGAAAACCTTACATTCCCAGCGGGAGCTACAACCACGGCTCTCGGTGGGTCCGTATCACCGTGGTTGGGGAGTGCCACCGTGATCCCTTCGTCCGCAGGTGTGAATCCAAGCGGGCCCAGTCTTCCAGCGAAGACAGACTCTCAGCCCATCGGACAAATGGATCTTGAAATCGCGGGGACCAAACACGCGTTTTGACACTGGTCTACGTGTTATGCGTAATATTGCATAATGCGATCTGAGTCGCTAGGCTATGCGCATGAAACCCGTTGTTTGGCTCGGTAGCTCGAAGGCCGACCTTAAAGCCTTTCCCGCAGAGGCGATGGACGATACGGGGCACCAGCTTTTTCGGGTCCAGCGTGGACTCGATCCGGACGACTGGAAGCCAATGACGTCGATTGGAGTAGGCGTGCGCGAAATTCGGGTTCGCGATTCATCTGGAGCATTTCGTACGATCTATCTTGCGACGCGACCCGAGGCGATATACGTCCTGCATTGCTTTCGGAAGAAGTCACAGAAAACAACCCGTGAAGATATTGAATTAGCTCGGCAGCGACTCGCCCGAATCCCAAGGAAAACATCACATGACTAAACGGAAAGTACAGAGCGTATTTCGTGATCTCTATCCAGAAGATCAGGCTGCGGAAATGGAAATGCGTTCACTCCTACTTCAGGGCCTGAGTAGCTGGCTCGCTAAATCTGGCATGACGCAGACTGAAGCGGCGAAAGTTCTCGCTGTTACTCAGGCCAGAGTCTCGGACATCAAGCGAGGCAAGATCAGCTCCTTCAGTCTCGACTTGCTCGTTCGGCTCGCGGCAAGGGCAGGACTGAACCCGAAACTGAAGTTGGTAGCTTGAGACGCTAATCAGAGCTCTCTTTGATAGAGCGCTGACGCATGTCGGTGTCAAAAAGACAGTAGTTAAATACACATTCTCTTACACACAGCCTAGGTGAAACCCGGTTCACTTCAGGCTATCGAAAGCTCCGAAACCCACCTAAACTTCGCCGGTGTTTCGTCATGACATGATTTGCTGCCGCGGTATGCATGGCGGAGGACTAGACTGTATGCCACCCAAGCGTCTTATCGACGAGTGCGTAGCTGCAGTCCGCGCCACCACGACCCCCTGGCTCCATATTCCCCCAGTATTAGCGCCAGGCGTGGCGCTGATGATCTAGCGCGTGTTACTGCGTTTCGACAATGTATCGCTAGCTTTTGGCTCGCGACCTCTGCTCGATCACGTTTCATTGCTCGTCGACGAGGGCGAGCGCGTGTGTCTCGTCGGTCGAAACGGCGAGGGGAAGTCGTCGTTGTTACGCCTAGTCGCCGGACTGGCCACCCCCGATGACGGAACCATTTGGAGCCGGCCCGGTGCCCGGATCGCGATGCTGACGCAAGATCTCGATACCGTGGCCGACGCCTGCGTGCGCGATATCGTCGAAGGTGGATTGCCAGCCGACTCCGGTGAAGTTTGGGAAACCACGCCGCGCATCGATGCGGTGATGTCGCGACTCGGACTCAATGGCGCGGCGCAGTTTGCTTCGCTGTCGGGCGGTTGGCGTCGTCGTGCGTTGCTCGGTCGTGCGCTCGTCGGCGATCCCGACGTGTTATTGCTCGATGAGCCTACCAACCATCTCGACATCGCCGCAATCGAATGGCTCGAAGACGCGATGCTGTCATTCCGCGGTGCACTGCTTTTTGTCAGTCACGATCGTGCCTTCGTCAATCGACTTGCGACGCGAGTCGTCGAACTCGATCGCGGCCATTTAAGTTCATGGCCAGGCAACTACGACGATTTCGTGACGCGGAAAACGCTACAACTCGAAAATGAAGCAAAGGCAAACGCAGATTTCGATCGCAAGCTTGCCGAAGAAGAAGTGTGGATCCGTAAAGGCGTCGAAGCGCGCCGCACGCGTAACGAGGGTCGTGTGCGCGCGTTGATGGCGATGCGTAGTGAACGTCGTGCGCGTCGCGAGCGGATTGGGCGCGCGAAGTTCACGGTCGCCGAAGCGAGTGAGTCGGGCAAGCGGGTGTTCGAAGCTGAGCGTGTGAGTGTGTCATTCGACGATCATGTCGTCATTCGCGATCTTAACCTCAAGATTCAGCGCGGCGATCGAGTCGGCATCGTTGGTCCGAACGGCGGAGGAAAAAGTACGCTATTGAGGTTGTTGATGGGCGAACTCGAGCCGTCGACAGGTAAAGTCATCCGCGGCGCGCGTCTTGAAGCGGCTTACTACGACCAGCAGCGCGCTCGGCTCAATCTGTCTGCTTCCGTGCAAGACAACGTCAACGACGGTAATACGTTCGTACCGATCGGCGGTGAGAATCGCCACGTTTCGGGATATCTACGCGACTTCCTGTTTCGGCCGGATCAATTACGGACACCGGCGTCCGCGTTGTCTGGCGGGGAGCGTAATCGGCTGTTGCTCGCAAAGCTGTTCGCCCGCCCAGCAAATTTATTGGTGCTCGATGAGCCTACGAACGATCTCGATCTCGACACGCTCGAACTACTCGAGGAGCGCGTCGCCGACTTCGACGGTACTTTGCTACTTGTGAGTCACGATCGCGCGTTTCTCGACCGGGTCGTCACTAGCCTGCTCGTGCTCGAGGGTGAGGGTCAGGTGCAGGAATTTATTGGCGGCTGGACCGATTATGCTAATTGGCGCGCGGCACGACCGCATACCCCTGCGCCGCCACGGGAACCCGCCTCATCACGGCAGTCCGAAACACCTGGCGTGCACGCCAAAGAATCGACGTTACCGCGATCGCGGCGTCTTTCGTTTAAAGAGCAACGCGAGTTCGACAGCTTGCCAGCGACGATCGAATCGCTCGAAAACGATAAGTCCGAGCTCGAACGCGCGGTGGCCGATCCGGCGTTCTATCAGCGCCCGCAAGACGAAGTACGTCGCGCGCTCACGACTCTGCAATCCTTAGGCGCTGAAATCGATGCAGCGTATGCCCGGTGGGCGGAACTCGAGGCGCTGCGCGGCTGAGCTTCCTGTATACTTCTTACCGATGAAGTTCTCCGATCTCGGGCTCTCGCCCGAGTTGCTGCGTGCGGTCGCAGAAAAAGGCTACGACACCCCCACACCCATCCAGCAGCAGGCGATCCCGGCAGTGCTCGGCGGGCGAGATGTACTTGCCGGGGCGCAAACGGGCACTGGAAAAACTGCGGGCTTCGTGTTGCCGTTGTTGCAGCGCTTAGTCGCAGCGGATGGTCGAACGCCGCGTGTTTTGGTGTTGACACCCACCCGCGAGTTGGCGGCGCAAGTCGCCGAAAGCGCGCGTGGCTACGGCCGCTACACCAATCTGCGTGCGGCCGTGGTCTTCGGCGGTGTCAGCGAAAAACCGCAGATCGGGGCACTACGCTCAGGCTGCGATATGTTGATTGCTACACCTGGTCGTTTGCTCGACCTCGTCGATCAAGGTGCGCTCGATCTATCAAAAGTCAAGCATTTCGTCCTCGATGAAGCCGACCGTATGCTCGATATGGGCTTCATCCACGCTATAAAACGTATCATCCGTTTACTACCACCATCCCGACAGAATTTGATGTTCTCCGCCACATACTCCGACGATATTCGGGATCTCTCTGCGCGTTTTCTGCGCGACCCGATCTCGATCGAAGTCGCGCCGCGTAACACGACCGCCGAACGAGTTGAGCAGGTCGCTTTTGCAGTTCCCAAAGAAATGAAGCGTCATTTGCTCGTGCACCTATTCGATCATGGCGCCTCAGGCGAGGGTACATGGCATCAAGTGCTGGTATTCACGCGCACCAAGTACGGGGCAAATCGACTTGCACAGCACCTCGAGAGCGCCGGAATCCGCAGCGCTGCAATCCACGGCAACAAGAGCCAAGCGGCTCGGGTGCGAGCGCTCGCAGACTTCAAGGCGGGAAACATCGCGGCCTTGGTGGCCACGGAGGTCGCGTCACGCGGTCTTGATATCAAAGAATTGCCGCAGGTAGTCAATTATGAACTGCCGAATGTCCCCGAGGATTACGTGCACCGTATCGGTCGCACAGCACGTGCCGGTTCAACGGGTCGGGCGGTATCGTTGGTTTCGTCAGATGAAACTGGCTTGCTAAGGGATATCGAACGCACGATGCGTCGCAGCGTGCCGTTTTTGCCGACACCGAAATTCGAGGTGCGCGAGCCGAAGCCGCCGGTCAACCGCCCGAAGGCTTCACTGGAAAAGCGAGCCCCGGCCGCTCCGCGACCAAAGGGTCCCGGTGGTCGCCCCGGAGCTCGATCAAACCGTCCGGGACGGTTCCGCAGGGGCCGTAAAGCTTTTTAAGTAATCTCGCGAGATCTTCGAAAGCCACCTGCGTCATCGCCGTGTATTCGACACATATCGCCGCCCGACGAACATTTATGCGCTTCGTGGGGCCGAGCTTCGGGGCGGAGCAATCTATATCCGAAACGCCGATAAACTAAGATCACTCAGTGGAGAGTCGTCTAGATCTTGATAGCTTGCAGTCAAAGTCTGAGCGATAGGCGCATCAGCGTCGGCCCGTCTAGACTGTAGACCGACTCACTACTCAATATCGGGGGACGTCAAACCATGATCACAGCAATATATGCGGGGATTTCGGGACTGTTGCTTGTTGTGCTGTACGTACGGATCAGTCAGCGCCGCCTAGCAACGAAGATCGGAGTGGGCTCGGGCGGTGACGCAGAGCTCGAGCAACGGGTCCGAGCGCACGGAAACCTGGTTGAATCCGCGCCGTTTGCGCTCATCCTGCTATATCTGATTGAGCAGACCGGGTTGAGCTCAACATATATTCATCTACTCGGTGCGGCGTTTGTTATCGCCCGTCTTGCTCATGCACAGGGGATGTCTAGCACGACGGGTCGTTCGACGGGTCGATTCGTCGGGTCGCTTGGCACGGTAATTTTACTTTTCGTGATGTCTGCACTTCTTATCGCGAGAACTATTGGCGCTTAAGTTGCGCTTGTAAGTGTCAAAAACTGACCCGTATATGACCGCAAAATTCTTGCATGCGATTCGCGCAATTCAAACGTTAGGAGATCTATTAACTAACGAGCGTTCGTCGACGACTCCTGATAAGAGGGATCGGCCCCTTCGTTGAGCGCTATCAGCGTGAGATATTTTTCGAGTACGTAATGCGCCTCTGCGAGAGCAATAACATAGCCACGCCAACCATCTAGAAAGCCAAGACGAAGAACATAGCTTCGGATAAATCGCCACGCCGGATTGATCAAGCACGCGAGCGAGTTCGTTCGGCGCCCCTCGCGATGCCAGGCCTCCGCCATCAAGCGCGCATAGCTCGATAACTTTCGGAGTTGATCGTGAATGTCGGAGTACGACTCATGATAAATCGTCGCATCCAGAGATGCCGTCGCCCCGACACATTTAACATGCTCATGAATCTCACGTCCGACGACCTGAGCGCGACGTCGGTCAAAGAGGCGAAGACCGCGATCGCTACGCCAATCGCCGTTACGGATGTACTTTCCGTAGTACTTATTGAGTCTGGGTAACCAGTAGCCATCTACCTGATCGAGACGACCGGAGTCACGCAGCTCTTGAATCTTTACAGCTGCATCCGGAGCAAGTTGCTCGTCTGCGTCAAGAAACAAGATCCAATTGTGCTGCGCGGCCTCGATTGTAAATTCACGTTGGGACCGAAATCCCGGCCAATCGCGCTCAATTACATCAGAACCGAGAGATCTTGCGATATCGCGCGTTGAATCGGTGGAATGCGAATCGACGACCAGAATCTGGTCACAAAAAGAAACAGAAGAGATACAGCGCTCAATGTTTTCTTCTTCGTTATAAGTCAAAATACATGCAGAAATCTTCAGCGACATGTCCGCTATGCTCGATTGGTGCACTCGAAAAGCAGAGCGTATGTCACCCTTGAGACTTAGCGGTCGATTTTTGTTGCGTCTTAAATATTCTTCACGCTTTTATTCACAAAAGCTGACAGTCCCTCGAGCGCTCGCGATCTCCGTCGCGAAATTGTCGACTGCGAATACTGCTATGCGACTTGGGCGTAGCGAACAGAGCCGGCGGACGTCCTCGCGTCAGGCAACCTGCTCAGGGGCGAATGATTTCGCGACGGCGGCGTTTCGATAGAGAGTGTTTACGCCGCCTGGAGGGAAGTCGGTAAAGAGCGGTGAGGTCGGATCCTTCCAGAGTGGGTGACGGGGTGACACCAGCGCGATCGCATAGATCGGTTGGTGCGTCGTCACGAACAATTCCTTGTAGGGGTAGTCGCCGACCGGCCCAAGATTGTAGTGACGGTAACCGTTGTCGCGGCCCCATTCGCATACCGCTAAGCAGGCATAAATGCCTGGTGAAAAGCGTCGGTACAGATCGTTCCATTGACAAAAGCTGCCGTAGATCTGCTTGTACTCCGGCAGCAGGATCGAAACGTCGGTGAAGATCTGATCACCATTCTGGTCAAAACATCGGACGATCAATACGTCGAGATTGCGTACATAGTCCAAGAACCCTTCAATTTCGTCGAGCTCGATTTCGCATTTCGAAAAATGAACTCCGCCCATTTCGAGCATCTGCGGGACGTCTAGCGAATTACCTTTAACGACGGAAATCTCGGTTTGGAATGCCCGAAAGCGTTTTGTGAGCTCGCTGAATTTCCGTGCTCTACGCGGATCGTCCCAAAACGACGGGTCTCCGATGTCGGCCAGTCCGAATTGATCGTTGATCGGGACACCGTAAGGGCTCTCCGGGGGTAACGCATATACGATCAATGGGCGCTTCGCGCAGGCAATCAGTTCGGCCGACACGTCCACATATGGGCAAAGGGCATCCCAGCGGGTGGTGTAGTACACGATGTCGTTGTGCATACTCTTGATGCACAGATTGGCCGACGTGAATGACTGGCGCCCTACACGATGGGTTTGAATCGGAGTGTGAATCGGGCGATGGCTCTCGATCGGCGAAGACATTAAGTCCATCTGCATTAGTCTGGCGTCCTGTTCACGGGCGTGAGGCTGAAATACTCACGGTCGAAGGCAAAATTTGCCTCGAGGTAATCAAGATCTGTTCGCTCGAGCCCGCGGATGGTCATAGCCATCCGGTTTAGATGACGCGAGGCGTCACTGTCGGGAGAAGAGAGCTGATCGGCGTAGCGCCCCGATAGTGGACATTCGCTATCGAGATAAAACTCTCTCGACGCGGGATCGTAGGCGAGCGGATAAAGATCACAACCAAACGGCTTGGAGTTACCGAGCGTGCACCCCGAACTAGAAAGGTGCTTGCATCGGCGCTTGATGCAGATGGGTTGCATGAAACGTCGTTCTGCCGAGGTCAGGTGAACTTCCAGAGGAGGCGCCCCGGCATCGACGTGACAGCAACTTTTACACGTAGCGCAATGATCAAATAACGACACGGCGATTGAATATAATTTTTTTGCCGACGCAACCCCGGTCGAATCGTACCACAACTGAAAACGAATAATAGGCAGGTTGATTATCAAAGGTGTCGAGCGTCTTCATCCCCTGACGTATTTTTTCATGGACAGGACGGAACACCGAGACGTAAAATTTTTTCAACCGGAAGGGGTTAGTCCAGTCCGCTCAAGACGGGAGGTGTTCGCGAGAATGCCTCCCGTTTTGTTTTCGCAGGGCGTGAAGCTAAGGATTTGACGACCCCCAAGGCGAGCCTAGCCTACGTTTCTTGCGTTTGATCAGGCTGCTCCGATAAGGTCGGTCGAACGCTGAGCGCGGGGTGCGAGTCATGTCCGTGATCGAGGTCAACAGGCGCGCGAAACTTTTTCTATTCGCGGCATTTTTATTGGTAGCCGGTTGTGGCGGCGGGGGATCCTCCGGCGGCTCCGGTACGACCTCATCGGTTACCACGACTCCGACGTCTCCACCCGCTGCCACGGCTTCGCCTATCGAGCAGATACAAGGCACAGTCCTTCAAAACCCGGTTCTGCAGTGCGGTACGACTGTCGACCGCATCACGGCTGATACGGCTCCGACCAGTGTCGTGGTGTTCGAGAGTGGCCCCGTCCGCCCTCTAGCGCTTTCAGTCGATGGCCAACGACTGTATGTCGTCAACGCTCCCGCAAACTGCCTAGAGATCTATTCGGTTGAAAACGATTCGCTGAGGCTGGTGAGCAGCGTCAGCGTTGGCCTCGAGCCCGTTGCGGTCGCAGAGCGCAATACGAACGAAGTTTGGGTTGTGAATCACCTCTCTGATTCTGTCAGCGTTGTCCGACTCGACGGTACGCCCCGCGTGCTGCGGACCTTGCAAGTTGGCGATGAACCGCGCGATGTCGTGTTCGCCGGAAGTAATCGCGAACGGGCTTTCATCACGGCAGCCAACCGTGGCCAGAATCGACCAGGATTCACCTCCGCTTCATTGATCACCCCGAGTACGGGGCGCGCGGATATTTGGATCTTCGACGCAACGCAACTTGACGAATCCTTGAACGGCAAGCCTTTGACGGTGTTGACGCTGCCGGCCGATGTGCCCCGAGCACTTGCTGTGAGTGCCGATGGTCGCACCGTCTATGCCGCGGCGTTCATGTCGGGTAACCGGACAACGGTCTTGCATCCGGATGCGATCAACACGCCAAAGCCAGGCATCAGTACCAGTGCCGATGGTCTTCAGGCACCACGAACCGGCTTGATCGTGCGTTACGACGGTACTGCGTGGCGCGATGAAGCGCGGACTGACTGGTCGAATCGAGTGAAATTCACATTGCCCGATGAGGATGTGTTTGCGATCGACGCGAGTGCAGCCTCCCCCGGCGTGACGGCGCGAATCTCTGGTGTGGGTACTACGCTTTTCAACATGGCCGTGAGCCCTGCAGACGGCCGGATTTTCGTGAGTAATATCGAGGCCATCAACGAGGTACGCTTCGAAGGTTCGGGTCGTCGTGGCAATAGCAGTCTGCGCGGTCGATTTTCTGAGAGCCGCGTATCCGTCGTCACGCCGTCTTCCGGTGTGGTGAATGCGGTGCACCTCAATCGTCATGTTGATTTCAACCTACCCCAAGGGGCGACTTTGCCCGCCGCCGAGAAGGCTCGTTCGCTCGCGCAGCCGACGGCGCTGGCGCTTAACGCAAGTGGTGACACGCTCTTTACCGCTGCCTTCGGTTCAGCAAAAGTTGCGGCTCTGCCAACTGCGTCGTTGATTTCTGGTGATTACGTGCCAGATGCCTCGCGGCAGATCGACGTACCGGCGGGCCCCGCGGGTCTTGCGCTCAATGCCTCAGGCTCCAGACTCTTCGTTTATTCTCGTATCGCTCATGCTGTGAGCGTCGTCGATATTCCGAATCGTCGGATTCTATCGACTCAAACACTATTCACCCCAGAAAGCTCTGCCGTCAAAGACGGACGTCGATTTCTCTATGACGCGACGCTGAGTTCTGCGAACGGAACGGTATCTTGTGCGAGCTGTCACGTGTTCGGTGATCTCGATCATCTTGCCTGGGATCTAGGAAATCCCGATGATCGAACCCAGGCGAACCCTAATGCTTACTTGCCGGCCAGTCCGCGAACGACAGCACGATTTCATCCGTTAAAAGGCCCGATGACCACGCAGACGCTGCGTGGCATGAAGAGCCACGGGCCTCTGCACTGGCGCGGCGATCGTACCGGTTCGACGCGAGCTACCGTAAGAGGTACTACTGAGACGCTCGAGGAAGCGGCTTTCAAAGAATTCAACGGGACCTTTGTAGCACTACTCGGACGAGAGACGGTGCTCACACCAGCCCAGATGCAGTCCTTCACCGATTTCGTAATGCAGCTTGTCCCTCCGCCAAATCCTGTCCGTGCGCTTGATAATTCATTGACTCCCGACGAACAGTCCGGACGTAACATCTACATGAATATTCCGAGCACACTGCTCGGCAGCTGCGATAATTGTCATCGGCTACGTCCCGACGACGGGCGGTTTGGTAGCAACGGCCTCATGAACTTTGAAGGCGGTCGCATCGCTGAGGACTTCAAGGCGCCACAGCTGCGAAACATGTATACCAAGGTAGGTATGTTCGGTTTCAGCGGCGGTAATGATGCAGTGACCGGCGCACAAATTCGGGGCTTCGGTTTTAGCCATGAAGGTTCGCTTGATACGTTAGAGAACTTCTTGCGTGACCCGGTGTTCTTCTTCCCGCCTCCAGCAGACGTCTCGCGACGACAGGTCGTTTCGTTCGTGTTGGCGTTCGATTCCGATATGTTGCCTGTGGTAGGCCAACAGGTGACTTGGCGGCCAGGTTCAGGCGAGGCGATTGAGAATCGGTTGACGCTGCTTCGCAACCAAGCGCTGGTCGGTAATCGGCGGAGTGGTTGTGATCTCGTCGCGCGTATCACCACAAACGGCACCGCGATCAGTGCATTGCTACAGTCGGATGGCAGTTGGGCGATGCGCGGGGGTGAAGTGCGTAGTGACGCGCAATTACGCGGGTTGGCGAGCGTCACTTCGCCGGTGACATTCACTTGTCTACCGCCTGGAACAGGTCGGCGCGCCGCGCTCGATCAAGTGTGACGTCAAGAGAAGGTTATAAAGACCTCGAGGTCGTCGGGGCGAGCGGATTGATCGCCTTTGGCCTAAACGGGTGAATCCAAGCCGGCTTGGTTAACGTTTTTCGTACCAGCCTTTCGAGCGATTGACCACTCGCACTACTGCCAACATGAGTGGGACTTCGATCAACACTCCGACGACCGTAGCGAGTGCAGCGCCTGACTGTAGGCCAAAGAGGCTTATTGCCGTGGCGACGGCGAGTTCGAAGAAGTTACTCGCACCGATCAAAGCGGAGGGACAGGCGATGTCGTGTGATTCTCCAAGCTTGCGATTCAGCCAATAAGCGAGAGACGAGTTGAGTACCACCTGGAGTAGGATGGGAACGGCAAGCAGGGCGATGACGAGAGGCTGGGCGAGAATTGCCTCCCCCTGAAACGCAAAAAGAAGGATGAGTGTCGCCAAAAGAGCGGAGATCGAGAACGGTCCGAGCCACTCCAATGTACGGTCGAGGCTCCCGCGCGTGATTGCGGCACGACGCCATAGCTGGGCGAGTACGACAGGGATCAAAATATAAAGGGTGACCGATGTCAGCAGGGTATCCTAGGGAACGGAAATGGAGGAGAGGCCAAGCAGAAGCCCTACGATCGGCGCGAACGCGAAGATCATGATCGCGTCGTTAAGGGCGACCTGGCTCAATGTGAAAAGTGGGTTCCCGTTCGTCAGTCGACTCCAGACGAAGACCATGGCGGTGCAGGGCGCTGCTGCGAGCAGTATCAGTCCTGCGATATAGCTCTCGAGTTGGTCTGCCGGGAGCCATGGCGCAAAGAGTTGAGAAATGAATATCCATCCGAGCAGCGCCATTGAAAACGGCTTGATCGCCCAATTGATGAGTAGCGTTACCCCGATGCCACGCCAATAGTTCCTGACCTGTGGCAGCGCACCGAAATCCACTTTCAGCAGCATTGGGATGATCATCACCCAAATGAGGATCCCGACCGGAATATTGACCGCTGCGATTTCCATCCCGCCGATCGTTTCGACGGATTCTGGGAATATCTCCCCGAGAATGATTCCGATGACGATACAAAGAAAGACCCACAGCGAGAGATAACGCTCGAAAACATTCATCGTTATTTACGATCGGCTGATGTTCTGTAAGGCAGTTGTAAGCTCTGCGCGCTTCATTGAGGCTAGCGGCAATCGCAGTAGCTGTAGCATGCGGTAGGCAATCGCCTGTCGCGTCAATTCAAATGCACGGCGCTTACCTTCATCGCCGCCGTCGGCGCTCGATGGGTCCGGGTATCCCCAGTGCACTTTGATCGGCGGATCGCCCGCTTGCCCTGTAAAAATTGGACAGATCTCTGCCGCTGCGCTATCGCAGACGGTGATGACGATAGAAAGAGGGGGTGCGTTGCTCTGCGCAAATTCATCCCAGCTCTTGCTTCTTAAGCCCTCGGTATCGACGCCCGCATCACGTAAAACGCTTAGTGCAAAGGGATTAACCCGTCCGCTTGGCATGCTTCCAGCGCTATATGCGCGAACATTTTTCTCTAATTGCTTCGCCCAATGATTCAGCATCCCCTCCGCGAGAACGCTTCGGGCGGAGTTGTGGGTACACAGAATGAGAATATGGGTCATCATGATGCCACCGCGCTGAAATTCTATAGCCGAATTATGACGCGAGTGAGACAACGGCCGGCGAACGTCCGCAGACGTTGATCGGTCAATTCAGCCCTAATGAGACCCTAGGTTGATCTTGTTCAAATCCGAGGCGGCGCTGATTCCCGCTCGATCGCCGCGCGGAAATTCCAACGCTCACCCACGGGGGGTAGGCGGTTGCAGCGCATCAGATTGATCACCACACAAGCGAGACCCAAGGCGCGGCAGGCGAACACGAGCGAAAACTCAGGTGTCGGCGATTGAAATCTGAGTAGGTAAAAGCTGAAGAAATCTAATAAGAAGTTATTCACGACGATGGCGCCGATCATCACAAGCGCTAGAACATCGCCTTTACCTCGGGTGTAGGCATATAGCGCAAACAAGCCCAGACCCAAGGTCCACCAGCCACGGACATAAAACACCCCGGTGTAGCGATTAACGGTCGCGGGGTCGGTGAAAAACTCGAGCGCCAGCGTCTCGGGCGCGATGATTAACGAGAGCCCGCTCGCGAAACCCAGGATGGCGATGAACAGCGACCGGTAGGGGAAGAACCAATCAACCGGAGCGGCTTTTGGTCCTTGGGGGGGCAAGTAATGCCTCAATCTCTTGGAGTGTAATTATCGTCTTATTTTTCAAAGACATGGATAAATTACTACCCTATGCAACTAAATTGCCGCGGAGTATAGACCCAATCAGGCGGAAATCAACATACCCCTGCCTGCGGGTATTTTTCGGGTTAAGGGTGTCCGCGATCAGGGCTGATCCAGGTGGCGGGCCGACCGCGCCGCCGGGTGAGCACTTTCGGGTAGGCCACTAGGGTCGCGGCAAACTGCAAGATCCAGAAAGCGGCTGGATAAATCGGAATGAAAATGACCGAACGCCACGCGGTGGGGTCGTACCGATGATCGATCAGAGTGCCGACGGTGAATTGCAGCAAACACAGAGCGAGAAGAATCAGGGCTCCCTCACCGACGGTCACGATGGGAATGACGCCGCTCGCAAGCGTGAGGGTTGCATGAATAATTGCCCCGGCGCTGAAGATCGCGAGTAGATAACACCAGACGACGCTCGCGATCATCTCGAGCATCAGGATACGCAGACCGATACTCGGTGAACGCGCGATCACGTCGATGTTTCGCAGCATGACCTGCGCACCGCCCATCGCCCAACGAAGGCGCTGGCGCCAGAGACCATTCCACGTTGCCGGAGTGAGAATCCATGCGAGGGCGCGCGGCTCGAATGCGGCCTTCCATCCGGCACGCTGAATTTTCCAAGTGATATCGATATCTTCGGTCAACGCATCGGCGGTCCAGTAACCGACCTGTTCGACCGCTGACTTACGAAAAGCCGCAATGACACCGGATACCGTAAATAGACATCCGAGTCGCATCTGCGCGCGCTTGATCGTACCGACGATGGTCGAAAATTCGCCGAGCTGCAGACGCGTCAGCATGGAGTGACGATTTCGAACTCGCGGATTACCCGTCGCCGCACCGAGTTTCGAGTCTTCCATGAAGCGATGGGTCAGCCATGCCGGCGCATCGCGATCGATACGCGCGTCGCCATCAATACAAATCAGGATGGGAAACTTGGCGATCTTGGCGCCTGCTCTGAGTGCCGCCGCCTTTCCTTGGTTAGATTCCAGCGCCAGCACCCGTAACCGTGGGTGACGGGCGGCGAGATCGTTGAGCAAACGGAGGGTTTCGTCGGTGCTGCCGTCGTCGATCGCGATCACTTCGAAGTCGTGCTGGGTGATCGCGAGCGCATGCGTGACGGTGTCGGTCACCTGTTGTGCTTCGTTGAAGCAGGGAATGAGTACGCTGACCGGCTGCGCGAGGCTCACCTCGGGCGGACGTTCTCCCGCGGGCTGATGATATTCGCTCGTGCGATATTGCCAAATCGCTCCGACCGTCCACGTGATCGACATGAGCGCGGGGAATAGGAAAAGAAAAAAATCGATGTCGATCATGGAGCAGAGAATTCTGGGTCGTTGCTACGTAGCGAGAACACCCGCCGCACACGTGCTGGATCTGGATGAGACTCGAACATCATGTCGGGGTAGTAGCCGACGTGTAGTGCACCGAGGCCATAGAGCAACTCGATCGAACGCACGAGCTCCTCGGTGGGTATCGGGCGCTGATCGTGTCGCCAGTCGACCGATTGCAATTCGAATACGACCTTGCGCCGACCTTCCGGGAAACGCTCAACCGCTGCAAATAAATCACGCTGAAACTGCAGGGGGTCGACGGCACCCTCCATGTACGGCATCGCCATGATGGCGGTGAAGTCGTAGTGGCGAATAGAATTTTCAAGCGCTTGCGAGTACCACGTCTCAGAGCGGGGATTGAGCGCTACCTGCGCGTAGAGATTTCTCGCGGTGAAGAGTGCGGGTTTTTCTAGGCGCACCAGATCTGAGGTTTCACGTGCGAGCTCGTCCAGATAGTTGATCTTCAAGATCGTCCATCGACCGACGAGATCGTCATTTTTTCGGATATCGCTTACGGAATCTGGCAGACCCCACGCTCGATAAGCGGTTCTCGCAAAGGCGCTGTCGTCCTCGAAGTCGCTCAGCGTGATGTCATCGTGATAAATGATTCCGTCAAAAAAACTGTATCGCGAGAGATCTTCAAAGATATCTTTGATGACTTTCCGCGCGTCTGCCGAAAAAGGCGAGAGCCGGAGGTACCCCATGTTGACACTTGCCAGTGAGGTTCCCGCGAGCGCTTTCACCGTATGCCCCGCAACCGGATGTCCCTGAGGTAACTCCCAGGCGAGTAGTGGCATCCAGGCATACACACGCCGAACCGGCGTACGCGTACGGATCTGCCACGCCACGCGACTGAAGAGATCGGCGCGTACCGGTATATGCCGATTGGGAAAATAGACCTGAGCCGCCGAGCCGTTGGCGTCCGGGTCGGAGAACGCCTGCAAGTAGACCGTGTTGACTCCGAGCCACGTGAGACGATCGAGAAGATGGTCGAGATTTCTTTCTTGTTGCTGAGGATCTTCGTCGTAGATGAAATCAAGATCGACATGCGCGATCTTTTGCGGGCGATCATTTTCGGTCAGCCCGGCATTACGGATATTGATGGCGTAGCGCAGATCACCGATATCCATTGAGCTTTCGACTAAAACTCGTCTAAGGCGCAGCGGCGGAACCGAAGGCGGATTACCGCCGTCATCGAGCGTCAGTCCGAGAATCATTCCGGCTGCATGCGCAGCCTCTTCGGCGACGACGTTGTATTTTCCGTAAGGCCACACGATGACTCGCGGCCCTTTCCCGACTCGCTGCGCGATGAGTGCGGAACTGCGTTTCAGATCGTCGGTGACTCGACGGGCATATGAGCTCTCTGTCTCATAACGACGAGCGACTGGATCGAACGCCCGGGTGGTCGTTGCCGGCTGTAGATTATTTTGTGGATTGCCGACGATGCCGCGGTGCAGGTCGTGCGAGTGGCTGGCGATCTCCACGAGCCCCGTCTTTTGCATCGAACGTAACTGCTCCCAACTCATGAAAGCCGTTCGCGGCACTGACTTACCGTCGAAATTGACGGAGTGAGTCTCTTCTTGCCAGCCGGTCACGACGGCGTGAACGGAGGGAATCCGCAGCATCTGCAACATGGGCCAGGCATTCGTCGCTACCGACTGGTAGGCATCGTCGAACGTCAGCAGTACCGCTTTCGGTGGCAGAGGGCGTTCGCCACGGCGCGCGGCGATGACTTGGTCGACGCTGACGAAGTGGAATCCGTTATTGCGCAGCCAGTCGATGTGACGCACAAACATAGTAGGCGCCACAGCATAGGCCGGGATCAGTGCATCTTTGGGTTCGACGATCTCGTGGTAGCTGATGATCGTCAAAGAGGGTTCGGCATGCTCTGCTGCGAGCGCTGGGCTTGCACACGGGATAATCAGGAGCGCAAACAGCAGTCTGAGGAGCATGATCGGCCGAGAGTATAGGCACCGCGACGACTTTCCGACAGCCCTCCGCAGATCGAAAAAGGTTAGTGCTCCCAGGTGATCTCGATCTCGATGCGACGATTACGCGCTCGGTTGGCGATCGAGTCGTTGGCGACCAGCGGGCGAGTATCCGCATAGCCCTTCGCCTCGAGGCGACTGGGGTCGACACCGTGGCGATTGATGAGCTCACGGATGACCGATACCGCGCGTGCCGAAGAGAGATCCCAGTTGTCGCGGAATCGTTCTGTACTGATGGGCAGGTCGTCGGTATGTCCGGCAACGATCACCCGTGCATCACCCTCGCGAAGCGCATAAGCGAGGGTGTCGATCAATGCTCGCGTCAGCGGCGTTAGATGATCGCTGCCGAGATCGAACGCCTCTCCGGCCCCGAAACGCAAAAGAAGCCGGGAGTCGGTCTGATCGACCACCAGCCAACCTTGCTCGATCTCGAACGCAAACTGATTACGCAACATTGCCGCCGCATGAGTCGCAGCCGCCGGAGCTTGGGGCGCCACCACCGAGGCTTTCGTGGTCTCTGCTGTTTTCGGCGAGAGGGCTGACAGCATCACGAAGAAGCACAGCAGCAACAGCGCCATGTCAGCGAACGTGATGGTCCATGGCACTGAGGGTGCCGCAGCAGACCGGCGAGTCATGCGGCTTCGTCGGGTTTATGAATGCGCGCCGTCGGAAATGGCGTTACGACCGCATCGGCGATTCGTCGCGGGCTCTCACCGCGAGCGATCTTTGAGATTCCGACGATCACCGCTTCGCACCAGCGAAGCTCATCGTCGTGTTTCATGCGTAACTGGCTAGCGATGGGGCCAGCAATCACGTTTGCGAGTAGTGCGCCGTATAAGGTCGTGAGTAGCGCGAGCGCCATGGCTTGACCGAGCGCGGCGGTGTCTTGAAGGGTCCCGAGCATTTGCATGAGCCCGATCAAGGTTCCGATCATGCCCATGGCGGGAGCGACGATCAGCCAATCTTCCCATGTCGAAATGATGCGTTCATGACGAGCGCTGAGCATCTCGACGCGCATGCGCAGAGTGTTCTTGAGTGATTCTTCATTGGCACCATCGACCAGCAGCATCAAGGCATCGCGCAAGAACGGTCGACGGACCGAACTGAGTTCGTGTTCCAGTGCGAGCGTCCCGTCACGTCGGGCGACACTTGCCCACTTTTTCAATTGGGCAGATAACTCCGATAACTCTTGAGCATCACGATGGGCAATGGCGCGTAGGGCTCGTAAATGATCGACGAAGTCCCGGGTGGAGCGCCGCGCGATGATCGCCGTGAGCGTGCCGCCGAGCACCAGCAGAAATGACGCCGGATCGAAGAACGCGGCGTTGCCGTTGCCGAGCGAGACCGCCAAGCCGATCACGACCAAGGTGCCGAGCAGGCCACCCAGTGTTGAAAAATCTGTTTTCATCGGGCGTATCAGTCGACAGCAGATCGAGCTTCGTTATACTTCCGGGCGTGTTTTTTCTGCTCCTAACCCGGGTGTCGATGTGATCGCCGCGCTGCGAGGGTGGTTTCGGGTGTTATTGGCCATCGTGTGGTTGCTGGCAGCGGCCGCCTGCACGAAAACCGATGACGCTTGGGACACCGCAGTCCGTATCGACACCCCCGACGCCTATGCCTCGTTCCTCGAGCGCCACCCGAAAAGCGAGTATGCCGAGCAGGCGCGGACCCGGCGCGACGCCCTCATCGACGAGCGCGATTGGAAGACCGCTCGTCGCGAAAATACCCCCTCAGCGTATGCGAAATATCTAACCGCTCATCCTGAGGGTGTATGGAGCGAGTTGGCGGCTCGCCGTAAAAAAGAACTCACGCCCGCCGACGAGACATCCCTCGAAACGCTCGCGACTCCCGTCCCCACGTCTACGGACGTGACGACCGTTCCTCCGATCGAGTCGGTGACCCCCAAGCGCCTGCTGCAACTCGGTGCGTTTGCGTCCGAGCCTTCAGCGCGAAAAGGGTGGGCTCGTTTGCAGAGTTCTTTCGTCGAGCTCGCAACGCTGTCGCCGAGCATCAGCGTCGACTCTAAAAAAGGCTCTACGCTTCATCGATTACGGGTGACCGTCGATAGCGATGAAGAGGCCGATCAACTCTGTGCCGTGCTCCTTCGCGGTGGAGCGGAGTGCATCAAACTCGATGAGCCCTGAGTCATCGTGGATGGCTATTCATAAGCCGTAGCGCGATCAGTTCACGGGGTTTCGCAACTGAAGCGACCAGATCACGATCTGTCGCGACTCAATCGCGGCAGGGACCAACTCGAATGCCGGCGCTGTCGAACTACCCGCCGCGCGCGGCGTGATCAAGCCATTACGATCCACCTGATGCTCAGACACTGAGAGTGATGGATCGCCACCTACGATGCGGCTCGTGACGCCCCCGTTCATCTGACCGATTACGACGAGGGTCTGGGCATTGCCTCGAGCAAGTCCTTCCACCGACTCGGCAATCCAGCCGAGAGCGCCGAGTTCGACGAGAGCGCTGGTTGAGGCGAGGGTGACTCCACTCGCTTCGATCTCCGCGGCAGAACCATATTCGAGTGCGAGTCCGGCGTTCGGGCCTGTGCTCAAAGATTTCGTTGAGATGTCGGTGGCGACAGACAGATCGAGGGTACGAATTTCCCAGCGATAGGGGCCATTGGCGCTGCCCTCTCGGAAACGCACGAGAGCGAGCACACGCTGCTCGCTCAGCGATTCGAGATCGAGTACCCGCAGCGCGAATTCTGTACTGCGGACCGGAAACCCATATTGCCGCACGGCACCCGTTCGAGAATTGAAACCGACGATTCGAAGGAGTCGAGCGGTGTTCGCGGTTCGTCCGTTGACGTTGAGTGCAGCGCCGAGCGCGAATAGCACTTCGCCGCTCGTTGGCCGTAGCGCGACGCCCCCGCAGCCGAGGCCGGGCTGACGAGATTCGAGAATCGCCGGCAATCGCCGCGCCACTCCGGGCAGAGCGCCCGCGAAACCATCAGGACCGAGGTGCTGTAAGGTGCGACCTTGATTGTCGAGCTGCAACAGAAATGGCCCGCGCTGATCGCACATCCAGATCGAGCCCGACTCTCCTTCGGTGACACCTGCAGGATCGAGTCCGCGTTGATCGAACTCGGGCGATCGCGGTTTCAGATCTTCATCGAGATTGCGTGCGCCATCACTCCCAGAGGAGTCGGTCGGTGTGGGGCGACCGGAGTAGTTCAGGGCATCCGCTGTTTTGAGCGACGTCAGCGAGGCGAGGTCCGCGGCATTCGGCGTCAGTGTGATCGAACCGAGAGAGGGGTTGCCATTCGTATCGCTGCTCAGCAACACGTCGGCTGAGCGCACCGAGACTCCATCGGAATAGCGCGGTGCCGCTACGGCAATACCGCGTGACGTGACGGTTCGCAGTTGTAGCGTCGTAGCCGGTGTTCCCGATACGACCGAGAGGCCCGCGCCGAGCGCCGGTCGCAAACCTCGCGCATAGGTGCTTTTGAGCAGACTCGAGTTACCCGAGTAGGGCATCAACAAAGAATCCGGAACCCGCAGCACATACTTGCGCACTTCAGCGACTGGAATGGTCGAAGAGGTGGGCGATTCGACGAACACACCGCGAGCGAGAGCTTCGGCCTGCTCGGCGATCGCTCGTGCACTGGCAGCGGTTGGGATTTGCATGCCAGAGCGATAACTCGATGAAAGACGGCTGTCCCCCTTCAAATAATCGATTAGAGCGACGAGGTCAGCGTCGAACGACGAGGCACCGAAGTTGAGCGACTTACCGGAAAGCGAAGATGCAAGCTCGGAGGGGATGGCGATGCCATTACTCGCGTTGGCGTCGGCATCGACGGCCATCAGAAACTGCATGCGGCGGATCGTCGTCGAGGAGAGTAGACCTCCATCGACACCATTCTGAAAATCTTTGAGCGAGAGCGATGCCGCTGCGGTCGCAGCACCCAACGTGACCGGACCAATGGCGAACGTCACCGTCTCGCACGTGGGGTTACAACGGTAGGTATAGCCGCCCGACGCGCTCGTAGTTCCCGATACGCTGGGGGTGGAATAAGACAGCCCCGAGATCGACAGATCGACGAGCGAACCCGACTGCGTAGGCGTGGTCGGCGTCGAGGAAGAGTTTTCTCCGCCGCCTCCACCGCCTCCGCACGCGACCAGCAGCGTAACGACCGAGGTGACGGCCGCGAGGCGAGTTCGACGACGCATCATTTTTTGATTGACGGCTTGCCGAAGGGTTCGCAGTACACCGAGCTGATACGCGTCGAGTCGAGGGTCAGACGGATCCAGACCCCTTTTTCGAGCGCCTCATCGAGGATGAGCGTTCCCGAGCCCGAAACCCATCGGCGTCGATCAGAGCGATTGATGAGACCAAAAAATCGTTCGTTCACGGCCGTCTCGCCGAGATAGAGCAGATTGCCTCGCAATCGCAGGCGGAGCGGCGCCTCTTCGGTTTGCGTACCGAGCTCCTCGTTCTTGACCGTGACGGCGCGTTCGCCCGTGCAAACAAGTTCTGGAATGGCACGCGATCGCGGGTCGGGCTTCGGCGGGGGGCGCCGTGCCTTATCAGAGGAATCTGAGGCCCAGGCGGCGGGTGAGACCAACGTGAACGCCACCAGCAAGGCGACGACAGGTCTATAGATTTCGATGAGCCTCATGTGAAATTTCCGATCAAAACTCTAGTGCCACTATACTCCACGAGAACCTCAAGCCGAGGAGTCGTGGGACGACTTGTGAAGTGATGCTTAGCCCCGTCGGACTCCCTCCACCGCTGCCCCTGCCGCGCGACCCCGAACTGGTCGCTGCGACCGAGCGCGCCATCGCCGTACCGACATCGATCGATGCATCGGCTCGATGGGAGGTCGGTTCGGTGCTGAGCGCCTCCGTCCGCTTCCAAGACGACGAAATGCTCCTGAAAGTCGGCGATCATTTCTTCTCAAGTCGACCGATCCCGGGTGTTTCTGAATACTCCCGTTTATCGATGCAGGTGGCCCGCGACATGAGCGGAGCCCTCACGCTCGTTCCGTTGTTGCCGCTTGCCGGTACGGCCGTGGCACGGATCGGAGGTACACCACCTCTGGCGGCTCGAGTGATGGATGCCGAGTCGACGCCTCTGCAAGAGACGACGAGCGTCATCGAGAGCACATCGCCTTTGGTGGCGACGACGGTGGCGCCG
>Ga0075471_10000583_pt1 | contig 22062 bp, 12 predicted proteins | sample DEB19_08_DNA_2_FD_74787 | JGI IMG/M metagenome (GOLD analysis project Ga0075471, IMG submission 74787) | Aqueous microbial communities from the Delaware River and Bay under freshwater to marine salinity gradient to study organic matter... | ecosystem: Environmental > Aquatic > Marine > Coastal ... | reverse complement strand
CCATGAAGGTGTAGGGGAAGTTGTTGTCGCAGTTGTTGTACTGCGGCGGGAAGTAGTAGCTCTCGGGCTTGCCCTCCTGCCCGACGAGTTTTGCGTCGTCGAACGACTGGTGCATGTGATGCGGGATCGGCCCCATGTTGTCGAAAAACTTCGAGTACACGGGCCACTTCTTGTACCGGTCCCAGATCGCCTTACCGACGAGCGTCGCCCCCCCCTCGACCACCGCGTCGCGGAGCAGAAACCGTTCTCCCTCGAACATGCACCATGAGAGCCCCTCGTCGGGCACACGGCCCTCGTTGGCGGCCTCCGTCGTGCTCGCAAACCAGCGTTCGTCGATGCCGCCACGGTCGAGGCCGTAGGCGTAGTAGTCGTCGGGGTGGAGGCGCACCCGCTTGCCCGGATGGAGAAAGCTGCGCGGCACCCAGGTGGGGGAGAGCCTGAGGATGCCCTTGCCGGCGTTCAACGCCTTGTCGAGGGCGCTGCCGACATTTTTCGCCTCGGGCAGCTTGGCGGACTTCTTCGGTGCGGCGGTGGCCATGGATGAAAACCCCTGGAAAAATTCGTCCGTGAACGCAGCGTTGTTGTAAGGCTCGCGGAAAAGACCCGCAAGAAGCCGTCGCCCCCGCGGCCGTTCTCAATCGATGGATTCCGCCCCGGCCGCTGACCGATTTCAGTCGCCTGCCCGGGCTCGTGCGCAGATCGCCGCCGCCAGGGCCTCGACCGATCGCGGCGCGGAACCCTCCGCCTTGTTGTTGATCGTGATGAACACGTCCCGGCCGGCCGCCGCCGCGGCGCTGGCCACCTCCCCGAGCGCGGCGCGGCTCGCTCGATCCTCTTCGACGATCCGGTCGAACGGAAAATAGTCGGCCTTGGCGCCCTCGTAGTCGCGCCCGGCATGGAGGTTCCACCGGACAACGACGGCACTGCCGCGTGCCGCGCACCCCAGCGTTGCGGCCTGCGCTTCGACCGGTGGCATCCGCGCATGCACGGCGAGGCACGGCACCGCTCCGGCATCCGCGAGCGCCGCAGAAAAGTCGGTGGTCACGAGTTCGGGATCCCGCACCTCAACAGCATAGAGCGGCCCGCGCGGCAGCATGGCGACGAACGCGGCGATCCGTGCCGCAAGCCGTGGCACGTCGGCGAGGAGCCGCCGCCCCAGTGGCGGAAACTGAAATACAAGCGGCCCGGCCTTCACCCCGAGCCCCGCCACCGCCGGCCGGACGAACGCCGCTGCCGCCGCAGCCGCGTCGAGAAACGTCGGGTTGTCCCGCGCGGCCTCGCCGGATCCCGGCTTGCGAACGACAGGATCGGTGATCGCCGCCGGCGCCTTGACGACGAACTGAAAGCCGGCGGGCACCTGCGCGGCATAGCGGGCGAACTCGTCGGCCGCGAGCGGTGCATAGAACGTGCGGTCGAGGCTCACCGTGCGGAAGAGCGGATGGCGGGCGTAGGCGGCGAGGCCGTGCCGGGCGAGCACCTGCTCGGTGGCCGGCCTGCCGTTTCGCGGGGCGTAGACGAGCCCCGTCCAGCCGGGAAACGACCAACTCGATGTGCCGAGGTGGATCCGCTCGGGCAAGGCATCGGCCACCGCCCGGACGGTGTCGGAAACGGGTGCGGGATCGACGCCATCGGCGTCGCCGAAGAGCGACATCTGCGCGGGGCTCATGTCCGGCCGAGTCTATTGAATCGCCTGGGGCGGCGCAGCGGCCGTGCGACACGCGGCGGCGATCGGGGCGGCGCCGGGGGCGCGGCCGAGCGCGTGGAAGAGCCGAAACTGCGACTTGTTGTAGTCGATCACCGAGTCGAGGTATTCGGTGCGGGCCTGGGCGAGTGCCTGGATCGGCTGGAGCACTTCGATCGGCCGGGTCGCCGGCACCGGCAGGCCGGCCGCCTCTCGGATCGTCTTGAGGTTGAGGTCCAGGGACTCGAGCGCCTTCGGGAGCGCGGCCTCGATCCGTCCCAACTGCCGCTTCGCCGCCAGCCGCGACTTCTCCGCCTGCACCACCTGCGCCGCGACCTGGTCCGAGACCTTCATGAACTGCAGGTCGGCCTGCTTCCGCTCCGCCTCGCGGCGGTCGCGGATCGCGGCGTCGGTGAAGCCGAGGTTGGCGGTCTCCCAATAGAGGTTCACGTCGGCGTCGCTGCGGGAGGCGAAGTCGCCGAAGAACTCGTTGCGGCCGCCTCCGAAGCCGCCGCCCGAGTAGCGGAAGGCGAGGCTCGGGATGAAGGGGCGCAGCCGGGCCTGCTTGAGCCGCACGAGCGTCTCCTCGACCATCGACCGGGCCTCGGCGAGCTCCGGACGGTTGCGCAGGCCGAGCGTGATCAGGTCGTCGATCGGCAGCTCGGCCGACACGATCTCGAGCACCATCTCGGCCGGCTCCAAGGGGGCGACCACGATCGAGGGATCGAGCCGGGTGCGGCGCACCACCTCGGCCGACGCACTCTCGAGCTCACCGAGCGCCGCCTCGACGTCGGCGAGCCTGCGGTCGCGCTCCGTGAGGCTCCGCTGATGGTCGCCCTCGAGTCCGGAGCCCGACCGCGCGAAGGCGCCCGTGATCCGGGCGAGTTCATCGGCATTCGCCGCGGCCTCGCGGGCGATCGCCAGCCGGCCGGCGGCCCGCTGCAATTCAAGGTAGGCCTCGGCCACACCAAGCAAGGCGTCATTGCTCGCCACACGCACCTTCGCACTGCGGGCGTCGACCACCTGCCGTGCCGCCAGCGGCAGGAAGATCGCGTCGGAAAACCGCAGCACGGTGGTCAGACCCGTGACCTGCGCCGGGCCGCCGGCCGGCACCGGCCCGGAGATGCTCGAGCCGGCGGCGGCCGTCGCGCCCATGAAGAGCGAGCTCTTGCTGATCGTGCGCACCGGGCCCTCGACGATCTGCGCCTGGCCGTCGTGGCGGATCCAGTTCGGGCCGATGAAGATGCTCGGTAGCCAGAGGGCGCGGGCATGGACGAGCTCGGCGGCCGCCTGGGCCACGCGTGTACGCGCGATCGCGATGTCGAGATCGCGGGCGCCGGCCAGCCGGAGCGCCCCGGGCAGGTCGATCGGCCGGATCTCCTGGCCCGGCACGAGCTGCCCCACGGCCGCGAGGTCGTCGGCCGCGGTGGTCTTGAGCGCAAGCGATGCCGATCGCGGCGCGGGCAACAGTTCCGGATCCTCCTGGATCTCGTCCGCGATCAGCACGGTCGCCCCGATCACGGCGCCGACGGCGTCGGCATCGGGGCTCGCACGAAACGGATCGGCGAACATCCCGGGCCCACCCGCGGCGATCGGTGCCGGTGCCGCCGACCCGTGCGGCAGATCGAGGAGCGTCTGCGCAGAGCAGGGCCGTGCGAGCGCAAGGCTCGTCGCGAGCAGTGCCAACAACGCTGGAACCAGGCGCATACCGCAGGCGTTCTCCCACGGAAGAGATCGGCCGCACAGCCGATGGAAGTGGAATCTCCTCGGTAGCTTGCCCAGCTTTCGGCAGCCTGGAAAAGCAAGGGCGACTGGGCGATGTCGCGCCTACGGCACCTTCACCGTCTGCCCGTCGGTGAGCGAGCCGACGCCCGTCGCCACGATCCGTTCGTCGGCCGTGAGGCCCGACACGATCTCCACGCGGCCTGCCTCCTCGAGGCCCGTCTCCACCTTCCGCCGCGCGACCCTGTCGCCCTCGATCACGAAGCACGCGGCGCCGTCCTTGTCGCGCAGCACCGCCGTCTTCGGCACCACGAGCACGTCGGCGTGTTCATCGGCGACGATCGTGGTGGTCGCGTAGAGACCGGGCCGCAGCGACGCCGGCCGCGCACGCGTCGCCGGATCGGCAGCCGCGTTGTCGAGGTCGACCTCGACCCGCAGCGTCCGCGTGGCCTCGGCGAGGCTCCACGCCGTGCGGGCCACGCTCCCGTTCACCACTTCACCGGGCAGCGACTGCAGGCGGATTTCGACCGGATCGCCAACCTCGACGAACGCCGCCTCGACCTCGGGCACCGCCGCCACGACCCGCAGCCGGTCGGTGCACGCGACCGTCACGAGTGCGGGACCGTCGCCCCCGGCCTGGGCGAGATAGCCCGGATGCACGTTGCGGGCGGTGACGACGCCGTCGAAGGGGGCGGTGATCCGCGTGAACCCGATGAGCACGTTCACCCGCTCGAGGTCGGCCCGCGCGACCTGCACCCGCGACCGCGCCGCATCGAGGTCGGAGGCCGCCTTCTCCACGAGGGCGTCGCCCTGCACGAGCCCCGCCTCGGCCGACCGCACCTGGGCTTCGATCTCCTGGCGCACCGCCTCGGCCGCCGCGAGCGTGGCCCGCATCTCATCCTCGAGCGCGGCCGTCACGGCCCCTTCGGCGACGAGCCGTCGCGTGCGCTCGAGTTCGGAGCGGCTCCGCGCGATCTCTGCATCGGCGCGGTGCACGCCTGCACGAGCCTCGTTCACCTTCGCCTCGGCCGCCGCCCGATTGGCCCGCGCCACCTTCGTCTGCGCCTCGGCCTGCCGCGCCTCGGCCTCGGCCTGCTCGACGAGCGCCCGCTTCTGCACGGCCTCGGCATCGAGCTCCGGATGCGTCAGTTCCACGAGCAGGTCGCCTCGCTTGACCTCGCTGCCAATGTCCACGGGCACCGTCTCGACGAATCCCGACACCTTCGCGTGCAGTCCGGTGGATTCATGCGCCTCGATCTGGCCGGGCTGCGTGGTCGTGCGTTTGAGCGTCGCCCGGGCGGGCGTGGTGCCCGTCACCGTCGCGATCGCGGGCCCTGCCGCCGGCATCGCGACTGGCGGCGGCTCCGCCGGCAAGAGACCGCCGACGCCGATCCTGTCGAGCCCCGCGCGATCGCAGCCGGCGGCCGCGACACAGAGCATGACCGCGCCGGCGACCGCCTGTGGCCTCAGCCCGACCGCCGCGGCCTCGGGAGCGAAGCGGCCACTCTCCGGATCGAACGGGTGCAGCGACGCCGACGCACGGCTGACCCGTCCCATCACGAGGGCAAACACCGCCGGTAGCACGAACAGCGTGGCAACCGTCGAGGCCACGAGGCCGCCAATCACCGCCCGGCCGAGCGCGGCGCTCTGCTCGCCCCCCTCGCCGCTGCCGAGCGCGAGGGGCAGCATGCCCACCACCATCGCGATGCTCGTCATCAGGATCGGCCGCAGCCGGTCGCGGGCCGCCACCACGGCCGCGGTGCCGGCATCGAGCCCTTCGCGGCGCTCCCGTTCCGCAAACGATACGAGCAGGATCGCATTCGCCGTCGACACACCGATCGCCATGATCGCCCCCATGAAAGACTGCAGGTTGATGGTGGTACCCGTCATGAAGAGCGCGACGGCCACACCCGCCACGACGGCCGGCGCCGCGGCAAGCGCCACACACGCCAGCCGCACCGACTGAAACGCCGCTGTGAGCACGAGCAAGATCACGCCGAGTGCCGCGACCAGGCCGAGCCCGAGCCCGCGGAGGATCTCCGCGAGCGGCGCGAGTTGGCCCCGAATGTCGACCTTCGCCCCCTTGGGCGGCGGGCCCGCCGCCCGCACTGCCGCCTCCACCTGCGTCGTGGCCCGGCCGAGGTCGGCCCCCACAACGTTGGCGGTGAGCGAGACGGTGCGCTTCATGTTGTAGCGGTCGAACTGCCCGGGCATCGTGCCCCGTGAGACGTCGGCCACGTCGCGCAGGAGCACGCCGGGCCCGGCGGTGCGATGCACCGGCAGCGTCGCGATGTCATCGACCGATTTCATGATCTCGTAGGGGATCTCGACCTGCACCTGGTAGCCGATGCCGGTCTTGGGATCGGGCCAGTAGTTGGGCACCACGAACCGGCTCGACGAGGTGGCAGCCACGAGCGAGCGGGCGATCTCCTCGGTGGTCACGTCGCTCGCCCCGGCCCGGCGCCGGTCGATCGCCACCCGCACGGCCGGATAGTCGAGCGCCTGGGCATAGCGGACGTCGCGGAGTGCGGGCGCCGCGGCGAGCGCGGTGCGGATCTTCGCCGCATGGGCCTTGGTGTCGTCGAAACTCGGCCCGCTGACGGCGACTTCCACCGGCGTCGACGATCCAAAGCTCATCACCTCGCTGACAATGTCGGCCGGCTCGAAAGAAAACGACACGTCGGGCAGATCGCGGGCCAGTCGCTCCCGGAGCCGCCCGGTGAGGGCCGGGATGTCGGCGTGCACGCCCGGCTTGAGGGCGACCCTCAGCACCGCTTCCTCCGGGCCGCCGGTCCACTGATAGATCGCGTTGATCGGATAGCTCGACGGGATGAGCCCCGCGTAGCCGACGGAGATCTCGATCGCATCCGTACCCGCTTCCGCCTCGACCGCGGCGAGCACCTGCCGCACGATCTCCTCGGTGCGCTCGATCCGCGTTCCGGCGGGAGCCTCGATCCGCAGTTGGAACCTGCCGGCATCGCTCCGCGGGAAGATCTCGAGCCCCAGCCGGCTGCCGGCGAATAACGCCCCGGCCAGGCAGCCGGCGAGCACGAGCGGCACGGCGAGCCAGCGCACCGCCACGATCCCTCGGCAGGCCGACGCGAACGCCTCCGCGAGCGGCCTGTGGCCCGGCTCGGTGTGCCCTCCGCGCGACCGCAGCAGCCACGCCGCGGCGACGGGCACGAAGGTGCTCGAGAGCACGTAGCTCGACACCATCGCAAACGCCACAGCGAGCGAGAGCGGCACGAACAGCGCCCGGGCCGTCCCCTCCATGAAGAAGCTCGGCAGGAACACGGCCACCACGCAGAGCATCGCCAACAGCCGCGGCACGGCCGTATCCATGTTGCCCTGCCGCACGGCGAGGGCCACGGCCCCCGGGCCGGTCTTGCCCTCGGCCGCGAGCCGGGCGAGCTTGGCGTGGATGTTCTCGATCTCCACCGTGGCCTCGTCGACGACGATGCCCACCGCGAGCGCGAGCCCGCCGAGCGTCATCAGGTTCAGCGACTGGCGCGTCACCCACAGGCCCACGATCGCCCCGGCGAGCGCGCAGGGAATCGTGAGCACCACGACGAGAGCGCTCCGCCAATCGCGGAGGAAGAGCAGCACGACGAGCCCGATCAGCCCGGCACCGCTGGCCGCCTCGAGGAGGAGGCTCGAAATCGCACGGGTGACGGTCGGCGACTGGTCGAACTCGAAGCCCACCGTAATGTCGTCGGGGAGCACGGCCCGCATCTCGGGCAGCGCCCGCCGCACGTTGTCGACGACGGCGAGCGTGGAGGCGTCGGCCCGCTTCGTGACCAGGATGTAGACGGCCCGCCGGCCGTTCACGAGGGCGTAGCCGGTGGCGATGTCACTCGCGTCGGCGACGGTGGCCACGTCACGGAGAAACACGATCGTGCCGCCGTCCTTCCGCAGCGGAATGTCGAGCAGTTCACCGACATCTCGCACGAGCGCGTTCACCGATACGATCGGCATCTCGTCGCCGACCCGGACCACGCCCGAGGGGCTGATCACATTCCCCTTCACGAGCGCGGCCGTCACCTCGTCGGGCGCCATCGCCAGGGCCTTGAGCCGCTCCGGGTCGAGCCTGATCACCACCGTCCGCTGGCTGCCGCCGAACGGGGGCGGCGCCGACACGCCGGGCAGGCTCGCGAACATCGGCCGCACCTTGAAGAGGGCCTGATCCTGGATCTCGCCGATGCTCTTCGTTTCGCTCGAGAGCACGAGGTAGCCCACGGGCACGCTGCCGCCGTCGAACCGCGTGATGAACGGCGACACTGTGCCCGGTGGCATAAAGGCCCGCGACCGGGTGACGTAGCCGATCGTCTCGGCCATCGCCTGCGCCATGTCGGTGTCGGGATGAAACACGAGCTTCATGATCGCCATTCCCTGCACGCTCTTGCTCTCCACGTGGTGGATGCCGGAGATGTAGAGGAAGTGATACTCGTAGTAGTTGGTGAGCAGGCCCTCCATCTGCGCCGGATCCATGCCGCCATACGGCTGGCAGACGTAGACCACCGGCGCGTTGAGATTCGGGAACACGTCGATCTTCATGCGTTGCACGGCGACGCTGGCAAGCAGGGCCACGGCGAGGACGGCCACCACCACGGTCCAGGGGCGGCGGAGCGCGAAGTCGATCGGGTTCATGCCCCCCAGTGTAGCGCCGCGATCACGGCCACCGGTACGGCAGTTCGGCCCACGGTCAGCCGATGAGCACGCGCACGTGGGAGGCGACGGCCGACGCGAGGCCGTCGAGGGCATAGCCCCCTTCGAGCGTCGAGACGAGCCGCCCGCCACAGTGCTGCGCCGCGATCCCCTTCATGATCGCGGTGAGTTCTGCGAAGTCGTCGTCGGTGAGCCGGAAGCCACCCAGCGGGTCGCCGATCCGTGAGTCGAACCCGGCCGACACGAGCACGAGGTCCGGCTTGAAGGCTTCTGCCGCCGGCACCAGTTCGTCGCGAAACGCCCCCACGATCTCCGTGCGTCCCGCGCCGGCGGCAAACGGTCGGTTGATGATGCGCCCCGCGCCAGGACCGGCCCCCGTCTCCTCGCGGCTGCCCGTGCCCGGATAGAGCGGCGACTGGTGCGTGTCGAAAAACAGCACCGTCCCGTCGGCATAGAAGATGTCCTGGGTGCCATTGCCGTGGTGCACGTCCCAATCGGCGATCAGCACCCGCTTCGCGCCATGCACGGCCTGCGCGTGCCGCGCAGCGCACGCCACGTTGTTGAACAGACAGAATCCCATGCCCTTGGTGGGTGTCGCGTGGTGCCCCGGGGGTCGCACGAGCGCCGCCGCGTTCGTCGCACGGCCGGTCATTACGGCGTCGACCGCGGCGAGCACGCCACCCGCCGCGAGCAGCGCGGTCTCGAGCGACTTTTCCGAGAGCGGCGTGTCACCGGTCGAGAGGTTGTGGAGCCCCTCGGCCACGTCCTCGCGCACGATCCGCAGATAGTCGGCCGAGTGGCAGCGCAGGAGTTCCGCATCGGTCGCCGGCCGAGGCGCGATCGCCGCCGTGCGCTCGAAGAGGTTCTCCGCTTTGAGTTTGGCCACGATCGCCCGCACGCGCTCGGGCGACTCGGGATGCCCCGTGCCCGTCCTGTGCGCGGTGTAGGCGTCGCTCGTCACGAGTCCGGTCATGGGTGCCATCGTGGTGCTCCTGCCCTCGGGTATGCTCGTGAGGCGAGCCAGCCCTTCCTATCATGCCCCGGCAAGCCTCCGACAATCCATCAACCGTCGATTCTTTTCCGCCATGAACGTCACTTTCGACCCGGCGTGTGCACGCCGAGCGAAATCGAAGCGGCGATCGAACTCGGCTGCCGCGTCCTCAAACTCTTTCCCGCCGAGCCGAGCGGCGGCCTGGCCTACCTGCGGTCGATCGCCGCCCCCTACGCCCATCTCGGCGTGCAGTACATTCCGCTCGGGGGGCTGAACGCAGCCAACGCGGAGAGCTACCTCCGCGAGCCCGACGTGCTCGCCCTCGGCGGTTCGTGGGTCGCCCCGCGCGACCTGATCCGCCGCCAGGACTGGTCGGCCGTGACGGCGAACGCGGCGGAGGCGATGGCGATCGTGAGGCGCGTGCGCGGCGGCGGGTGAGCGACGCTGGTCGCGCTGCATGTCGGACGCTGTGCAGCCTAGATGCTTTCGTCCTGAGGGTCTCGAGGCTCCGTGCATTCACGTGCATCGGTCGCGTCGTCAGCGTGAAACGGCAGCCATTGCTGTGCGTCGGGGTTCTGCACCACGCGGCTGATCTTCCTGGTTGCCGCGTCGCCGGCGAGCGACCGCCGCACCGGGTCCTGCTGCATGCTGCCGCGGCGATCACGGCGGCTGCCGTGCCGGAGGGCCACGCCGCGGGCTTCGGCCCTCGCCTCCGGCGCGCCCCGCACGGCTGCCAGCCGTCGCTTCGCTTCGCGCACGGCGGCTTTATGATCGACGAGCGGGGTGGGATAGTCGCAGCCGATCGTGCAGCCCGCCGCCTGCTGGACCTCGGCGGGCATCGTCCACGGCATGTGTACGTAGGCCGGGGGCACGCCCGCGAGTTCTGGCAGCCAGCGGCGGATGAAGACGCCGCGCGGATCCTGCTCGACCGCCTGCTTCGTGGGGTTGTAGATCCTGAGCGTGTTGATGCCGGTCGTCCCGCTTTGCATCTGCAGTTGCGACCAGTGGATCCCGGGCTCGAAGTCGAGAAAGTGCCGGGCGAGAAACAGGCCGGTGGGCCGCCAGTGGAGCCACAGCGAATAGCTCGCAAAGGACACGACCATGGCCCGCATCCGAAACGTGAGCCAGCCAGTCGCAACGAGGCTGCGCATGCAGGCATCCACGAGCGGGTAGCCGGTGCGGCCCTCCTGCCAGGCGGTCAGGCGCTCAGGCGAAATCTCGCTTTCTCGCAAGCCGTCGGCCGCCCGCAGCATGTTGTGAAACTCGATCGCCGGCTCATCCTCGAGCTTCTGCATGAAGTGGCAGTGCCAGTGCATTCGTGACTGCACAGCCTTGAGACTCCGCTGCCAGGCCTTGAGCTCCGCCCGCTCGCGCGGGCCGGCCGCGCCGGTGAGCGCTGCCTGGATCTCGAGCCGCCGGGCCTCGCTCGCCTGCCAGACTGTGCGCATCGAAAGCGCGCCAAACGACAGATACGGGCTCAGCCGCGAGCAACTCGTCGGGGCCGAGAGCGGGCTCGAGATGCCGCCGGAGTAGTGGCGGCCACGCCGACACAGAAAGTCGTCGAGCACCGCGCCCGCGGCGACTTCGCCGCCGCGCTGTCGATCCTTCGTGTCGGGAGGCTGGCCAAGAACACGGCAGCCGAGGAGCCCCGCGGTTTCGAGCCGCAGGATCGTCGCCCGGCCGCCGCTTCCGCTGCTCCGTGGAACGGGCGCTCGCTCCCCCTCCATCCGTTTCTCCCACAGGCGGTTCCAGCCATTGCGCGACGCGAGCCGCCGCACGACGCCCGTCTGCGGAACCTCCAGAAACTCGACGCCCGCCTCGCGGGCCCAGCGGCGCACGCGCCGGTCGCGGGCATACGTCACGCCCGTGCCGGTCTCCTCGTGGGCCACGAGCAACCGGAAGCCCGTCTCACGACGCACCGCATCGAGCATCGCCACCGCTTCGCCGCGGCGGGTGACGAGCCGGATGCCGAGCGGCCTGAGCGCGGCTTCGATGTCGGCCAGACACTCCCGCTGGAACTCCGTTTGGCTCGAGTCCCACTCCGGCTGCGCGAGCACCTCGGGCTCATAGAGAAATACCGCAAACACGGCCCCACCCCGGGCCCGGGCGCAGGCCTCGGCGAGCGCGGCATGATCGGCCACGCGAAGATCGCGCTTCAGCCAGACGCACACGGGGGGACAGGAGTCGAACATGGGATGACCAAAGACCCCGGATCATGTTCCTTTGCCCACACTCTAGGCGTGCTCCGCCCGCATCGGGAGCCGGCGGCCCATGCGTCCCCCTCAGTCGCGCGCGTGAGCCTTGAAGAACTGCCACACCCGCTCCGCACCTGAGAATGACATGATGGGCGTGGAGCCTTCGCGTCGCGGCCTTGATCCCGGCCACCCGTGCCCGCCGGCCGCGTCGACGACGAACTCGGTCGCGGCGCCCTCCGGAGTCGCCGCGTGGACGGTCGTGGTCACCGTGCCACGGGTCTCGACCTCCGCCTCGGCCCGCGATCTGTTCACCTTCGCCCAGAACGCCACGACCTCCTCGAGCGGCTTGAAGGGAGCTTGTTGCGCGCGGCGCACGAGCGGATTGCGGCTCATGCCCCCCTCCAGGGGCACCTCATCGTCCTTCGCGCCGTTGATGATCAGGATCGGGAGCGGAACCGATGGCGTGGTGGCGAACGTGAACATCGAGGCCACGACCGGTGCGACGGCCGCGAGCCGCTCCGGCCTTGCGACGGCGTAGACAAACGTCATCATCCCGCCATTCGAGCCCCCCGTCATGAAGATTCGGCGCGGGTCGGCCCCATGCTCGCGCACGAGCAGCTCGATCAGCGTGTCGAAGTAGGCGATGTCGTCGGCGTCCCGAACCTGCCGCCGCACCAAGAAGCCGGTGTTCCAGGCGTGGCGTCCCTCGCCGAACGATGTGCCTTCCGCATACACGACCATGAAGCCCTCTGCCCGGGCGACGGCGTCGAAGCCCGTGTTGGCCCGCATCACCTCGGCGCTCCCCATGCCGCCGTGGAGCACGATCACGGCCGGATGCTTCGTGCCATCGGCCGGGGCGTTCACGAGCACCGCCCGGCGATCCTGCCCTTTGACCGTGAAGGCGAGGGTACGGTCGGGCGCGCGGGCCGCCACGGTCTCACGACCGATGCCCTCGGAGCCAGTGCCGGGCTGCTCGCCGAAGGCCTGCCGGTAGAAGGCCCAGTTCGAGTCGCCGAGCGCCGTGAGCGTCGCGAGCGGGTCGTGGTCCACGCCAGGGAGCACGGTCCACGTGTGCGGAATCCCGAGTCGCTCGAGATGCTCGTGGAAGTCGCGATTGTTGGCGAATGTCTCGTCTTGGTCGCCGCACACCTGCCGCACGAGCGACCCCTTCTTGATCGCGTCGGCATGCCGCTCGGCGAGGACGCGCGGGCTGACGCTCATGAAATAGTCCGGGTCGCCTCCGTAGACGCGATCGAGCACCTCCTCGGCACGCCGCCTGCCGGCGCGCGGCCCATCGAGGAGGTTGGTCTGCAGCGGCCCGCCCCCCATGATCGAGATCGCGCGGAACAGCTCCGGGTATTTGAATCCCAGCCGGGCTGCGCCATAGCCGCCCATGCTGTAGCCATCGAGCATCCGTCCCTCGCGCGTGGCGATCGTGCGATAGGTCGCGTCGATGAGCGGCACGAGCTCCTTGACGATGACGGTCTCAATGGGTGTCGAGCCGTCTTTCCAGTCAACGTACATGCCGGTCGGCATGCCGTTGACGAACACCACGAGGCATGGGGGCGTCTTGCCGGCTTCGATGCCGGCGGCAAAGTGCGCCGCCACTTTCGGAATCCCTGCCAGCCCGCCGCCGGAGCCGTGCAGCCAGTAGACGACCGGAAAGCGGCGTTCCGGCTCGCGGTCGTAGGCCGCCGGGCGGTAGATGTGGTAACTGACCGTCGCCTTCGCGGCGGGGCTCTCGAAGGTGTGAAACGACACGCCGGGAGCCGTGATCGCCGGCGTCACCCAGGCATGATCCGACCGCGGCTCGACGGCAGGCTGTGCGCCGGCCGGGCCGCCAAGGCCGCACCCCAGGGCCAGGGCCACGAGCGGGCCGGCACCGCCAAGGCCGAAGGCCGCCACAAAGGGATGCACCAACTGCCGGAGATAGCCCGTCGGCATCGGCTCGTGGATTCCGAAATTTTCGGGCACGCGGTCGCGGGGCATGTAGTAGGTGCCGAAGAGGATGTCCCACACGGGGAACAGCCCGGCGAAGTTCGTATCGACTGCGGACGGGTCGCGCGAGTGGTGCCAGCGGTGGAACACGGGCGAGGCGATCACGCCGCGCAAGGGCCCGAAGTCCCAGTTCACGTTGGCGTGGAGCAGCACTGCGTACAACGTGAGTACCGGGGCAGTGCTCGCCGTGAGGAGGGGGTTGAGGCCGAGCAGGAGCACGGGCACGGCCCGGCAGAGATTGCCCACCAGTTCGTTCACCGGATGCACGCGGATGCTCGACATCCAGTCGAGCTCTTCGGAGCTGTGGTGGACGGCATGGAAGGGCCACCACCGGCCGCCGTGAAACATGCGATGGTTCCAGTAGGCGAGGAAGTCGACGAGCAGGTAGATCTCGACGGTCTGGAGCCAGAGCGGCTGGCGGGAGAGCGGCCCGAAGCCCGTGTACGCCCGTGTGCGAAACTCGTCGATCGTCGCGACGCCGCACGCCACGAGCAGGCCGATCGGCAGCACGAAGAGCATCCGGATGAGCGGCTTGGCGACGAGCGGCGTCAGGATCCAGTAGGTGGCGTCGGTAAAAAAACCCCGCCGCAGCACCGGCCTCGCCCGACTGTTGCCGAAGAGCCGCTCCACGACGAAGAAGATCGCCGAGAGGATCACGAGGCTGACGACCAGCCGTGCGATCGATGGGTCAGTCCGCATTGCGGTCGCCTCCCGCGGATGTCGCGGACGCGTTGCCCCGCAACGCAGGCCGCGATCGCTGCAGCACGCCATCGACGACGAGTTCGGCCGCCGCGACGGCCCCGGTGACCCCGACGGGAAACGATAGGAATTTCATGCGGCCTCCACCCGGTTGAACGGCCAACCGCCGTTACGGTTCCGCGGCATTTCGTCCCGGTAGGCCTCATCGCGAGTCTGTAAACTACCGGGACGATTCCCGCATCCAGGAGACCTCAACATGAATCCATGTTCCAGGGCCCTGACGGGCTGCCCAGCCGTGATCGGCCTGTTCGTAGCTGCCGTCGCTTCCGCCGCCAACGCGGCCCCGCCGGCGAAGCCGAACGTCATCTTCATCATGGCCGACGACCTCGGCTGGACCGACCTCGGCTGCCAAGGCAGCAGGTACTACGAGACACCGTACATCGACCGGCTGGCGACTCAGGGCATGCGGCTCACCTGCCACCACCACTGCCAAAACTGCACGCCGACGCGGGCCGCGCTCATGAGCGGCCAGGTCGGCGCCCGTACCGGCGTCTACACGGTCGGCGCCATCGACCGGTTCGACTGGAGCATGCGGCCACTGGCGCCGGTCGAAAACCTGACGTCGCTGCCGCTCGATCGCGACACGATCGCCAACCAACTCAAGGCCGCCGGCTACTCCACCGGCATGTTCGGCAAGTGGCACATCGGCGAGAAGGGCGACCACCATCCGGCGCGGCGCGGGTTCGACGAGGCGATTGTGTCGATGGGAAAGCATTACAAGTTCACCACGAACCCGCCCGTCGATCATCCGTCTGACGAATACCTGGCCGACTTCCTCACCGCCAGGGCTGTCGACTTCATCCGCCGACACAAGGACGGGCCGTTCTTTCTCTACCTGCCCCACTTTGGCGTCCATTCGCCGTTCCAGGCAAAGCCGGAATTCGTCGCCCGGTTCGAGGGCAAGCCGCCCGTCGGCGGCCATCACGACCCGACATACGCGGCGATGATCGCTTCCGTCGACGAGAGCGTTGGCCGGGTGATGCAGACGCTCGACGACCTCGGCTTGGCGACGAACACCGTCGTGATGTTCACGAGCGACAACGGCGGCGTGGGCGGTTACGGCCGCCCCGACGGACTCATTCGCGAACCAGGCCGCGATCTTGGGGCCACGAAGAAGGGGAATGCGCCAGGCGAGGACGGCAAGGGCGTGACGGACAACTCACCCCTGCGGAGCGGCAAGGGCAGCCTGTATGAAGGAGGCATCCGCGTACCGTTCATCGTCCGCTGGCCGGGCGTCGTGAAGCCAGGTTCTGCCTCCGACGTGCCGACAATCCACGTCGACGTGTTCCCCACGCTCCTCGAGATCGCCGCGGCCCCGGCACCGCGGCAGCCGCTCGATGGAGCGAGCCTCGTGGGGCTGTTCCGCGATCCGTCGACCACGCTCGGGCGTGAGGCAATCTTCCAGCACTTTCCAGGCTACCTCGGTGCCGGAACGGGGCTTTGGCGCACGACGCCGGTCAGCCTTGTCCACGCGGGTGACTGGAAACTGATGGAGTTTCTGGAGGACGGCCGGCTCGAGCTCTACAACCTGCGCGACGATGTCGGCGAAACGAAGAACCTTGCCGACTCGATGCCTGCAAAGGCGAAGGAACTCCACGGCCGGCTTGCCGCCTGGCGGGCCGAGGTGAAGGCCCCGCTGCCGAAGCCCAACCGGCCGCACGACGCGAAGCCGACGGAGAAACGAGCCAGTAAATTCCGTCAGGAGGCCGCCCGATGATCATCCGCCCCCAGCTCCCCATCGTTCAACACCGTCTTCGATGACAAGAACCGCAAGGGTTCCCACGCCAGGCACGACGCTCGGATCGAGGTCGTGGCAGACTGCATGAAGGTGGCGGCATCCGCACCGCCGGCTGACGAGGTCGGCACCTCGGCGGCCTCAGCGCTGTGGCCGAATCCGGACATCTTTTGCCGGACCCATTCAACCGCTGACTGGCTGGACGAAGCCGCCCGGCCGGGTGAGGGCGGTGCGATCCGGTTCGAGACGGAGGCTGTACGCCCAGAACGCAACGCACGCCACGAGGAACCCCCAGGGCAAAAGGCCCACGACGGCCTGGAAACAATCTTCTGCACCGACGATGCGGGCGCTGGCCGCCGTCGCGGCGGCAAACCCGAGGCTGCCAAGGCCGTAGCCGACATTCACCGCGAGCCCGCGAAAGCTCAAGACGGTCGCCCGTCGCCCCGAGTCGACGAGCTGGTTGAGGTAGTGGCTCTGGAGAAACACCACCATCCGCAGCACGGTGGAAAGCAGGATCATGAACACGACGCCGCCCAGCGGTACGAAGGCGGCGATGCCCGCGAGCCCGACGAGCGTGCACGCCGCCAGGACGAGGCCGTTGGCCCGGGCACTGGCGCCGAGCGCGAGCCGCCGCAGCGGTCCGGCCACCGCCAGCGCGAGCAGTGCCGAGGCAGCACTCATCAGCCCGAAGGCCGGCGTCGGGATACCGATCTCGGTGTAGATCTCGCTCGACACGACGAGCACCTGCCGGATCGGGAGGTCGATCAGCACTCCGGCTACGATCACGAGGAGCACGAGCGGCTGGGTGAGGATCCAACAGGCTGTGTCCGCCGTCTGTCGAAACGCCGCTGCGAGCCCGGGCGCGTCCGCTCGTCCGGCTGCTGCCGCGTGAGCATCGCGCGGAGGCTCACGCATGGCGCTGGCGGCGGCGAGTGCTCCGACGGACGACATGAGCGTGAGCCAGATCGGCAGCCGAAAGGTGTCGGCGCGGGTCAAGCCGCCGGCGAGGCCGACTCCACGCGCCAGGGTGTTGAGCATGCCCGGATCGTAAACAAGGCTGCCTGTCACCATGCCGATGATGGTCACAATGCCGCTCACGCGCAGGAGCCGCTCCAGTACCCGCGGCCACTCCCCGGTGCGGCCGCAGGCAGCGAGCGACTCGAACGCCAGGGCCTCGTCGGCCCCGGAGATGAAGGCCTCGGCTGCACCGCTCACGATCCGATTGGCGAGGAGCACTGGCAGCACCCATGCCGACGGCACCGGCACGAGCACGAGCAGCAGCATCTCGACCACCATCAAGGCCGCCCCGGCGACCACGAGCCGCCGCCGGCCGATGAGGTCGGCGAGCGCTCCCGACGGCACCTCGAGCAGCACGATCGCCGCCGCCCAGGCTGCATTGAGGAGTGCGAATTCCTCGACGGTGATCCCGTAGTCGAGGAACATCACCATGAACACGGGGTAATAGAACCGCGCGTTGAAGAGAACGCGGAAGGCCACGAACAGGCCCACGTTCCGGTCGGCCGCCGCGAAGGAGGGCTCGCGGGATTGCGGTTCGGTCATGATCAATCGTTAAAAAAAGTAGCGTTGCGGGTAGGACATGCCGGCGGCATCATGGCTGGTTTCTCCGGCGGCTCGACCCATCATGGCAGCGCTTCCTCTCGACCGTCTCGCCGCCACCCTCGAGGGCGAACTCTCCAGCGACGGCCTCGCCCGCACGATCTACTCCACCGACGCCTCGGAATACCAGGAACGGCCGCTGGCCGTGGCCTGCCCGAAGTCGACGGCCGATGTCGGGCGGATCGTGCGGTTCGCGGCGGAGCACCGTGTGGGGCTCGTTCCGCGCGGTGCCGGCACGTCGCTCGCCGGGCAGGTGGTCGGCGGGGGGATCGTCGTCGATCTTGGCCGCCACCTCAACACGATCGTGGCGCTCGACGTCGAGCGGCGGAGGGTCCGCGTGCAGCCGGGCGTCGTCCGCAACGAACTCAACCGGTTCCTCGCGTCGCACGGCCTGTTCTTCGGCCCCGAAACCTCCACCGCCTCGTGGGCGATGATCGGCGGCATGGTGGGCAACAATTCCTGCGGGTCGAACTCGATCGCCTACGGCTCCACCCGCGATCACCTCGTCTCGGCCCGGGGCTTTCTCGCCGACGGCAGCGAGGTGACGTTTGGCCCCCTCTCGGCCGAGGACTTTGCCAAGAAGTGCGCCGGCCCCGACACGCTCGAAACCCGCATCTATCGAACCGTCCGCGACCTGCTCGGCGACGAGGCCAATCGCCGGCTCATCCGCGAATCGTTTCCGCGGCCCGAGGTCACCCGCCGCAACACGGGCTACGCACTCGACGCCCTCATGGAAGCGTCATGCCTCGATCCGGCGAACCCGCACGAGTTCAACCTCTGCCGGCTCCTGGCAGGCTCCGAGGGCACGCTCTTCGTGGGCGTCGAGTTCGAGCTGAACGTGATCCCGCTGCCACCGCCGGGCGCCCTCGTCTGCGTCCACTGCCGTTCGGTCGACGAGGCCTTGCGGGCCACGCTCGTCGCCATGCAGCGCCGCGGCGGCGAAGTCGCGCTCACGGCCTGCGAATTGATCGACGACACGATCCTCGCCTGCACGAAAGACAATCTCGAGCAGGCCCGCAACCGTGCGTTCGTCGTCGGCGACCCGGGCGCCGTGCTCGTGGTCGAGTTCAAGCATGCCGACAGCACCCGCGTGGCGCAGGCGCTCGCCAGCCTCGAGGCCGATCTGCGTTCGGCCGGCCTGGGCTACGCCTATCCTGTGCTTGTCGGCGCCGACGGCGACAAGGTGTGGGAGCTGCGCCGGGCGGGGCAGGGGCTCGTGAACAACGTGCCGGGCGACGCGAAGCCCCGCGAGATTGTCGAAGACACGGCTGTGGCCGTCGAAGATCTGCCCGCTTACATCGCCGAGTTCGACCGGCTCCTCACCGAGAAGTACGGGATCGACTGCGTCCATTACGCGCACGCCGGGGCGGGCGAGCTGCACCTGCGGCCGCTCTTCGACCTGCGGTCGGCAGCGGGCCTGAAGATGTTTCGCGACGTGGCCACCGACGTCGCGGCGCTCGTCAAGAAATACCGCGGGTCGCTCAGCGGCGAGCATGGCGACGGCCGGCTGCGGGGCGAGTTTATCCGCACGATGGTGGGCGAACCTTGCTACGCGCTGCTCGAGCAGGTGAAGCGAGCGTTCGATCCGCAAGGCATCTTGAATCCAGGCAAGATCATCGACACGCCGCCGATGGACACGTCGCTGCGGATCGTGCCCGGTGCACCCGAGCCGCACCGCGACACGGTGTTTCGCTTCGCCGATACCGGTGGCGCCCTGCGGGCTGCCGAAAAATGCACGGGCGTCGGGCAGTGCCGGAAGACGCACCTCATTGGCGGCACGATGTGCCCGAGCTACATGGCCACGCGCAACGAGCGCGACACCACGCGGGCGAGAGCCAACGTCCTCCGGCAGGCGCTCGCCAATCCGGCCACGGCCGACCCGTGGTCGCGGCCGGAACTGGCGGAAGTGATGGACCTCTGCCTCTCGTGCAAAGCCTGCAAGAGCGAGTGCCCGTCGAATGTCGACATGGCCCGGCTCAAGGCGGAGTGGCAGCAGCACGTGCATGATGCGAAGGGCGTGCCGCTCCGCACGCGGCTCGTGGCCGGAAGTGCGGGATCACTTCGCCGGGCGGCGTTCGCCCCCTGGCTCTACAACGTCGCCGTCACGGCACCCGGTATCTCCCGGCTCGTGAAGGCGGTGCTCGGCTTCCACCCCCGGCGGTCGCTCCCACCGCTGCCGCCGACGACGCTCCGCGGCTGGCTCGCCCGGAGACCGCCACGGCGGTCTTCGGCGACACACGGTCGCGTGCATCTTTATTGCGACGAGTTCACCGACACGCTGGATGCCACCATCGGCATCCAGGCGGTTGAACTGCTCGAGGCGCTCGGCTACGAAGTCGTGGTGCCCGAGCACGTCGACAGCGGCCGGGCGCACCTCTCGAAGGGACTCGTGCGCGAGGCCCGCGACCTCGCGGCGCGAAACGTCGCCCTGCTCGCCGACATCGTCACCGACGACGCTCCACTCGTCGGCATCGAGCCCTCGGCGATCCTCTCGTTTCGCGACGAGTATCCCGATCTCGTGCCCGAGAGCCTCGCGGCGGCTGCCCGCGATCTCGCGGGCAAGACATTGCTCATCGACGAGTTCCTCGCCCGCGAGGCCAACGCCCGTCGGATCACGGCCGACCCCTTCACGGCCGATCACAAAAAAATAAAACTCCACGGCCACTGCCATCAGAAGGCGCTCTCGTCGCTCGCAGCCACCGTCGCCGTGCTCTCGCTGCCCCGCAACTACGCGGTGGAGGTCATCCCCAGCGGCTGCTGCGGGATGGCCGGCTCCTTCGGCTACGAACGGGAGCACTTCGACGTCTCGATGCAGATCGGCGAACTCGTGCTCTTTCCTGCGGTGCGTGCGACGCCCACGACGACGATCGTCGCCGCCCCGGGCACGAGCTGCCGGCACCAGATCAAGGACGGAACGGACCGCGAGGCGCTCCATCCGATCGAAATTCTTCACGCGGCCCTTCGCGCTACGCCCTGACGAGCCGCTGCCAGGTCACGGTCACGGGCACGGTCGATGGCGCGGTGAACGCAGCGGTGCCAGACCACAGTCGCAACGACACCTGCTCGAGGTGCCGAAGGGTGGTGAGTGCGGCCGGCAATTGGCACTCGTAGCGAATGACCGGGCGGCCGGCTGCCGAGCGGCACGGCACACCCGCGCCGCCGCCCACCACGAGCCCGGGTGCGTGGATCTCAGCCGCAGGTATCACGGCGTCGGGCAAGCCACCCGCGTCGAGATCCCAGCGCACAAGCAGCCAGTCGTGCAACCCGGCCTGGGGTATCGGGCAGGTGATCATGCCATCACCCGGCGCCAGGGTTCCGTGAACGGCCGCCAGTGGCACCGCGGTGACTCCGGCGCCTGGCGCGCCGGCGCCAATCCCGGCGCGTTTGTGCGCCCGGCTGGCCGCCATGGCGAGCGCCGCCTGTTTCTCGGCGGGCGTTTCCGGGTCGGGCCGCGCGGCGTAGCACGACAGTTCCGCCCGTGCCTCGGCGGTCGAGCGGGCTTCGAGATGGCCCAGCACGTCGTCCGGCACGGCGCGGCCAAGCGCGTCTCGCAGATACGAGAGTCCCGCGTGCAACACGGCATGCAGGAGGCGTGAGTCGGCCTCTTCGACGACCACGTCCCAGGCCACCGTGCCGGCATCGACGAGACTTGCCGCGTCGACTGTCCAGTCGGCGGCACCGTCTCGCGACCAGCGCACGCCATGCGTCACCGCGAGCACGAGGGCATCGGCCGGGGAGGGCAGGTGCACGGTGGCGCCGCGCCAGCGAACAGTCGCGGCCCGTCGCCAGAGCCCGTCGTCATCGCCCGTGAGCCGATTCAAATGGTTGGAGAAATGGTGCAGATCGATCTCTCCGCGGCCCTTTGCGAGCGTCCACGCATGGTGGCCGGCCACCGGGCTCGCCGCACGCGCCTGCACCGCCCAGGGCGGTTCACGGAGCGTCCAGCCCGCATGGCAAAGCAGGTCGAGCGCCCGCTTCTCGCGGCCGAGTGGCACGAGCACGTCGACATCGCGGATCAACCGCTCGTGCGCCGATGCAGGCTGGGCCACGACCCGCGCGGCGCCTTTCATGAGCAAGCCCGGAATGCCGGCCTCGGATAAGCGCGCGAGCGCCGGCCCGGCAGGCTCGAGGCACATCTGCGTGTGCACCCAGAGAAACTTGCGGATGCCCTCCACGCGCGGCCTGACATCGGCATCTTCCTCGAGCAGGGCGATCCGGCCGGCGACGGCCGCGAGCATCCGCACCTCGCTCCAGGATGTCGTGTCGAGGTCGTGCTCGGCCCGCCACGTGCGCCACGCTTCCCGGGCCTGCGGTTCCGGCGCGAGCGCGGCCCGCACGAGCAGGTCGAGCCCACCTCGCGGCACGGCGATCGCTTGGAGTGGATGACTCATGCGGGCGAGGGACGGCGGCGGGCGAGCGCCGCGCGGGCCACGGCGAGAAGATCGGCGTCGCGCGATGCCGCCTGGCTCAACGTACCAGGCCGCAGCCGCCGGCGGAGCAGCACGGCATCGACGGCGGCAAACGTGCAGCCGGCATGACGCGCCCGGTCGACCCACTCGACCCACGCCCCGACCCGGAGCGACTCGTCGAGCAGCCCCGCGCGGTCGAATGCCCACCGTCGCAGGAGCATGCCGCCCGCAAGCCACGCCGGCTCGTTCAGCCGCGGCGCAAATCGGGCCGCCACGTCGGCGGCGAGCGA
>Ga0075471_10000580_pt1 | contig 22071 bp, 13 predicted proteins | sample DEB19_08_DNA_2_FD_74787 | JGI IMG/M metagenome (GOLD analysis project Ga0075471, IMG submission 74787) | Aqueous microbial communities from the Delaware River and Bay under freshwater to marine salinity gradient to study organic matter... | ecosystem: Environmental > Aquatic > Marine > Coastal ... | reverse complement strand
CCCCCCCAGTCAGGGCATTTACCTCAAAGGTGTAGCGCGCAATCCCGGCTTCAGCCGATCCTCCGAACCGGGGCGCTGCCGGGCCCGCATCTTAATGCCCGTGCTGGTGTTCCTGAATATATTCCTGCTTCAGACCGAGCTGCTCGGGCGCGTGCAATACCAGCATCTTCATACGGATGTCTGACGGCACGTCTTTCTGTGTGAGCTTGGAAATGATGATCATCAGTCCGATTGCCAGCGGCACGGCCCAGATGGCGGGCTGATCGCAGAGGATGCGCAGCAGCGGATGGTTTGGCCAGAAATCGTTTAGCGGTTTGAACATTGAGAACATTTCGCCGGTCTTGCCGGGGGTCGCCGCCAAGGTGCTGAAGCTGGAGAGCGAGATCGCGATCACCGCGCTCATGCCGCCCGTCAACATGCCGATGGCCGCGCCTTTCATCGTAAGCTTGCGCCACCAGACGGCCATGAACAGCAGCGGGAAATAGCTCGCCGCCGCGATGGCGAATGCCTGGCCAACCATGAAGTTGATCTCCAACGCCTCCACCTGCGTGCCGCCCAGGATCGCCCCGCCACCCAGCAACACGGCCGAGATTTTGAACATCCTCATGCGCTGCTCGGGCGTGGACGTGGGCCGCAGCATCCGGCCGTAAACATCATGCGCCATCGCGCCGGTCATGGAGACGAGCAGACCGCTGAACGTGCTCATGAACGCCGCGAACGCGCCCGCACAGGTGATGCCGGAGAGGATCGAGCCGAGCGGCGCATATTGGTCGTTCAGCAGGCGCGGGAGTTCGAGGACGATCTTGTCCGTGCCTTTCGCGCCGAGGCCGGAGTATAGCTCCGGGAACAGGTTGCGCCCCATCACGCCGAACACAGGCGGGAAGACGTAGAAGATGCCGATGAGGATCATCACCCACATGGTGGTGCGCTTCGCGGCCACGCCGTCGGGGTTGGTATAGAAGCGCACGAGGATGTGCGGCAACCCGGCCGTGCCGCAGACCAGCGCGATGATGAGCGAGTAGGTGTAGAGGAGCGAATAGGGCTTGGCTTCTTCGGCGGAAAGGTTTGCGGCCTTGGCGGCTTTGGTCGTGAGCGGGCCGAAGGGGCTCACCCAAACAGAATCAGGAGGCGCTTTTTCCGGCAAATCTTGCCGCAGATAAAACGAGTTCGCGGCCGGATCAACTTTTTCAGAGTTCCATTGAACGTGACTGTTATACGGCCCATACACCGCCATGAGCACGAAGATGGGCACAGAGATGGCGAACATCTTGGCCCAATATTGGAACGCCTGCACCAGCGTGATGCCTTTCATGCCGCCGAGCGCGACGTTGAGCGTGATGACCGCGCCCACCAGGACCACGCCCGCCCAATACGGCAGGCCCGGGAAGATGTAGGCGAGCGTCGTCCCCGCGCCTTTCATCTGCGGCATCGTGTAGAAGAACCCGATGAACAGCACGAAGCACACGGCGATCTTGCGGAACAGCGGCGAGTCGAACCGGCCCTCAGCGAAATCGGGAATCGTGTAAGCCCCGAAGCGCCGCAACGGCCCGGCGATGAACAACAGCAGGAACAGATACCCACACGCGTAACAGACCGGATACCACAGCGCGTCGTAACCGCTCGACATCACCATGCCTGCGATGCCCATGAAACTGGCGGCGCTGAGGTATTCACCCGAGATGGCGCTGGCATTCCAGCCGACGCTCACGCTGCGGCCGGCCACGAAAAAGTCGCTGGCCGTCTTGGAAGTCTTCGCTGAGCGAAAGCCCATCCAAATCGTCACGACGACGGTGATGGCGCTGAAGGCGAGGATGTAGGGGTCAACTGCGGTGGCGAGGATGGGTTCCATGGGTGATTGAAAAAAGGGTGAAGGGGAGAAAAGGTGAAAGGGTGATCAGGCGCGGGTGCGTGGGTTATTCAGGAGCCACACTTCGGGATTGTTCTGCATGTTTACCAACTTTCCCATGATGTGGTCATAGCTTTTATGCAGTTCGCGTCCTTCCTTTGCGGTGATGTAGTCGCACCGAACCGCGTATTCGATCCAAGTTTGAGTCTCGGCGGCTTCGCTTTCGGAGCCATTCAGTTTATCGCAGAAGGCAGCTTCGTATCGTCTGCGGCGCCATCCTTCTGAAATATGGCAAGATACGGAACGCGAAGACCGGCTGACTTGGTCAGTGAGCGAATACATTTCTTCGCGCGGAAACTTCTTTGACAACTCAAACAAACGCATTCCTGCCTCGACTGACAGTTTATAGACGTCCAACTGCCAGTGATGGGTGATCTTGCCCTTGGCTGTCACAACGAAGAATTCTCCCTTTCTCCATCTCCCCCTTTCACCCCTGCAACCTCGCTTTCCTCCAGCGCAATCGACTTGCGGATGAAATAGAAGGAGATGACCCACACGGCGGGGAAGAATCCCACGCCGAGCAGGAACCACGTCAAAGTGAAGCCGAAGATGCGTCTGGCCATTAGTTCCGGTGCAAAATAGTTCGCGACGGGCAGGCCTAGCAGGACCACCAGGAAGGCCAAGGCGCAGGTGATGGAGAGCTTGAGTTGTTTGCGCATCAGCGAACGCAGGAAGTCTTCGCTGTGCATGTCCGGCTTGGGTGACGGCGGATTTTGCATTGGGCGGGGATGGTTTACCCGAATTCTCCCCATTAGCGCAACCCCCCCGAATCACCGGTATTTAGGACAACTCGTTGAGGCTGCCCGCCTCCGACTTCCGACCAAGCCAAATCATGTTGCGCCTTTGGCAAAATACGGAAGGCCCGACCCGCTTGGCAATCTAGGCTGTTCTTAGGGACGCACGCCGGTCATCGGCCCTCCCGGAAACAACACTTCAACGCATGAACGCCCGCAAAATGGTCACGCTCGACGGCAATGAGGCCGTCGCCAACATCGCCTACCGCCTCAACGAGGTCATGGCCATTTACCCCATCACGCCATCCTCCCCTATGGCCGAATTCTGCGACCAATGGTCGTCCGAGGGGAAGCCCAATCTCTGGAGCACCGTGCCGTCCGTGGTGCAATATCAGAGCGAAGGTGGCGCAGTTGGCGGCGTCCACGGTGCGCTGCAAACAGGCACCATGGCCACCACCTTCACAGCGTCCCAGGGTTTGCTGCTGATGATTCCCAACATGTTCAAGATCGCGGGCGAATTGTTGCCGTGCGTCTTCCACGTGACCGCCCGCACGGTGGCCACCCACGCGTTGTCCATCTTCGGCGACCATAGCGACGTGATGGCCGTTCGGTCTTGCGGTTGGGGCATGCTTTGTTCTGCCAGTGTCCAAGAGGCGACGGACCTTGCGCTCATCGCCCAGGCTGCCTCGCTCAAATCGCGCCTGCCGTTTGTTCATTTCTTCGACGGCTTCCGCACCTCGCATGAAGTGCAAAAAATCGAGATGCCGGCCGAGAGCGATCTCAAGGCGATGATTGACGACCGCCTGATTGCCGAGTTCCGAGGTCGCGCCATGACGCCGGACAAACCCGTCCTGCGCGGCACGGCGCAGAATCCTGATGCGTTCTTCCAAGGCCGCGAGGCGTGCAACCCGTTTTACGCGGCGACTCCCCGGATTGTGCAGGAGACCATGGCCCAGTTCGCCCGGGTGGTGGGACGCAGCTACAATCTGTTCGACTACGTGGGCGCGCCCGATGCCGAGCGCGTCATCGTGTTGATGGGTTCCGGTTGTGAAGTTGCCCACGAAGCCGTGGATCATTTGACCAGGCAGGGCGAAAAAGTGGGCATCCTGAAGGTGCGCCTGTTCCGGCCGTTCGATGTCAGCAGCTTCCTCGGCACTCTGCCGGCTAGTGTGAAGCGCATTGCGGTGCTGGATCGCACCAAGGAGCCCGGCGCGGCCGGCGAACCGATGTATCAGGATGTCATGACCGCCGTGGCCGAGGCGGTGGTGAATGGCTCAAGTCAGTTCAGGACCATGCCCAAGATTTTGGGCGGGCGGTATGGCTTGTCTTCCAAGGAATTCACGCCGGCCATGGTCAAGGCGGTGTTCGACAATCTCGCTGCCGACCAGCCCAAGCATGGGTTCACCGTGGGTATTCATGACGACATCTCCGGCACGAGCCTGTCGGTGGATGCCAAATTCTCCACCGAACCAGACTCCGTTATCCGCGCGATGTTCTACGGCCTCGGTGCCGACGGCACCGTCGGTGCGAACAAGAACTCCATCAAGATCATCGGTGAGGAAACCGACAACTACGCGCAGGGTTATTTTGTGTATGACTCGAAGAAGTCCGGCAGCATGACCGTGTCCCACTTGCGATTCGGTCCGCAGCCGATTCGGTCGAGTTACTTGGTTAGTCGCGCCAACTTCGTGGCCTGTCATTTGCCCGGCTTTATGGAGAAGTATGACATTCTTCGGAACCTGGTGCCGGGCGGAACCTTCCTGTTGAACACGCCGCACTCTGCGTCCGAGATTTGGTCTCGGCTTCCCACCCCGGTCCAGAAACAGCTCGTTTCCAAAAAGGCGAAGTTCTACGTGATTGATGCCACCACCGTTGCCCGCAATAGCGGCATGGGCGGGCGCATCAACACCATCATGCAGGTCTGTTTCTTCGCGTTGGCCGGGGTGTTGCCACGTGAACAGGCGATCGAGCAGATCAAGAAATCCATCAAGAAAACCTACGGCAAGAAGGGCGAGGAGGTGGTGGTCATGAACCTCAAGGCTGTGGACAACACGCTCGAACACCTGCACGAAGTCTCCATCACTGGCAAGATTAACGGCATCGGCAACTTACTCCCGCCCGTCACGCCCAACGCCCCGGAGTTTGTGAAGCATGTAATCGGCAAGCTGACCGCCGGTGACGGCGATGAGTTGCCGGTCAGTGTGTTTCCGGTGGATGGCACGTTCCCGACGGCGACGGCGCAGTATGAGAAGCGCAATCTTGCCTTGGAGATTCCGGTTTGGGACGAGAAGGTTTGCATCCAGTGCTTGAAGTGCGTGGCCATCTGTCCGCACGCGACCATCCGCGCCAAGGTTTACGACGCGACCGAAACTGCGAATGCGCCGGCTACCTTTAAGTCCACTGATTCGCGCCTGCCCGAGTTCAAGGGCCGCAAGTTCACGCTGCAAGTGGCGGCTGAGGATTGCACCGGCTGCGGTATCTGCGTGGATGTCTGCCCGGCCAAGAACAAAGCCGAGGCAAGGCTCAAAGCGATTAACATGCGCCCGCAGGCGCCGTTGCGCGATGCCGAACGCACCAACTGGGATTTCTTCCTCGATTTGCCGGAATTGGATCGGCGCACGCTCAAACCCACCCAGCTCCGCCAGCAGCAGCTCATGCAGCCCTTGTTCGAGTTCAGCGGCGCGTGCTCGGGCTGTGGCGAGACGCCGTATGTAAAGATGCTCTCACAGCTCTTCGGCGACCGCGCCGTGATTGCCAACGCCACCGGCTGCTCCTCGATTTATGGCGGCAATCTCCCCAGCACTCCCTACGCGACCAACAAATGCGGTCGCGGCCCCACTTGGTGCAACTCGCTCTTCGAAGACAATGCGGAGTTCGGTCTGGGTTTCCGGGTTTCCATCGACAAGCAGCGCGAATTTGCCTGCGAACTTGTCAAAAAACTCGCCCCCCAGCTGGGCGACAACCTCATCAATGACCTGCTGTTGGCCGACCAAAGCACGGAGGCGGGCATTTTCGATCAACGCGACCGTGTCGTGGCGCTGAAACAGAAGCTCGCGCAGTTGTCTTCCAACGAGGCAAAGCTGCTTGCGCCTCTTGCTGACACCCTGGTCAAGAAGAGCGTGTGGATTCTCGGGGGCGACGGCTGGGCCTACGACATCGGTTACGGTGGCTTGGATCACGTCCTTGCCAGTGGCCGCGACGTCAACGTCCTCGTGATGGATACCGAAGTGTATTCCAACACGGGCGGCCAGATGTCCAAAGCCACTCCGCGTGGCGCGGTGGCCAAGTTTGCCGCCGGCGGCAAGCCCGCGGGTAAGAAGGATCTCGGCCTCATCGCCATGACCTACGGCAACATATACGTCGCCAGCGTGGCGATGGGCGCGAAGGATGAACAAACGCTCAAGGCGTTCGTTGAAGCGGAGAGCTATCCCGGGCCGTCCCTGATAATTGCCTACAGCCATTGCATCGCACACGGCATCGCGCTCGATCTGGGCGTCGGGGCGCGGCAGCAGAAGGCCGCAGTCGAATCTGGTCAGTGGCTGCTCTATCGCTACGACCCGCGGCGGGCCGAACGCGGCCAGAATCCCCTGCAACTCGACTCGTCGGCCGCCAAAACCCAGGTGCAGGATTACATGCTCTCGGAGAACCGGTTCAAAATGCTTACCAAGAGCAAGCCGGATGAAGCAAAGCGCTTCTTCGCGCAGGCGCAGGTGGATGCCGACCGGCGTTGGAAATTCTACGAGTATCTGGCCAAGCGGTCCTATGTGGAAGGCCAGCCTCCGGTCACACCGCCGCAACCTTCGACGGTGGAGAACTAGCGCACTACAACGAGACAGGAATTATTATGGACCTCAGCACCAATTATCTCGGACTGAAACTCCGCACGCCCCTGGTGCCGTCTGCTTCGCCGCTGTCGGAGGAGATTGATAGCATCAAACGCCTGGAGGATGCGGGTGCCTCCGCAGTGGTGTTGTTTTCGCTGTTTGAAGAGGAGTTGCGCAATGATCGCATCGAACTCGCCCAGCATCTGGAGCACGGCACCGAGAGTTTTCCCGAGGCGCTGACGTATTTTCCTGAGCCCGAAGATTTGAAGCTGGGGCCGGAGGAATATTTGAAGCACATCGCTCGCGCCAAAGCGGCCGTGAACATCCCCATCATCGCGAGCCTGAACGGCTCCTCTGTGGGCGGTTGGACCGATTATGCCGAGCAAATCGAGCAGGCTGGTGCGGACGCGCTTGAGTTGAATATCTATTATATCCCGGCCGACATTGATCTCACAGGGGGCGAAGTCGAGCAGACTTATCTGGAGATCCTCAGGGCGGTGAAATCCAAGGTGAAGATCCCGGTGGCGGTGAAGCTGAGCCCGTTCTTCAGCAGCTTTGCGAACATGGCAAAGCGCCTCGACGAAGCGGGCGCCAACGGCCTTGTCCTCTTCAACCGTTTCTATCAGCCCGACATCAACCTCGAAACGCTCGAGATCAATCCGAATATCCTCCTCAGCACCCCCATGGCGATGCGCGTGCCGTTGCGCTGGGTGGCGATTCTCTACGGGCAAATCAAGGCCAGCCTCGCCGCCACCAGTGGCGTGCATCGAGCGAGTGACGTGCTGAAGATGCTCATGGCGGGCGCGGATGTGACGCAACTTTGTTCCGTTCTGTTGCGGCACGGCGCACGCCAGCTTGCGGTGCTCGAGAAGGACCTGGTCGCGTGGATGGAAGAGCACGAATACGAATCTGTCGAGCAACTCAAAGGCAGCCTCAGCCAGAGGAACTGTGAGGACCCGAGTGCCTTTGAGCGCGCCCAGTACATGCGCGCCATCTCGACGTATCCGGTGCATGTGCCACGGATCGGTTAAGTTTGGTCAACACGCAGCCTGCCACGGGTCGTTTGCGTTGTTCACCTCGTGCGGTTGAGTGGTTCGCTGTCGCACGGTCGTGACACGGCTGTTTCAACTGGGGACACCCCGGGGAGGGCCGCCCGTCATGCCACCACAACTAACAGGTGTCTTCCGGGCTGAGATACCATTAGTGGTGCCTTAAACTATTTCATCGCATATTTGCCCCGGGGCATCGTGCTTGCTCTCAGTGTTGCGAATCAAGGCAACCTGTTTGCATGAATGCTCATGACTTCATTCGGATTTTGGCTCAACTGGCCGTGCGACTCCGGAAACCACGCGTGTCGAGCGGCTTGTTGGCGTTTTTGGTTGGATTCTTTGCTTGGAATGCTGAGGCGCAGGTCATTCACCGCATCTCGGCTCCGGGGAAGTTCTATGTAGACAACAAGGACAACGGCGGCGTGCCCGCGGATGTTGTTTACAATTACGCTGTCTACACCATTTCCAACAACACCGGCGTTACCATTCCGAGCATTTACGTCGCACTGACCAATATCTATCCGACGAACCGCATTCAGCTTGCCCCGAAGGATAATGGCATTCGCACCTTGGGCGCATTGGCCCCGGGCGAAACCAAGTTGGCCGCCTTCTACCTGAAAGGCCCCGGTTTCACGGGCAATTCGGACACGCTGCTTAACGTCACCAATGAGGTTCACTCCATTCAGGTTTGGGCGGGCCCGCCAATCGAAGGCACCTTGCTGTCGGTTTCCAATTACAGCTACACGAACATCATCTTCCTGATCGAGGCGGCGGCAAACAAGGTCACCGTCATCACCAACCTCAATCCGCTCGCCGTTCTTGGCTCCGAGGTCACACTCGTCATTGCTGGCGATACGGGCACCATCGGTGGCAATAACAGCATCGCATTTTCACCGGGCGTATTGGGCTCCTGGCGGCCTGACGCATATCAGCTCCAGAAAACTGTGGTGCGGTTCAGTCAAAACCCGACTTACACCAATCGACTTTACTTTGATCCGACCATTGCCGGATTTACCAACTTCGCGGGCCAGACCTACACCAACACGTTCCTCTTCCGGGCCGTGAAAGTGACCGGCACGAACCTGCCCAACAGCCCCTTTGCCTTCGTGGACAGCGGCTCCGGCACCAAGCATACCGCGTTGTCGTCGCTGGCTTCCGGGGGGGGCGGCAATCAGATCTATTCCGCCTCCAACCTCTTTTCCATCGTCAGCCACACCGTAACGCCGACGTCGCTGCTGGCGCCGGGTGGTTTGATCACTTACTCAGTCACCTTTTCGAACGGATTCTTCCTGCCCTTGGACCTTGATGAGATCGTCAGCGTCCTGCCCGGCCTTCCCGGCAACGTGACCTACGTGCCCGGCAGCGCCACCTTCAACTCGCTCACGCTCACGAATCCGATCATCCAAGGTCAGACGCTGCGCTGGGCCATGCCGTTTACCTTTGCGGGTAATGGGACCGGCACACTGACCTTCCAAGCGATCGCGCCGCAGCCCGCAGGGAATTACACCAATCGCGTCACCGGCGTCCTCGGCAATGAACAAATCGACCTGACGGCGGATACCACCGACAACAGCCCGGCAACCTCCGTGTTCACCGTCATTCCGGTCTCGGATCTGGGCCTGACGAAGAGCGGCCCCTCAACCACCCCGGCGGCGAGCAGTTTTGATTACACTCTCACCGTCACCAACCTTGGGCCATCCCCGGCCAGTGGCGTTGCGGTGACGGATGCGCTGCCGGCCGCGGTGACATTCGTCAGCGCGGGCAGCGGCGGATTCCTCAGCGGCGGCAACGTGATTTGGACCAATCTGAGCATCGCTGCCAGCAACTCCGCGACCGTGACGGTGACGGTGACGGCGCCGCCCGATGGGATGAACCTCAGCAACACGGCGGTTGTTTCCGGCCCGAACCTTGATCCTAACTCAACCAACAACGTCACGCCGCCGGTGTTCACCAGCGTCACACCTGTCGCAGATCTTCAGCTCATCAAGACCGGGCCGCCGGTGATCGCGAACAGTGCCAACTTCAGTTACACGCTGCTCGTGACCAACCACGGTCCCTCGGCGGCGACGAATGTTTCTGTTACCGACGTCCTGCCGGGCAACGTGAGTTTTGTAAGCGCCAGCAACGGCGGTTTCCTGAGCGGTGGGAATGTCATGTGGACCAACTTGGGAACGCTGCCCGCGAATGCCACCTTCGCCCTGACACTTACCGTGACCGCGCCAGCCAGCGGCAGCACAACCAACACCGCCAGCGTCAGCAGTCCGACCGCCGACCCCAACGGTGGCAACAACAGCGCTCCTCCCGTTGTCTCGAGTGTCGGTAACGTGCCGCCCACTACCGTGAATGACACGGCGGCAATTCCTCGCAATACGCCTATCAGCGTCAACGTCCTCGCCAATGATTCCGACGCGAACGGCGACCCGCTCACGTTGATCAACGTCACGCAGACCAACGGCGCGGCCATCGTCAATGGCCCGGCTGTGGACTTTTCACCCGCCACCAATTTTCTGGGCAACGTGCTGCTCACCTACACGGTTATGGATGGGCAGGGCGGCACCAACACCGGCCTGTTGACCATCAGCGTCACCAACCGCCCACCCGTGGCGTTGAATGATGCCGCCATGGCGACCAATGGCGTGCCCCGCCAGTTGTTCCCGTTGGTGAACGATTCCGATCCGGATGGCGATGCCTTGACGATCACCAATGCGGTTGCGAGCAACGGCACGGTCAGCATCAACCCGGGTGCCTCCCGCCTGACCTTCACCGCCACGAATTCCTTCAGCGGCGCCATTACCTACACCGTGAGCGATGGCTTTGGAGGGAGCGCCACGGCGATCATTGTCATCACGGGAAACAACATTGCTCCGACCGCCTTCAATCAGGGGATCGTCCTGCTGGAAGATTCGTTCACTAATCTCGTCTACACCGCCAGCGACGATGACACCAACCTGGCCTTTGCCGTTCTGAACGCACCCACGAATGGTCTGCTCTCCGCCTTCGATGCCAGTGCCGGCACGGCGACTTACACGCCCAACACCAACTACTTCGGCCCCGATCAATTTAGCTTCACGGTGTTCGACGGGCAGTATTACGCCACCGGGCTGGTGAATCTCACCATCCTCGGGGTCAACGACGCGCCGGTGGCCACGGACCAGAACCTCATCATGCCGGAGGATGTGGCCACGAATCTCGTGCTCGCCGCCAGCGATGTGGACAGCACCAATCTGGTGTTCGCCATTCTCACCGCTCCGACCAACGGCAACCTGAGCCTCCTCAACACGAACACCGGCGCGGTGACCTACACGCCTGCGACCAATTACTTTGGCCCCGATGGGTTCACGTTCACCGTGTTCGACGGCACGCTCTACGCCACCGGCAGCGTGAACCTGACGGTTTCGCCCGTGAACGACGCGCCCTTGGCGAGCAGCCAGTCCGTCACCAATCTTGAAGACGTGGCTTTCCCCATCACGCTGGCCGGCTCTGATGCGGACGGCCCCGTGACGAACTTCACCCTGGTCAGTCTCCCGCTGCACGGCGCGTTGTCCGGCACGGGCGCCAACCTGATCTACACCCCCGTGACCAACTACAATGGCGCGGACAGCTTTGCGTTTGCGGTGAATGACGGTTCGCTCACCAGTGCTGTCGCCACGGTGAGCATCGTGCTTCTGCCGGTGAACGATCCTCCGGCCCTGACCAATGACGTCGTGGTCATGAACGAGGACAGCACGAGCACAATTCGCGTGCTCCTGAATGACCGCGATACTGATGGCGACCCGCTCGTGTTGGTGAATGTCACCGCGCCCAGTGGCACCGCTACGGTCGTCGGCACCAATGTGGTGTTCACGCCTGCGCCGAACTTTAATGGCACCAATACCCTGACGTATTTCGTCACGGACGGGACGGTGACCAACAGCGCGTTCGTCACGGTCATCGTTCTCCCGGTCGATGACGCCCCCACCATCAACCACCTGACCGTCACAATCACCGAAGATTCCACCCTTTCCACCAACGTCGTGGGCGATGACCTGGACGGGGACGCACTGACTTACGGCGTCCTCTTCAAGAGCCCGACCAGTCTGCTGACGTTGAACACAGGCACAGGGCAATTCGACTACACGCCGCCACTCAACGACACGAGCACGAACCTGGTTCTGTTGTCCGTGTTTGATGGCAGCCTCTACGCCACCAGCACCGTGCAAATCATCATCATCCCGGTGAACGATGCGCCCGTGGCCAACAATCAATCGTTCGTCACGCCGGAGGATGTGGCCACGAATCTGGTGCTTGCGGCTTCCGACGTGGACAGCACCAACCTGACGTTTGCCATTCTCTCGGGTCCGGCCCACGGCAGTCTGAGCGGTGTGAACCCAGCCACCGGCGCGGTGACTTACACGCCCGCGACCAATTACAACGGCAACGACAGCTTCACGTTCACTGTGTTCGACGGCGCACTTTACGCCACCGGCACCGTCAGCATCATAGTCAGCCCCTTGAACGGCGCCCCGGTGCTCGCGCTGGTCATTCCGAATCAAGCGGGTGTCTACGGCTCACCGTTCAGCTACACCCTCCCGGCAAACACATTTACGGACGCGGACGCCGGACAAACGCTCACCTTGACGGCGAGCAACCTGCCGCCCGGCATCACGTTCAACGCCACCACGCACACTTTCAGCGGCACGCCGACGCTTGGCATATTTGCCTTACCCGTCACGGTTGTGGCGACCGACGATGGCGCGCCGAGTCTGAGCGCTTCCGCCACCTTTAACATCAGCATCGCTCCCGTCGTGCTCACAGTGACTGCGAACAACCAGATCCGTGCCTACAACCAGTCCAATCCGCCGCTCACCTACTCCGTGACGGGCTTTGTGCTGGGCGATACCACCAATGTCGTCAGCGGAGCACCCGGCCTGAGCACCGCTGCTGCGATCAGCAGTCCGGTTGGCGTTTACCCCGTCTCCGTCAGTGCCGGCTCGCTGGCCGCCACCAACTACATCTTCAGTCGTGTGGACGGCACGTTGACCGTCACCAGTGCGACCGCCACTGTGACCTGGACGCCAGCCGGCCCGGTTACCTATGGCACGCCGCTCGGCACCAACCAGAACAACGCCACGGCCTCCGTGCCCGGCACGTTCACTTACAACCCGACCAATGGCTCCGTCCTCCCCGTGGGCACCAACAGCTTGAGCGTCCTGTTCAACCCGACGGACACCAACTACACCTCAGTCAATCTCACCGCCCCGCTGGTCATCTTTCCCGCGTCGCTTACGGTCACGGCGGACAACCAGGTCCGCGCCTTCGGTCAGAACAATCCTGCGCTCACCCACACCCTGACCGGTTTCGTCAACGGCGAGAACGCCAGCGTCGTCAGCGGTGCGCCCGTGTTGACCACCACCGCCACTAACAGCAGCCCCATCGGCATCTATCCGATCACTCTCAACTTGGGCACACTCGCGGCCAGCAACTACACCTTCACCGCCGTCAACGCCATCCTCACGGTGCAGCCCGTGTTCACCTGGCGTCAGGGCGCGAATGTGTTGAATCCGCAGACGGGGCTTTATGAGCAGCTGGTTACCGTTACCAACATCCTCAACACCACCGTGCCCGCCTTCCGGGTGCTGGTTGGTGACTTCGCGTCCACCAACGTCTGGCTCTGGAACGCCACGGGCACGAACGTTGATGGCCGCCGCTACGTGCAATACAACTCGCCGCTCGACCCCGGCAGCAACGCCACCGTGCGCCTCGAGTTCTACAACCCCACGCGCTTGCCGTTTACCAACTCCCTCGAGATCCAGGCCACCCTGCCCACGTCGGCGGTCACCAATCTCACCAACGGCGTGGCGACCGACCGCGCATTCGTGGACAACCGCGAGTCCGGCAACCCGCGCTTTGTCATCGAGTGGGTTTCCATTCCCGGACGCAGCTACACCGTCATCTACAGTGACGACAACATGCTGACCTGGCGCGCCGCCACGCCGTCTGTGACGGCCGCGGCGACACGGACACAGTGGTATGACGATGGACCGCCCAAGACCCAGGCCAAACCGATGTCGATCAGCAGCCGATTGTATCGGATCATCATCAATCCCTGAGTCGCCCGACAACTTGAGATCATTCATGAAGCATAACCAACAACTTAGGCTCGGACTGATTGCGGTGAGTTTGCTCGGAACCTTGAACGCGGCGGCCCAGCTGGAGCCACCCAAGGACCGGCTCACTTTCTCCGCGCGGTTCGGGTTGAATATCTCCGCGAAGATGACGGGTGCCAGCGCGGTGCCTGTGCCGCCTTCCATCCGCACGACCCCGGACGGCGATGCCTACAATTACGACAATGGCTTCAGATTCGCTGATGTCAGCGGCAGCGTTGATGGTTACACCTGGTATTGGGGTTACGATGGGAGCGGGCAGATTGACTCAGCGAACAACACGATTCTGCTCAGCAGCGCCGCTGGTAACGCCAGCCTCAATTCGCCTGACCTCGACGAAGATCCGGCGGCGGGCATGGAAATCACCTATACCCGCGAGCTCGGCGCTTCGGAGAGCATCCGCTACGGATTTGAGGGAGCCTTGAACTATCTGAATCTCAGCTTCAGCGGTGGCGGCTACAACCTGACGGCCCCCATCACCACCGACGCCTATGCATTTGTGCCCGGGACCACTCCGCCCGGCGCGCCCTACGGAGGCACGCTCAACGGGCCCGGCTTTGTGATCGGCAACAAGCCGGTCAGCTCTGCCACATCCATCGGCACGGTGGGCACGGTAACCGGCTCACGCGATTTCGAAGCAAGCCTTTGGGGAGCGCGCGTGGGTCCGTATGCAGAGCTCTACTTGAACAAGACCGTCAGCGTCAGCCTGTCGGGCGGGCTGGCGTTGGGTTGGTTGCATGGTTCCGTAAGCTGGAACGAAAGCTTCGCCTTCGCCAATGGCGCTACCGTGAGCGCCAGCGGCAGCGGCAATGACGATGCCTTGCTCGTAGGCGGCTACCTTGCGGCAAATGTGCACTGGCGTCTGGCTGAGCATTGGGCCGCTGCCGGTAGCGTGCAGTTTCAGTCGCTGGGCGACTATGACGAAGTGTTCGGCACCCGTCGCGTGGAGCTGGACCTTGGCCAGTCTTTCCTGTTCAGTCTCGGTGTGTGTTACGATTTCTAACCAGTTCTACTTGCCGATAATTTTCATGAGCCCGCGCTCGCGGCGGTTGCCGTCGAATTCGCCGGGGAGATTTTTTACCAGGGGCTGAAATCCAGTTTTCCCTGGGTGACGGCGACCACCACTTCGCGGCCCATGATCTGACGCTTCAGCTGTGCGTCGGCGTTATCTTCGCCCGTGCGGTTGTGATGGTAGTGCGACGCGGGCGCATGGGGTGCCAGCTTCTCCAAGCGGACCTCCTAGTCGTGGTGCAAGCCGGACTTGTCGTCATTGATGAACACGGAGGTCGTGATGTGCATGGTGTTGACGAGGCATAGTTCCTCCTTCACGCCGCTCTCGCGGACCAAGTCTGCTAGGTGTCCGTGCTGTTCACAAACCCGCGTCGCCCCGGCACTTCAAACCGCAATTGCTTGGTGAACGATTTCATGGCCCCAAACTGCCTGTCCGGAATGTGATTTCAACGCAGGATTCATCCGTGCCATTCGCATCCCCAAAGCAAACGCCACGGGCCGGTGAAGACCCGTGGCGTCAACCACAAAACAACCATCAACCAACCGATTCCCACAAAGCCTATTTCTTGAAGGACTTCATGTGCTCGACCGCCGCCTTGATCTCCTCATCGGAGAGGGTTTCGCCGTAGGCTTTCATCAGCGTCTTGCCGCCCGTATCTTTGAGCCCTTCCTTCACAGCTTTGGCACCCTTGTCCACCTCCACGGCCTCTTTGGAATAGTCCTTGCAGCCCAGCTTTTCACCCATCTTGGTCTTGCCCGTGCCGTCGTCGGCATGGCACTTGGCGCAATTCTTCGCATACAACTCGGCGCCATCGGCGGCCATGGCACTAGAACCGGCGGCAAACGCGCACACCGTCAGGAGAAGGATCATCTTTTTCATAAGCTTTTGTCCTGTCGCGTGATTCCACGCTTGGTTTGACGCCCGAACCATCGCATCCAACACTAGCGGCAACCACCCATCTGTTGGCCAACTTCGCACCTTTTTTGCAGGTACGGATTGCCCGCTGGTGGACGAGCAGGCAGGTTGGCGGGCCGTGACACAACCATCACATTCCCCAGCCCCCCAATTCACCAACCGCCTCGCCCGTGAGAAGTCCCCTTATTTGCTCCAGCACGCGCACAATCCCGTGCACTGGTATCCTTGGGGTGAAGAGGCCTTTGCGCGCGCCCGGAACGAGGGCAAACCCATCTTCCTCAGCATCGGCTACTCCACCTGTCATTGGTGCCATGTGATGGAGCGTGAATCCTTCGAGCACGAGAACGTGGGCAGATTTCTCAACGAACATTTCATCAGCATCAAAGTGGACCGCGAAGAGCGGCCGGACGTGGATAAAATCTACATGACCTTTGTGCAGGCGACGACCGGCTCCGGTGGCTGGCCGATGAGCGTGTTTCTCACCCCGGAGTTGAAGCCGTTCTTCGGCGGCACTTACTTCCCACCGGAGCCGCGACAAGGCCGCCCCGGCTTCCCGCAATTGCTGGAGCGCATCGCCGAGCTGTGGCGCGACCGGCGCGGCGATCTGGAACTGGGAGCCGAACAGACACACGCCCAGTTGGCGCAGATGATGAACGCACGCGGTGGCGAAGCCGTGGGCGGGGGCAGCGCTAGCGGGATTCCGCCGCGAGCCTTGGTGGAGTCGTGGTTGAAGGCAGCGGGCGAGTCATTCAAAGAGGTGTATGACCCACAGCACGGCGGGTTCGGCCGCGCGCCGAAGTTCCCGCAACCCAGCCAGCCGCAATTCCTGTTGCGTTACGCCCGGCGATTTCACGACGAAGCCGCGCTGAAAATGGTTCTGCACATGTGCGAGCGCATGGCGGCGGGCGGTATTCATGACCAATTGGGCGGCGGCTTTGCGCGTTATTCGGTGGACGCCGAGTGGCTGGTGCCGCACTTCGAGAAGATGCTCTACGACAATGCGCAGCTGGTGCAGTTGTATCTCGATGCGCACTTGGTGGCGTCCGGGCGGATGGATGGCGCGACGGACTCAGCTAGAGCTGAGCATCTCAACGCTCCAGCCCTCCAGCCCTCCACTTCTCCATTCGCCACCATCGTTCGCAGCACCCTCGACTATGTCCTGCGAGACATGACGCATCCGGACGGCGGCTTCTATTCTGCCGAGGACGCGGACAGCGAAGGCCATGAGGGAAAATTCTATTGTTGGACCTGGGCGGAATTATCCTCGCGGTTGACCGTGGAGGAATTCAACGTGGTGGTGAGGCACTATGGCATCACGCCGGCGGGCAATTTCGTGGATCACAGTCATCCCCAACCGCTGCTGGGGTTGAATGTATTAAGCGTGGCGGGGCTCGCCGCTAATCAGGCCGACGCTGCGCTGCTCGATTCTGCTCGCGCCAAAATGCTGGCCGTGCGCGCCCAACGGGTGCGTCCGCATCTGGATGACAAGGTCCTTGCTTCTTGGAACGGGCTGATGCTGGGCGCGTTTGCCCGGGCGTATGCCGTACTGGGTGATGAAAAGTATCGCGGCGCTGCAGAGAGGAATCTGAAGTTCATCCAGGCCGACCTTTGGGAGAATGGAACGCTCTATAACCGTTGGCGCGACGGCGAGCGTGACACCGTTCAGTTGCTCGACGCGTATGCTTTCTTGCTCGGTGGAGTGGTTGAGCTCTATGAGGCCACGCTGGTTCCGGAGACTTTGGCCTTCGCCATCGCCTTGGCCGAGGCGATGATCAAGCGCTTCTACGATGCGAGCCAGGGCGGCTTTTGGCAGAGCGATGCAGGCGCCACCGACTTGATTCTGCGGATCAAGGATGACTACGACGGTGCCGAACCTGCGGGCAACTCCGTTGCGACGCTGGCCTTGCTCAAACTGGCCGCGATGGCTGCCCGCAAGGACTTCCACGAGGTGGCGCAGCGCACATTGCTAGCCGGACACCAAAAGCTTTCCCGAGCGCCCCACGCTGTGTCTTACCTGCTCCAGGCACTGGACTATTGGGCCGATGAGCCCGCCCGTGTGGTTGTGGCTGGCGACCTCGGGAACGCTTTATTCCAGGACCTTTTGCATGCGGCCCATTCGGTCTATCAGCCGAACAAAGTCGTGTTGGGTGATGCTGGCCCCGTGGATGATCTTGCGCGTTCACTTTCGGTGCGGGATGGTGCCGCGGTTTACCTTTGTGCCGGCCAGACTTGCCAGCCCCCGACCACCGATTCAGCGGAAGTGCGAAAGCGGCTTTTTTTGATGAGCTGACGCGCGCCGGGCATGCGGCCCGTTCGTGTCCAAAAGCGGCTCATTTCAAGACATGTTTCTTATCAATCCGCGCGGCTAAGGAATACGCCCGTGGCACGCGCGACGCAAAGGACATCCTTGCGAGATTTGCATCCTATGAGATTCATCATCGAGTTCGGGGAGAAGGAAAAGCACCGCATGAAATATGACTTTAATCAGCTCTTCGGGCGGCTGGTGATCATGGCGGACGTCCGGCCGGTCAAGACCGCTTACCGTCTGGTGAACGAACCCGAGTTGGAAGCGCATGTCTCTCGCGTGGGTCGTTTCGAGAAATCGCTGGTCCGCATCGAGAAGCAGCGCAAGCAATTGCTGGGGCATCGCAATCGTGTTTTTGTCAACGACTGCCTGGTTAGGCGGTTGACAACAACTAGTACCAGGACGGCAGCCGCTCCTCCTCGTCGTCCTCGTTTTATTCCACGTCCGGGGACGAGCTGTGGGACGAGGACGCTGTCGGCATACACTGCTATGGATCTGGTCGGAATCGCTGGGTCAGCGCTCTACCCGTCTCGACAATCGCCGGTTGGTTGGTAGTTTGACTGCGTGAAATGCATCGCGCTTGCCGTCTTAACCTGCTTGGCCTTCGCATCTGATGCATTAGCCGAGTTGACCAATGCCGTCGCCGCCTCCGCCGTTGTCCGCACCAATTCCCTTGCAACTACCAACGATCCTGTTCAAGCCGAGTATGAACAGTTGATGGAACTGGATGACGCTGCTGCTGCAGAGATTGATGGCTGGATTATCGAGAACAACAAGTTTGAGGAGCAGGGTGGGGGCGTGCCGCGTGAAGAATTGTTGAGCCGCATCAGCCAGCGTCGTGAGCCGGTGCGCAAGGCCTACGAGGATTTCGTCAAACGTCATCCCAATCACGGTGACGGGCGGCTCGCCTTTGCCAGTTTCCTCGAGGATAGCGGTGATATCTCTGGTGCGCTTGAGCAGATGCTCAAAGCGAAGGAAGTGGACCCGACCAATCCGGCGGCGTGGAATAATCTCGCCAACTATTATGGACACTTTGGCGGCGTGACTAACGCGTTCACGCATTACGAAAGGGCCATCGAACTGGACCCCAAGGAGCCGGTTTATCACCAAAATTTCGGCACCACTGTTTTCCTCTTTCGCAAAGATGTGCGCGAACATTACGGTATCACCGAGCAGCAAGTGTTCAACAAGGCGCTGATGCTTTACTCGAACGCCCTGACGCTGGACCCGACGAACTTCCTGCTCGCGACGGACATTGCCATGACCTACTACGGCATCAAGCCGCCGCGCCGCGACGACGCCATGAAGGCATGGAATTACGCGCTCACACTGGCTGAATCTGATCTCGCGCGGGAGGGTGTCATGATTCATTTGGCGCGGACTGAGGCGATCGCCACCAATTTCACCAAGGCGCGGGAATATCTTGATGCCGTAACCAACGCCGAGCTTCAGGAGCTAAAAGGACGCGTGCTGCGCAGCCTTGAGGCCAAGGAGCTTCCCCAGTTGGAGGAGGAAGTGGGCAGGCGGCGCTGAGTCCTGGCGCGACGAATCAGTCTCCGGTCAAATCCTCGTAGCTGCGCCTCGTTGGAGCGCGGCGATTCCCGTTTCTGATTTGCCCTGCTCTGACGGGCCACCGGCACAAGTCCATGGTTGCATTTGCCAGTTAGGGATTCGCCCTTATCTTACCCCACCATGACGTCATCGCGTCGGAGATTCTTGAAGCGTAGTGTCATTGCCGCCCTCGCCAGGCTGGCAGGCGGCTCAATTTGGATGCGCTACTAGGGCTCCCGCCTTGCCCGCGTTGGGCGGATGATAGCCCGCGATTTTGGGGGTAATCCCTTGCCCGCCCCCAGCACACCCAGGCCTGACACATGGGACAACAATCGCATCACGTTCACTTGGGTCGGCCACGCGACGGTGCTGATCAATTTCTATGGCGTGCGCATCCTTACGGATCCGGTCTTCGTTGAGTGTGTTGGAGTGGATGCGGGCGTGATGACGCTCGGACCTAAACGCCATATCGCTGCTGCCCTGAGATTTAATCAGCTTCCGCCTGTGGACTTGGTCCTGCTTTCTCACGCGCACATAAATCACCTGGACCTGCCCACGCTTTCCCGATTTGCGCCGGCCAGAAGGTCGTCACGTCGTATGATACCACGGAGATTTTGAATTCAGCCAGTTGAGCAACATCTCCGAATTGAACTGGGGAGAGCAGACCACCGTTATTACTGGCAGTGGCGAAGTTTATGTTGAAGCATTTGAAGTAAACCTTTGGGGCCGCCGTTGGCCGAATGACCGTGAGTGCGGTTACAATGGCTGCGTGTTGCGTCGCGAAGGCAAGGCGATCCTCTTTGGCGGCGACACCGCCATGACGACACTCTTTCGCAATCTCCGTTCCGGCGGACCATATGCGGCTGCCATTATGCCGATCGGTGCGTATGATCCCTGGATTCACGCCCACTGCACGCCGGAGGAAGCATTGCAAATGGCTGACCTGGCCGGGGCGCAACTTGTCGCCCCCACCACCACGCCACCTTCAAACTCAGCGACGAACCCATGACCGAACCGGTGGAGCGCGAGGAGGATCGCATTGCACTGAGGCAGGTGGAGCGAGACGGTGACCTTGGCCTGGCCGTTAACCCTGCGGCAGCGAGAAGAAAAAGCGGCTGCCTTTTCCGGGTTCGCTTTCGACCCAGACTTTGCCTCCGTGGCATTGGATGATGTGCTTCACGATGGAAAGGCCCAAACCCGTCCCGCCTTGCTCGCGCGAACGGGCTTTGTCCAAGCGATAGAACCGCTCAAAGATGCGTTCGCGCGCATCCTCAGGAATGCCCGGCCCGTTGTCAGCGACGCACAGCTCGATGGTGCCGTCTTGTCCCGTGCGACCGCGAATGGTCACCGTGCCCTCGCTGCCGCCGTATTTGATTGCATTGTCCACCAGGTTGCTGATCACTTGTTGCACGCGATCGGAGTCCGCATTGGCTGTCAGGTCGGGAACTTCGTTCACGAGGGTGACGTCGCGCGATGCGGCGCGCGGTTTGAAGTCCTCGCACAATTTATCCACTAACGGCTTCAGTGCCACCGGCTGCAATTGCAACCGGATGCGCCCGGATTCCAGTTCGGAAATGGTGAGCAAATCCTCGATCAGCAGTTTTAGCCGTTCCGCGTTGCGGTCAATCGTCTGGAGAAACTTCAGCGAGACTTCGGGGTTGTCCTTTGCGCCGTCAAGCAGCGTCTCGGTGTAACCCTTGATCAACGACAACGGGGTGCGTAGCTCATGGCTCACGTTGGCTACGAATTCCTCGCGGTTGCGCTCGAGCTTCTTCAGCCGGGTTAGGTCATGAAAGACCACCACCGTGCCCTTACGTCGCTGTTGTGTGTCGAACACGGCTGCTGCATTCACTTCCAGCCAGCGGTCAGGGAGGCCTGGCAAACGCAGCTCGGCGCCATGCGCCGGCTCGTCGGCGCTTAAGCCATCCACCAGCTCTGCCACTTCGTGCATACGGGCCGCTTCGATGATGGTCTTGCCCGTGAGATTATCCCCGGCCCCGAACAGCCGGCTGAACTGGCGATTGGCCAGCTGGATCCGGCCCTGGCCATCGAGCAGCACCAAGCCTTCCACCATGCTGTTGAACACCGCCGTCTCCTGTGCGCGGGCTTGGAGTGCGGCCAGCCGCTGGCCGTCCGCGAGGGAGGCGTTCTGCGTAAGGAGTTGCTCCGCTTCAGCCTGGCTGCGGCGCAATCGCCACGCCAGCCACGCTGCGAGTGCAACCAGTGGCGCGATGATCAGATAAGGCCACACAGGAGAAATTCAAAAAGGCCGCGTTGCACCTTCGGCGGCCGTTGACTGGAGATTGAATTCAGACGGTGCGGGTCACGCTTCATTCTTCGATGAAGCGATAGCCGACGCCGCGGATCGTGTCGAGGTATTTGGCGGCCGGCCCCATCTTCTCGCGCAGGCGGCGCATGTGGGTGTCCACGGTGCGCGTATCGATCATGCTTTCGTAGCCCCAGACATCGCGCAGCAGCGCATCGCGCGACTGCACGCGTCCGCGGCGTTGCGCCAGCGTGCTGAGCAGCTTGAACTCGGTGGCGGTAAGATCAATCTCCTTGCCCTTCCACAAGACGGCGTGGCGTGGGATATCGATGACGAGGTCGCCGCAAACGAACTTTTCCTTGGCGG
>Ga0075471_10000577_pt1 | contig 22108 bp, 17 predicted proteins | sample DEB19_08_DNA_2_FD_74787 | JGI IMG/M metagenome (GOLD analysis project Ga0075471, IMG submission 74787) | Aqueous microbial communities from the Delaware River and Bay under freshwater to marine salinity gradient to study organic matter... | ecosystem: Environmental > Aquatic > Marine > Coastal ... | reverse complement strand
TGAGCATCAGCACGCAGACGGGGAATGGCGGCGTCCACCGCCGCCACCGCGCCCCGCAAGCGCACGAACAGGCAGTCCTGCGCCGGCTGGGTGGACGGATCGTGCAGCCAGGCGCTCGCATTCAGGGGCAAAGGTTGTCCACCCCAGCGGTGCAACAGGTCGAGTGCGCTTTGCTGGTCAATTTCCGTGCACTGCAGGGTGGCTTCAGCGAGAGGCTTGGGCAGCACCTTGAGTGACACTTCGGTAATCACGCCCAGCGTGCCCCAGCTGCCAGCCAGTAGGCGAGAGACGTCGTAGCCAGCCACATTTTTCATGACCTGTCCACCAAAACGCAACAGCTCAGCTCGCCCGTTGAGCAGCTCCGCGCCCAGCACATAGTCGCGCAGGGCCCCGGCGCTGGCTCGCGCCGGCCCGTTCAGCCCGGCGGCTACCATGCCACCTAGCGTGGCAGAGGCCCCCTGGGCTGCGAAATGAGGTGGTTCGAATGGAAGATACTGGCCCTTTTCGGCCAAAGCGGTCTCCAGCTCCGCCAGTGGGGTGCCAGCACGTGCAGTAATTACCAGCTCGCTGGGCTCATAACTGATGATGCCGGCCAGTTCGCGCGTATCCAGCTCAGTGCCCTTGAGAGGTGCGCCATAAAAGTCTTTGCTGCCACCACCGCGAATGCGCAACAAGGTGTGTTGGCGGGATGCTGCGCGCACGCGCTCAACGATCGAATCGAGGGCTGAATCCATGGCTGTGTATGGTAACGGTAACCATGACGGGATTAAGCAAGCGTTCGTGGTGGTGACAACCTAATGGCAATAAAAAAGGCAATAAAAAACCCGCCCAACATGAGTTGGCGCGGGCCAAGGATGAAATAAGGAGCAGTTTGCTTTGGTTGCGCGGTCAGTGCGCAGTGTCACTGGCCGCGCACCAAGGCTTTACCGGCCGTAAGCGCTCTCGCCGTGAGCACTGATGTCCAGGCCCTCTCGCTCTTCCTCCTCGCTGACTCGCAATCCGATGGTCATGTCAACGATCTTGTAGGCCACCACAGAAACCAGACCGGACCAGACGACGGTGATCAGCACGGCCTTGAGCTGTACCCACACCTGTGAGGCAATTGAGTAGTCGGCCGCGGTCACGCCGGTGGCGGTAACCCAGTCGGCCACAAAGCCGGGGCCGCCCAGGGACGGTGAATTGAACACGCCAGTCAGCAACGCGCCCACAATGCCGCCAACGCCATGCACGCCGAAAACGTCAAGGGAGTCGTCAGCGCCCAGCATCTTCTTCAGACCGCTCACGCCCCACAGGCAGGCAAAACCAGCCACCAGACCGATGATGATCGCGCCCAGAATGCCCACATTGCCCGCCGCCGGGGTGATGGCCACGAGGCCAGCAACGGCGCCCGAGGCGGCGCCCAGCATGGAGGCCTTGCCGCGCAGCAGCGCTTCGGCCACCGACCAGGACAATACAGCAGCAGCAGTAGCCACAAAGGTGTTGGCAAAAGCCAGCGCCGCAAAGCCGTTGGCCTCCAGGGCGGAGCCGGCGTTGAAGCCAAACCAACCCACCCACAACAGGGATACGCCCACCATGGTCAAGGCCAGATTGTGCGGGGCCATCGACTCACGGCCATAACCGATACGCTTGCCCACCATAAAGGCGCCAACCAGTCCGGCCACGGCAGCGTTGATGTGCACCACGGTACCGCCGGCAAAATCCAGCGCGCCCATCTGCCAGATGTAGCCAGCCTTGGCGTTCATGGCGTCAACCACTTCCTTGCCGGTGTAGGCATCGGGCCCCATCCAGAACCAGACCATGTGAGCGATCGGCAGATAGCTGAAGCTAAACCACAGCACCATGAACAACAGCACGGCAGAGAACTTGATGCGCTCGGCAAAAGCGCCCACGATCAGCGCGCAGGTGATGCCCGCAAAGGTCGCCTGAAAGCCGGCGAACACGATTTCGGGAATGACGACCCCTTTGCTGAAGGTTGCCGCGCTGGCAAAGGTGCCGGCAGCGTTGTCCCAGATGCCCTTCATGAACAGGCGATCGAGTCCTCCAAAAAAGGTGCCACCTTCAGTGAAGGCCACGCTGTAACCGTAGATGAACCACAGAACGACGATCAGCGAGAACGTCACCATGACCTGCATCAGGACCGACAGCATGTTCTTGCTGCGCACCAGACCGCCATAGAACAGCGCCAGGCCGGGCACGGTCATCAGAATGACCAGCAATGTGGCCACCATCATCCAGGCGGTATCACCCTTGTTGGGTTCAGGCGCCTTGGCGGCTGCTGCGTCAGCGGGTGCGGCTGGAACCGCCGGGGTGGCCGCTGCGGCAGGGGTGGTCGCGCTGGCCTGAGCAGCCACAGGGGCGGCCGCAGGTGCCGTCTGCGACCAGGTGAGCGCTGAGCTGGCCAGTAGGCCCAAGCCCAGCACCAAGGAGAAAAACAGCTTTTTCATCTCGTATTCCTTTCAGGAGGTAGGCTTACAGGGCTTCCTTGCCGGTTTCGCCGGTTCGGATGCGGATGACCTGCTCAAGGTCGTACACAAAAATCTTGCCGTCACCGATCTTGCCGGTGCGCGCAGAACCTTCAATGGCTTCGATGGAGCGCTCCACCAGCTCGTCAGCAACGGCGGCCTCCAGCTTCACTTTGGGCAGAAAGTCCACCACATACTCGGCGCCACGGTACAACTCGGTGTGGCCTTTCTGGCGCCCAAAGCCCTTGACTTCGGTGACAGTGATGCCCTGCACGCCAATGCTGGAGAGTGCCTCGCGTACTTCGTCGAGCTTGAAGGGCTTGATGATGGCAGTGATCAATTTCATGATTTGTCCTCTAGGTTGAGCGTGAGTCAGGATCAGAAGGTGTACTTGACGCCAACAAATGCGCCTTCTTTGGCCAGAAACCGACCATTGGATTGCAAGTAAAAACCACTGCTCGAGGCGCTTGTGCCGACAACAGCGACAGATGCGCTAAATCCTTTGCCCAAGTCTTTGGTCAAGGTCAGGGCGTAGTCGGTGTAATCGGCAGATGGGGATTGATTGGGTACCGTCTGACTACCCAAATGAGGCGTGAGAGTCAGGCCATTGCCCAGGTCAAAATTGGCCGTGAGGTCCCAGTAGCGGCTGCCATTGGAATTGAGGTTGCCCAGAAAATCACCAAAACTCTGGCTGTATTTCAGGGTGATGGGTCCGTAAGTCACGCCAACATAACCCTCAGTGGTGTCAGCTTTGGAATAAAGACCCGCACCAGTAGTACCAGTGGCTCCGGAATCATTGCCCGGGTATTGGTAAGTGATGGCACCGACATCAAAGCCCAGCCCCATGGCTGTGAACTTGTAGCCACCGTAGAGGTCAACTTCGTAGTCGCCTTTGGAGGCACCATTGAATTCCTTGATCCATTTCAGGTTGCTGGCAGCCCAGGCACCCAGGTAGAAGCCGCCCTTGTGGGCATAGTCAACGCCGGCCTGAAGCGAGGGTTGATTGGCCGTTTGGGTTATGCCGCGAAATCGGTAATCGCTAACCGCGCCCACATTGAACGCCAACGTGTAGTCAGGCTCGGCAGGCTTGCTTTGGGCCAGTGCGGCGGAGCCTGCAATAAGGGCCAGCGCGGCCAATACGGTTTTGGATGTATTCATAAAAGACTCCTGTAAGGGTTGAGGTGACAGAAGTCACTAAGCAGGGAGCGTGCCAGCAAAAACTTTTTGAAATGCCCGCTTTTTGTAAACCAAACGTGTAAACGGCCCGTTTAGGAGCTGTATAAATACCCAGTTAGCACTGATTCGGTGCATTTTTTGGTGCCCTTTGCACCGTAAGTGGTCATGTGCGGGCGAAATTGTCAGGGGTTAGATCATGGGACTTTGTATGGTGCATAGCCGGGCCCTGTTGGGGTTGGAGGCGGCTTCGGTGGTGGTTGAGGTTCACCTGGCCAACGGGTTGCCGGGCTTTAGTCTGGTGGGCTTGGCCGAAACCGAGGTCAAAGAGGCCCGAGAGCGGGTACGCGCAGCCATTCAAAACTCTGGGCTGGAGTTTCCCAACAACAAGCGCATCACGGTCAATCTGGCGCCCGCTGACCTGCCCAAGGACTCGGGGCGCTTTGATCTGCCAATTGCTCTGGGCATTCTGGCCGCCAGCGGGCAAATTGACGCGGCCCGCCTCGCCGGGCATGAGTTTGCTGGTGAGCTGTCCTTGTCGGGTGAATTGCGCCCGGTGCGCGGCTCGCTGGCCATGGCCCTGGCGGTTCGGGCTCGACAGCCCGACTTGCGCTTGGTGCTTCCGGCGGGCAGCGCCGAGGAAGCGGCCCTGGTACCAGGCATGCGGGTTCACCGCGCTGGGCATTTGCTGGAGGTGGCGCAGCAATTTTTACCAGGGCGACCCATGGATGACCAGGTCTGGGAGTTTGTGCAGACCCGAGCGCCAGTGGCAGAGGTCCAGCTGGCTGACTTGGTCGATGTCCGCGGCCAGCTGGCTGCACGAAGGGCTTTGGAGATTGCTGCCGCTGGCGGGCACAGTGTGCTGCTCAGCGGCCCCCCAGGCTCGGGCAAATCAATGTTGGCGCAGCGCCTGGCCGGGTTGTTGCCTCCCATGTCCACCGAGGAGTCGCTGCAAAGCGCAGCGGTTGCCAGCTTGAGCGGGCGGTTTGCCATCAGACACTGGGGGCAGCGCCCGACCGGCAGCCCGCATCACACGGCCAGCGCCGTGGCGCTGGTGGGTGGCGGGGCGCCGCCGCGCCCCGGTGAAATTTCTCTGGCGCACAATGGCGTGCTCTTTCTCGACGAGTTGCCCGAGTTTTCGCGTGTTGCGCTGGAAGCCCTGCGAGAGCCGCTGGAAACTGGGCAGATCACCATTGCCCGCGCTGCATACCGGGCAGAATTTCCAGCCCGCTTCCAGCTGGTGGCTGCCATGAATCCCTGTCCCTGCGGTTTTTTGGGCGCGACTCAACGCGCCTGCCGATGTACCCCCGACCAGGTGGCGCGTTATCAGAGGCGCCTGAGCGGCCCCTTGCTGGACCGGATAGACCTGCATGTGAATGTGCCGGCAGTCGCGCCACAGGAGTTGCTGGACGCCCCGACCTCTGAGCCCAGCGCCAAAGTCCGTGCCCGGGCGCAGGCGGCACGCGCCAGGGCTATGGCGCGACAGGGTACCCTTAACCAGCAACTGTCAGGTGAACAACTGGATCAGCAGGTGGCACTGCAAGCGTCGGCCAGGAACTTGTTGAGCAGCGCCGCGATGCGACTGGGCTGGTCGGCACGCGGCATTCATCGTGCACTACGGGTGGCCCGAACTATTGCCGACCTGGCAGGACAGCAGGAGGTGGCGCTTGAACATGTGGCTGAAGCCCTTCAGTATCGACCCGTGCTGACCACGCTTTAATGGGCATGTGACCCCGCCAGTGCATCGCGCAACAGCAGGGCTCGGGCAAACAGAAAACCAAGTAACACCAGTGCCAATCCCCCCAAAGCGATAGCCCAGGCTGAGCCGATCGATTCGGATAACCAGGCTGCCAAAACAACCCCAAACGATTGCCCAAAAAACAGCGATGAGGCGAACAGGGTGACTGAGGTGCCGCGCGCATTGGGATCCATTTGGGTTGCGTTGAGCTGCATGGTGTTGTGGAACATGAAAAATCCAAAGCCCACCAACAAGCTGGCCGGCGCGCTGAACTGCCAGTTCGGCGCAAACGCAAATGCGAGACAACCTACCCCAACCAGACTCACGCCAGCTCGCACCAGACCGCGCTCACCCAGGCGGGGAATGAAAAACCTTGCAGTGGCCATGTAGACCATACCGCCCAAGCCAAACAGGGCCACGATGAAGCCAGCTGCGCCCAGGCTGATGCCGTGGGTTTGATGCAGGTGAGTAGCCCAGATGGCCAGCACACCAAAGCCAAACACGCCTTCGATCACCGCAACACCCAGGACGACCCGCGACCATTGGCCGGTCACGATGCTGAAGGCCTGCCTGGCAAATCCAGGCCGCTCGCCGATCTCGGTGGCCAGCCGGCCAAGTCCGGCGGCTTGCTGTCTGCGCCAGTCCTGCAGCAGCAACAGGCCAACAATGATAAAAATCAGCGCCATCAGGGCAAAGGCCCAGCGCCAGCCAAACATATCGGTCAGCACGCCGCCGGCAACCTGTCCCGCCACAATGCCCAGTGAGGTGCCAAGGCCAACCCGCGCCAACGCCTCTTGACGATGTGTGTAGGGCACAGCATCTCCAACCCAGGCCATGGAAAGCGGGACAATCGCTGCGGCAGCTAGCGCCACCAGCCCGCGCGCCAGCACCAACATGTCCAAGCTGGTGGCAAATGCGGACATGATGGAGCCCAGGCTGCAAGCCAGGGTGGCGTAAGTCACGATGCGAAACTTGCCGAGGCGGTCTCCCACCGGCCCGTAAAACAATTGCACGATGCCATAGACAATCGCAAAGACCGAAATGACCTGGGCGGCCTGCGCCAGGCTGACAGAAAAGACGCGGGCCAACTCGGGCAGCATGGCGTCACAAACCCTTTGCACAGCCATGCTGGAAAAGGTTCCGAATGAAAGCAACAGAATGGTACGGCGCGTGGCAGGTGACAGGGAGGACATGGCGGAAGTCGGGGCAAATCCAAAACACAGAAGCGCGCCGGTATCTGCGATCATAGACGGATGAACACAACTCCCAACTACCAGACGCGTTTTGTGGTCTGGCTTTCGCTGGCACAGCTCATCAGTTGGGGCAGTGTGTTTTATACCTTTGCCCTGTTGCTGGCGCCGGTTGAGCGCGAGCTGGGTTTGACCCGCGCTCAGACATCGCTGGCTTTCAGCCTGGCCTTGCTGGCCGAAGGGTTGCTGGCTTATCCGGTCGGGCGCTGGATTGAGCGTGGTCATGAACGCGCGGTCATGACCGGTGGCTCCATCCTGTTGGGCGTTGGCTTGCTGCTGCACAGTGCCATCGAGTCCATGTCCGGCTTTTACGCAGTCTGGCTGATCCTGGGTGCCGGCCTGGCCGGCAGCCTTTACCCGCCCGTGTTCGCGGTGGTTACCCGCCGCTTTCCGCATGACTTTCGGCGGGCCATCATCACCATGACCTTTCTGGGCGGTTTGGCCAGCACCGTGTTCATTCCCTTGTCAGATTGGCTGATCGATTCGTTGGGCTGGCGGCACGCGCTTTGGCCGCTGGCGGCCATCAACCTGCTGTTTTGTGCGCCGCTGCATGCCCACCTGTTGCGCCAGGCGCCTGTCGGGCACAAGCACGCCAATCTAGATGGCAGCCCCCGCCCTGCCCTGAAAAGCCTGGTGATGAGCGCTTCATTTTTATTGACCGGAGCATTTATTGTTTTGATGATGGCCACCACCGCTGCCTTGCCGGCGCATTTGGTCAGCCTGTTGCGTGAGCAGGGTCTGCCAGAGGCCTGGGTGATCATCCTGCCGGCATCCATTGGGGCGCTGCAAGTGCTGGGTCGGGCGCTGATCTATTTGTGTGATCAGCGGATCGACATGCATCTTCTCAACCGACTGACCCCGGGGCTCATTCCCTTGGGCGTGCTGGCTTTGCTGCTTGCGCCGCTGGCTGGCGCCGCGCAGATCAGCCTGGTCTGGTTGTTTGTCTTGCTCTACGGCATGGGCAACGGCATGCTGACCATCGTGAAGGGTACTGCGGTGGCTGAATATGTGAACCGGGAGCAGATGGCCACACTCAATGGCGTGCTTGGCTTGCCCCAGGCCCTGGCCCGGGCGGCCGCCCCATTCTTGTTGGGCTTGCTTTGGAGTCCGCAAGCCGGCTATGAGGCTGGTTTGTGGGTGTTGCTATTGATAAGCCTGGTGGGCGTCACGGCCCTGGCACTGGCTCAGCGCTTGGCGATGCGTGCTAGAACTGACGCTCGCAGCGACAATCCCGGATAACGACAGACCCGGACAGTGTCTGACCCGAGTTTGCCCTCCCTGGCCCGTTGAGCAATTAAAGGTTGGGCGCGAGCAATCTTTGAAGGCTTTCCTGCGTCAGACCTCTTCGACGCGCCAGATCCTCCAGTTGATCAGCGCCAATCTTGCCGACATTGAAATAGACGCTTTGCGGGTGGGCCAGATAAAAGCCACTGACGCTGGCCGCAGGTGTCATGGCCAGGCTTTCGGTCAGGCCCATGCCAATCTCCTCGCACTTCAGCAAGCTAAACATCTCGTGCTTGACGCTGTGATCGGGGCAGGCCGGATATCCCGGTGCGGGCCGTATGCCCTGGTACTTTTCAGCAATCAACTCATCGTTACTCAACCCTTCATCATGTGCATAGCCCCAGAGGTCAGTGCGCACACGCTGATGCAGACATTCGGCAAAGGCCTCGGCCAGGCGGTCGGCCAGCGCCTTGAGCATGATTGCCGAATAGTCATCGTGGTCATCGAGGAAAAACTTCTCTTTCTTGTCGACGCCGATGCCGGCGGTCACCGCAAACACACCGATGTAATCGGGGGCCAACCCCTTGGGGGCGACAAAATCAGCCAGACAGCGGCTGGGGCGCATCACGCCATCGATCACCTGTTTTTCGGCCTGCTGGCGCAAGCCGTACCAGGTCAGTGCCACCTCATCACGGCGTTCGCTGGTGTAGAGCTCAATGTCATCATCATTGACGCTGTTGGCTGGGTAAAGCCCCACGACCGCATTGGCGCTCAGCCAGCGGCCCTCAATCAGACGTTGCAACATGCGCCGGCCATCGGAGTAGACACGCTGGGCCTCGCTACCGACCACCTCGTCCTTGAGGATGGCGGGAAAGGGTCCGGCCAAGTCCCAGGTCTGGAAAAACGGGCCCCAGTCGATGTATCTGGCCAATTCCGTCAGATCAAAATTCTTGAACACGCGCCGGCCGATGAATTTAGGTTTCGCCGGCGTATGGTCGGCCCAAGCCAGTTGCGCCCGGTGTGCGCCAACCGCAAGCTTGAACGGTTCGACCAGCTCGGGTCGCGACGGCGTGGGCAACCATTTGTTGGCGCGCGCCTTCTCAAGTGGCCACAGCGCCACCTGCTTTTTGCCAGCATGTTGTTGGCGCACCCGTTCGTAGTCGGCCTTGATGTCGTCGATGAACTGAGCGGCCTTGTCTGAGAGCAGGCTCTGGGCCACGCTGACGCTGCGGGAGGCGTCGGGCACATAGACTACCGGCCCCTCATAGTGGGGTGCGATCTTGACGGCGGTATGCACCCGGCTGGTGGTGGCCCCGCCAATCAGCAGCGGGATCTTGCGTACCCTGAAATGCTCATCCTTCTGCATTTCACTGGCCACCACCTGCATTTCCTCCAGGCTGGGCGTGATCAGGCCGGACAGGCCAATGATGTCGGCGCCCTGCACTTTGGCGGTGGCCAGAATTTCATGGCAGGGCACCATCACACCCATGTTGATGACATCAAAGTTGTTGCATTGCAGCACCACGGTGACAATGTTCTTGCCAATGTCATGCACATCGCCCTTGACGGTGGCAATCACAATCTTGCCCTTAGTGCGCACATCCTGACCGGCCGCTTCCTGCTGCCGCTTTTCTTCCTCAATGTACGGGATCAGGTGTGCCACCGCCTGTTTCATGACGCGGGCGCTTTTCACCACTTGCGGCAAAAACATCTTGCCCTGGCCAAACAGGTCGCCCACAATGTTCATGCCATCCATCAAGGGGCCCTCGATCACATGCAAGGGGCGCCCGCCGCTGGCCAATACCGCCCGGTAAGCCTCTTCGGTGTCTTCTGTAATGAAGTCGGTGAGGCCATGCACCAGGGCGTGGCTGAGTCGTTGCTGGACGGAACCGGCGCGCCACTCCAGTTTTTTACTGTCGTCCTTGGCTGCCCCCTTGGCGCTTTCGGCAATTTCCACCAGGCGCTCGCCGGCATCGGGTCGCCGATTGAGCACCACATCTTCCACCCGTTCGCGCAGGGTGGGTTCGAGCTCGTCATACACCCCCACCATGCCGGCGTTGACAATGCCCATGTCCATGCCAGCCTGGATGGCGTGGTACAGAAACACCGTGTGGATGGCTTCGCGCACCGGGTCATTGCCCCGGAAGCTGAAAGACACATTGGACACGCCACCGGACACTTTGGCACCCGGCAGGTTCTGCTTGATCCAGCGCGTGGCCTCTATGAAGTCGACGGCGTAGTTGTTGTGCTCTTCAATGCCAGTGGCAATGGCAAAGATGTTAGGGTCGAAGATGATGTCTTCCGGCGGAAAACCAAGTTCTTCAGTCAGGATGCGGTAGGCGCGGGCACAGATGTCGATCTTGCGAGGGTAAGTGTCGGCCTGTCCTTGCTCATCAAACGCCATCACCACCGTGGCCGCGCCATAGCGCTTGATCAGTCTGGCCTGGCGCTTGAATTCCTCCACCCCTTCTTTCATGGAGATCGAGTTGACGATGCCCTTGCCCTGCAGGCAGCGCAGTCCGGCCTCGATCACCTCCCATTTGGAGGAGTCGATCATGATCGGCACCCGGGCAATATCCGGCTCGGAGGCGATCAGATTGAGAAAGCGCACCATGGCCGCGCGGCTGTCGAGCATGGCTTCGTCCATGTTGATGTCGATCACCTGCGCCCCGTTTTCCACTTGCTGGCGCGCCACCGCCAGGGCCTCTTCAAACTGGCCGTTCAGGATCATGCGGGCAAAGGCCTTGGAGCCGGTGACATTGGTGCGCTCGCCGATGTTGACGAACAGCGAGTCCGCGCCGACAGAGAGCGGCTCCAGGCCGGAAAGCTTCATGGGGGGCGGGGTGTTTTCAGTCATGTGGCTCACCTGGAAAATCAAAAGACAGGTGAGCGCGGTTGTGACATCCAAGCCTGACGCGGCCTATGCCGTGCTGCAGCGCTCCTTGGAAGTAGTCCGATTCTAAGGGATGGGCTGTTGCAGCCATGGAACACTGTGCGTGCAGGCAGAGCGCGCATGCGCAAGGGAAAACCCCAGGGTTTCGATGGTTCTTGATGACAAGCTCACGCAGATCAAACAAAATACCTATCAGGTACTATCCTCGCGTCTAAATCACCCGCTTACTTGGAGACATCATGGTTCAATTCACGAAACGACAGCTGCTTCAGGGCGCAGCGGCAACGCTGGGCGCAGCCACTTTTGCGCCACAGCTTTTCGCCCAAGCCAAGCCGGTACGGGTGGGCTACGCCATGGCCCGCACCGGCCCCTGGACCGGCGGCGCTCAGGTCAGCCAGGAGCCCAACTACCTGTTGTGGGCGGAACAACAAAACGCGGCTGGCGGACTGAACGTCAAGGGCGAGCGCCGCAAAATTGAGCTTATCAGTTCGGACGACCGCAGTGACATTGAAACCTGTGTGCGTTCCTACGAAAAACTGATGGGAAGTGACAAGGTCGACCTGGTCCTGCCGCCCTGGGGCTCCAACGCCAACTTTGCGGTGGCGCCCTTGGCCAACCGTTTTGGCTACCCGTTTCTGGCGCCCACGGCCTTGTCGAAGAAATTGATCGAGATGAAGCTGCCCTATTTCTTCCTCATGCTGCAGCAGCCCAAGCCGATGTGCGATGCATTGGTTGACATGCTCAAGGCCAACGGGGTGCGCAGCGTGGCGGTGATTTATGTCGATGACCTGTTCGGGCTGGAAAACTACGCTGCGCTCAAGGTGGCCATGCAGGGCTCGGGCATCAACCTGGTGGAAGAAAAGAGCTATCCAGGTGGCGTCAAAGACCTGTCGCCTGTGCTGCGCTCGATCAAGGACAAGAACCCGGACGCCTTCATCGGCTTCACCTACCCGCCAGACACCATCCTGGCCAGCAAGCAGGCCAAGGAGGTGGGCTTCAATCCAAAGTACTTCTACGCCTCGGTGGGCACGGCCTTTCAGCTTTACAGAAATGTCATGACCCCCGCGGGTGCCGAGGGCGTGCTGGGCATGGGGTCGTGGAACAGCAAGACCAGCCCTGGCGCCAAGGCCTATTTCGACGCCCATACCAAGCGCTTTGCCGGCAAGGAGCCAGACCGCTGGGCCAGCGGCGCCTGTTGGGCTGCGCTGGAAATTCTGACCACTGCTGTGGCCAAAAACGGGCTTAACCGCAAGGCCATTCGCGACTATGTGGCCTCCACCACGCACAAGACCATTCTGGGTGACATCAAGTTCGAGGGCAGTGAGAACGTAGGCACGCCAGGCACGGTGAGCCAGTGGCAGAAAGGTGAGTTCGAGGTGGTCTGGCCGCAAAAAGTGGCCACCGCCAAGTTGATCGCCAAGCCGGCTTGGTGATTTTGTCCTTTCATTCCATCTAGGGCGCCGCTCCAGGCGCCCTAGATCGTCTTTGAGAATTCACATTTTTTAATGTCAGTCACGGCCTGGCTCGAACTGATTGTCTCCGGCTTGATTACCGGCGGCATCTACGCGCTGGTCGCACTGGGGCTCAATCTTCAGTACGGCCTGATGCGCATCCTCAACATTGCCCACGGTGAATTCCTGATGGTGGGCGCCTACCTGACCTGGCTGGTGCAGACCCAGTTTGGGGTCTCTCCCCTGCTGATGGTGCCAGTGGCCTTCATCGTACTGATGGCGCTGGGCGTCGTTGTGCATTTTCTGTGCTTTCGGCGGCTCACAGCCACTTCACCCAACCTGGACATTTTCGAAGCGCGCGGGCTGATGGTGGCCTTTGGTCTGATGTTCCTGGTGCAGAACTTCGTCTCCTGGGTCTGGGGCGGCGATCTGCGCGGCTACGACTACCTGACCGAGCCGGTGAAGATGGGCGAGGTGCAATTCGCTGCCAACAAGCTCCTTCTCTTCTTGCTGGCGCTGTTGTTTGCGGGAGCCCTGATCGTCTTGATGCGTCTGACGCTGTTGGGCAAAGGCGTGCGCGCGCTCATGCAGTCGCCCATCGGCGCCCAACTCATGGGGATCGACACGAAAAAGCTGCATCCGCTGATGTTCGGGATCGGCCTTGGCTTGTCGGGCATCGCTGGCGCATTGCTGTCGATGGCCTACACCATCACGCCCTATATGGGCCAGCCCTACACCGTGACGGCTCTGATTGTCATCACCCTCGGGGGGTTCGGCAGCATGGGCGGCGCGCTCTTTGGCGGGTTGCTGCTTGGCGTGATTGAGGCATTGGGCATGCACTACACCAACCCCTCGCTCAAGGCGCTGCTGTCGTATGCGGTTTTCATCACCGTGTTGCTGCTGCGACCCGAGGGCCTGTTCACCCGCAAGAGTCGCAAGGCATGACATCCCGGCAATTACTGATTCGCGACATTCTCGTATTGCTGGCCTTCGCCGGCTGGGCGCTGGCCTTGCCGCATTACGCCAGCGAGTTTGTCACCGCCATGGCGCTGACCTGCCTGATGTACATCGCCCTATCCTCGAGCTGGGGTCTGTTCTGTGGCAGCACCCGCTATCTTTCGCTGGCCACCTCGGCTTTCTTCGGCGTGGGCGCCTACACCACAGCCATCTTGCTGGGAACGTTCGGCTGGGTCGAAACCATCGCCCTTGGGGCAGGCATTGCGCTCCTGTTGGCCGTGGTCATGGGGGCGGCGGTGCTGCACCTGCGCGGCACCTACTTTGCCGTGCTGACCTTCGGAATGACCGAGCTGATCCTGCATGCGGTGACCTATTTTGAGAAGTCTGTCACCGGCACCGTTGGGCGCGTGCTGACCGTCGTGCCCGACAACAGCGTGATCTACCTGACCGTGCTCGCGCTGGCGGTGCTGGCGGTCGCGGTTTCCATCTGGGTGCGGCGTACTCGCTTCGGTCTGGCGCTGATGGGCATCGGTGCCGATGAGCAACGCGCTCAGACCTTGGGCGTGAACTCCAGGTTGGTGAAGATTGCCGGCTTTGCCCTGACGGCCGCCTTCGCTGGAGCGGTGGGTGCGGCCATGGCAGTGCGCTGGACCTACATTGACCCACACACGGTGTTCAATCCCTTCATTGGTTTCCAGACGGTACTGATCACCTTGATCGGCGGTGTGTTGACCTTGTGGGGCCCGCTGCTGGCGGCCATCATTTTCAGCGTGTTGGCCGAATCGCTGCGCCTGCAGTTCCCGCAGATCTACCTGATGTCGCTGGGGCTGATGCTGATTCTGTGCGTGCTCTATCTGCCAGGCGGCCTGGCCTCGCTGCGTTGGACCACGTTCAAGCAGTGGTGGTATGAGACACGTGATTGGGCCAAGGACGTCAAGCGCGAGCTTAGTGGCGAGAAGGAACATGACAAGCAGCGCCAACGCCGGCGGGAGAAGGAGAGCTACTTTGTCTGAGCATGTCGCTCCTCTGATGGAGGCGCACAACCTCACCGTGCGCTTTGGCGGTTTGGTGGCGGTCGATGGCGTGAGTGCGAAATTCGTGGCGGGCGAGTTGGTAGGCATCATTGGCCCCAATGGCGCGGGCAAGACCACCTTCTTCAACGCCATTTCCGGCGTGCAGCTGCCCACATCGGGCCGTCTGCTAGCGCATGGGCGCAATCTCACTCGGGCCCGGCCGCACCGCTTTGCCGCTCACGGCGTGGCGCGCACCTTCCAGTCGCCCAGAGTGTTTGCCGACATGCCGGTGCTGGCCAATATTGAGTTTGGCTTGAAGTTCGCTGGTCGCCGGCGGCGCAAGTACCTGTTCTGGGGCGACGAAGTGGGTGTGCCCTGGGCGCTGCGCGATGCGCCCAGCATCTTGGCGCTGATTGGCCTGTCAGCCCAAGCGGAGCTGCCTGCTGGCGCCATCACGCCCTCGCAGCAGCGCTTGCTGGAGATCGGCATGGCGTTGGCCACGCGGCCGCAACTGTTGCTGCTGGATGAGGTGGCCGCTGGCCTGACCGAATCCGAGCTGGAAGATATGGCCAGGCTGATTCGCCGCCTGCGTGACGAGCTGGACTTGACGGTGATCTGGATTGAGCACGCGGTGACCACGCTGTTGCGCCATGTGGAGCGCGTGCTGGTGCTGCATCAGGGCCGGCTGATTGCCGACGACACCCCGCACAACGTGGTGCGCAATCCCGAAGTGATCGAGGCCTATCTGGGTGACGAAATGGCCACGCCTGAAGAGCAAGAGGGCGAACAGGAGACAGTCGCATGATGTGGTACCGCGACACCCCCTTTGTGCTGGGGGCGCAGCGGCAGGCGCACTTGCAGGTGCGCGGCCTGAGCGCGGGCTACGGCTCGTTTCTCGTCTTGCGTGAGCTGCGCTTCGAGGTCAAGCCTGGCCTGACCGTGATCCTCGGCCCCAATGGCGCGGGTAAGACCACCTTGCTTAAGGCACTCATGGGCCTGATCCCGCGCAGTGGCATGGTCCTGCTCGATGGCCAAGACCTGCCGGAGAAGACCCATGAAATCGTCCGGGGCGGCGTCACCCTGGTGGCTGAAGGTCGTCAACTGTTTGCGCAAATGACGGTGCGGGAAAACCTAGAGTTGGGGGGCTGGCTGATTAACCGGGCCGAGCGCGCCCGGCGCGTCGAGCAGGTCATGGACGACTTTCCCAAGCTGCGCGAACGCGCGCAGCAATTGGCCGGCACCATGAGCGGCGGCGAGCAGCAAATGGTGGCGGTGGCGCGTGCGATGATGAGCGCGCCGCGGCTGCTGATGCTCGATGAGCCCTCACTGGGCCTGGCGCCCAGGATGGTGGATGAACTCCTGGGGATGGCACGCCGAATTGCCGATCAGGGCACCACCGTTCTGATGGTCGAGCAGAATGTGAGAAAGGCCTTGGCGGTGGCTGACCGGGGTTACGTGCTGGAACGCGGGGCGCTGGTGGCCAGTGGGCCATCGCGCCTGTTGGCGCGCTCCAACGTGATCCGCGCGGCTTATCTTGGGGCTGACGATGTCGATAAAACTACCGCCGCCGATGCGGTGCAGCGCCGCCGCAAGACCAGCACCGTGTGAACTGAACCATTTCTTTTCTGAAGGAGTCCCGCCATGTCCGATATGTCCATGCTGATCAACGGCCTCAAAGTGACCGCCGAGCGAGGCGCCACTTTTGAGCGGCGCAACCCCTTGGATGGCACTGTGGCCTCGCGCGCTCCCGCCGCATCCCCGGCTGATGCGGTGATGGCGGTGGAGGCGGCAGCCGAGGCCTTCAAGACCTGGAGCCAGAGCGGCCCGAGTGAGCGACGGGCCTTTCTCCTCAAGGCCGCCGATGCGCTGGAGGCCAAGACACCACAGTTCGTGGAAGCGGTGGCTGCCGAGACCGGTGCCTCGGGTCATTGGGCCGGCTTCAATGTCTTTTTGGCTGCGGGCATGATTCGCGAAGCCGCTGCCCTGACCACCCAGATCTCGGGTGAGGTGATTCCCTCGGACATACCGGGTTCTCTGGCCATGGCGGTACGTCAGCCTGCCGGCGTGGTGCTGGGTATTGCGCCATGGAACGCGCCGATCATCCTCGGGGTGCGCGCCATCTGCGTGCCGCTGGCCTGTGGCAATACCGTGGTGATGAAGGGGTCGGAAAACTGCCCGCGCACGCATCAGCTGATCATCGAGGCATTTCAGGAGGCGGGCTTTCCACCGGGCGTGGTCAACTACATCACCAACGCCCCGGCGGATGCGGGTGTGGTGGTGGAGGCCATGGTGGCGCACCCGGCGGTGCGCCGCGTCAATTTCACTGGCTCCACCCGGGTGGGCAGAATCATCGCCATGACCTGCGCCAAGTACCTCAAGCCGGTGGTGCTGGAGTTGGGCGGCAAGGCCCCGATGGTGGTGCTGGACGATGCCGACATCGACGATGCGGTGAACGGCGCGGCATTTGGCTGCTTTGCCAACAGCGGACAAATCTGCATGTCCACCGAGCGCATCATCGTGGACGAAAAAATCGCCGATGTCTTTGTCAAGAAATTTGTCGACAAGGCCAAGGTGTTGCCAGTAGGTGACCCGCGCAAGCCCGAGCCGGTAGTGCTTGGTTCTGTCATTGGGATGAATACGGTCGATCATTGCAATGCGCTGATTGATGACGCCCTGTCCAAAGGCGCCAAGCTGCTGTGCGGAGGCAAGGCAGAAAACACCCTGATGGCTGCCACGGTGCTCGACCATGTGACCCCGGCCATGCGGATCTATCACGAGGAAAGCTTTGGCCCGGTCAAGCCGATTGTGCGGGTCAAGGGCGTCGAGGAGGCCGTGGCCTGCGCCAATGACAATGAGTACGGTCTGTCCGCAGCCGTCTTCGGCGGCGACATCGCGCGTGCCTTCAATGTGGCGCGACGCATTGATTCGGGCATCTGCCATGTCAACGGGCCCACCGTGCACGATGAAGCGCAGATGCCATTTGGCGGGGTTAAGGGCTCGGGCCTGGGTCGGTTTGGCGGCAAGGCGGGCATCCATGAATTCACGGAGCTGCGCTGGATCACGATGCAAACCTCACCCCGGCATTACCCCTTTTGAGTGAGCGGTGAAGGTTTGTGCGGGGTGGCCCCTGCGCAGCGCCCATCCCAATGACGGCGGGCCACGCCCCAAGCGGCTATCGAACCATCTGGATCAGCGCTGAATCTCGTGGCTGGGGCGCAGCGGCCCGCGCGCGCAGCTGGCCGCAGCCGCCGTCCACGTCCTGCCCGGCCGAATGGCGCAATTTGGTCAGGATGCCGCGGCGGTGCAAGCGTCGCGCCAAGTCGGCTGCACGCTCCCAGCTGGGTCGCTTAAACGGCAGGCTCGCCACCTCGTTGTAGGGTATGAAGTTGAGAATGGCGTACTTGCCGTGCAATAGCCGTACCAGGCCCTCGATTTCGTCATCGGTGTCATTGATACCTTCCAGCAAGGTCCACTGGTACTGGATCGGGTAAGCACTCTGTCGGGCATAGGCTTCGCCTGCATCGACCAGCGCTTCTGGGGTCAGCGCGGGAGCACGCGGCAGCAATTGGGCGCGCAGATCCGAGCGCGTGCTGTGCAGCGACAGTGCCAACGCCGGCTTGACCCGTCCCTTGGGCAAGGCTTCAAACACGCGCGGGTCGCCCACCGTGGAAAAGACCAGGCTCTTGTGCCCAATGTCGCCGGCTGTTCCCAGCAGGTCGATGGCTTCCAACACATTGTCCAGGTTGTGGGCGGGTTCGCCCATGCCCATGAAGACCACACGGCGCACCAGCTGGCTGGCACGCGCCAGCACCACCTGGGCCACGATCTCGCCACTGCTCATCTGACGCACCAGACCGCCCGTGCCGGTCATGCAAAACACACAGCCCACGGCGCAGCCGACCTGGGTGGACACGCACAGCGCCGGTGTACGCCCGGGTGGCATGTGCACGCTTTCCACCAGCTGCCCATCGGCCAGTGCGACAACACGGCGCAGTGAGCCATCGGCACCCGGATGCTCTGAATGCACTTGGGCCAGCGCTGCCAGATCGCGCTCGATATCGGGCAATCCGGCGCGCAAGCTGGCGGGTAAAAAATTTTCGATGGGTTGCCGGCCGTGCGTCTGCGGCAAGGCGTGCGTCCACAGGCGCAGCACCCGGTGCGCGTGCTGGGGATTGGCGCCCAGAGCATGCAAGCGCTGTCGCAGGGCCCCGATCTGCATGAAACCTAGGCCGCCTCGCGGTAAAAAGGGCCGGCGCGCAGTTGACGCGCGTGCAGCGGTTGAACGGCCAATTCAATAGCGTGAATGTGTTCGGGCGTGGTGCCGCAGCAGCCGCCAACGATGTTGACCAGGCCCTCGGCGGCAAATTCGCGCAGCAGCCGGCTGGTCACTTCGGGGGTTTCATCAAAGCCGGTTTCGCTCATGGGGTTGGGCAAGCCAGCGTTGGGGTAGCAGCTGATGAAGGTGTCTTGCGCCACCTTGGCCAACTCCTGAAGATAGGGCCGCATCAGGGCCGCCCCCAGGGCGCAGTTCAGCCCTACCGCGAGCGGCTGTGCATGCCGCACGCTATGCCAGAAGGCAGTCACAGTCTGGCCGCTGAGGATACGGCCGGAGGCATCGGTCACGGTGCCGCTGATGATGATGGGCAGGCGTTCGCCCGATTGCTCGAAGTACTCGTCGATGGCGAACAAGGCCGCCTTGGCATTCAGGGTGTCAAAGACGGTTTCCAGTAACAGCAGATCGGCGCCACCCTCTGCCAGAGCGTGCACCTGCTCCAAATAGGCGGCGCGCAACTCTTCAAAGGTGACATTGCGGGCCCCCGGGTCATTCACATCTGGGCTGATGCTGGCGGTCTTGGGGGTGGGGCCCAGGGCGCCGGCGACGAACCGGGGTCGCTCGGGGGTGCTGAACTTGTCGCAGGCAGCGCGCGCCAAGCGGGCAGACGCCAGGTTCATTTCCGCGGCCAGATCGGCCATGTCGTAATCGGCCTGGGCGATGCGGGTGGCACCAAAGGTGTTGGTTTCAATGATGTCAGCCCCCGCGCTCAGATAGCCCTCATGGATGTCCTGGATGATGGCGGGCTGCGTCAAAGAGAGCAGCTCATTGTTGCCTTTGACATCTTTGGAAAAGTCCTTGAAGCGCTGCCCACGATACTGGGCCTCGCCAAGCTTGAAGCGCTGGATCATGGTCCCCATGGCGCCATCAAGGATCAGAATGCGTTGGGCAAGGATCTTGGGCAATACCTGGGCGCGGGTGTAATGCAAAGTTGTCATGGGAGAGATTGTAAAAGTCCGGGACAATCCAGGCTCATGCATATTTCCCTGAACCAGGACATTCTGCAGCGTGTCTTTGGCTATGACTCGTACCGCGGCCCCCAACAGAACATCGTGGACCATATCAGCGCTGGGGGCGACGCGCTGGTGCTCATGCCAACCGGTGGCGGCAAATCCTTGTGCTACCAGATCCCGGCGCTCACGCGGCAGCAGGCTGGTGGGGGCACCACGCTGGTCATCTCGCCGCTGATCGCGCTGATGCATGATCAGGTGGGCGCCTTGCACGAGCTGGGGGTGGAGGCCGCCTTTCTAAATTCAAGCCTTGATGGGGAAGCTGCTGCCGCCGTGGAGCGGCGACTGCTGAAGGGCGAGCTGACCCTGTTGTATGCAGCGCCAGAGCGGGTCACCACACCACGCTTTCTGGCGCAGCTTGACTCATTGGCCGAGCGCGGGCTGCTTTCACTCTTTGCCATTGATGAGGCGCATTGTGTGAGCCAGTGGGGCCATGACTTCCGACCTGAATACCGAGCTCTCACGATCCTGCACGAGCGCTTTCCCGGCGTGCCGCGCATTGCGCTGACAGCCACCGCCGATGCCTTGACCCGCGAAGACATCCTGGAGCGCCTGCAGCTGCAGGGGGCGCGCCAGTTCATCAGCAGCTTTGACCGGCCCAATATCCGCTACACCATCGTCGAGAAGAAAGACGGCCTCGCCCAGCTGTTGCGCTTCATCGAGCGCGAGCACCCCGGCGATGCCGGCATTGTCTATTGCCAGACACGCAAGCGGGTGGAGGATGTGGCACGCGCCCTGTGCGAGGCCGGCCTGAGCGCCCTGCCCTACCATGCAGGCCTGGAGCCGGCCGTGCGCCAAGACAACCAGGATCGCTTTCTGCGCGAGGAGGGATTGGTGATGGTGGCCACCATTGCCTTTGGTATGGGCATTGACAAGCCCGATGTGCGCTTTGTGGCGCATCTGGACATGCCCAAGAACATCGAGGGCTACTACCAGGAGACCGGGCGCGCCGGGCGTGATGGTGCAGCAGCCAACGCCTGGATGGCCTATGGACTGCAGGATGTGGTGAACCAGCGCCGCATGATCGATGAAAGCCCGGCCGGCGAGGGATTCAAGCAAGTGATGCGCGGCAAGCTTGATGCCTTGCTGGCGTTGGCCGAGGCCACCGATTGCCGGCGCGTTCGCCTGCTGGCCTATTTTGGAGAAACTTACGTTCAAACTTCCGGTGCCGAGGGGCCATCCGGACAGAATGCACCGGTCCTGGTGGCCGCCTGTGGCAATTGCGATAACTGCCTGCACCCGCCCACGGTGCGCGATGGTACCGAACTGGCGCGCAAGCTGCTTTCCTGCATCTACCGCGTGCAGCAAGCCAGTGGCGTCAGTTTCGGCGCCGGTCACATCATGGATGTCCTGCGCGGCAAAGCCAGCGACAAGGTGGCGGCCTACGGCCATGCCTGCCTGAGTACCTTTGGTATCGCGCGTGACGCCAGCGAAAGCGAGCTGCGGGCCGTGCTGCGCCAGCTGATCGCCATCGGCGCTGTGGCCGTCGATGGCCAGGCCTTCAACACCTTGCAGTTGACCGAGGGGTCGCGTGCGGTGCTCAGGGGTGAGGTGGGAGTGCAGCTGCGCCAGGCCGTGGCGGCGCCGCTGTCAGGCAAGACCCGACGCCGCAGTGCACTGCCGTCGGTCGCTGCCGCCAATCTGGATGCGGATGCGCAGATCCGCTATATCAAACTCAAGGCCTGGCGGGCTGAGGTGGCCAGTCAACACAACCTGCCGGCCTATGTGATTTTTCACGATGCCACGCTGGCGGCTATCGCTGAGCGCGCCCCGCAAAACCTTGAGGCATTGGGCGGCATCAGCGGGCTGGGCGCCAAAAAACTGCAAGCCTATGGCGCCGAGGTGTTGCGGGTAGTGGCCTGCTGATTTCGGGCTAGAGTAAAGGGATGGCGTCCGATCTTGAAAGCGACCAGGCTGCCTGTCTGGTGATGACAACTTTGCCAAACGCGCAAAGCGCGGCGGAGTTGGCACGCGAATTGGTCCAGACCGGCATGGCTGCCTGTGTGCAAATGCTGCCGATCCAGAGCTTTTATATGTGGAAGGGACAAGCCTGCGAGGAGCCGGAGTGCCTGTTGCTGATCAAAACACGTTGCTCGTTATTTGCCGAGGTGGAGCGTTTCATTCGCCACCATCATTCGTATGAAGTCCCGGAAATTCTCCAGCTTCCTATCTCGGCGGGGTCATTGCCCTACCTGGATTGGCTGGTAGCTCAAACCCGGGAAACGAACGACAAGGGCTGAAGATTTTTTCTTGAGTCGGGGGCCGGCCAGATCCCCTTGCCTGATGGCCTGAAGCGGCCGTGCTTTTTTGCGGGTGACAGCCAGGGACCTTGGCCTAGTGATGATGAAAGCGGGACTCGTAGGCGATTGCAGCGCCGGTCATGGTGTTGTGCAGGCGCTCAATGGCGCGACCGTGCCGTGCATCACCAAGACCACTGGCCAGTTGCTGTCGATGTTGCGCCAGCAGCCTGTTGAGTTTGCTGCGGCAGGCATCCAGCATCCCCCCAAGATGCAGCGCAATATAGGCCACATGGTCAGCATGAGTTTGCTGGAACTCACCAGCCCATTGCTCGAACAGCTGAGACTTGTAGGTTCCTTTGGCAGG